>Ga0247844_1003911_pt1 | contig 20950 bp, 14 predicted proteins | sample LaCtaG_FD_192421 | JGI IMG/M metagenome (GOLD analysis project Ga0247844, IMG submission 192421) | Freshwater microbial communities from meromictic Lake La Cruz, Castile-La Mancha, Spain - LaCruzMarch201714.5m_1 | ecosystem: Environmental > Aquatic > Freshwater > Lake | place: Spain: Castile-La... | reverse complement strand
CGGCAACCCAGATCGCCACCCTGACCACCCGCCTGCAAGAGGGTGAGGCCGCCCGCACTGCCGAGGCCGCCCGCCTCGCCGCAGCCCGCGCCGAGGCGCAGAAGCTGCAGACCGAGGTCGCTGCCCTGCGAGAGACAGCGGCCCGCACCGCCGAGCAGGAGGCGAAGGCCCGCCAGCAGGCCGAGCAGGCGGCAACCCAGATCGCCACCCTGACCACCCGGCTGCAAGAGGGTGAGGCCGCCCGTACGGCCGAGGCCGCCCGCCTCGCCGCAGCCCGCGCCGAGGCGCAGAAGCTGCAGGCCGAGGTCGCTGCAGTGCAGCGGGACCGGGCAGCGCTGCAGGACCAATGTCTGGCCGATGCAGCAGCGATCCGCGCGCGCGACCAGAGACTGGCGGCGGCTGAACGCGAACTGCGCCGGGCCGAGGGTCAGGTCGCGCTGATCAGGGAACTTCTGCTGCGGGAGGCAGGCTTGTGAGCAAGGACACACGCCCCCCCCGCAACGCAACGCCGCGGACGCGCAAATCCCGCAAGTCGGCACCCGTCCCGAACCGGCCTGCCGCCGCCGAAGCCGTCACGGCGACTGATCTCTTTCGCGAGACAACGCCCGCCGATGCCCTGCTGCTCGAGACCAGCCGCTCGCACTGGCAATACGGTCAATGGGAAAAACTCGCCGCGATCGACATCGCGACCCTGTCCGCGCATCCCGACCGGGCCAAGCTGGCGCTGCTGGCGGCGGCGGGGCAGCTGCAGGCCGGCGCGCCCGGGGCGGCACGGCAGGCCCTGCGGCAGGCACGCGACTGGGGCGCCAATCGCGGCCTGACCGCCCGGGTGTTGGCGGCCGGCCTGCACAACACGCTGGGCCGGATCTCGGTTCTGCTGGACGATGCGGCGGGCGCCGCCGGGCATTTCCGCGCCTCGATCGCGCTGGTCGAACCCGGAGCGGATGCCGAGCTGCTCGGCCGCACCCGGCAGCTGCGCGAGACCGCGCGCCTTGGCCTGACGCGCGAGGCGGCCGCGGCGATGCAGGCCGAGCTTGACGGCCTGGCCGCCGCCAGCGCCACTCCGGCCGAGATCATGGCGCAGCTGGCCGTGCTGCAGGAGGCGCTGGCCACGCTCGACCAGGTGCGGCTTGCTGCCCCCGGCACGCCCCCGGCGACAGAGGGATCGCAAGCCGGGGGTCCGGCGGATGCCGAGCGCCTTGCCGAGCAGTTCCTCGCCAGCCGCAAGGGCATGGTTGTCCGCCTAGGACCCATCCTGGATCGTCTGCTGCAACTGCCAAAGTTGCCGTCGGTCCAGGCGGCCGGCTCGCCCGATATCGTGGCCATGATCGAACGGCTCGATGCCATCCTTGCCGACCCGGTCCGGGCCCCCGAGGCCATCGACGCCGCGTCCGCCGCGCTGTCGCCACGGGACGGCGCACTGTTTCTGATGATTGCCGCCGCGCACCGGGCCGAGACGAAAGACAGGATGCTGGCCCTCGACCTGATGGCAGATGCCGAGGACATGTTGCCACCCGATGCGGGGGCACAGGGTCTTCTGACCATCGGCGCCGAGATCTACACCCGTCTGAGCCTGCCGCAGATGGCGCTGTCCCTTCTGGCGCGTGACATGCTGCAGGGCCCGGGGGCGCTGGCCCCCGGGCTGCGGATGCAGCTTGACAAGGCGATCAGGGGTTCCGCTGACAAGGGCGACGCCGAGCATGGCCACGTCGTGCTGATGGAATGGCTGACCTCCCATCCGCCGGTGCCGGGCAAGCGGCTGATGGTGGAGATTGGCACCACGCGCGAGCGCGTCCCCGGGCAGGGATCGACCGAGAAGCTGGCACGGTTCTGCAGCGAGAGGGGCTTCGACTTTGTGACGGTGGACATGGATCCGCGCAATGCGGCCCGGGCTCAGCGGCTGTTCGGGCGTCTTGGCCTGCCGTTCCGGGCAGTTGCGGCCAAGGGCGAAGACTGGCTGGCCGCCTTCGAAGGGACGGTCGACTACATCTTCCTGGATGCCTACGACTATGATCACGGCAAGCACAGCGAGACGCGCCAGGTCCGCTACGAGACCTTCCTTGGGTCCCGCATCGACGAGGAAGCCTGCCACAAGATGCATCTCGACTGCGCCCATGTGCTGGTGGACAAGCTGGCCCTGGATGGCCTGATCTGTTTCGACGACACTTGGACCGACGCCGAGGGTCGCTGGACTGCAAAGGGGACGACGGCCATGCCCTTTCTGCTGGCCAACGGCTTCCATGTCCTCGAGGCCCGCAACCGGGCCGCCCTTCTGGCACGCGATTGACCGAGACACCTGCCGCGATGTCCCGCCTGAACCGGTTCCGCGACCTGCATGCGGGCGAGCGCTGCGTGCTGGTCTGCAACGGCCCCTCGCTGAACCGGATGGACCTTGCGCCCCTGCGCGGCGCGGTGGTGATCGGGCTGAACAAGATCTTCCTCGGCCTGCCGCGCTTTGGTTTCTACCCGCGCTACCTCGTGGCGGTGAACCCGCTGGTGGTCGAGCAATCCGCCGCCGCCCTGGCCGCGATGAGCGCCATCCGCTTCATCGGGGCGCGGGCGGGCAAGTTCCTGCCCGAGGATGCCTTCACCCATCATGTCAACCTGCTCTGGGATCCAGTGGTGTTCTCGACCGACCTGACGCAGGGCCTGCGCGAGGGCGGCACCGTCACCCATGCGGCGCTGCAGGTCGCCTTCTGGATGGGCTTTTCCGAGGTGGTGATCATCGGCATGGACCACCGCTACGATTTTGTCGGCGCCCCGCACGAGACCCATCTGCTGGAGGGGCCGGACCGCAACCACTTCAGCCCCGACTACTTCAGCGGCCAGCGCTGGGACAACCCCAACCTCGCCCGCTCCGAGGCCTCCTATGCCGAGGCGCGCCGGGTCTACGAGGGCGCGGGACGGCGGATCATCGATGCGACGGTCGACGGGGCCTGCACTATCTTTCCCAAAGCCGAGTACCACAGCCTGTTCCAACACAAAGAGCGCCTGAACACCTGAGGCGGGAAATCCCAACGCCCACCGAGCCGTCGAAATGGACGTAAGAGATGGGGTGGACGCCCCCCGGCGGCATCGATGTGCCAAGGTGGCGGGGCATTGATCTTTGCGCGTAAGTCAGCCACAGGTGACCCGATTTCGCGGGTATGGATCCCGCAAGGCAGGACAGATTAGATGCGCGTGTTGATCACGACTCCGGTTCTGAACGCCATCGACACGATCGACGCGACGATCCTCAGTGTGATCGGGCAGGTCGGCGACTTTCACTTGCACTACCACCTGCGCGACCTTGGCTCGACCGACGGTACCGCCGCGCGGCTGGCCTGGTGGCAGGAGCGGCTGGACCGGCGCGAGGTGCCGCTGCACTGTCTGGCGCTGCGGTTCAGCTGGGCCGCCGATCCCGGCGCAGGCCTGGGCGCCGCGCTGTGCAGCGGTTTTGCCGCACTGCCGGGCGGCGACGCCGATTTCATGACCTGGATCGAACCCGGCGACATCCTGTTGCCCGGCGCACTGGCGCTGGCGGCCAGTCTGCGCGACCGTTTCCGTGTGGCGGAACTGGGCTGGTTCGGCGGCGCCGGACCACAGATCCGACGAGAAGCAGGGCCAGAAACAGGGCCAGAACCGGAGGATGCGGACGGCAACCCCCCGGACCCGGCAGTGGTGGCCGCGCTGGTCCCCGGGCTGCGACCGATGCCCACGGCCGTGCTGGCGGCAGGCTTGTGCGACGGGCGGCACTGGGACAGGTTGCGCCAGCCCGGGGTCTTCTTCCGCCGGACACTCTGGGTCGGCCTGGCGCCCCAGACCCTGATCGCGTCGCTTGGCAGGACCGCACCCTGGGCGATCTGGCGCGCCCTGGCACAACACACGGGCTTTGTGCATGTGCCCGCCACGCTGGGGCGCGCTCACGCGGCACCGCACGCGCAGGGGCCGCGATACGGGATGTGGCCCGGGCCGGGATCGGTGTCGGCATCCGAAGCGGCCGGGGAAGATGCTCTGCTGGAGCCCGAAGCGGGCCGGGCAGCCCTTCGGGCGCTGGCGGGCGGTGGCGAGTTGCGCTACCGCCTGCTGCGCCCCGCGCCCGGCAGGCCCGCGCAGGAACCAGGTGCCGACACCGATTCCAACCCGGATCCTGTCGCCTTCCCGGTAGGGGAGGCGCTTCAAGCTGGCCCTCGGCTCGCTGTGGTCGAGACCTCGGCCCAGGCGGCGCTGGCGCGGCATGTGGCCCGCGTGTTGGGGCCCACGGTGCGGCTGGCAGTGCCGCCGGGGGCTGCGCGACCGCCCCGGCTGATCTGGGGGGACCACCCCAAGCCAGCGCCACCCTTGCCGGCCATCTCGATCAGCCTGGCCGACGGGATCGCCGCGTTCGAGGGGTGCTGGCAGTTCCCCGCCATCACCGAACAGCACGCCGCCCGGCAGATGCAGCGTCTGGGTCCGCTGCCTGCCGGGATCACCTATGTCGCCTTTCCCTGGGCTACCCTGATCGACAAGCTGCAGACCGGGGCTGCAGATGCCCATGCGCACCTGGGCGCCTTCCGCGCCTTCTGCCGCAGGCTGCCGCCCCGGTCATCGCGGTCATTGCAGTCGCCCGACACGGGGCTACGCATCACCGTCTGCCAGCACATCCTGCTGCGGCGCTACCTCTGGCTGCTGCAAGATGCCGGGATCGATCATGTGTTCTGGCCGCATGCGATGCAGGCAGACGCGACACGGGCCGACGGGACCGCGACCGACGGAAAGACGATCGGCCTGCACCCTTTCCCGCTCTATCCTGTTCAGGTGCCCAAGGCGCTGGACCTGCCGCCGGACAGCCCCCGGCCCTGGCTTTTCTCGTTCATCGGGGCGCGGGCCAACCGCTATTACCTGACCCAGGTGCGCAGCTGGATCCTCGACATCCTGGGAGGCGATCTGCGCGGCCTGATCGAGGGGCGCGACAACTGGCACTACAATACCGTCGTCTATGACCACCAGGTCCGCCGGAACACGGGCGGCATGGCGGCAGCGGAGAACGCCTCTGCCCCGCCCTCCGAAGCCTTCCTGACCGCTCTGATACAGACCGTCTTCGCGCTTTGCCCCTCTGGGACCGGGCCGAACTCGATCCGGTTGTGGGAGGCGCTTGGCGCCGGGACGATCCCGGTCATCCTGGCCGATGGCTGGGCCCCGCCCGGCGACCTCCGCCTGTGGGAGGCCGCCGCCCTGTTCGTGCCCGAAACGCCCGCTGCGGTCGCTGCCCTGCCCGAGCAACTCGCTGCCATCGCGGCCGACTCCGCCCGGCTGGCGGCGATGCGCGCCGCCGGGCGGCAGCTTTGGCTGCTTTACGGCCCCGACAGCTTTGTCACCGACATCAGCCTTTTGATCACCCGCCAGGTGCCGCAAGTCCCGGACCCTGAACCGGTGACCGAACCTGTACCGAAACCGCCGGCCGGTCTGGATGGTGATGCGGGCGATCTTCTGCAGGCGGCGGCCCGGGCGCTCTTGCTCGGGCGGCGCAGCGCAGCGGCCATCGCGGCCGATCCGCTGCTGGCAGAAGCCCGGGCGGCCCTGGCGCCCGACCACCCCGCGCCTGGCCTCCTCGACCGCGTGCTGGCCCATCACGGCGCGACGGCGGGCGACAAGGCGGCAGCACAGCCGGCCCCGGCACCGCCCGCGCGCGCCGCCCTGCTCGCAGCACCGCTGACCGCAACCGGGACGGTTCCCGTGGTGTGCCTGTTCGGGCACCACGCCAACCGCACGCCGCTGGCCTATGCCCCGTTCCGCCGCATGCTGGGCGACAGGCTGGCGTTCACCGCCGATCCGGGCCGGGCGGATCTGGTGATGACCGGCTACAATGTCGATCTTCCAGAGATCGCCCGCGCCTTGGGCCACCTGCCACCTGCACGGCGGCCCCGCCTGGCCGTCGTCTCGGAAGAACCGCTCTGGGACAGCATCTGGTCGGGAGGTTTTGCCGCACGGGCGCGCAGTGCCCGGATCGATGGCCAGGACTGGGCCTATATCTTCCTCAACCATCAGACCTGTAGGGTCTTCGCTTTTGATCATCTGCCCTATTTCCTGCTGACCCGGGACGATTTCGCCCCCCGCCTGGCGCTCTGGATCCTGCGGCACGCCGGGCAGACGCCCGCCGAACGCCTTGCCGCCTGGCAAGCCGCGCCGGTTCCGGCGGCCTTTGTCGCCGAACGGCGGGAAGACCCCCGCTATGCCCGCGCCTTTCCCGAGCATGATGTCGCGGGTCTCTCGGTCTATCGCAGCGAGGTGGCCCGCCTGGTCGACCTGCCAGGCACGCTGCGCCTTGGCCAGGGCTGGGTCGCCGTGGGCGAAGCGGCAACAGGCGCGACAGGCCAGTCGGCAGCGCCGCCCCGGCGACAGAACCTGCCCGACTGGCACCTCGACAAGGTCGCACAGCTGGACGGGCGGGTACGGGTGATGGGCGCCCAGGAAAACACCCACCATCCGTTATACGTCTCTGAAAAGGTGTTCGACGCCTTCGCCGTGGGTGCGGTGCCGCTGGTCCATGCCGGGCCGGGCCATCGGTTGCACGATCTGGTAGGTCCGGGCGCGATGCTGAACAGCTTTGGTCTGACCGCACCCGAGGCTGCCGCCCTTGTCACAGGTTTTGTTCCGGGAACCGAGGTGGCAGCCGCCTGGCTGGCCAGTGCCCGCGCCTTGGCCCAACGCTGCGCCGACATCGCCGCGATTCAGGCCGAGCGCACCCGCGTGGTAAACACCCTGCTGGCCGAGATCGCCACCCTGTTCTGAGTCCGTGGCATCGCCCCGCCAGCCAAGACCGGTGTGCAGAGTCAGTTCTCTCTGTCCCGTCGAACGGAATATGCGGCCGCTCTGTATGATCCCATGGTTTTTTTGGTGCGATTCTTTCCCAGAGCAGGTCCGCCGGTCAGAGGATGAAATCCCCCGCCACCATGGTGGTCGTGAGGTTCACGAAGATCTGCATGTCGGCGGCAAGGTCTGCGTTCACGTTGACCTCGACGACCACCGCATTCGGCCCGCCCAGAGACTGAAGCCGCACCTGCCCCGCCGCGCTGAAGGCCGCGTTGCCAATGAAGGTGAAGGCGTCGTTCAGCACCGTCGCCGTGTTGGCGTCGATCGCCGAGAGGTCGATCCGGTCCTGGTCCGCCGGCGCGCGGGTAAAGCCGTTGATAACGTCGCGGTTCGCCGACCCGGCGCGGGAGTTGGACACTGCCTGGTAGACGAAGGTGTCCGCCCCCGCTCCGCCCACCAGCGTATCCACCCCCTCGCCGCCGATCAGCACGTCATTGCCGCCGTTGCCGTTGATCTGGTCGTTGCCCCCGCGCCCCTCGAGCCTGTTGGCGCCATCGTTGCCGACCAGCGTGCCGGGCGCGTCATTGCCGATCAGCGTCAGGGCCAGGGTGCCGGGCTGGGCGCGGACCAGTTCGATGTTGGTCGGCGCGGTGTAGTTCACTGCAGTGAAAACAGTGTCTATTCCGCCACCCGAGGCAAAACCGACCTCGCCCTGGACCAGATCGCCCGGGCTGTCGACCCAGTAGATGTCGTTGCCGGGGCCGCCCTCCATGATGTCATCCCCGGTGCCGCCATCCAGCCGGTCGGCGCCCTCGCCGCCCATCAGGGTATCGTTGCCCGCCATGCCGGACAGCAGGTCGGCACCAGCATTGCCGGTCAGCAGGTTCGCCGCCGCATTGCCGGTCAGCCGGTCCGATCCGCTGCCGCCCTCAAGCGCCTCGATCGAGATGAAGGTGTCGAGGCCGTCGCCGGTCGCCTGCGCAACACTCAGCCCGAGATCGACCGTCATCGCCCGGCTGCCGACAAAACGCACGGTGTCAAAGCCATCGCCACCGTCGAAAAGATCGCTGCCCGAGGCCCCGTCGAAGGTGTCGTTGCCGCCCATGCCCCAGAAACTGTTGTTGCCCGACGTGCCTGTGAGGCTGTCATTGCGGCTGCCGCCGACAAGGCCCTCGATCCCGGTGAAGGTATCATTTCCGTCGCCGGTCGCCTGCGGCCCGGTCAGGCCGAGGTTGACCGTCAGCGCGCGGGTGAGAGAGTTGGCCAAGAAGCGCACGATGTCGGTGCCGGTGCCACCGTCGAACAGATCGTCGCCGTCAGACCCCCAGAGCGTGTCGTTCCCCGTTCCGCCGTAGAACAGCGCACCACCGGCTTGATCCTCGATCTCGTCGTCGCCTGCCCCGCCATAGAGCGTATCGAACCCGCTGTAACCGAAGATCGTGTCGTTGCCATCGCCGCCATCGGCCCAGAGCGTGCCGTTGCCGCCGCCGATCAGGTCGTTCCCGATGCCGCCGAACGCTGTGTCGTTGCCGCCGCCACCAAAGCCCGGCATTATAATGTCGTCGCCCGCGCCGCCATCGAGGGTATCATCGCCGGAACCACCGCTCATGGTGTCGTTGCCGTCGCCGCCCAGCAGGCTGTCGTTGCCGTCATCGCCGTCAGAGTAGTCACTACCGCCGTAGAGGGTGTCGTCGCCTGCGCCGCCGGCTATGGTGTCGTTGCCGGCGAAGGTATTCTCCGAGTCGCCGTAGATGAGATCGTTGCCATCGCCACCAATAAGGCTGTCGTCGCCACCGTTTCCAGAGATCGTGTCGTCGCCGGTGCCACCGTCGATTGTGTCGCTGCCATCCGGTTCGCCAGGGCTGCCGGCCCAGCTAATGTAGACGACGTCGCCATCGAGCCGGTCGTTCCCGGCCCCACCGGTGATGCTGTCATCGCCCACGCCCCCGCGTAGAATGTCGTCGCCCGCCCCGCCATCGATCCTGTCATTGCCGGTCCGGCCAGCGAAGGTATCGTTGCCGGCACCGCCGTAGACCGTATCGTTGCCGCCGTAGGTGAACAGGTAGTCGTCGCCGTCGCCACCATACAGCCAGTCATCATCCGTTTCGTTCAACGTGCCCGCGTAAAGAAGATCGTTACCGGTACCGCCATAAAGGGAATCGGCGCCGGACCAGCCGTAGAGCGTGTCGTTGTCCGCCCCGCCCTCGATCCAGTCGTTGCCGTTGCCGCCGTCGAGATAGTCGTTGCCGGAGCCGCCGTCGATCCGGTCGGGGCCGTTGCCCCCGAGGATCGAATCCGCACCAGACCCGCCGATCAGGCTGTCGGCGCCCTCGCCGCCATAAAGGTTGTCGTTGCCCGCCCCGCCATCCAGCAGATCGGCCCCGGTGGCGCCGTAAAGGGTATCGTCGCCATCCTCGCCATAGATGGTGTCGTCGCCCGCCCCCCCGGGGATGCCGCTGCCCGACAGTTCGTCATTGCCGTCGCCGCCCCAGATCGTGTCGTTGCCGTCGCCACCCTCGATCGTGTCGTCGCCGCCCAGCCCGAAATAGACATCCGATCCGGGATACTTGACAAGCGAGTCGTTGCCCGAAGTTCCGGTGTAGGTCGCCATCGCCTGCTCTCCTCTGTCCAGGGCGCCTGTCCCCATCGGGCATGGTAGAGACCGCGCGGAGAGGTGTCGTTGACCGAGATCAAGTCCGCAGGCCGCCGACCCGCGTCAGCCGCGTCAGAGTATGAAATCCCCCGCCGCCATGGTGGTCTGCAGGTTGACGAAGATCTGCATGTCGGCGGCCGGATCGGCGTTGACGTTGACCTCGACGATGCAGGCATTCGGCCTGCCCAGAGACTGAATCTGTACCTGCCGGTCTGTCGGTGACGGCGAGGTAGAGGAAGGTATCCGCCCAGCACCGCCGACCAGCGTGTCGGCACCCGGTCAACCAGTCATGGCCCGCGTTGCCGTTCAACTGGTCATTGCCAAAGCCGCCGCTCAGCCGGTCGGTGCCCGCCAGCCCGCGGATCAGCACCTGCGTTTGCGGTGGAGCAGGAGATTACCTCTCCTCAATTCCAATAGATTCCACGCCTGATGATCTTCGCAGGGTTACCTGCAATGATGCAGTTCGGCTCGCTGAAGCGTTTGGTGACCAGAGATCGCGTACCAATTACACACCCATCCGGTATTATCGACCCTTTAAGGATGGAAACATGCTCGCCGACCCAGACATGATTGCCAAGAGTGATGTTGGCCGGGTTATTTATTCTGACCTTCGTTTCTTGATCGAATATCCTGTGCGCATCGGATGGTCTGAAGATTACATTGTTCGAAAACAAGCAGTTGTCCCCAATAGTAACTGTTGTTCCCTCAAAAACGTAAATCGACAACGGACCAGTACAAGTCACGCCAGATCCGATCAGAAGAGTTCCTCCAGCCGCTATATTGAAGCTTCCATATATCGTGCAGTTTTCTCCAATGGATATCCTGTTGTTTCCCTTCCTGAATGTAACCAGTATCTTGTCATGATGAGAACTCTCATGAATTTCACAAAGGTCAGTGTTAGTCTGCCCATTGATTCGCATTTTCAGCAATATCGTCCCTGTTTCTTCGCAGACTACCCTAACACGATTCACACCATGAGGCATCTCGAAAGTCGCCCTGACAAGAGGTCTTGTTCTGCGTCCCGGTGTCAGATCTCCGACTTCCATGGTGCACGAATTGTCGGAAGGCCTCAACTGGACCAGCGACCGGATCGAAGACGAGGTCGGCTCTGCCCAGGGCAGCGGCATCGACACCGCCATCGTCAGTTTCACCGGCCATGTCCTGCCGCGGAACGTCGAGATCCTACGCCGTTGCGGGCCACACCGTCCTGGATGCGGCCTGCATCGGCGCGCCCAACATCCTGACCGGGGCCACCGAGGACGCCTTCACCTTCATCAGCGGTGCCGCATTCGGTGCGACCGGTCAGTCGGGCGGGGTCGCCGGGGCGGCCCTCGCGCCCGGGGTGCGAGCCAGGTGGCCCTCGACCGCGCGCGACAGGACCGGCAGGCGCAACATCCGCACCCGCCCGTCCGGATAGGACCGCCGCCCGTAGATCATCCGCGCCTGGCGCCCGGCGCGGCGCATCTGGTCGCGCAAGAAGGCATGCGCCGCCGCATCATCGGCCTGCCAGGCGTTGATGATCATGCAGTCGCCCCCCGTCGTCGCGGCAGGATCGAGATCGCCCTGCCCCGCAAGCCAGCGCTCGGCCGCGGCCTGCGGCGCAAAGGCCCAGCCGGCAAAGCCGACCAGCCGCGCCCCCCGGGCGACGAACATGTACTGGTTGCGGTTGATCTGGCCGACCAGCACCCGCGACCACGGGCCAAAGGCCAGGCCGGCAAAGCCGGGCTTGCCCATCAACTGTGTCACCGCATGCCCGAGCGCGGCATGGGGATCGCGGAACCGCACCACCCGGTGCTGGGCCTGGGGCAGCTCATCGGCAGGCATGATGTCCGGATCGGGCATGGGCGTGCCCTCCCCCCCCTCCTCCTTGATGCCCGGGATCGGCCGGCTTGCCGGGGCATCGCAATCAGCTTGCCGCCGGCCGCGGCGCGCTGCAAGGGGTGCTGCGCGCTACAGGATCAGGTCGGCCGCGCCCAGGCTGGTGACCCCGGTCACGAAGATCTGCATGTCGGCCGCGCGGTCACCGTCCAGATCGACCTCGACGATCACCTGCGGCCCGCCCCAGGTGACGACGCGCACCTCGCCGCCCGCGCCGGTAAAGCCGGCCGTGCCGCGAAACGCCATCGCCTGGTCGCCGGCCAGGGCGGGATCGGCATCCAGCGGCGAGAGATCGATCCGGTCCAACCCGCGCTCGAAGCCCAGGATCGTGTCGCGCGCCGCCGCGCCGGGGCGGCTGTCGCTGGCGGCGCGGTAGACGAAAAGGTCGGCCCCGGCCATCCCGGCCAGGATATCGGCACCGGCCCCGCCGATCAGCACGTCGTCGCCGTCGTGCCCGACCAGGCGGTCATTGCCGCCGCCCCCCTCGAGCGTGTTGGCGCCACTATTGCCGACCAGCGTCTCGGGCGCGCCGTTGCCGGTGGCCGAGAGGTTGGCGCTGCCCATGAGGCGGATCACCTCGACGTTCTGCGGCATCGTCACTCTGACCCAGGACAGGATCGTGTCGATCCCGCCGCCCTGGGAATAGCCCAGTTCGCCCTGGATGCGGTCGCCCGGATTGTCGAGGACATAGGTATCATTGCCCAGGCCGCCCGCCAGCACATCAGCCCCGGTGCCGCCATCGAGATGATCGTTGCCCTCGGCGCCAAAAAGACTGTCGTTGCCCGCGCCGCCGAACAGGCTGTCATTGCCCGCCATGCCAAAGACCCGCGCCGACCCGGTGCCGCCATACAGCGTGTCAGGTCCGCTTCCCCCGACGATATCGACCGAACCCGGCGTCGGATCCTGCGGCGGGGGAGGAGGAGGCGGGGGGGGCGGAGGCGGCGGGGGAGGAGGAGGAGGAGGAGCTATCGTCCCGAAGATGATATGGCTGGCAGTCAGCCCCGTAGGGGTCACGCCGTTACCCATAACCAGGAGCGATTCCGTCCCGAAACTCAGCCGCAGGCCGCCGGTGACGGCCGTTTCCGTCACCTGCGCCATCCCGGTCAGCCCGACCCAGCCGGTCAGGTCGATGCGGTCCTGGCTCAGGTTGAAATCGGTGATCCGGTCCTCGACGCCATCGGCGACCAGCACGAAGATGTCGTTGCCCGCGCCGCCGGTCATCGTGTCGCGACCGGCACCGTCGATCAGCACGTCGTTACCCGCGCCGCCGTCGATCACGTCGTCTCCGCCGCGCCCATCCAGCCGGTTGGCGGCGGCATTTCCGGTCAGCCGGTTGTTGCCGCCATGGCCGGTCAGGTCGAGGGCCGCCACCCCCAGAAGCCGCGCCGTGCCGATGCCGCTCTCGAGCACGGCCGAGGCCGAGAGCGCCAGGTTGAAGACGCCAGCCGAGTTCTGGACCAGGTCCAGCTTGGCATTGCCGTCGCGCATGTCGAGCGTGAGGCGCGCCAGCACCGTCCCGCTCGTGCCGCCGGTGATGGTGACCGGCACAGCCGCCAGCGCTGTCACGCCCACCCCATAGCCACCCGCCGTGGCAGTGGTATCACTGGCTGTCCCGGCCCTGATGATGATGCCCGCAAGCCCCTCGCCGACGGAATAGAAGGCATCGCCATTACGGTCCTGATAGGCCACGCCGGTAACGAAGACGCCATTGCCGGAATTGGCAAAGGTCTCGGTCAGCATCGACACCGTGCTGGTGCGCCCGGACTGGGTGAAGGCTCCCTGCACCTGACCAATGCCGATCTCGCGGTATTCCGCATCGAGCGTGGCGCGGCGGTGGCTCGCGCTTTCAAAGAGCAGGCGGTAATGCGCGGTGATGGCGGCTTCCATGTTCAAGGGTCCGCTGCCGCCCCAAGCAGAGATGTTCTCGCCCCAACTCCAGGGGGAATCAAAGGAATAACCTGCATCAGCCATCCGCGCCCCCGCCCGCGATCCGCCCGCGCCGGTATGGCTGAAGATGTCCCGGGCCAGCATCCACTCCGAATGGGCGACGGCAGCCTGTTCCAGAGCCGCATTGGGCGCCAGCACCTGGCGCGCGGTCGCGTCGATGGTTCCGGCAGGCAGGCCCGCATTCAGGTTGATCCCCATCCGGGCCTGCTCGGCCAGGGGATCCAGACGGGCCCGGTTGATCAGTTCGATCAGCAGTTGTTCCGCACCGGTCAGCGACATTCCACCCCCCTGGCAGCAGGTGACCCCTTTCCGAGAACAGGCAGGTTCTCAGCATCGCAGTCCATCAGCCGAATGGGGCATGACTGCGGCACGGGCATGGTCATCTATCGCCGGTTTATGTCAGTTCCGTATAAACCGCCGCATATGAGTTGCCATCACCCTGCGAATACCGCGTCGATCCGGCCTGGCTAGAACTGGTTGCCAATGCCCAGAAGCGTGCCCACCAAGCCCAGGACACCCCGCGCCGCAGGCAGCGGGCTTTCGGTGGCATAGACCAGATCGCCCGGCATGATGCGGAGGTTGCCTGCACTGAAAAGGCCGTCCGCACTGGTCAGGTCGATGGTGAAGACCATCCGCGCGCGCGGAGGCCCCCGTGTCGGATCGGCATCAACGGCAGCGCCAGGATACTCGCGCAGGATCAGCACACCTTGCGGGTCGGCGCGGTCGTCGGCGACGCCGCCGATGATCGACATCGCGTCCAGCGCGCTGACATGGTCCTGGGGGAACAGATGCCGCGCCTCGCTGCCCGCCGCCCCGAGCGAGAGGAAATAGCGCTCCTCGGCCTGGACGATGACGCGGTCCCCGCCCACCAGCGTGGTATCCAGCCCGGGGTCCTCGTAAAGCCTGTCCAGCGCGATGCCGTAGCGGTCGCCGCCGCGAAACAGCCGGACCTGCGGATTGTTCGTCCCCGCCGGCACCCCGCCCCCCATCGCCAGAAGGGCCAGGATCGTCACGTCGCGGTCGGCCAGCGGATAGACCCCGGGATTGGCCACGCCTGCGACGAGGTTGGCGGTATTGCCGCGCCCCGGAGTGACCCTGAGCTGCACCTGGGCCGAGGGGATGGTGGCGGTATAGCGCTCCTCGATCCGCTCGCGGGCGGTGTTCTGCGCCATGCCGGCGACCCGAATCTCGCCCACGAAGGGCAGGAACACCGTCCCGCCCGAGGCGACCTGCATGTCCTGCAGTTGCGCCACGCGCTGGCCCGGACCAGCCAGAAGCGAATCGGCCTCCGCATCCCAGACGGTAACCGAGATGATGTCCCCCGGCGCGATCAGAAGCGAGGCGGGCTGTTCCTGGCGCTGGATCCAGGGCAAGCCGCCCAGGCCCACCGCAGGCCAGGCGGCGATCAGCGGCAGGCTGTCGCGGGTCACAGAGTAGACCGCGAAATCAGCCCCTTGCAATGCTTCCTCGGTAGTTTCGTCCGGCCCTTGGGCTACTGCCAGCACCTCGGTCTGCAGTCCGGCGCCGCGCGGCAGGGCACAGCCCGCCAGACTCAGCGCAGCAAGCAGGACGGCAATCCGTCCCGGGGTCCGAAGAACGGTCTTTGCAGCGGTCTCTGCAACCACCGGCGCGCCCGGCACCCCGCGATGCGTTCTCATGCCGTGCTTGCTCCCCCAGGGTCGTGTCACGGCCTTGGCAGGGGCCGTCACGATACAGGATACGGTGTCGGCGCGCATGGTCAACCGCCGATCCAACGCCGGGTCCTGATTGCGCGCCCAAGTGCCATCTGCGCGTCTGCCCCGCCCCGCAGGCCCCCTGTCCGGGGCTGCGTGTACCTGATATGCAACCCCGACGCGGTAACGGCCGAGACGGGCTAGGCACAGACGGGCTAGGCACAGACGGGCAGGACGCAGACGGGCAGGACTGCAGGACGGGGCAGGACGGGCGGCATGGCGCAGCGGGTGGCAGTGGCGGGGGCGGGTCTCTCAGGCGCGGTGATCGGCCGTGCCCTGGCCGAGGCAGGTCACCGCGTCACCCTGTTCGAGGCACGTGCCCACATCGCAGGCAACTGCCATACCGAGCGCGATGGTGCCACCGGCATCCTGGTCCACCGCTACGGCCCACACATCTTTCACACGGACGATGCGGGGGTCTGGGACTATGTCAACCGGTTCGCCCGGTTCCGGCCCTTCGTGAACCGGGTCAAATCCACCGTCGGCGGCCGGGTCTACTCTTTGCCGGTGAACCTGCACACGATCAACCAGTTCTTCGGCCTGGCCCTGCGTCCCGACGAGGCGCGCGCCTTCATCGCCGCCCGGGCCGAGAAGATCGCCGACCCGCAGACCTTCGAGGAACAGGCCCTGGCCTTTGTCGGGCGCGACCTCTACGAAGCCTTCTTCAAGGGCTATACCGAAAAGCAATGGGGCTGCGCCCCGAGCGCCCTGCCCGCCAGCATCCTCAAGCGGCTGCCGCTGCGGTTCACCTACGACGACAACTATTTCTCCCACCGCTTCCAGGGCATGCCCGAGGCAGGCTATACCCCGCTGGTGGCCGCCATCCTGGATCATCCCGGGATCGACCTGCACCTGTCGCGGGCCTTTGACCCGGCCCGGGCGGGCAACTGGGACCATGTCGTCTGGACCGGGCCGCTGGACGGGTTCCTCGGCCATCGGCTGGGGCGCTTGGGCTACCGTACACTGGATTTCCACGAGTTCCGGGCCCGGGGCGATTGGCAAGGCTGCGCGGTGATGAACCATGGCGATGCGGACGTACCCTGGACACGGATCACCGAGCACAAGCACTTTGCCCCCTGGGAAAGCCACACGGAAAGCGTGCTCTACCGCGAGGTCGCCCGCGCCTGCGAACCCGACGACATCCCCTATTACCCGATCCGGTTGCTGGCGGAAAAAGCCTTGCTGAAGGATTATGTCGCCCTGGCCGAAGACCCCGCCGGACCGGCAACCAACGTCACCTTTGCCGGGCGACTGGCGACCTACCGCTATCTCGACATGGACGTGACAATCCGCGAGGCGCTGGACTGCGCCGCAGCCCTGCTGGCCGCCCTGGCCAGAGGCGGGGCCTCCCTGCCCCGTTTCGCAGGCTCGCCCTTGTGACCGCAGCACTCAGACTGGCCGCTGTGGTGGTCACCCGAAACCGGCTGTCGCAGTTGCGCCTGACCCTGCCCCGCCTGCTGGCTGAGGCGGTCGACCATCTGGTGGTTGTCGACAATGCTTCGGACGATGGCACAGCCGCCTGGCTGGCAGGGTTGGCCGAGCCGCGCCTGACAGTGCTGCGCCCGGCGACAAATCTGGGCGGGGCAGGCGGGTTCGAGATGGGACTGCGCCATGCCGTCGCCACGCATGACCCGGACTGGACGCTTCTGACCGACGACGACGGCCGCCCTTGCCCCGGAGCGCTGGCGGCGTTCCGTGCCGCCGACCTGGCTCCCTGGGACGGCGTGGCGGCAGCGGTCCTTTATCCCGATGGCACCATCTGCGGCATGAACCGGCCCGTACTGAACCCGTTCCGGCATCCGCGCATCTTTCTGCGCACCCTGGCCGGCGGCGGGCGGGCTGCCTTTCACCTGGGCGACGCCGATTACCGCCAGACCACGCCGATGCCGGTCGATGCCGCCTCTTTCGTCGGTTTCTTCATCTCGCGCCGCGGCGTGGCGTTGGCGGGCTATCCGCAGGGCGACCTGTTCCTTTATGCTGATGACGGCCTCTATACCCTTGGCCTGACCGAGGCCGGCGGGCGGCTGGGCTTTCTGCCCGGGGTCCGCTTCGAACATGACTGCTCGACCTTTGCAGCCGCGCCCGGCCGGTTCAGCCCCGCCTGGAAGGCCTATTATTATCACCGCAACCTGTTGTTCCTGTACCGCCGTGCGGCGGGGATCTGGTTCTGGCCGGCGCTGGCCCTGGTGATCCCGAAATGGCTGTGGAAGGCACGCCTGCAGGGCGACCGTGCGGCGCGGCGGACCTACCTCGGCCATCTGCGCGCGGCACTGGCCGACGGGCTGGCCGGGCGCCGTCCACCCGGCCCCGCCCCCCGTCCCTAGTCCGTGCCCCGGATTGCTTTCCCTCTCGGCCCGGCAAGGCGACAGTCACGCCAGTACGGTCCGGGATTGCCCCTCTGACCGGAGGTCGATGTGGCCAGGCATCTGCGACGGCCTGACTGGGCGGCTGGGGCGCCGCAATGATGCCCCGCCGGATCGCCCCACTGGCCGAAGCCTGCGCAAAGGATTAGGCTGACGCCCAAGCGCAACGGTAGCAGGCCCCGATGACAGATACCGCCCCCCTTCAGCCCGGACCCGCTCCGCTGGTTGCCGTTTCTGCCAGCCCAGCCCCTGGCCCGGCCCCTGGCCCAACCCCCGCTGCCGCAACGACCGTTCCGCCCGCCCCACCTGCCGCTGCCACGGGTGCCGTCGCCCCCCCCAAACGCACACCCCGGCCCACGGCGCGGCCTGCCCGCGTGCGGTCGCGGCACTGGGGCCTGATGATCAGTTTCGTGCTGATCGTGCTGGTTCCGGTCGGAGTGTCGACCTGGTATCTCTTGACCCACGCTACCGACCAATATGCCTCGACCCTTGGCTTTACCGTTCGCAGCGAGGATATCACATCGGCCTCGGACCTGCTGGGCGGGCTGGGCAGCTCACTGGGCGGCACCGGCGGATCGCGCGACAGCGACATCCTTTACGAATTCATCCGCAGCCAGCAGCTTGTCGCGGCGATCGACGCGCAGCTGGACCTGCGTAGTCTCTATGCGCGCCATTACGAGGAGGATCCGCTATTCTCCTTTCTGCCCGGCGGCACCATCGAGGATTTGACCGCCTTCTGGCAGCGGATGGTGCGCATTTCCTACGACAGCAGTTCGGGCCTGATGGAAATGCGCGTGCTGGCCTTTGAACCGGGCGAAGCCCGCGCCATCGCCGAGGCGATCTATGCCGAGAGTACGGCGATGATCAACAACCTCTCGGCCATCGCCCGAACGGACGCCACCCGCTATGCCAGCGAGGATCTGACGCTCGCGGTCGAACGCCTGGCCACCGCGCGCGAGGCGCTGACTGCCTACCGCGTCGAGAACCAGATTGTCGACGTCAGCGCCGACATCCAGGGCCAGATGGGCCTGCTGGCGACCTTGCAGGGCCAACTGGCCAGCGCACTGATCGAGTTGGACCTCTTGCGCATCAGCGCGAGCGAGAACGACCCGCGCGTCGGACAGGCTGCCGACCGCATCGCCGTGATTGAGGCCCGGATCGAGGAAGAGCGCCAGAAGTTCGGGGCCGAGGGCGCAGGCCCCGGCGGGCGCAGCTATGCAGCCACCGTAGCCGAGTTCGAGCGCCTGACGGTCGAGCGCGAGTTCGCCGAGCGCGCCTACATCGCGTCGCTCTCGGCCTTTGACAATGCCCGGGCAGAGGCGAACCGGCAAAGCCGCTATCTGGCGGCCTATGTCGGCCCGACACTTGCCGAACGGGCGCAGTTTCCGCAGCGCTGGCTTCTGGGCGGGATGGTGGCGCTGTTCGCCTTCCTGATCTGGGCCATCCTCAGCCTGATCTACTACGCGCTGCGCGACCGGCGCTGAGGCATGGCAGGATGATTCAGTTCGAGAACCTCAACAAATCGTACTGGACACCTGAGGGGCGGCGCCAGATCCTGAGGGATGTCAACCTGACCATCCCCTCGCGGGTTGCCGTCGGTCTTCTGGGGCGCAACGGGGCCGGCAAATCGACACTCCTCGAGATGATCGGCGGCACGATCCGGCCCGATAGCGGCCGCATCGTCACCAGTGGCACAGTGTCCTGGCCGGTGGGGTTCGCCGGCAGTTTCCACGGTGACATGACCGGCGTGCAGAACACCCGCTTCATTGCGCGGGTCTATGGTGTCGACAGTGACGAGTTGTGCGACTTTGTTGCCGACTTTTCCGAACTCGGCACCTATTTCAATGCCCCGGTGCGAACCTATTCCTCGGGCATGCGCTCCCGCCTGGCCTTTGGCGTCTCGATCGGCATTCCGTTCGACACCTATCTCGTCGACGAGGTGACGAGCGTGGGTGACGCAGCGTTCAAGCTGAAAAGCCGCGAGGTGTTCGAGGCGCGGATGCGCCATGCCGGCGCGATCGTCGTCACCCATTCCACCGCGCAATTGCGCAAGCTTTGCCATGCCGGCGCCGTGCTCGAAAAGGGCCGGCTGCACTACTTTCCTGATGTCGAGGATGCCATCGCCATACACCAGGCCAACATGGGCTCTTCCGAGGACGAATAGGTTGCTTCACGGCAAGTGTTTCGCATGCGAAACAGGCCCAAAGTCGGACGATCACGGCATCTATCAGTCTCTGTGGGCGGCCCAGAGACTGAATTCGCGCTTGATGGCCTCCATAAGCCGGGCCGGCAGGCCCGGATCCGTCAGGGCCGGGCCCTGCACCACCAGCCGATCCGGTCCCGCCATCACCATCCGCAGGGCAGAGGAGGGCGGGACCGGATCGGCTGGTGGTGCAGAAGGTGGGTCCAAGGCGGCGGCAATCACGCGTGCCTCGACCTCGTGGGTGGTTGCCGCAGCAGTCTGCAGCCGAGATATCAGTCCCTGTGCAAGCCCAGGGTCACTATCCAGCCCGGTAGCCAGCCGCAGCCCCAGCCGTTCGTTCAGCCGGGCCGGAAACCGCAGGTGCCCATCCAGCGCGCGAACGATCCGGGTGAATGACCCGATCTTGGATCGCCGCGGCCGTGATGCCGTGGAAAACAACGCGGCAAGCGCGGCACGGTCATCGGCAAAGACCCCGCTGTCGGCCGCGCGGGTCACGATCCGTGCCCGTTCATAATGCGACAGCCCGGCCCGGATCTCGTTTTCCTCGACCATCGCCAGATAGGCGGCCTGGGCCCGCCCGGGCGGGCGGGCGATGGCCAGCACGGTCTCGGCACCCAGATGGCGCAGGGCCGACAGCCGCCGCCAGCCCGAGATCAGACCAAATCGCGGGTCATTGCCCGCCCCCAGGTCGGCAACCTCGATCGCGGTCTGCTGGCCGCGTGCCGCCAGCGAGGCGATCAGCGCCGCCATCTCGGGCTCGTCGGGGTCCAGCGCACCGGGCAACCGGTCGCGCAGAAGATAGCTTTCGTCCACTGTGTCGAGGGGCAGGCGCTGCACCAGCCGTCCCTCGGTGCGCGCGTTACTCATCTCTGCGGCCAGTTCGGCCAGCGCGGCAGCCTGCGCCCCATCGGCCGCGACGCTGGCCACCGGCGGGCGCGGCACGGCCGATGGGCGCCAGACGCCCTCGGCGTAGGTTGGAAACATGGACTTTGCTTCAGGCGCCCGATCAGGGACGGGTTCGGTAATCTCGAGCGGGGCGGGATCAAGGCGGCGGCGTTTGGCCATGGCGTCGGACCTTATGACAAGGGACAGGACGGCAAAGGCCGCCACTTCTCGGGGGTTGCGGGTCGGAACTCTGGCCCGCATGCCAGCTTGGCACGCGGCTTCCGGCACGGCGGGCCTGCCATGCGCCGGGCGATGACCCCGCTCACCCGGCAGCGCGGGCGGCAGCGATCTCGTCACGCCGCCAGGCGCCCAGGAACAGTGCCTTGACGGCAGCATAGGTCGCGTCGAACGTCTCGCGCCCGCGGGCATAGGTCTCGCGGTTGAAGTCGCGGTAATCGGCCTCGTAAAGACCTTGTACCTGTTCGCCCGCCTGACCGATCAGCGCAGTGAAGTCCTG
>Ga0247844_1003908_pt1 | contig 20969 bp, 7 predicted proteins | sample LaCtaG_FD_192421 | JGI IMG/M metagenome (GOLD analysis project Ga0247844, IMG submission 192421) | Freshwater microbial communities from meromictic Lake La Cruz, Castile-La Mancha, Spain - LaCruzMarch201714.5m_1 | ecosystem: Environmental > Aquatic > Freshwater > Lake | place: Spain: Castile-La... | reverse complement strand
AAAGCTGCCCCCAAGGTCAGCCGTATTTTTTACGCCGGTAGCTACGACAAAGACGCGGCTGCAGCCGCTCCTGACTGCACATCTGCTGATGGTGAGAAGCCTGACGCGAACGTGAAGAACAAGCAGGCATCAAGCTGCGCTACATGCCCACAAAACATCGCTGGGTCTGGTAATGGTCAAAGCCGTGCATGCCGCTACCAACAGCGCTTGGCTGTTGTGTTGGCCAACAATCCTGAAGGCGACGTGTTGCAAGTGACTCTGCCTGCGACATCTATCTTCGGCAAGGAAGACGGCGACAAGCGCCCACTGCAAGCATACGCTCGCTACATGGCCGCGCAGACACCGCCCGTTAACTTGGACGCCATCGTGACGCGCATGAAGTTTGATACACAAGCTGAGTCTCCAAAGATTGTCTTTGCCCCTGTGCGTTGGTTGACTGATGCTGAGTATGAGACCGCGCAGAACCAAGCCAACTCTAAGGATGCAGAGAAGGCCGTAGCTGTTACCCCTGCCTTTGCTGATGGTGTTGCCTCACCCGCACCGCTTGCCTTGTCTGGCAAAGCGCCTAGCACCAAGACTCTTGGCGATCTGTTTGACGAAGACGACACCGAGGCGCTTGCCGCAGCTAAGGCAACGAAGCCAAAAGCCAAGGCCAAAGCCGCTGAAGTGGAGGCTGAAGAAGAACCCGAAGTGCGCAAAACCGCGGCTAAGGTTGAGTCCGTTCCAGCTAAGAAGAACAAGCTGGCCGACATCGTTGCTGATTGGGACGATGAGTAATTAAAGGTTTCGCTAGGCCGCAGTCGGCGGTCGCATTGCGTGTGCCGGGGTTTTGAATAAGTGTCCTCGTCAGAATACACAAACATGCACACGACTGCGTTTCCCGTTCTGCGTGCCCTAGCGCCCTAACAAAACCACTATGGCTTACTCACAAAAAATAATTGACGAGGTAGCGAAGACACCCAAGTCTCTGGGCAACCAGCTTGGGCGTTGGGCGATCCATCTTGACTTTCCCGTCACGAAGATTGCCTACGCGCTTGGCGTCTCACGGCAGACTGTCTACAACTGGTTTACAGGCACGGAAGTGTTTGTGGCCTATCGTGACCGCGTCGAATTCTTAACTCACATAATGAAGACCTCGCACTCAGCAGACGAGGCATGGAGAAAAATATGCAAAGAATACAACCTCGATCCCTCACCACGAAAGAGCTGATTTACTTCAGCGCAGAGATGATTGAACTCCCCAACGGGTTACCCAAGGACTTTCAACTTGAACTCATCCGACGCTTGGAAGCTTTAACTCCGGGCGATGAGCGCTTGCCAATAGATCCCAAGCAATTAGATCTGTTCCAGTAACCCCACCAAGGACTTTAATGACTCCGCTTGAGTTTTTAGCGGTTGTTCTGCCGCCGCCAGAATTTGGTCGGTATTGTGTGGCGGAACTTACTAGAGCGAAAGAGCACGTCTTTGTTGACGCACTCGATCAGACAACAGCGCATATAAACCGCTGGCACAGCAGTAAGTTGGATGTTTACTTTGCCTTGGCTACCTTCGGCATTGAAGACAATCGACAGGCTACCAATGCGCGGTATGTGAAATCACTGTTCATTGACATGGATGGGTACGCATCGAAGAAAGATGCCGCCTTTGCACTCAATGCGTTCTTGGAGAAGACGGGCCTAGGAGCCTTGGGTACGCCCTATGTTGTTGGTTCTGGCGGTGGTCTGCACTGCTACTGGCCACTGCACGCGGCTGTGCCTGTGGACTCTTGGAAACCTGTGGCCGAGAACTTTAAGCGCCTGTGCAAACAGGAAGCTCTGGCGATCGACATGACTGTGACGGCTGATGCCGCCCGTGTATTGCGTGTGCCCGAGACAACAAACTTCAAGAAGAAGTACGCAACCCCGCGCCCCGTGCGCATACTAACTGAAGGCGACACCTTTGATTTTGATGCCGTGGCTACCCTCATCAGGGAGAAGCTGTCTGGGTCAATATACGAGCCGCAGGCCGTGCCGAAACTAGATTTGCCGGGGGCTCGCCCGTCTGCTGCGCCTTCAGCGACTAGCGTCAAACTGTTTGAGAACAGCATAACCAAGTTCAAACCAATTTGGTTGGCGACTCAGCAAGGGCGTGGCTGTGCGCAGTTGGGGCACTACGTAGAACATGCGACAGAAGAGGGCATGGAGCCGATCTGGAGGGGCTTGCTTTCATGGACTAAGGTCTGTGAAGACGGCAACAAGGCGGCTGTCTGGCTTAGCCAGATGCACCCCTACGAGCCTGAGCGCATGAATCAAAAGCTGCAAAGCATCAAGGGCCCATACCCCTGTATCAAGATGGACTCAGAGAACCCCGGCGTGTGCCCAACATGCCCACACTGGGGAAAAATAACCAACCCCCTAATCCTTGGACGCGAGTTGTCTGTGGAAGTGGAGGAGAAAGAAATTGAGGTGAAGCTAACGAGTGACAGCACAGTCACGGAGAAAGAAGTCGTCAAGGTCATGCGCCCAACACCACCTCGTGGTTATGCCTATGGCACCAACGGCGGCATCTTTATGGAGCGTATGGTTGAGGACGACGAAGGCGTCAAGACAAAGAAGCAAGTGATGCTGTTGCCCTACGAATTGTTTGTAGTGGACATACTCAACAGCAACAACGACCACACTGTGCACATGATTGCGCTTAGACCCGAAGGGGCGCTGAATGTAGTCATGCCGCAAAAAGCAGTGGTCAGCAAAGACGAGACAGTCAAAGCACTGGCTAGTCAAAACATCGTGGCCTCTTTTGGCCACAACAACGACAAAAACCTATTTGAATATGTGAGGGCATGCGTGGAAGAATCTAGCACTAACAAAACACCAATCAAAGTTCCAGACAGCTATGGTTGGCAACCTGACAACTCGTATGTATTTGCGGGTCGTATATTTACTAAGGGTAAACCCCCTGTCAAAGTCCCAATGCCGGGCTTGGAGAATATCACCAAGAACACCGAGCCTCGCGGCACTATGGAGAACTGGCGAGCCTTCATCGACATGCTGATTGCTAAGAAGATGTGGGATCACCTAGCCGTTTTGCTTGCGGGTGCTGGCGCACCATTCATGCGCTTCACAGGCATCTATGGCATGACGTACCATTGTGCCAGTACCGAATCTGGTACAGGTAAGACGCTGGCGCTGGAAGCTGCAGCCTCAGTATGGGGACACCCAACCCACTACCGCACAGGCAAGAGTACATCGCCTGTTGCTATGCAACAACGCTTGGGTTTGCTCAACAGCCACCCGCTTATCACTGACGAGATCACATCCAAGAACCGAGACGACTTCGAGTGGTTGCCTGAGTTCCTACTGGACATGACCGAAGGCCGCGGCAAAGAGCGTATGGAGTCTGGCTCCAACAAAGAGCGCTTGAACTTGTCCACATGGATGACCAATGCGTTGATGTCATCTAACACTCACATCGTGGACTACTTGACTGGGGGGCGTGCCCATTCATCGGAAGGTGAGTTGCGCCGCTTGCTGGAGTTTGTGCTTGAAGACGAGTTGAAGTGGGAACCCCATGAGATTGAGATCATCAAGTCTTTACAGCACAACTACGGCGTGGCGGGGTACGCCTTGGCTCAATACCTTGCCGACAACGTTGACCAGTTCCCTAAGATAGTTGGCGAAGCCGTTGCCGGTATGTACACGGAGTTCAAGGCAACCAATGATGAGCGCTTCTGGATGGCTGGCGTTGGGGCTTCTATATGCGCCCTTAAAGCGTTTAAAGAGTTGGGTGTAGCCGAGATACCCTACCGCCACATTCTGAACTCATACAAGAAGGCTGTGGACTATATGCGAGCCAGTATGAAGAGCAGTGTGCGCACTGCGGTAGATGTGCTGAACGCTTATACCCGTGACAACTACGGCAGTTTTGTAGTGATTAAGCCCAGCAAGGGCGGCCTCATGGCTGAACTGGGTAGCGGCAAGGACATCGACCTGACCATCACACGCAACAAAGTGTTCGGGCGGGTGGAGCATGAGCCGATCCCCAACCACATCGACTACTTCATCGAGGAGCAACTGCTCAAGGCGTACTGCGCTACCATGAGCTTCGGGTATTCATCATTTAAGCGCCAGCTTGAACAACTGTACAACGTAGAGTATCTTAAGAAAGATATGATGGCTAAGACCAAAGGGCCGCAGATGCGGGTTACAGTTATGAAAATCAGACGCGAGATTATTGAAGCCGATGAAGTACTCCTCACTGCGCCTTCCGTGGGAGAAGGTTGAGAAAGGGCAGGGGTTTTTTATACCCTGCCTCGACACCGAAGCCATGAAAGAGTGGGGCTTAAAGAAAGCTTTCTCTCTCAGGATACTGGATGCCCACGCTAGCGTGGGCATCCTCAACGGCAAGCTTGGCGTTATGTTTAACCGCCGCCCAGCCGCTCCTCCACAGCACGAGATTGCCGTATAAAGGCGTCCGCTCGATCTTGCTTGGCCTTTTCTAACGCATCAAGGCGCAACCGTTTCTCTTCTGCCGTCAAGTCGTCACGCTCTTGTGTGCGGCGGATGTCGGTGTTGATGCGCCCGATGATCTGGCGATACTGCCCTGCGGCAGGAGCCATGGCCATCTCCACTTTGTTTTTCTCGCGGTAGGCCACAGCCTCCTCACGACGACCCTCGCTGAGCATTTTCTTAAACGTGGCGCTGGCGTTGACAGCCTCTTGCGCTTCGCGGTACACCACATCGGCATCGCCACCGCCGTACTTCTTTTGAAACGCTGTGCCAATCAAAGGTAAGTCAGACGCACGACCTGCGGGTTTTTCTCCCTTGCCTTCGCGCTCAAACAAACCGTTGGCTCCTGCCGCCGCCACCAAAGGCAGTACGCCCAGATACCCGCGCACAATGTGCTCAATTTGGATTGGAGACAGAATTGGCAACATTTTACTCATCTGCTTGGCTAACTCTGTGGTGGTCGCAAGGTAGCGTTCTTCGGTGTCGTAGCCCTGCATGCGGCGAGGCTCGATCGGGCCTCCAGTTAAGAAATTCTTATCAAACCACACCTCAAACGCAGGTTTAACAAGTGCAGGCACTCCCATAGACGAATAGCCGGGAACAGAACTCAAGAACAAATCTTTAAGCGCTTGGAACTGCGCCTTGCCGTCAGTCTCAGCACGCATGCCGTCGACTGCGGCCACAGCCAGCGAGAAGAAGTAACCAGCTTCAAACGGGATAGGTAACTTGAGTGGTTCATCCACACCCGGAATTGGCAAGAAGAAGTTGGAGTACTTGTCCCGTGGGCGAGCGTTGCGGAAAGTCTCGTCGTCGTCCATGGCCATGGCGTACACAATGCCGGTGCCCATCAGCAACATAGCGTTGTTAAAAAACTTACGTTTAATTTGCTGTTGTTCTTCAAAAGGCATGTTGCCTCGAGCGGCTTTAACCAGCACGTTCAGACCCTGAATCTGCGCGTTGAAGAACGGTATCAAACGGCTGGCGTACTGCAGCGTGGGGGACAACCCGCGCTTGTAGAAGTTCATTGACTCCATCGTGGCCATGTCAGCCTCGACTTCGGACAAACCGTTAGCTTCAGCGTTCTTAAGTATCAGCGCGAGTGTGGCAGCATCGGCACGCATTGCGTACCGGTCAGCAGCGGCCAGCACTTTGTCAAGCGCACCTTGATCCTTACCACTGGCAAGCTGAAGCGCCATCTTCTTCATGTCAGACATGTCGCCTGCAAAGATGTTGGACTGAATCAGCCCTTTCTCAATCAACTTGGCCTGCATATCACTGTTGCCAGTGCTCATACGTACAAACTCAGCGCCTGCCTTGAAAACAGAGGAGAACACGTTGCTGTCTAGGCCACCAGTAAATGATGCCGCCATTGGTTCGCGCAATAGTTTGCGAGCAATATACAAAGGTGTGCGGGTTACACCAGCGCGTAACAAATCTGCGGCAGCCCCACCCAATTTAAAGAACCCGGGAAGCGCAAGACTTGCGCCTTCCAAACTCTGCACAACTAACTCGGCAGGAATGCCTTCGGCGGCAGTGCCTCGGGTATCCACCTCAATGTGGCGCTCGCCTTTATCGTCGGGTTTGTTTGGGTCAGGCTCTTGGTAGAACCGAATGACTTTAGCATCGGCAGCGCCAAGACCTATTTTGATGGCCATCAAGTCCGTGGGTTTGCCTGTCTTGGGGTCAACAGGGCCCTTGCCTTTGCCCAGTGCTTGCAAGCCATAGGCCACACTCTTAGCGGCATTGTTGGTCAGCGCCATGTCTGTTAGCAATAACGTGTTGCGCTGAAGAGCTTCGTTCAGTGGTAGCAACTTAGTGTCGCCGCCTTTGAGTTCTGCGAGGTATGGCTGACGGCGAATATCGCCAACGTTAAACGTAACATTGTTGTTGAAGACCAAACTGGCGTTGCCGTTTTTGTCCACGCGATAGAAAGGCACGTAGTCGCCTTCCTTAAGCAAGTCCGCCGCCACCTTCTTGGTGATGCGCCCAGTGCTGGCAAGAAACTCAATCATGCCTTTGTTGTATGCGTTGTACTTGCTACGCACATTCTCTAGTGCTTTCTTTAAAGCAGGGTCGGCATCAGCCGCAGCTAAAGCAGCAGTCAGTTGTTCTTGGGTGATACCTAACGCGCCAAGGTCTAGCTTTGATAAACCTTTGTTGGAGGCACGCTGAGCAACCATGTATGTCTGCGCAATGTTGGTCTTTAACTGCGGATCGGCTACGGGAATGTCAGCAATTGCATCAAACACATCGCGAGCGCTGTTCTCGTTGGAACTGCGGTAGCCCACAAAACCTTTAGAGTCTCTGTACGCAACTAACGGGCCGCTGTTCATGACAGTGAACATCTGCGCCATCTTCTGTTCAGCCTTGCGTACGTGGTACATGGCTTGCATAAACTTACTATCGTCACCAAACTTAAGGGTTTCGCGCAGTCCCGCACGCATATCCACCGCTTGCATTTCAACTTGCAAAGCAAGGTTGTTGCTTAGCTTTTCTTTGAGCGTTTTAGGCTGCGCAGTAATTTGTTTTGACAACGCAATCAATGCGTTGTCTGGTTCTGCGGCTGCTTTGCTGGAGAATAACAAGTCCCCAACTGCGGGCAACTTGTCTTCTGCAATTTCTCCATTTTCTTTTTTAGGTAGTTTTTCTATTGCGGCAACAAGCTGGGAACGCATGTCTAAAATAGCCATCTGCAGTTTTTCAACCGAGTCAGGTTTACTTTTTAACAAGTCTATTAAACCTTCAGTTTCATCGCCGTTACCATAGCTTCGCATAAACATATGCGAGTACAGACTTTCCACGCCTTCTACGTCAGAATCTACGTTGTACAGCGCTTCAGAAAACGCCTCGTTATCTATGTCAAAAGAATAATCTTTTAACATATTTCGTAACGCCGGTGTTTTAGCCATACCAACTACGGTGCTAAACCATGCGTCAGCGGCATCCAGTGTTGCATCAAACAGTTTTGCCTTAGCGTTGATGGACAGGCCCGTGTTAACTGCGGGTAGATACATTTGCCCAACAGCGGATACCGCGCCGCGTAAAAAAGTACGACGACTCATACCTTCAGGCATTGCACGCATTTCCATTTGCGCCGCCCCATACGCAATGTCAACCAATCCTTGCGCGTCAAAGGATTTCAGATCCATGCCAAATTTTGTTAGCAGTTTACGGAATCCGTCTGCAATCCGGCTCAACCATGTGCCCAAAACTCCTTTGGTTTGATTTGGAATGACGCCAGCTTTAACCGCTTCTTCAATGGCGTACGCAAGAGTTTCATCGTCTCGGTGTTTGGCAGCTGTTTTTGCTGCTTCTACTCGCGCTAATGCTGCTTTGGCAACAACAGACTCTACAGAACCGTCGTTCTTTTTAGCCCAACCTTTAATTGCATTGACCATTCCGGTGTATTGACCTTCACCCAGAATGTTTTTAAGCCCTACGTGCGCCCCTACTTCGTGAAGCAAAACACCAAGCGCCTGTCCTTGGTCAATGTTCTCGGCAATTAAAAATGCTTTGTTACCTGCGGTGTCTACAAAACCCCTAGCGTCTGCTGGAATAAGTTTTTTGTATTGGGGGTTAGCTTTTATCAAAGCATCAACGGAACTGTAAATTTTAATTCGCGTTAAATCTTTAAAATATTTCTTTAGCTCTGCGTTGACTGTGTTAACAGTGCTAGGGGCGGTTGTGGGGCCGCGAGAAAACTCATAGCGAGGGTCGTACGTAGTGTCAATGTCTTCGTCCGTAACGTTAGAAAATTCCGTGCCAGACAACTGGGTAAAATCTTCAGATGTATATGGAACGATCTGCTCTTTCAATAGGCGGTTGATATCGTCGCCAACACGATCCAACATAAACTGTGCGGAATCTATATCATCTTTTAGTTTATCTCTGCGGTCTGCCAGCGTCGGGTTACCAGACGGCACGGTTCCAATTTCAGCCAGTTCGTCTTGGCTTCTGTTTATAAACTTGGTTAAACGTACTCGATTGTCTTCCATCGCATCAAGAATCTGGTTCTGTTGCTCGTACTCTTTGGCTTTAAACTCAGCGTCCAGTGTTGTTTTGTCTTTGGCTGCAGCAATACGTTCAGCAAACGCGTTGGCATCGGCCACTGCTTTCTCAGATGTAATCGGTGCCGGTGTGCGACTTTCGACAATAGGCTGTCTGCTAATACCTGCAGTAGCTTTTGACTGCTCTGTGCCACCACGCAATTTGCTTGGGGCGCCTGACTGAATACGTGTAGCCTGCGAAATCTTCTCTTGTTTAGGCGGGAGCACCTCGTTAACCAAGTCAATCTGCTGGTTAATTTTTTCTTGCAGTGCGCGAATTCTTTCAGCGCGGTTTGCTTTGGCCTTCGCTGTTTTAGGCTCCGGCGTTGCGCTCAAGCCTGCCATTTGTTTTTCTAAATCTTGCAACCCGCTAAAACGATAGTCGTACATTGCTGCACGCTCGTTCTCAGCGTCAATCTGTTCTTGGATTTGTACTGGCGCTTTCTTTGTGCGCTCGCCTGCAACGCTCTTACCGGTTTGAACATCTGTACGGGTAATCCCTAAACGATTTGATTTGCGTGCTTGCAACACTTCGCGTTCTTTGAGGAACTCATTAAAACGCTTACGGCGTTCTTTCTGAGAAGACCGCAGCGCAGCCAACCGTTCCTTCATGTTCTTCAAAGTTTCAGGCGTTACTTTGCCTTCTGCCCATGCTAGCTTCTTAGCTTTAATATCTCTACTTAGCTTGGCAATAGCTTCTTCGCTCTTGTTGACGGCTTCTTGCTTTTTAGAAATAGTTTTCTCAAGCTTGGCGATACGATCGTCAATCAACTTTGTGACTTCTGCGTACACTTCTGGATCGCTGGACGTAGCGCGTTCGGCTTCTGCCAACGCTTTTTGTTTGGTAGTTTTTGACTTCTCGTAGTCAACAATAGAATTTTGCAGTGTCTCAACACGCTTGTTGCCCGCTTCAATCTGTTTCTTAAAGTCTTCGATCTGGGCAAACAACGCCTTGGCTTCTTTGAGGTTCTTGCGTGGGCCGCGGTATGACGCTGCCTTTTCGGTTGCCTCGTCTAGCTTAATCTGTACAAGTTCAACACGAACTTGCATTTCAAACACACCCTCTTCCATCTCTTTGATGCGTGCGTCTAACTCTGCAAAGTCTTTTGTGGCGGTCTTAATCAAATCCAGCATCTCACGACGCTTGCTAAAGTCAATGCGCTGACCGGGGATAGCCTGCAGTCTGGTGGTGGTTGCTCTAAAACTTTCAAGTGCCGCTTTATCTCTGGCTGTTATTGCATCGCGTTCAGCAGAACTTAAAGGCTCAATAGGTACGTCAGCCATCTGCGCGCCAAAGCCACGGGACTCAGACGCTTCTTTAATAGCTTTCTCTACGCCTTTGGCGAGTTGCGACTCGACGTAGCTGGCGTTTTCTGATTTCTCAATCTCGCTGTCAATCAGCGCTAAGTCGTTTTCAATGCCGCGTGCGGCATCAGCACCCATCTCTTTAATGTCACCAATTTCTTTTTTGATGGCTAAGATTTCGGGGTTCTTAGATATGTCTACATTTACATTGTCGGTTGCGGTTTGCAACGCATCTGCTGCACGCGCCAACGCTCTACCGGCGTTGACTACTTTACGGTGCTCTTCTTGAGCATCCAGTTCCAACCGCAAGTCGTTATTTATAAACGTAATGAACGCAGATGAAGGAATATATGGATTGGTGCGCTGCACATCCATTTGATAGCGCAACTCTTCGATCTGCTCGGCGATCGTCTCGGCTCTTTTAGGTTGCAGAGTACGCGCTTTAACCAAATCTCCTTGCAGTTTTGCAAGGCGTTGTTCCATGTCGTACAGCAAAGGATTGCGCTGGCGCTGTAATGCGCGAATAACTTTTTGCTGTGCAATTCGAATACCGGGCAGTTTTTCTGCAAGACTGCCTAGTTTGTTGCGTGCTTGGCGCAGTTCTTCTCTAGCCTTAAGTGTCTCTTGTGCAGCTTCAACCGAACGATCGTCCATCTCTTTGAAGTTGGCAATGTTGTTGGCAATCAGGCGGCTAGTTTCTTCAGTCTGCGCAATACGCTGATTTAATAGAGCGTCGGCGTTTTCATAAGCTATACGCAAAGGCTCAAGCTCTTCGGTCAAACGCTTTAGCACAGCCGCAAGACGCACTTCTGCATCTGCAACAAGGTTCATGGCCGTTCTGTCTTCGCCTAGCTTTGCCTGCTCTAACGCAGCTTTGCGTGCTTTTAGTGCGTCGGTTTGCTTACGAATATTAACAATCTTTGCCTCGTGCTCTTTAATCTGTAACTCCATACGAGCAACAGTCTCACGAGTAATACCCATCTCTTGACGGGCGGCTTTCAAGTAGTCGCTGGCAAGGTAACGGTTAAGTTCAGCAAACGACGCAAAGATCGTGCCTTTCTGTGTGGGGGCGTAACGCTCGGCTGCACTGCCTTGGACGGGGCCACGATCTTCGGGGGCTACGTACTGGACTTTGCCGTTGACGATGCGTGTAGCGGCTTGAGGAGCCACTTGCTCTGGCATGAACTCGGCGCCCAACTCCTGCTGTACTGCTGTACGTGGTTCTCCGTATGCTGTGCCAAATGCTGTCTCGCGTGTGGGTGCTTCGGTTTCAGAGCGCTTACCTTCTTCCAATGTGCGCAGGGCTGACTGCACATCACGGGTCATCTCAGGGCTGAGATTTCCTGTGGTAGCGCGGTTAAGCCACTCACCAATCAGGTTGCGGCGGTCTTCGTTGGCTGTAACAGCGCCGTAGTTTTCAGCAATCTGACCCAGTATCGACATGGTTTGCGTGTCGTAACGCTGGCGCTGTGCATAGGCTCGATCCATTTGATCGAGTAGCATGTCTTTGGTGGTTGTAGTGGGAATAGCTTCCGCTGGGCCAAACGCGCTGTACTTTGTACCCGCACGCCAGCGTGTGCTGATTGCGTCAAGCTCAGAGGTAATGTCGTTGCCGTAGCGTGCTGAAGAGTCTAGCAACGCACCTAGTTCTTTTTCAATCTCGGTAATGGTCTCAGGCTTGAGTTTCCCACGAACCAAAGAAATCTCTTTGAGCAAGCCATCTATAACGTCTTGCTTGGCGTCAGTAATGCCGTCTTTAAAGTTGTTGTAAGCCTCGTCCCGTGCCGCTGCTGCATCGCGTATTGCGCGTTCTTCCTCTGGTAACTCACCAATTTGGGACTGCAAACTTTCTGATCGGAATCCTGCCGCTCCTCGACCACCGCCCTCAATAATCTTCTTGCGATCTTCCAAGTCACGGATCTGCTCGAGCAGGGTAGACACACGCTCACGGTTAGACCTACGCTCAATGGCAGTAGGGGCGCCATACGAACGGGCAACGTCAAGTTCTTTTTGCAGTTCAGCTATCTGCGAGTCTATGTCTACGCGTGTGCCAGCCACAGGCATGTTCACCCGCTGCGGGGTTCCACCAAACAAATCGCCTTGGGATGTTGTTCCTGTCAGTGGTTGGATGCGTTCAATATCTGTAGCGTTGCGGCCTTCCTGTTGCATCTCATAGGCTTGGCGCATCTGGCGCTGGTCTTCCAGTGCTGCGGCTTCTTCTTCTTCAGGCACTCGCTGAGTCTTCTGTGTTCTCTCTGTAACTGCCGCGCCAGTAGCTCTTTCTGCGGCTTCAATCTTGTTAATTTCTAGTTGTAAAGCATCATAAATACTGCTTTGGCGTTTCTTTGTTAGCCCCGGTATAGGCGTGCGGTTTTGCAGTGCTTGTTTAGCTAATACCGGATTAGCAACCAAATACTTTACATAGTCTTTATCAGCGTCTTTAATTTCTTTTTCGTTTGCCAACGCTTGCGTGTTTGCCAAATCCATTTGTCTTGCAACATACCCCTCTAGTGCTTGCCTTTGCGCTTGGCCGGGCACAGCAATCTGTTGTTCGTAGTAGCCTTCAAGGTCAGGCGTACCTTTTGGTGTAGGGGCAGAAGAAACAGTGCCGGTCTGCTCCAGCATGTAGTCTTGTGGAGACATACCAGCAACACGCGCTTTCTCCACCTCCTGCTCACGCATGGGCTTGGTGCGGCGGTACTCAGGAGTTAACTTGGCTAGTTGGTCGTACAGTGTGCTGACTGCGGCTTTATCTTCTTTGTACACGGCCTTTTCTTCAGGCGTAGCATTTTTGCCGGGGTCTTTGAGAACTGAGCGTTTGGCTTGATAGTCTTTCAACAGTGCTTCGTATTCTGTGCCCAACTTTGTTGCGTACTCAGGCGACTGTCTTTCTGTCTCTAACGCTTGTGCCGCAGCTTCCTCTTGAGTTTTTTGTTGCTGTAGCTGCTCGGAACTGCGTTGCAAAGCTTCGGCTCGGTCAGCGGCTGCCGCTTGCCGCTTGGCTCCCCCACGCTCAAACGCACGACCAGCAGGTGCTAAGACCCCGCCTAATACAGCACCGCCAATAAAGCTGTCGATGTACTCTTTACGGGCTTCAGGATCGGTAATCTCCAAGCCTGCCTGTAAGCGCTCAAGTAATTGTTGTGTGGCTTCTGTTACACCCTCTCGGCCCATCACTACGCCCGTCTTGGCGGTGTAGTCTGCAATTGTGCGAGTGAGTGTTTGGGAAGCAATAGCCTTGGCTTGTTCCGTCGTCAGCTTAGAGCCCACAGAGCCGAATAGCTTGCCCACACCGGGCAACAAGGCCATGGCAGCGGTGTCAATTAAAGCTTGTGGTACGGCGGCGGCTGCGGCTTTTCCTAGACTTGTTTCTTCCAAAGACTTGCCTGTGTCCATTTGACGCGCAAGGTTGGAACCCGTGAACTGGCCAGTAGACACAGCGCCTGCGCCCAACAAACCTAGACCAGCAGCAACGGGTGCCGATACTGGGAGCGTTAACGCCGCAAGACCTGCGGCAGCGGGGGCCACCATGTACGGAACAGAACTACCAAGCAGTTCTTTAACGTTTTGAAGGGGGGACTCTATGAAGCTGTCTTCAGTGGGCGTAAAGCGTCTTGCCGCAGACGCTTGTTTTTCCTTTTGATATGCTTCAGCTTCGTCTATATCTTTTAGCCCGAGCTTGGCCGCAGTCAGTGCGGTCTCACCTTTTAAACGCTCAAAGCCTGCGGCTGCTGCGGCCTTGAAACCCTTGGTGTCTTCCTTGGGTTTGTCTTCACCCTTTTTACGACCGAACGCTTCGGGGTACATCCTAGAAGCTTCAGCCATTGCCTCCCGGGGATCTTCGCCTTCTTTGAGTGGGAAGAAGGAGCCGTCTGGAAGTTTTATTGACTGGGCCATAGATTGCTTTCAAATTGTGTCTGAGCAGCGCGGGCTCAGATATTTATGCGCTGTTAAACCGTATTCTAATACTTACCGTGCGCGTGTGGGAGCCTCATTGGTTACTTTGGGGTACATGAGCGCACTATATTCTCGGGCACTGTTTACTAGGTCGGCCATGCTTATGGGAGCCTCGCCATTTTTAGCTCGGTCTGCGTTAATTTTGGCTAACGTTTCTACAGTCTTAGCCCCAGATTTATCTGTTGAAAGTTCCTGTAATACCATCATTCCGGACTTAAGACGCTCAGCTTGCGTGTTTCCTGTCCCTAACATCATGGCTGTACGGGCTTCACCCGTTGGCATAAGCGCTCGTGCGTCTGCTCTGGCTTCTGACGATGCTGCCCGTGCGTTTAGCCCGCGCTCTTTAGTCATCATTCTGCTGGTTTCTTCAGCATTGTTAGTCATGTTGTTGAAAAGACTAGCAGCAACGTCGGCTTCTTTACCCGTGATCTGCGAAATAAGCCCTGTGAAGCGATCATCGGACGCAGCCAAACGCTCGTTAGCACGGTCTGTGTACATTTGCGTGTCTTTAAAGTCACCTTTGGCTTCTGCACGACGAGCGTTTTCAATGTCCGCCATAGCTTTGGTGCGTTCTTTGGCCGCTTTCTTAAACTCTTTAAGCGCATCGCCGTAGTCACCCATGCCAACCATAGCGCCTTTGGCAATGTTTGTAGCCGCGTTTGGAGACTCTCCAGCAGCCATAGCCAAGAAGCCTTTCATCAAAGACATGAGGCCCGACTTCTCTTTGTCTGTAGTATCTTGCAGTTCTTCTTTTTGCAACATCTTCTCGTAGTTTGCAAACGCCGGGCCTTGCGCTTTGTTAAATGCATCAAGTTGCGCAAGACGTTCATCTCTTTGGTTAAAGATGTCTTGGCGTGCTTGAGCTTGTTTTCCTTCTAAGCTGCGTATCTGCCCCTTCGAATCGTATAGATCGCTGGCTTTTGACTTTGCATCCGCAGCCGTAGGCGCTGCGGCTGCGGCTGGCATGTAGCTTGTGTCGAGTCTGGCAGTACCCGGAAGGAGATCTGCAACGCCCCCAGTATTTGGTGCGGCATTGGGAGCAGGCGCGGCTTCAGGCGCTGCGGCGGGTGCTGTGACTTCTGCGGCTGGCGGTTTAGCTTGCTGTGGCTGCGTTCTGTCTGACGGGCCTTCCAGCGTGTAACCGGATTTAATATTGTCTTTTAAAAACTTCTCGTATTTACTAGACACGGGCGCTTTGCCGGGCACTACATAGTCCAACATGTTTGCGCCAAAAGATCCAATGTCAAACCCAAGTTCGGCTAGGCCACGCGAGAGTCCTTCACCGGCTCTACTAAACTCACCTTGCCCAACGTCTCGAAGGGTGCCCATCAAAGATGTGTCAATATTGTCGGGGCCTTTTATTTTGTAGTTGCCCATACTGCTGATAGCCTCAAGACCTAGACCTGCGGGGCCTGCTTTCTTTAACACTTTGGCTGCGCCACTACCAACTTTTTCACTGATTTTACGCAACAGTCTTGGGTCTTCTGGTGTAGCCGCCGCCTTAACAGAAGATGTTGGCGTAGTCGAGGCGGCTGGTGTTGCGGCTGGTGCTGCGGCCTTTTGTGGGCCGGATGTTTTGTTGCCAAAATCATCAAGGATTGCTTTCTTTTCGTCTTCAGAACCTTTTGCAAACTTAGCAGTTAATCCGTTCTGCTTTAAGTATGCCAAGAAGCGCGAGTTGTTATACACACCTGCCGCGTAGCCCGGCACACCGCCGCCAGACATACGAACCACAGGCTCGCTACGCTGAGCAAAGTCATACATGCCGCCTTGCGCCATGCCGTTCTGTCTAGGAACATCGTCACCATCGCCGTAGCCTGCAATACCGCCGTCAGCCATACCGCGCATATTAGGCGCGGGGATACGAGCAATCCCTTGGTCTTCTGGAAGTTCTGTCTGCACGCGACCGCCGTAGCCGGTTTGCAAAGTACCGCCCGAGCCGGTCATCACAGGCGTAGCCATTCCCGCAATAGACTGGTCTGCCACTGTTGGCATCTGTCCGGGATTTCCTTGTGCTGCCGTGCGCAGAGCTTTACGGCGGTCTGATTCTGACTTTGCCAACGACAGAATGTACGGGTTGTTTTTGTGTAGCGCTGCATACTGCTGCAATGCTGAGTCCGGCTGTAAACCAGCCAAGGTCTTTGTAATCAGGTTGACGTCAGGTGTGCCGATGGGCGTTTGTTGTGTATAAGCCATGTTTAATCCTGACCCATTTGATAGAGAGTTAAATCAGCCAGTCCAGCAGGGCGGCGTTCCAAGTCACCGGTAGCACCACCCTTGGCACCAAACAACTTAGCACCAGTCAATGCTGCGCCGCCAAGACCTGCAATTTGAGACACGGCTGAAGGGGGTTGTGCATACATAGTTTGCGATTGTTGAGTCAAAGGCAAACCACGAATCATGTCAGACATGAAGCCCAATTGTTTGTATGGGTAGTTCTGGAAGTTCAGGAAGTCTTGGTACTCAGTGTTTAGTTGATTCTGTATCTGCTGTTGTTGCTGAGCACCGAAACGATTCTGCACATCTAAAAGACCAAGGTTCTGTCCGTACTGTGTCTGACCAATATCCGCCAAAGACTTAGCGCCTGTCATGGCTGTCTGCAAACCTTGAAGTCCCAGCCCTGCACCAAACTGTTGCTGTTGTGCGTTGAGTTGCTGTCCTGCTAGGTTTTGAGCCTGTGATTGGTTGAACTGTTGCATGGCTTGTGTGTAAGCGTCTTGCAATCCTTTGGCTTGGATGTCGCCCTTTTGACGGGCTAAGTTACCTGCGGCTTGAGAGCGCATAAGGAAATCGCCGCTGCCACCAAACGCGCCTGCACGAGCAGCCTGCGCACCCTGTGCTTGACGTGCAATATCAGATTGACGCTGTGCATCTGCCTGCTGGCGCTCCACCACATTCTGCATGTAGGGAGACATGTACGCTTGAACGTTGTTGCCCGTAAACTGCTGTGCTTGGTACGGATTAAATGTGTACTGTGTGTTGAGTGCGCCAAGACCTGCCATACCCGCCATAGCGGTGGCATCGCCCAGTTGAGGGGCAGTTTGCATTAGCCCTGCGTTTTCAAACGATTGCTGTTGCAAAGGCGTGAACTGTGCCTGACGATCCCGCATGTACTGCTGGTACGGGGTTAACTCTGTGTCGGTGAGAAGCTCCGCTTGACCTAACAGGTTTTCCGCATAAGGCGCAATAACAGGCGCAAAGCCTGTTTGGTACTCTTGTATTGAGGATGGTGATGTTGCCATGATCTATTCCTTATGCGGGAAGATATTTGTCAGAGCGACTATTAGCCGCTACTTTGTTTTTGCCTGTGGTCTTGCCGCGTGCACGTTGTACACGATCCATCATGGCGTAAAGCTTCTTAGCGCCTGCATCTGTAGAGCCGTTGCCTAGTTCAGACACGATACGCGCAGGGATCACAAACTCACCATCGGCAAGGCGGGCGGGTTGTTGCTTCTGGCCAATCGTCGCAGGGATGCTGTCAGACACGCCATCACCGGGGCCTCGAAGAAGCCTGCCGCCATCAGAGTAAGAACCAAGCGAGCCTAGACCACCGCCCATGGCGTAGCCCATCATGCCGCCGTCTTTTGCGGTTGTAGTGCCGGGGGCGTCGTTAGCAGGAGAACTGGCATCTGGGCCGGGAGTAGTGGAATTTCCATCTCCCCCACCACCGCCTGCATTAGCCGCATTAGCCAAGGCTGCGGCGGTTAAGTAGCCTTCGTAATCGCCAGTAAACGCACGACCGCCTGCTTTACCATACATCAAATAGTGCTCGTAACCAGACGTAAATTGTGTGGGCTGACCTGATGCGGACTTGCCTGTCTTCAACTCGGCTGCAACATCAGGATTAGCCGCAAGGTACTCGGCTTCGTTAAAGTAAGACTGTGGATTACCGGGGACTCCTACAACCTTTGTGACTTTGTCTGTTGTAGTTCTTGTAGGTCGTGTCATCTTTCTACCCAACACCGCCTCGTCATACCGCGCCATCACAGGTCTATCTCTTGTCTCTGCTTTACGCTGCGTTAGATTTTTGCCCTTGCCCATCAGGAAGTTGTACGCATCCAACGAGTCATCCGTCAGCTTGTTGTACATCGCATTATGTTCAGCAGCAGTTTTAGGCACTTTAGCTGTGTAGCCCAAGCTTCCGCCACCTTTGGTATATGCATCGCTAACTTCACCTATACCAGAGAAACCTCCGGGCGGACGGTAAGGAATATTTGGGTGTACAGTAACTGTACCGTCTTTGTTGGTCGTAATGTCGCCGGGGTTAGTTGCGTTGCCGTAGAAACCTCCGGGTATCACGCTTGTAAATGGTGTCGGCGTAACTGTAGTTGTGGTAATAAGGTCGTTGCCTGTGCCGCCTTTAAGCGTGTCGTTGCCTGTGCCGCCTGTAATTGTGTCTTTAACTATTGGTTTAGGTTTAAACAAATTAGCAAAGTCTGAACCTGTAGCGGCTCTGACATCAGCCAAGTTAATCCCTAAACGTTCCATTTCTGCAAGAGACAGGTTTTGTGCTTGTTGTACAGTCAGTTTTCCTGCATTGATTTGGTCTTGTAATCTGTCTGCGGCGTAGTCAATGTTGGCGTACAGACCTGCTATGCCGCCTGCATCGCCCGGAGCATCACCTGCTTTATATCCATAGGCATTGTAAAAGTCTTGCGCTGCTTTAGGGGCTCCTGTGATACCGGCTGTGTCGTCTAATGTGTGAGTAGTTGCGTACTGTGCCGCCTGAGACATTCCAGAGCCTTGCAAGGCGTTTGCCAACGCTTGACCTGTCAAACCCACATCAGAAGTCATTGCTTGGAATTTTTGCGCACTTGTAGCGGGGGTGTTTACTGCACTGACAAACCGTTTTTCGTAATCGGCTTGTTGATTTCCTGTACCCGTTATGCGCGCAATATCCGCAGCCGACACGTTATACGTCTGCATGTCTTTGGCAATTTGGGAATCAAGCGCGCCAGAAGCTAACTTAGATTGGTCAAGTCCTTGAAAGTACTTAAATACGTCTTGGTCACCAACAAGCATTCCGTTTGCGTAACCGGGCACTCCACCATTAGCCAAAGCCACAATACCGCCGCCGGCCATGGGAGTTGGTTGTTGCTGTTGTTGTGGGGGTTGGTTTAAAGAACCTACACCAAGTTCATACGGGTTTTGATTTTGATTTTGGTTCTGTTGTCTAAACAGATCGCGCTGGCCTTGGAATGTTTTGTTTCCAAACTCGCTGGCTTTGACGGGCGTCATTGCTCGCATGCCGTACAAAGGGTCAGGTCTGCCTGTTTCTGGGTTAATGTTGTAGTCAAACTGACGGATGTAACCAGTGTCTTTTGGATCAGGTAGTTTTGTGGTTGTGGGAACCATCATGCCTGCGGCAATTGGTGCGGCGGCGTAAGCTAAGTTGCCAAGGTTCTGTTTGGCAAACGCCATTGGGTTTGCCTTGGCAGCATCAAAACCCGCAGACAGCAAGTTTGACGAAGTGGTTTTACCAACAGCCTCGTTAAAACCTTGTGCTCTTACGGCCTCATCAATTGCTTGCGATCTAGCGGCTTCAGACAGACCTTGTTGCGCAGCTTCGGCTCCTGCCGTAGCACCCGCAGTAGACGCCATCCCCGCAGAACCAGCATTCATCAAGCTATCGCCCAGACCCGCTCCACCATACGCACCCAATCCGGCCATGAGGCCGCGAGATAAACTGCCGGTAGCTAAAGTTGTAATACCGCCTGTGGCAACCCCAGCCATCATGGAAGACATGCCCAGACCAGCAGGGCCTAAGAACGCGCCAAGGGCGATAGGGGCAACCGCTTTAAATAAGTCAGACAAAAGCCCAGCTTCGGGTAAACCCGTAACAGGATTGATGGTCAGCGTTGTGCCGTTGGCTTGGGCGAACTGTTGTAGATTCCGGACTTCATCCGGCGTCATGTGTACAAGCAGTGAATCGTCACCGCGGCCTTGCGATGCTACTTGTTCGGCAAACTTATGCAGGCTCATTTTTGCCTCTCAAAATGGGGGTTGGTCGATAATATCATGTTGACGTCTTTATGCGAAGCATTTGGCTATTTGCTTGTACACCATCTTGTGTATCTCTGTAAACATCGCCAAGCCTTAGATTGGGCAAATCTGCTTCAGTCGGCAGTGTTTCTAAGTTTAAATTTAACGTTGCCCCACCCATGTCACCGGGGTTGTTTAGTTGATTGAAGTACAAGCGCAAGACATTGCTTAGCTGGCTAAAGTACCGAGCATCGTACTCTTTTGGAGCCAACGGTAAACTTGGTGGAATTGCGTTTAGTTCAGCCATTAGCGTCTTCCGTCCGGTCTAATGTCAATACGGGGTGCGCCCAACTGCCATGTTGTATTAACTTGGTTTGAGCTAATCTTAAAGATCATCTGGCGACCGCGCATGCGTGTAAATATCTGGCCTGTAAACTGCTCTGTAATAACGTATGTACTACTCTTAGACACGGGTTGTGAAGCCGTACTTGTGACCCCAGAGCCTGAATTAGCCAACCCTTGCAGAGTCATTGCCACTGCTGGCAGTGCGCCAGCGGGAGTATTCGCAGCGTTCTCAAAGGTCAAGTCAGGTAAGACACGCCACACAAAACCAAAGTTATGGCCGTCACCAATATCAAACTCAGACGAGCTAATGTAAGCATCAATTGCAACAGCGGTGCCGGTCGTATTGTCATTTAACCCCGTCTCGTGGTTAATCAGATTACCTGTGGACGTATCCGTAAAATAGTTTGCTGCAATTGGGTATGACTGTAAGCCAGAATCCAACCAAGCAGTACGAGACATAGTGCCGTAGTACCAGATTTTTTCGACGTAGTTAAAGATGACGTACTTGTCAATGGCCGTGCTGTTGGCTGAGCAATAAAACCACCAGACTTCATTAAAGCCCTCGTTGGTACCAGAGAACACTTGTAGCGATTGCTCTTGGTTAAGATCACTAAACACAAAACGGCGCAAGTCGCAATTAAGCGTCTGCACGCGGCCATCGTAAGAATAGAACTTATCTACGCCCATCCAGTACACAATACCTGAAGCAATTACAGCCGCGTTTGTGCCCATGATAGAAACGTTGTCACCTAAAAGCTGCGGTGCCCATACAAAAGGAGGCCCAAGGTATTGCAAAGAATACACAGCCGAGTCGGTAAACACAATAATTTCTTGACGAGTTTGGACA
>Ga0247844_1003901_pt1 | contig 21033 bp, 3 predicted proteins | sample LaCtaG_FD_192421 | JGI IMG/M metagenome (GOLD analysis project Ga0247844, IMG submission 192421) | Freshwater microbial communities from meromictic Lake La Cruz, Castile-La Mancha, Spain - LaCruzMarch201714.5m_1 | ecosystem: Environmental > Aquatic > Freshwater > Lake | place: Spain: Castile-La... | reverse complement strand
ACATTTCATCTGTAATTCTTTGTTCAGGAATTACATTACTACTAACAAACTCTTTAAATCCTTGTATATCATTATTACTTCCTAGTATATGGATTTGTTCTGGTTCAAATATGTTATATTCTGTACCTGTTTTTGCTGTAGAAACATAGCCATCTATACCTTCAAGTTTATCTTGTGCTTGTAAGCTTTTTTGTGGAGCGCTACTGTATTCATCTTCGCTTGAAAACAAATCATTAGATACTCCGACAAAATCTCCTTTATCATATCTTTTAAGATTATTAATGTTAACAATAACTCTATAAACATTAATACCAGCTTTATCATACATTTTATAATCAGGAGCAGCAAAATAAATACCTTCCCCTAATCTACCAGTACCTTTTTTAAATGTATCTACAGTTGCTGATGTAGTATGTTTTAAAATATCTTTTACTTTACTATCAGGAAAGATAGTGTCAAGATATTGAGAATATAGTTGTTGAGCTTCTTGTTTTTGTTGTTGGGTTATTTGTGATTGTGTAAAAAACGCTTCTTCAGAATATGCTATTATATCTTCTAATATAGAAGTATTAGTAAACCCTAATATTTTAGCAATAGAATCTATAAAATCTTTAAATAAGTTTGATTTTTTACCTTCTGTTGGTATTTCTTTTAGTATGTTTATTAGTTCAGGATTTGTAAATACCTCAGAAATAAACTCATGTAAATCTGTTTCAGATTCAGTATAATTTGTTTTTATAAAATAATCATAAGTACCAAACCCTTTATCTTGTTTTTGTATTCTATCTTTATTTTGTTCTATATAACTTACAACCTTGTTTCTTATTCTAACTAAATTATCTAATGCTTCTATTTGAGATTTACTTAAATTTACAGGTTTTATGTAACCTTGTCTTATATTGTGTTTATTATATTTATCATTAAAATCAACAATTCCTTTTAAGTTTTGATAACTATATATAATATTATGAGTTACAGAATGAAGTAATTCATGTCCTATTTTTTTAGCAAGTGTGGATTTATTTTCTCCTTGTGCTTCTATTTTTTTAAGATTGGGTCTCCATATTCCATATTCTAATCCTCCTAAAACTATACCAGTTTCATTTATTTTAGGTAAATATCCTTCATTTAATAATTTTTTAATTAAAATAGAACTTGGAATATCACTTCTTTCAGCAGAAGCCAATTCTTCTATTACATCAAAATTTACTACTTTATTATCTATATATTTCCTCCCTTCTAACTTAGTAGTGGGTGTTTCAAACCCTAAAGCTTCATATACAGCATTAGCTAATTCAGGATTAGATTCAAATAAATCTTTTACTCCTTCTTTAACTTCTTGTTGTACTACAGTTGGTGTTGCAGTAACAGGTTTAGGATAATATTCTTCTATATGTCTAATAATATCATCTACAGATACTTCTTCTAAATTAGATTTAGTAATATTATACTTATCTCTAAAATGTTTTGAGTAACTATATGCCCATAATCCTAGTGCTACTTCAGGAATACTAGTATCCATTATATCACCTTTATCTAAATAATGTTTTATAGGTGGAGTTAATGGTATTTTATCTACTAATGTAGATACATGAAATAGAGTATCTTGATATAGTTGACTTTCATTGCCAAACTCATCCATTACTTTATTAATACTCTTATCTCTATTGCGAAATATCTTACAGTTACTCATATTATTTATTTAGCAAAGTTCTTAGCAAAGTTAGCTTTTTTTCTCATAGCTGGAGAATAAGTTCCTTCTTTAGCTGATAATATTTTACTTGCAGCTTGTTGTACACCCATACTCATTTTAGTAGCTTGAGTTTTAAATGTACCTCTTTTTGCAGGGTCTATTTTAATACTACCTCCAGCTTTCATCATAGGAAGTTTACTCATTGTTGGAATTAGTTTTTTCATTTTTTATCATGTTAAACAATTATCAGAATCAAATCCATTACCAGTATCAAAATCGTTAAATAAATCTAATTGATAAGTATCTTTATAAGTAACATTTTTGTCTAGTAATTTTTGTGCATACTCTTGCATAGTTTTTCCATCTCCTTCTTCATCAATTAGATAATCTTCAATAAAATATTTAGCAAATTCAGGATTATTTAATAAAAATTCTCCTTCATTTTTATATATATCAGAATTAGTTCTTTCTACATAAGTTTCAGCATTTATACTATAAACGTCTTTTAATGGTTTTAAATTAGATTTAATAACATATTTATTATCTTTATTAGTAATTTCAACTATTTCATCAGGTACTAAATTAGCAAGTTCTTGTAATTTACTAGTACTTACTTTAATATTAATACTGTTTAATTTTATTTGTTCAGGATATACTTTTTGTATTCTTTCTGTAGTTTGAGATTCAGATTGTTGAGATTCATCAATCTTTATTCTAGGTGTATCTCTAACTTCAAACTCTTTAGGTAATATAACATTGTTAGGAATATAGTTTCTAAGTTTTTCAAACAAATTTTTTATTTCTTTTACTGAATATCCAGCTAAAGAACTACCAAGTTTAGTTACTAAAAACTTTTTATTTGGATTTTCTTTAGCAAATAATAACATATCTTGAATACCTTTACCTATTTCTTGTAGAGTAGATGATTTTTCAACACGCCAATCTTTTTTTGTAATTACACCATAAGATTGACCTTGCAATCCTTCAGCTTTACCTTGTATAGCACCAAATTTTTCTTTTGCTAATAATGCAGCACCTTTACCATGAACACCTTTAGCATTACTACCAAATACAAATATTTCATTAGGTTTTAAAGATGTAATATTTTCAGGAGTATATTCTCTTGTTTCTGTAGTTTGAGATTCAGGTTGTTTTGATTTAAATAATTTATTTGCTTCAGCTATAATTCCTTTATAATCTCCATTTTCAGGACCCCATTTCATCATATCACCAGTTTTAACAGATATGATTTTATTATTGTTATTAACTACATACTTGTTATCTTTCCAAGTAACTATAACAGCTCTCTTTTCTTGTATCGCGAGATTCGCAAATATCTTATTACGGTCTCTACTATCTTCTTTAAATACTTCAATACCATCTTTATTAAATATTTGACCACCACGAATAGTATATGTTTGTTGTGTTTTACCTACTGGTGTGTAAGTAACAATTTTATCTTGATTAACTTGAGGTGTAATAACTTCAGATTGTTGAATAAATCTTTTTCCTTTATTATTAGAATTATCAGCAACTCTAAATGTAAAATTCATTCTCCAATTATTTAATTTTAATCCGCTTTTAAAATATTTATTTACATTAGAATTACTTAAATCAATAGAACCTAAATTAGTATTACCACTTACATTAGTTACAGTATGTGTTATTAATCTTGATTCATTACCAAAAGTTATAACATCTCCACTATTTAACATTACTTTGTTTGTAGAATATTTTGATGTTGGGTCTCCTGAAATAAAATTATTTGGAGTATTACTAAATGTAAAATCAGCATTAGCACCAATAGATACAGATATAATATCTCTATCTAAATTTCTATAATCTTCTGTAACATCTGTATGCCATCCTAAAGTTCTACCAATAGGATACAAGTTAATAAGAACTGTATCATAATCAGATATATCTTGACCAGTTATTTTTTCTAACATACTTATTATATTAGATGGTATAGGAGTTATTTTACTTCCATCTAAATTAGATAAATAATAATGATATGTAAATCTTGGTTGAGTTCCATCATTACCTGTTATTTTTTTCTTATAACTTACAATATTAGTATTATAATCATTTCTTCTATTATATGGCTCATTATCTTTTCCTACTACTATTTCAGGACTCCATTCCATTTGTCCAGCAGATGCCATTACATATTGTGGAAATGGATTATAACCATGTTTTTCAAGTATAGATTTACCAAATTCATAAAATTCTTTTTGTTCTTCTACTGTTAAAGCATTTTTATATAAATCTAATCCTGGTTGTATTGTTTGTTTAGGTAAAGCTACTTCAACTTGTTTATTATTATTATAATCATTTAAGACTTCCTTTAACATTGGAATAACATCTGATAATGATTGTTGTTCTTCTTGTTCTAAATAATTTCTTTCAGTAATAGTTATGTTATTACTTGTTTTATCAAATATAATATTAGTAAAGTTATCTAAAAGTTTATTATCGTAAGCAGTATTACCATTAATTACATCTTCAATACTTGAACCAGTAGTATTACTTATATCAGATAATAATCTAATTATCTCTGATTTACCTTCTGATATATTAGTTATAGATAATACTTCTGTATTCAATACAGTAGTTAATTCTGGAGTATCAGTACTTTTTTCAACTATTTCTTTAGCTGATTTTGGTTCAAACTTTATACCTTTTTTATTAAATGATTTTAAATAAAACTCTTGTGTAAACAATCCATAGTCTTTTAATTTATTTTGTTTACTCTTAGTTTCATTAGGATAATGTATTGGAATTAATTTATCTAAAATAGTATTTAATGTTTTGTAATCAATATTATCTGGTTTATTAGTGTCAGCTATAATATAAGCAGCAATTCCATCTTTTTCATGTACTTTTACAATATACTCATCTCCAGCTTTATATATTAAATCACCATCAATCATTTCAGGATACTCATTAGTATCAAATTCTATAAAACTTTTATAGTTAAGAAATAAATTATTATAAGGTAATTCAGTATTATCAAATGATTTCTTATTACTATCTATAGATTGATAAGCAAAAGAACCAAATAGTTTTAGTATGTTAATCCATGGATTTAAATTTAAATCTATATTTTCTACAAGTAATATATTCTTAGGATTATTTAAAGCATACTCGATGAATATATTGTTAAACATATTGTTATTAGCAATATATTCTTTCATCGTTTTATCTACATTTTCTACATAATTTCTATGATTATCATAATATGCTGGAGGTATAACATAAGAGAATGATTCATAGTTATAACCAAATCCATAAGCCTGTATAGAATAATATGCTAAATCATTAGCAAAATCAGATACTTTAATACTTACAAATTTACCATCATACTTATCTTTTACATCAACTACTTCATCAGAGTTTAATAAGTTTTCAAAATCATTCATTGTAGTATTAATTAATGAATCATCTTTCTTTCTTTGTTCAGTAAATATAATTTTGTTATTATCATTAAGACTTAATTGTTTAAGAAATAGATTATCTGGAAAACTTTCTTTAAAATCCTTTAAATGATTAACAGTATTTAATATAGATTGTACTTTTTTATCTTTAAGTTTAGGGTCTGTTACTTGTTGTGGTGACATAAATGCTTCATATTCATTTCTAGTAATATAAGCATATACAGCACTATAAAAATCAAGATAGTATTCAGGTTTTATTTTATACTTTCTAAGTATAGCACCAAATTCTATAGGAATTTTAGTTATATCTGTAACAATATCTAATCCTTCAAACATTTTCTTTGTTGATTCATAGCTAAATGATTCTACATCTTTTATAATACTACGATAGTTAATTCTGTTTTCCTTTTCTAATTTTTTAACATAATCATTATAATCTAATGAAGTCATCATGTTTTCAAAAGTATTACTCTGTAGTCCACTATCACCAATCTTTAAATGTTTTAACAACTGTGACATATTTGAACCAATAATTCTAGTTCTTTTTGATTTTAATAATTGATTTAGTGTATATAATATAGGTTGTACTTCAGGAGCTTTATGATTAAATAAAACAAACTCTAGTTTATCTTCTGTAATATCAGTATCTAATACTTTAGGTATTTTTACATCAGTCATAACATCAGGTATATTATTTATAGCTAATAACTTTTCAATCATTCTTCTAGGAAATCCATATCCAGTTAATGCCATATATAAGTTAAAAGATTTTAAATCAAATCCTAATGGTTCTAGTGTTGGAGTTTTACCATTATCAACAGAACCAGCAACAAGCATAGAAGTATTTTCATATTTTAAGTTATTATCTAAATCAAATAATGATGTTGGATTTAGTGATAAATTCTTTTTATTATATGTTATAGGGTAAAATAAATCTCCTTCTTTATCTTTTACTACAACTTCTACAGGTGTTTCATATATAGTTTTGTTTTCAACAATAGCAGACATCGCATTATAATTAGCTGCAAGAAATAATACTTGTTTACCAAGATTCATTCTGTTTATAGTATTAGATATATTTACTATATTCCAAAATTCTGTTTTTGATTTTACTTTATCACTTTTAACTGATTTACTTAATAGTTTAAATTTATCTAACTCTTCTTTAAATTCTTTATATTTATACGGCACTTTTACACCTAAATTATTTGTATGACCTTCTTTTAGTATAGTTATATATTCTAATTCTAAAGCATGTTGTTCCATTGCTTCAAATGAACCAGGTTTCATTTGTGATATTACAGTATGTTCTGATGATAATACATCCATCATAATATCAAGTTTAGCATTATCAGATATAACTTGAGCTTGATAATCATTATAATCCTCATTAAATTCAAAAGAATTTATATCATACTTACTTCTTTTAGCATATTGTTTTGGAGTAAGTCCTATATATTTCTTACCATCTATTGTTGTTTCTGTACCATCTTTAAAAAAACCAAACATTTTATCTATATCAAAATCTAATCCTGAACGAGTTGTTACTACATCAGGCATAAATATTGCACCTACTTCATCTACTACAAATCCTATTATCTTGATTTTATACATAGAATATTTTTCTTCCGTAGGAATACGATATATTACTCCATCTAAGATTCCTGAATATTTAGCTTCTATTTCACTCATTCTTTCTTTAGGAATTAATCCACTTCCTTCATCTACAAACTCATACAATCTAGTATCATGTATTGGAGCATAGACTTCAAAATGTTTAATACCTTCTTTAGGATTAGCAGGATTATTAAATACTATTTTTGGTTGTCTTTTAAATCCTACACTAGATGCGTTAACTAACTTAAATCCATTTTTAAATTTTAATTTATTAACTTTATTACGATGTAAACTATTTAATATAGTTTGTATTTGTAATGTATGAAATGGATGCGATATAGGTATTCTAGTAATTAGTTCATCATAAGTATCACCACTATTTAACAACTCTAATGCTTCTAAATACTGTAATGGTTTCTTTCTACTTAAAAATTCAGTTTTAATAAGATTTAATATCTTTTTACCATCAATAGCTCCATTAGTTTCAATAGATTTTCTAAATCTTTTTTCACCTCTTTTAATATCTTCTATTAAAAGTTGATTATATTTTTTTAGTAATTCATCAGGTGTATTTGTAGTTCCATCTTGTCTTTTAATTGTTACATCTTTTCCAGCAATTCTTGATACAATTAACTTTCTTATTTGTGTTCCAAATGTGTTATCTTTATTAAAGTGTCCTTTAGGAGTTTCAACTTGTCTTCCCCAATGTTTAAATGGTACTGTTATTACTTTAGTTTTATCAAAAGGTTGGTCTACTTTTTGTATATGTTCTTTATCAGTAAATACTTTAATAGCTGATTCAAATGATACTACATCAGCATTTCTATTTGCTCTATTAAATCCTATAACATGTTTTTTAGTAACTTTACCATTTACTATAACTTCTTGTTCTATAGTATAACCGAATTCTTCAGTTAATAATTTATAGTAATAAGAATTATACATACTATTTTTTATACCATTGATAGTCTTTAATCCGTAGAATGGTGATATTTTAAACTCTGAATCTTTCTTTTGAAATGGTACTAAATAATTTCTTCCATTTTTTTCATAGTTAATCATACTAAAGTAGAAAGGTTTAAGAACTTCTACAGGACTTTGCTTCTTTATATCCTCTATTGATTTACCAGATTGTTTTGCTTTTTCTATAGTAAGTTTTGATGCTGGAAATCCATTCATAGACATATCCATATAATCCTGATGTAATTGTGTAAAAGTATTTTCAGCAATTAATCTATTTCTATAAGCTATATCATCTATAATACTAAAACCATCTCCAAGATTATTATGCTCATATTCTTTTTCTAATCCTAATGCTTTTAATTGTTCATCATTTAAAGACTTACGTATAACATCAGCTTTAATAGATACTGTCATATCTTGAGATACTGATATTCTTGAATCTGTATCATAGTAATTTCTATCACTTATCTCTATATCAAATGTATTATATATATTAGATATTGATGATGGAGATATCATTTGTTTAGCTCTCTTAACTAAATCTTCATAGTTTTTATAGTAAGCTGGGTCTCCTAATAATATGTAAGTTAATTGTATATGATTTAGTATATGATTAGTATATAGTGTTTTAGCTTTTTCTTCAAAAGTACCTAATGATTTTAATATACTATTAGTTATTACATTATCATTCGATAAAGAAATAAATTCTTTATTTAAAGTTTTAACAAATTCTTTTGTTCTTTGATTAATAAGTTTTTCTATTTCATTTTTTAACTCACTATAATTACTTATATCAAAATTAGTTATATCAAAATTAGTTATTTCTGTTGGAAAAAACTTAGGGTCTATAGTTGAAAAGTTATAAAACTTATTTTGATTAAGATTATAATTCTTAAAAGATTCACCACCTTCTGTTAATCTTCTATTATTTTCTATAAGTGCTACTTTTAATAAATTATTTAAAGCATCATCATAACTAAGAAAATTAATACCTCCAATATATACTTGTCTGCCAGAATCTGATAATACTGGAGTTACAAAACTTCCATTTTGAGCAGCCATTATTATTTCAATTAATAAATCTTTAGCTTTATAATCTCCTACTTCTTTGTTTTCACCACTAAGTTTATTTATTGTACCATTACTTTCTTCATATTTAAAATTAGATTTTAATTTCATTAATGGTAAAGCATCATACAATCTATCTAATATTAATTCTCTTTTATCAAAAGGTTTATTTAATTCTTTAACAGTTCTATTTACAGCATTAGGAACTTGCCACTCGTAATATAATTTACCATCAATAGTTTTATGTGTACTAGATATATCAGATGGTAATTTAGAACCTACTCTATCTGTTAAAAGTCTGTATTTAGTTATTTCAGCATTTTTATTTATAGAATTAAGACTACTAGCTAATTTTACAAATGGTACTAAATCACTTTTAAAATCTAATGAATATATACTAGTATAATTTTCAGTTTCAAATGAATCATTATATCCTAGATAATTTATTAATGCTACAATAGCTTTCTTATTAGTATTAGATAAATCTTCAAATAATTCTGCTGCATTTAATTCTTCAACATTAATAGTATTAGTAAATTGTATAACAAGATTAGCATTACTAGGAAGATTACTACGTTGTTCTGCAAACTTTTCTTTTATATCAGCTATATTATATAGTTTATTCCTAACTTTATATTTTATATCATCAAGATTAGCCATTGTTCTTGAAATCTTAACATCGTCTACAGTTGGAGTTATAACTATATTAAAGAAATCAGCTTTAGCTAATTTACCAAGTGTATCCCATAATGAGTTATACACTTTTTCTTTTGGCATTATTTCTTGTTCTTCTATAAGGTCATATAAATCCATATAGAAATTATCTCTAAACTCTTCTGGTTTACTTTCTTCTGTTTTATATCTATTGTAAATTTTATTCTTTAATTGAATAGGGTCATCAGTATTTCCAAATGCTAATAAGAATTTATTAGCAGCTTCTTGAGGACTATAGTTAAAGTTAATATTAAATCCAAACATATCAACTTCATCTTTTTGTATTAGAGATAAAAATGATTTAGCTACACCTCTTATTTTAAGATGTGGTGGATTTATATAGTTCTTTATTTGATAGTTTTCTTTTTGATTAGCTTCTTCTTCACTAATAAGGTCTTCATCTTCAATAGCTTGTTGTAATTCATTTTCATCACTATCATCAAAGTCTATTTCTGATACATTTTCTATATCGATATCATTAATTATATAACCATGTTCAGCAAATGTTGCCATTATACTAGATGGTATTTCTCCAAACTTGGGAGTCATTTCTAATTTAGTAATAGTTAATACATTATCAATATTTTCAACATCTAAATCAGTTCTTAATCCTCTTACTACTCTTCTAATTACATCTAACTTTTCATCATTCATTATAAAACCACCTTTATCTTCTGATAACTGTAACTTTTTATTTAATTCATTAATAAATACATTGATTAATGATTTAGGATTTGCTAGATTAGTTAATATACTTTCTTCAGGTTTAAGAAATTTATCATTAATAATAGTTTCAGGTTTAGCTAAATCATACACATTTTTTTGTGCTGCAAGACCACTAAGCATATTTACTATCTGTTGTTTCTCAGTTCCATTCTTATAAGTTGTAGCTTTACTAGCTTTAAAAGAATTTATAAATTCTGCATTTCTATTAGTAAATTTACCAGTACTAATAGACTTAAAGAATTTATCTAACTTTTGTTTATCTCTTTGAATACTTGTTTCAAGATTAAATAATCTTTTAAAGAATCTTATAATAGCACTAGGAATATCTTTTATCCAGTCTACTAAACTCTTATTATTTTGTTCATCATAAGCTAATGCAAAATCTCTATATAAATCAGCTAACAATTCTTCAGCAAAGTCTGGGTCATTTAGTTGTTCTTCTGTATAATTATTATCTAATCTTGACTTATAGTAATTTTTTATATGACCTAATAATCTTTCTCTTTCTGTTTGATTAATAAAAGCACCAAATATAATGTGGAATGCTTCATGATATTCTTCACCAATTCTACCTTGGTATGATAGTCCTATTATATTCTTTAATACATAACCCCATAGATAATCATTACCTTCTTTAATAAGATTCTCATAGAATCTAACATCATAACCTTCAGGTAATATTCTTTTAAGATTATTTAAAGCATTTTCTCTTGATAACTTTATTGTTACTAATCCTTTAGCTCTTGAACGTTTATCTATTATACCTCTAGTCCTACGCTTTATTTTTACGTCACTTTTTTGTACACTATTAACTATAAATTGTGTATTAAGAAAACCATGAGTTCCTATGTTAACATTTATTGCATTAACATTTTCACCATTTGACCATAATCCTGTATTTGGAGTTACTACATTTTTTAAACTATTAGTTTCAGATAATAAAAAATCTAACATTGCTTCTTGATAATTATCGCTATCTTTTAATTTCTTAACTTCATTTTTTATAGCAGTAAAATGAAAGAAATTATTATCAATAAATTTATCATCTGTTTTAAATCTTTTGAGATTATCTTTTATAAATTTTTCATTATGACTTAAATCATCAATTCTAATCTCATATAATCTATATTTATTTTCTGATACTTTTACAGTAATATACCAATGACTTTTTCCATCATTATCACTTACAATCGCATTATAATTTGTTATATCATTAGATTTTATTTCTTTATTACCATAAACAACATCAAAATTATTACTTCTTAATTTAACTATTGCAAAGTCTGAAAATTTAGGATGATTTATTAAGTTACCTATATTTGTTCTTTGTAAATGTAAACCATTATAGTGAATATCATTTACTACAAAATCTTTTTCACTTGTTACAATACCTCCAGGAATTAAATTCTGTTCATTTATATCATTCCATAAGTTTTCAAGATATGTTGGAACAATATCTTTTGTACCATATATGATTTTCTTTTGTTTAACTCTTTCAATAGTATCTAATAATCCAATAGGAACATCTTCACCATTTATATTAATAAAACCTATTACAGTATTGGCATTTACATATAAATACTTTACAATAGATTTTACTTTAGCAGAAAGATATTTCTTAGATAAATCTTCAATAGTATAACTTGTATCTTTATATTGATTAAATAATTTTAACCAATTTTCTGCTTCTTCTGATACTTTTAATTCAGTAGCAAAAGTAGAATAAGCTTTATTAGGGTCACGTGATTCTGTTTTATACAAATCACTTTGCATATAAGTATCTTCTTCTTCAATAATATTATCACTATTATCTCCTGGAACTTCAATTACAGGTTTTAATGAAAACTTTTCATAATTTTTTACATAGTTTTGAAGTTTTGTATTTAATAATACTTTTAATCTTGCAAAACTATCTGATATTTCAGTAAAAGGTGTAGTAGTAAATAATTTACCTACTAAATCATTATAATTAAATACTTCACTTGATTGAACTTCTTTTAATGATGTAGTAAAATCATTAACTTGTTTAACATAAGGTTGAGCATCTTTTATATTATCTATACTATTTTTATCTAGTGTAAAGTCTAGTAATGTTTTAGGATTTACTCTAAACATTTTAGATTTAACTCCATCTATTAGTTCAGGATTCTCAGTATTTAATACTTTTATTACAGCTTGATTATTAGCTAATATTTCTTTTACAGCAGTATCTACTATATCAGGATTAGCATTTAATATATCATCATAAAAATATACTCCTATATCTCTAAGACTATTTTTTATATTTTCTACATCTGTAACAATATCATCTTCTTTATTACCATTAAAGAATAAATCCATTGTTACTTCATCCATGTATATTACAGAACCTTTTAGTTCATTATTTAATACTAATGGAGGTTTGCTATCATAAGCATCAATATCTATTTCATTATATCTATTTAATATTTTAACTTTATTATTTTGTTTTGGAAGTTTACCATCTACAGTAACATTATTATTAGCATCAACATTAGCTGGAACTTCAGCTTGTCCTATTAATACATTAAATCCTGCATACTGATTAACTTTTCCATCCATTACAAAGAATGAATTTTTATTTATATCAGTTTCTTTTACTCTTGCACTTTTTTCTTTTGATTTAGTTGTTGTATCAAATAACTCACTTTTTAAATTAGTAATATTTACAACTTTTGATTCTGCTTCTTTTTGTTTAAAATAAGGTAAACTGTCTTTAAGTCTATCTTTTACAAATTTATTATCAACACTAAAAGCTATATCTACTCTATTAAGAAAAGCTATTGTACCAGTAAGTACTGTTTTACCTTGACTAAGTAAATCTTGTACTTTAATATAAACTAATTCATTTACTTCATCTTTATTTTTATATCTTTTTACATAATCTAATATAAATTCTTGTACAGTATCATTTTCTCCTTTAACAAATTCAGGATGTAATTCAGACATTACATCTAGCATTAAATCATCTGTATCAATAACATCATCTAACTCTTTTGCTATAGTTGTTTTACCTGAACCTGGAGTAGCATAAATAAATTTACTTTTATATTTATTTTTTAGTTGTGATTTAGTATCATCTGTAAAATCAAGACTTACTTGTCTAGCTTTAGTTAAATCACTTTTATTTACTACAACTAAATCTTTAATATTAGAATTTGATGTAAGTAATCTATATTGTTCATTAAGTTTATTTCTTTCATTAGTAAGATTAGTATCTGTATTCTTATCAATATCATCTAATCCTGTTTTAATTACATTAGCTAATTGTTCTACAGTAGTTTGTCCTTTATCTATTAAATCTTTAATAACATTATTTAATGTTTCATACTTATTTTTTAAATCTTCTATTTTACTATCTTTATCTGATAATCCAGTATTTGAATTAATATAATCATATCCTGAATTGTAAGGCATTTTAGTATTATCATAAGTAAATATACTTAGTAGTGATACATCTGTTTCAGTAGTACCAGTATTATCCATTACTACTACACTAGCATCATAAACTGGAATACCTAATACTTTTTCTACAAATGCTTGTCCTATAGATAATCTTATTAATTCATTATCTTCATTTTCAAAACTTAATACACTTAATTTAATCTTATTAGTTTTCTTATTTCTCAAGAATACAATTCCAGTACCACTTGTAAGTTGTAGTTTACTTCCATCATTTAATGTAATAGGTATAGCTTTTCCTTCAGGAATTACTATTGGTTCATAATCATCTGATATAATATCTTTAAATTCTTTTTCTAATTCTTCTGAAGTAAAACTTTCTAATAGTTCTAATAATTCAGCATTTAATCTTCCTCTTTCTAGTAATAATGTATTTACTGTTTTTGAATTACTATCTATATCTTTTAAATTTTTATTTAATTCTGTTCTAATATCATAGTTTTCATTTAAATCTATTTTATCTTCTAATGCTTTAATTACAGCATTATGAGGTTTACTATTAAATTTAGGTAATAACTCTAAAGCACTTTCAATACTTATATTACCATTAGCAACTTCTTCAACATACTTTTCATCATACTTTTTATTTATAAGACTTATATTTTTAAAATCTCTTTCACTTTTATCAGCATAATCTAATTCTTGATATTGAAGATAATTCTCTCTATCATTTATTCTATTGTAATTAGGGTCATCAATTAATGTACCATTAGTTTTAATTTGTTTTACTAAACCTTCTTTAGCATAATATCTAAATACTCTATCAACTTCGTTACCATTCTTTATAAACTTAAAAGAATATAATACATCTTCTTTTAATTCTGATGGTTTTATTCCTAATGTCTTTTTATGTATAGTTACTTTTTCATCTTTAGCAATAACTACAGGGTCTCCTGTAGGATATAACTTTTCAGCATCTCTAATTTTTAAATCACTATTTTGTAATTCATTCTTTCTATCTTCTTCTATTTTAGCAATAGATGATGTACTAAATATACCTAATGTAGCTCTTCTAAATTCTAAAGCATCTATTAAGTTATTGAAATTAGTTTTTACACTTCCATCAGCAACATTAATTAATGATTTTGGTGTTACAATATATTTATTATTACTAACATCAGCTGTTCTATAAGTTCCCAGCATTGTAGTATTATTAAGTGAATCTTCACTTACTGTTTCAACTTTATTATTTCTTAGTATTTTTACTCCATTTTTATCTTTACTAAGAACTAAGATTTTCTTTTTACTATTTTTATCTTCTAGTACTAAACCTGATGCCATATCTTTTTTACCAGTAAGATATATATTAGATTGTTCAGCATTTATTGGTGTTGATACTACAGAACTATATTCAGCATTAGGGTCAGAAGCAAGATTATTTTTATTAAATTCAAGTAAATCTGTATCTTTTACTTTAGCTAATAACTTATCATTTATTTTTTCTTTATTTGCTAAAGCATCTTGTATTAAATCATCATAGATAGTATTAATTACAAGATTTAAATCTTCATCACCTTCATTACTTAGTTTATCTAAGTAATCTAAATAATCATCAAAGTTTGTAAACTTATCTTTATAGTCAACTAAATTTTCATAGTTATCTATAATCTTATCAATCTCGATATCATCAATAAGTTTATCAGGATTATTATATTCTTCTAGTTTATTATTAGCAATATTAGCTAGTATTTTAGCAGTTTCAATATTAGATTGTACAGTTAATGCTTCTCTATATTTAGAATCAGGTTTAATCTTACGATTTAATTTTACTGGGTCGAAATTAGAATCTGCTAGCATTTCTGCTAACAATAATACTTTTTCTTTTCTAATTTCTTTAATTATTTCAGCAGATTTTAATTTACTAGACTTCATTAAGTTAGTATTACCAGATTCCATTTCTTCTAGTAAATTTAATGCTTTAAGTCTTAATTCTTTATCTGTAAGTTGTGGTGAGTTTGGTTTAGTAGCTTTTAACTTTTCTTCTAAGTTACTAAATATAGTAGCTTTCATATCTTCCTCAACTATTTTGTTGAGCATATCACCACTAAATCCTTTATTAGTATACTCTTTTAATTTAGTATAATAATTATCTTTTAAATTAACTAAATTATCAATATCTTCTGGAGTAAAAGAATCAGTATCAAGTTTAGCAGCTTCTAAGAAACTATCAGCTTTAGGTATGTATTGATTTAATTTACCTTCATTTATTAACTTTTCTTCTTTTAATCTATCTTCATCTATAATATCCATGAATGTTTTCATAGACTTGTAGTGCGCTCCAGCAACTCTTCCAGCTTCTAAATCATTATCTATTTCAGCATCTTGTTTAAATAGTTTACGTTGTGCATAACTTAATCCTTCAAATACACCACCACCAAATGCACCACTAATCATAGCTTTCTGTGCTTCAGGGTCTGATACATAATTAGGAAGATTAGATATAGCATTAAGTAATGTATCAATACCTGAATTTGATTTATCAGCTTCTTTCTGAATACCAAACTGTAGTAGTTCTTCTCCAGATTCCATTGCAATTCCTGATACAGCTTTACCAGCTTTATATACACTTCTTGCAGCTTTAAGTATAGCATTACTTGTAGTATTTGCTAATGCTCTTTCTGCTGCTCTAGCACCTCTTAATGGATTAAACATTCCTTTATACAATGAAGTATATTGTACAGCATCTAGTAATACTAATGGTAAGTTAGCTACATAAGTATTTCTAGCATCTTCACCAGCCATTTGTTTAGCTTGTTCATCACCATATCCTTCAGATAGATATTTCTCATAAGATTCTTTTAGTGTTCCTTCAGCCTCAAGACTTGATTCCATAGTTCTTGAAATCATTGCAGCACCAACTCCTTTGTAAGTTTCTCTATTCTTTAACATGTGGTTAGCTACTTTACCAGCTAAACCTCCAGCTTTATTAGCACCTATTATACCTTTAGTAATTAATGATAATCCTTTTACAGCAGCTCCAGTAGGAACAAATAATGATACAGTAGTTCCTAAATCAGGAAGTAATGATGCCCAAAATTTAGGATTAGCTAGTTCAACTTCTTCAGTACCAAATACAGGATTATTTTCTCTAACTCCTTCAGCTAACTCATCTATATAACTACCAAATACTGTATTAAATTCTTTTTCTTTATTCATTGCAATATTTACATATTGCGGTAAATCTAATAATGTAGCAGCAGACTTTACTGTACCAAGAATAGCTTCAGCACCAAGTTGCATTAATCCATTCTTAAACGCATCACCTACAGATTGTGCTTGATATTGATATTTAGCAACATCTAAACCTTCTGGTGTTAATCTTTGAACAGCATATCCTTGTAAATATTCTTTATTCTTAGGAAGAGATGTAGTACTAGATACTCCAATATCTACATAGTTAGGTTTATTTGGTCTATCAAATATTTTACTATAGTCAGGACTAACTTGAACAGGATTACCATCTATGTTATCAATTATTTTTGGTGCAGGCATGTTATTGGTTGTTTACTAATTTTTCTAAGTTACGTTGATTTTCCATAAAACCATTCATCCAACTATTAGGACTTCTATTATTAAGATTATCATCAAAGTCAAGACCCATTTCTCTTAATACTTTTGCTAAATTTAATTCAGATTTACCATCTGGCATTAATTTATTAATTGTTTCAACTTGTTCTTTACCATTAGCATCAGTATATCTATATACAATATCAATATTACTTGTTTTTTCAGCATCTATTATTGGATTAGAATAATCAAAATCGTATAACTTATCTGATTTATTGAATCTAGGATTCATTCTAATTTCCATAGTACCATTTGTAGGTATTACTTTACCAGTTGATTTATTAGGTTCTATAAAAAGTTTAGTAAATAATGGAGCTGTATTACCATCAAGTTCTAACTTTTGAGTTTTACCATTAGATGTTTGTAAGTTATAAAGAGATAGAGATACAGGATTTCTACTTTTACTTACTGTTGAAGTTTTAGGATCTCTAATATAATAAGTTTTATTATCCATTGATACTTTATACCAACCAGCAAATGGATTAGCACCATCTCCAGGTAAAAAAGTTCCCATTACAGTAATCTTTTTAGGGTCATAATTTTTTAGTATATTATCTATATCAGTAGTAGTTTTAGGTATATTATTACCTGAAGCATCTACTTCTACAACACCACCAGTTCCTACTTCACGAATATAGTTTTTTAAATTATTTGCAACAAATTCATCATGTTTTATTATTCCACCTGAAGCTTTTTCTAATACAGTTGCTCCTGAATCATTATTACCTGTTTCTCTATAATTTACTGTAAGGTCTCTAGTTTTAGTAAGTTCAGCATATTGTCTTAATATTTTAGAATTATAATCATCAATACTAACAGTAGCATCATCTTTTAATTCTGCTCTATATTTAGAAAACGGATAACTTAATATTGTTTCTTTAAGTCCTGGAGCTTTTGTTTCTAAATCTTTTATTACTTTAGTATATTTTTTATCTTTATTATTTATTACATCTGTTAATGATACTGAAATATAATCTTTTCCTACTGGATACATTTTATATCTTTCAGTTACTTTAACACCTGATGCTGTTGCACCTATACCTACAGGTAATGCTGTTCCTGTAGTAGTTCTTACTTCATTTATTTTTTCTGTATTAATTAAAGACCTATATTTACCACTACTTTCATCTCTAACAACAATATCTTTACCATCTGGAGTAAGATATATTTGAGTATTCATTTGTCCTATATCAACCTTTTTACCATCAACAGATACTGATGTAGGTATAAATTCTAATGTAGGTACTTTACTATTATTCTCTTGATTTTTTATTGCTTCTTTTAATAATGGATTTTGTACATAATGAGGATTAATTTTATTAAATTCTGCTTTATCAGCAGCAGCATTTATAGCATTATTAAACATAGAATCAGCAGTATCTTTTCCAAATACACTAGCTAATTCTTTATAATAAGATTGTGCTTTTGTATCACTAGCCATAAACTTTAATAATCCTTCTTTAACTTCAGATGCAGTAACATAACTATGAGTACTCATATCATAAAACATACCACCCTCAACAAGTCTTAAATTAGAACGAGTAGTTTCACCCCAATTTTCAGCTAATTCATTAAAGTATGTAGGTAAGTTAAGAGCTTGTGCTGGATTAGATAATTCAAATGGTACATATTCTCCTTTATCATTAAAACTCTTACTTTTACTTATTAATCCTTTATAGTTATTAACTTGCCAATCTTGATAAGTACCTTTAGTATATCCTTCTTCTAATTGCTTAGTATATTCAGCTGCTTTATTATAATTGTTTTCTATCTGTGAATACACACCACCTTGTTGTTGAGATTGTAACATGAATGATTTAATATCTCTAAGACCTTGAACTCCTTCAGCTATATTATTATTTTGAAATGCTTCAATAGCTTTATTCTTAGCTTCATTAATTGGGTCTAAATATCCACGTTTAACAAATTCAGCATCACCAGCTAAATGATTTGGAGTTTTAATAACACTCAATTCATCCAAGTTAGTTTGTAACTGTTGTGCAAATTGTAATGCTGGAGTTACATCTGGAGTAGTACTTCGTGTATCTAATACACTTGTACTTGGTGTTAATTGTGGTAATACTTTCTGATATCTACTAGACATTATTTTAATTTTATAGTTTGTCCTGGAAGTATTAAAGCTTTATCGTTTTTAAAACCATTAGCTTTTACTAGATTACTTACAGTTGTGTTATTAGCTTTTGCAATAGCATATAAATTATCACCTTTTTTTATAGTATAAGTACTTCCTGTTGTTGTAGCAGCTGGAACTACAACATTAGAAGCTTGAGTTGTACTAGTTCCAGTAGTTGCAGCATTATTTGCAGCAGGAACTGTAGCTAAACTTGGAGTTTGTATAGTTGAAGAACCAGTTTTATTATCAAATACAATATTACCTTGTTCATCTACTTTAAACGCTATTCCTTGATTAGCTAAACTTCTAATAAAATCTTGATTTCTTTTAAATCTTTCATTCTCATTTTCTATAGTACTCATCTTAGATGCTTGTTCCATAGTTCCAGCACCTATAGCTGATGTTTGAGATATAGCATTATTTAATTGGTCTAGTTTAGCAGCTCTTTCAGCAGACTTAGCTTCTCTTGCAGTTAACTCACTTTGAGCTAATACATTAGCTTTAGTATCTTCTCTTTGTGCTAATGCACCTCTTAGTTGATTAAGATATTGTTGTTGTTGTATTTGAGATTGTGATAGTTGACTTCCAACATTACTCATAATACTTTGACCTCTTGATTGTAATTGTCCAGCAGTACCAACTTGACTACGAGTTAACTCTAATGTTTTATTAGCACCTTGCATCATTTCTTGTCTAATTGGTTCAGTAGATAATCCCATTCTACTCATAGCATCATCACCTCTACCATAATCAGGAGTTATAGTTTTTATTTGTTCAGATGGTAATGCTGCCATTCCATACATTAATGCTTCTGATAACTTTTGTTTATTCTGTCCAGCTTTAAATAATCTACTTGATTCAGATTGAGGAACTTCTGTATTTTCTGTAGTTTGTGTTGTAGTAGGAGTTGTTACTCCTTTTGAATTAAATTTACTAAGAGCATTACCTACTAAAGCATCGTATTCTTTTTCTTTTTCAAAATTATCTTTATCAAATCTAGCTTTTGCTGCTTGTACTATACTACTAGCACCTGGTAACATTAAACCTTTTGATGGTAACATATTAGTTGATGTAGGTGTAGTACTTGTTGTAGTTTTAGGTGCAGATTTACCTCCAGTATTTCCTTTACCACTTCCAGCATTACCTTTATTCTTTCCAGTATTACCTTTATTATCAGTTGTAGTTACTGTAGTATTAGGTTTTAATTGTTCTTTTAATAGATTATTTTTAGTTATTTGTTCTTGAACAGATTGTTGATTAAAAAATCTATAACTACCATCAGTTGGATTTCTTGTTACCATTTTATAATCAGGTGTCATAAATACTTTATTATTAATATAATCACCTTGAGTATTAGCTTGTAATTGAATTGCTCTTGATGCTGGATATAATAAATTAGAATCAAAAGAATAATCACCAATTTTTTGCATTCTAGGAGTTTTACCTCCAGGTTGAAATTTAGGTAATGGTACAACATTTAGTTTACCACCATTTTTAGCATAAGTTGTATTTGGTAATCTCATAGCACTTCCTTGAGTTTGTAAATCTTGAACTGATGTTTTATCAAACATAGCTTTTCCTAAATCAATAGCATAAGGAGCTAATTGCATAGCAGCACCTACTCCTTGTCCAAT
>Ga0247844_1003900_pt1 | contig 21035 bp, 16 predicted proteins | sample LaCtaG_FD_192421 | JGI IMG/M metagenome (GOLD analysis project Ga0247844, IMG submission 192421) | Freshwater microbial communities from meromictic Lake La Cruz, Castile-La Mancha, Spain - LaCruzMarch201714.5m_1 | ecosystem: Environmental > Aquatic > Freshwater > Lake | place: Spain: Castile-La... | reverse complement strand
CTACAGATCCTAGGTCAGGGAAAAAAGGTAACCCTTTTAACCTAAAATCGTCTCATCCTATTCAAAAAGAAGTTCTTCTTTGCGAATTTATAGACAAGAGTTGCAAATTTTACAATTACATTAGAGCGGTTGACAGGATTAAAGAAGACGTGTTGTATTCCAGTATAAAACAAGTTTTGATGGCTATATCTATTGCCCAGAAAAAGAAAGAATTTGCTCATTATGACTTGCATTCTTTTAACGTTATGATGCGTAAATGTGATAAAGATATTGTATTTTTGTATTCTCTTGATGCCGAAAATCAATTTGTTGTTCCTACTTATGGTCATTATCCAATAATCATTGACTTTGGATTTTCTTACATAAATAATATGAAAGATGGACCATTATGGCCAAGCATGGCTCACACGTCTGTTGGATTTATGAGTGATAGATTTGACTGGGTAGCTGATCCAAAACTTTTTTTGGTAACAGTATCAGGTGAGATAAAAGATAAGCGAAATACTAAAAAATCTAAAAAATTGAGGAGAATAGTCAGAAACTTGTTCGGTCCTCTAAATATTGACTGGAGTTCTGGATGGGATGAGGGAGAACAATACGGAGCTTCTGATTATGTTTCAAAAATGCTAGATGGTGAAAACCCGGGATCTTTACTGTTTGAAGATTATGGTCATTACTGCATTGATATTTTGCAAACTCTGATTATTATTCCAATAGAAAAACAGAATACTACAGATATTAAAAAATCATATAGGGCATTGATAGAAGAGTTCTTAAAAATTGAGAATCAAATCGCATCACCCTTTTACAATCTTTACATATTGAAAGGCATCACAGACGCTGCGCGCTTTGTAATGGCTGCTTATATTCAAAAAAATACTAGACTTGATTCTATTCGAACTTTCAGGCATCGCGTGAGCGAAAAAGTAGCTGAAGTTGCTGGTTTCTGCAAGTTGGACAAAATTAATTTTGAAAAGCTTCTCTGTTCTATGTTAATTTTTTCGAGATGCATGGAGGGAGTTCTACATGACGTTATAAAATCTAGAATGTCGGAAAAAAATAGGGAATATAAAAAGCTTCCGTTAAAATCTGTTGAACAAATATATGCCAGTATAGAAGCAAACATTCCAGATGATTACGTATATAATGAAAATACACGTGTTTTTATTGTAGATTCTCACAAAGAGATATGTGAATTTTACAAAATTCCAACGGATGAACTGGAAGTAATCAATGAATTACATCCGATGGCTCGTGGTACTTATATATATGACATATACACATCTGAAAAAGATCTACATAGTTAATACCATTTTTGGTATTAACATATTTACATTAAACTTTTCATTTCAGAGGAGACTTTTTGTTTCACGCGACGGAGGAGATAGAAATTTTATTTCTTCAAAATAATTTTCTAGTAATTTTTGAAATTATTAGAAAACAACTCATTTTTGAAAAGTTCGGATGAACGATCTGCAAAAAATTTAGATTTTGTAAAATGTGATTTCTTAAAAAGAGTCTTACACACACACAATTTTAAAAAATTGAAAAAAATAATTTTATCAGAGAATTGTGACTATTTCTATTATTTTTTAGTAATTTTAGTAATTTTTAGTACTTTTTATTTTATCAGAAAAAAACGATATTTTATCATATGAAAAATAAATTTTTCATTTAAAAATAAATGAATAAATTAGAAAGCAAATGGAGAGATGCAACTTTTGTAATAATATGTTTGGAAATACTCAAATGCTCAAACAACACCAGAAAAAAACTAAATATTGTTTAAAAATACAAGAAGCAGTTGAAGCAAAAGAGAAAAATGAAACAATAAAGCTTCAAGAAAAAGCTAAAGAATTAATTTGTCAATTTTGCGGTAATCAGTTCAAAACGAAATATTTGTTAAATATTCATCAGAAACAGACTAAATATTGTCTTAAGATACAAGACTCTCAGAATTCTGGAGAAGTTATATCATCTTTAGTTACTTGTATTTTTTGTGGTAAGAATTCGTCCGCTAGTAATTCTCTAAAACATGATTTAACATGTAAGAAAAAAATTCAATTTCTTACAGATGAAATAAGTAGGCTTAAAGCTACTGAAAAAGCTACTGAAAAAGATCAAGAAATTGCAATATTGAAAATAACAGCTGAAAAAGAACAAGAAATTTGCTCGATATATAAAAATCTTGCAGTAAGCGCTCATGCTACTATCGAAGACATAGCTAAACAACCCACTTATCAGAAAAACAGCACTAAAAACATTCAAAACAATTTGATGATATCAAGTCTTACTCCTCTTGATTTAACGCAAGCTCGTGTTGATAGTATAATAGATGAAAAATATACAAAGAACGATTTCTATGAAGGTCAGAAAGGAGCAGCACAGCTTATACACAGGTATCTTGCTACAGACTCAGATGGTAAATCTCAAATAATTTGCACAGATACAGAAAGAGGTAAATTTCATCACATTGATATTAATGGTGATCATGTTGTTGATTATAAAAATGTTCATTTGATTGACAAAGTTCATTTACCTCTTAAGAGAAAAGCAGGCAAGTTTGCTGCAGAGGAGTATGTAAAAAACCCATCTGCTTTAAAGGAAATAATTATGAATGAAACTTCTATTAGAGAACTCGAAACAAAACCTGGTTTGTTCAATAGAACATTGGCACAACTCACAGGAAAGAATTGCGCTAGATCACTTATTACATCTCAGCAGTCATCAGAAGAGTTGTTATTAGAAAATACAAACTTAAGTATAGAGAGTATTTTAAGCTATATATACAAGTACGAAAATGGAAATATTATATCAGATCAAGAAATGACAAAGATAACAAAAAGGTTATTTTCTGCTATTAAAGAGATAAATGAACAGACAAAATGAAAAAAATTCTTATCTGCATAGTTAACGATTTTTGTTATTTACATTTTACCTATCAACTTTTCATTTCACAGTAGATAGAAATTTTTCGGAATCATAAATGATCTTTTTTGAAATAAATTGATCTCTCTCAAAATTTGAAATTATAAAGATTATATTTAGAGAAATATAATCTTTATGAGATTTTTATAATTAAACTACAGATAGAATATAAAAATATTTAAATTAATATAATCTTATAATCTAAAGATATATCTAATAAATCTAAATGTTTGAATGCGAATTTTGTAAAAAAATATATAGTAGCAAGAGTAATTTAACATATCATAAAAAGACAACAAAAAGTTGTTTAGCTTTACGTGAAAATGTCCAAATAGAACATTATAAGTGTTCATATTGTAAATATTATTGTGAGAATAAAAATAATACAAAAAAACATGAACTAATATGTAAATTAAAACCAAAACCAAAATCTTATGAGATTCTCTCTTGTGATTATGAAAATGCTATGAAAATAATAGAAGACTTAAAATTACAAAACAAGGATTTACAAGACAGAATACAATATATTGCTGAAAAAGCAATTGAGAGAACATGGGAAACTATTGTAGAGATAGAAGAAGACACTACTGAAGAACCAACTGATGAACCATACGAACTTGTCCCTCTTGAACTTGATAATGGATATATTATAGAAAGCAGAGACTCAGATGGATATATTAACGTTACCAATCTATGCAAGGCTGGTAAGAAAGAATTCAAACATTGGAATTCTCTTAGTAAAACAAAAGATTTTCTTAAAGCTCTTTCTATGGCGGTCGGAATTCCGACCGCCGTGCTAATTCACTTAGGAACTGGTTCAAAATTTGGAACTACTGACGAAACTACTGGCACTTGGGTACATCCTCAGGTCGCGATTAATATAGCACAATGGATATCTCCTCAATTTGATGTTAAAGTATCTGCTTGGGTACTGGAAGTTATGATGACTGGTAAAATAGATATTACAAATACAAAGAGTTATAGAGAATTAAAAGAAGACAATAAGAACAAACAACTTAAAATACAGCTAATGACAAAGAAATATGTAAAGAAACAACATCGTATTCAGTATGAAGAGAAAAACGTAATATACATCTTAACTACTGCGAATATGAAGAAAGAGAGGAGATATATCCTTGGTAAAGCGACAAATTTAACTTCTCGTTTGTCCGTATATAACAAATCAGACGAACACGAAGTTGTATATTATCAAGAATGCATAAATGAAGAAAGAATGAGCGTAGTTGAAACACTCGTATTTTGTAAACTAAACCAGTATAGAGAACAGGCAAACCGTGAGAGATTTTTACTTCCAGAAGGAACTAGTATTAATCTTTTTTCGGATACAATAAGAGATTGTATCGAGTTTATAAAATAAAAGTTAATGGTGCTTTTATTTTTAATATTACTTTTTTGATAATAATACTCATAAAGTATTATTCATTTTTTTAACAAATCTAACAGATCAAATTGTTGACGGCACATTGGACAAGTTGGTTCACCAGGACACTTTTTGATCCACTCCAAAAGTAGATTCGTGCAAAAACTGTGTGAACATTTTAATCTGCTTGTGTGATGGACTCCGTTTTTATTCTTACCAGGTCTTAAACGAGAGTAACTAATTCCGCAAATATTGTCAGATCCCCATTTTTTATTCCACCAAGGTTTAGACATTTATTTTACACAATTAACTTTTAAATAGACGAATGATTTAAGAAAATGTAGAAACAAATTTTTGAATAACAAAATCTTTTATATTATTAATTTTCAAAAATTATTATAATTTTTCTGTTCCGAATTAAAAATCGGAGGAGAAAGTTTGAGAAAAAAACTAATTTTTGAAGTCTATCCATTTAAAAAAATTCCAACACACAGTTTTTGTGTGTTGGAATTAAAAAATAAATTTAAGGTATTTTATCGTAAAATGAAGAATATGTAGTTATAATTAACTTCGTTAATTGTGATTAATTGTAATTAATTATTTAAGCAATAGAATTACTAATTAAATGGAGTGTGAATTTTGCAAAAATAAATTTAATAGTAAGTATGTTCTAAGTAATCATCAAAAAAGAGCTAAATATTGTACAAAAGAAAAACGGAATAAATAACGAAACTGAATTATTTAAGTGTCAAGATTGCGGTATTGAAATCGCAAAAAATTCAAAAGATAGACATTTATCTGTTTGTAAAAATAGGTTTATAAATCATATCAAAGAGTTAGAACAAAAAATAATTGAGAAAGACTTACTTATTTTTGAACTCAAATCTGAACTAAAAATTTATAAAAAATTATCTGATAGAACACAAGAATGTATTGAAGAAATAGCAAAACAACCTAGAAATTATAATACATGGGAAACAATTGTAGAGATTGAAGAAAAAACTGACCATCCTCCTGAAGAAACAACTAATGAACCATATGAACTTGTTCCTCTTGAACTTGATAATGGTTATATTATAGAAAGCAGAGACGAAGATGGATATATTAACGTTACCAACCTATGCACAGCTGGTAAGAAGAAATTTAATGACTGGAATAGGTTAGATAAAACAAAGGCATTTCTTAAGGAGCTATCTTCGAGTACGGGAATTCCCGCCGTCGAATTAATTACACAAAATACAGGTGGAAATGGAAACAGACATACTTGGGTACATCCTCAAGTCGCGATTAATATAGCACAATGGATATCTCCTCAATTTGATGTTAAAGTATCTGCTTGGGTACTGGAAGTTATGATGACTGGTAAAATAGATATTACAAATACAAAGAGTTACAGAGAATTAAAAGAAGACAATAAGAACAAACAACTTAAAATACAGCTAATGACAAAGAAATATGTAAAGAAACAACCTCGTATTCAGTATGAAGAGAAAAACGTAATATACATCTTAACTACTGCGAATATGAAAAAAGAGAGGATATATATTCTTGGTAAAGCGACAAATTTAACTTCTCGTTTGTCCGTATATAACAAATCTGATGAACACGAAGTTGTATATTATCAAGAATGCCCTGATGAAGAGAAGATGAGTTTGGTAGAATACCTTGTATTTTGCAAGCTAGATCAATATAGAGAGCAGGCTAACAGAGAGAGATTCTTACTTCCAGAAGGAAATACCATTGATCTTTTTTCAGATACGATAAGAGAGTGTATAAATTTTATATATATATATATATCTTAGTTCTTATTTTTTAATGACAAAATTAAATTGAATACGCTGTTCATCCGAAAGATAGTTAATAATGTGATCATATGAAGATCGATTACATCCTAAGTCTCTAAGCTTTAAAGCTAAACCTAGTGTCATGATTTGAATGTTTGGTGTTTCAGTTCCTAACTTTTTGACTAAAGATGTAGTTATTTCTCGTGCCATTCCAAAATCAATAATATAAAGTTTACTACCTTTGTACATATAATTAAGCAAGTTAGCATCTCCATGAAATACACGAGCCTTATCTAATTTTTTATATATTGCAATGATTTGTTTTTGTTGTTGCTTTGTTACATTTCCTTCTTGATCTTTTATTATATCCACAAGGTGCCTATCCATTTTTTCCATCACGATATATTTTGAAACTGTATCAAAATCAACAACATTTGGTGAAGCTCCTAAATCAGCTGCTAGTTTTTGTAATTCCGCTTCTTTGATAAGGTTAGCAGACGATTTTTGTTTTCGAAATGTTTTCATAGCGTATTCAGAGCCATCTTTTGTAACAACTAAAAATGTAGTTCCTTCTTTTCCTTTCTCACCAAGTTGTTTTCCTCGTTTATATTTGTCAAGTTTTGATCTCTTATATTTTTCGTATTCCTTAAATGCTTCTGTCACCTGTTCAATTATACCAGCTTTTGTACGATGTATTGGAAGACTCATACTTTCGGCGATTTGTTTTAACTCTACATAAGTGTATTTCTCTAATTGAGAATAGTCCATTTATTTTAATACAAAACATCCTTAGATTAAAGAAATTTTATTCTATATTTTTGGAATAAAATTATGAATTAAAAAAATCTAGGATAGTTTATTTTTTCGAATTTCTCTCTTTAGAACCGTTTCTACCACCTTTCTTACCATTTTTTTTAATAACTTTCTTACTATCACTTCTTTTCTTTGGCCATACATTATGATCTTCAAAACATTTACAAGAGCAAAACCACACTGTGTGAAATTGTTTTTTCACATATATTTTTGATTTAAAACATTTATTTTTGTTTATCTTCTTTTTACAATATTGACATGCAGAATCTTCTATTATAATAGAAGTAGTACCTGGTGAATGAGCACTCGCATCATCTTCTGTACCCTTACGATACCATTTTTCACCTACTTTATAAATATCCAAACTGTTAAACATATCTATTGTGTGTTTATCATCAACATCATAGACCTTATATCTTGCATTTGGTTCTGACTCTTTAAATGTAATTATCACGCCTGCCTTTGGAAGTGATGCTGTTTTATCAGCATTAGATCGCAACGCTATTATTTCTTTAGTAAGTTTACCTTTATCATCTTCATCTTCATCTTCATCTTCATCTACGTCTAAGTCTTCATCTTTAGAAACATCAGAATCACTGTCAAATAATTCACCAATTTCTTTAGAAGTTCTTGGTTTTAATTCATCTTCATCTTCATCTTCTTCTTTTATTTCTTCGCCTTCTCCTTCTAAAGATTTACACCTTTCTCCTTCTCCTAATGTGTCGTTTTTGATTTCTTTTTCACATCCTAATATATTTGACTTTATCATATCTAGCAAACCAGGTGCGTACTGACGTATTGGAATTGGAGTTTTTGGTTTTTCTGGCAAAATGGATTCTATCATATCGGGCTCAGCTAAATCAATATCTGTTCTATTAAATTTAGAATCATATAGTTGTCTGAATCTTTCTACAAAATCTTCATCAAGAGGCTTTTTTGTTGTTGGATTTATCGCGATTCCTGCTTCGCTATTAAGTTGTTCATATATATTTGATATAAGTAAACAATACACCTTTCCATCTTCTTTGTAATAAACAATGTGTTCATCTGGTACACCTTCTAAATCTTCATCACATGCGGATTTCCATTTCTTAACTTTGTATTGAGGAAGCTGTGCATATGGACGCATAGGAACTCTTTCTGTAGCGTTATTTTTTTGATATATACTATCTGCTAATGTTTGAACAAAATTATTAACTTGGTTGTCTATAATATTATTAATCTGATAAATATTTTTTTCTGTAGGGTCATCAAAAACTTCCGGAAGTTTTTCTTCTCTTGTAAGGGTTACTAGAATTTCTGGAATATAATATTCTTGCTTAATACGTTTGAAGAAGATACCATTATTATCTTTCAAATATACACCGATTTCAGCTATACGTGTTAATAAATCTCTATTAATTACAGAATTCTCCATCATTTTTTCAACAGCCCTTGTAATATATTGTCCATTTGGATCTTTATATTCTTCTACTTCAGGAGCTACAAAACTCAATATTTCAGCTAATCTATCCTTTGCAAACTTTTGTGTGCTTTCATCAATTTTTGATTTCAAGAAAAGAGATACTTTATCATGAGGATACATTTTTAAGTTTTTTATGTACTCTTTTTCTAGCTTGAAAATGTCTTCATCTTGTATAATAAAATCTTGGTCTTTTGTAACATAAGCAATTTGCATACGCACTTTCTTTCCATTGATAGTAGCAACAACTGAATTTGAATCTTCATCACGTGTACGAAAACTACGACACATTAAATTGTGAAATGATTTTTTAACACGATACCATTTTAATCCTTTGAATGAGTAAGATATATCTTTTTGTATATAATTAATGATTTCGTGTAAACTATCACCTGGTGCAGGTGTAATAATTGTAAAGTCTATGTTTTTCAACCAAGGTACGTCTCTTTGATCTTTAAAGCAACCATCGTAAGGAGTAATTGTAAGTCTTTTAGGTAATGGAAGAGGTTGTTTCTTTACTCTTTCTACAATTTTTTGTTCAATAATGTTTCCAATAAACTTTCCATTTGCACCCATTTCGTCGACTTCAATAACTTTTCTCTCTCCAGGCTTAAGTTCTTTTACTATCTTTTTTGGAGGAACGATTACCGGTTTATCTTCTACTGCAAATAATTCATCGTCTTCAAAAATGGAATCGTCAAATCTCTTTTCATCTATGGCAATTCTTACTTCCGGGCGAGTAACATAATAAGCCCAATATTCTGCTAGTATTTTTGGTTGTTCTGTATATCGTCTAGCCAAATCTTTGTATAATTTTTCTGGAATAGTATTAATTATATTTTCAATATCTATTTTTCTTTGCCATCCCCAAGAGCCACGATCTTGAGAAAACTCAATCATTTTTTCTTTCAATTTATCATCTTCAACAGCAATAAGCCTTTTAAAGAAAAGACGATTTGTTTGTTCGTACTCTACGATTTGTTGTGCTTTTCTATCGCTTGTTGGAACTTTTGGTTTTGAAACTTTTTGAGCGATTTCATCCTTTTTCTCGCGATCCAATTTCGCTTTTTGCGCACGTATTTGCGCCATTGCAGTTAATTTCTTCGGAGGCATTCTTTATTATTTACACTAATTTATATATCTAATTTAAAAATGATTATTTTTAAATTTTTTTTCATTTATATAAAAATGACACTCGATAATTTTTCTGATGATTTAATTTTACATATTTTTAAGTTTATTTCAAGCAATAAAAATATGATATCTTTGATCGGAACATGCAAATATTTTAAAAAATTAGGAGACGAATTTGGATATTTAAAATATATCAACGTAAAAGGATATAAAAATTTTATAAAGTTTATCAAGTTCTACTTTACTCCTAACGATTTTCTCCAGAGTGTATCGATAAAGGATATAGACAATCCTATAAGATGGATGATTGAAAGACCGTGGCCTAAAGAAATGATATTCACAAACTGTTTCATTGGAAATGATCTTGTTAACATTCCTGAATCACCAACCGAAAAATTGATTATACGTGATTTGCACAGTTCTACAAACAGGTCTACTATACATATTGATTGGCAAAAGCTTCCAAAATTAAAGATTTTAGACATACAAGCTAATGATATTGATTTTGTAGGTCTAGAAATGTGCACGGCATTAGAAATTGTTAGGATTGATTTGGGGGTTGATAAATATTTACCGAATTTTTTTGCAGACTTTCAGAACTTAAAAGTAATTGCATCTACGTGTTTTGCTATTGATCCTCTTCACTTTGTGTCTAAACAGTTGAAAGTATGTTTGGTGAACAAGAAAAATCCTTTTACATCAAATTCTGAATTAGTACCAAAAGCTCATTTAGGTTTGAACTATACAATGAATATTCAATGTTTAGAAATTTAAATAATATTAGTTTATAATTATTTGTATAATAATAAAATGACATTTGGTATTAATCCAATACCTGGTAATAAAGGTCGTGATGGAGATCAAGGTCCTACTGGCCCAGATGGTAGTACAACAAATACAGGAGCTACTGGTTATACAGGTTACACAGGACATACAGGACATACAGGACCTCCTGGAGATTTTTTGGGAAATACAGGTTCAACTGGACACACAGGTTATACTGGATACACAGGTTACACCGGATATATAGGATACATCGGTTATACTGGTTACACTGGTTATACTGGTTATACTGGTTACACAGGATACACGGGAGTTACAGGATACACTGGTTACACAGGGTATACTGGATATACTGGTTACACAGGATATACGGGATTTACAGGATATACGGGATTTACAGGATATACGGGATTTACTGGTTATACTGGTTACACTGGTTACACTGGTTACACTGGTTACACTGGTTACACGGGATATACGGGAGTTACAGGATACACTGGTTACACAGGATATACTGGATATACTGGTTACACAGGATATACGGGATACACTGGATACACTGGATATACCGGATATACTGGTTACACAGGATATACGGGTTATACAGGATATATGGGATACACGGGAGTTACAGGATATACTGGTTACACTGGTTACACGGGATATACGGGAGTTACAGGATACACTGGTTACACAGGTTACACTGGATATACCGGTTATACTGGATATACCGGATATACTGGATATACTGGATACACAGGATATACAGGTTACACTGGATATACAGGATATACTGGTTATACCGGAATATCTTTTTTTTCTGGAATAGGAGAACCTTCATTAGAACCTGTTGTATTAACAAAAGATTTTTATGTTAATGTCAGTAATGGTGATGTGTATAAAAGTTCTAGTTCTGTTGCAAAACCTGACTTTCCAAGTGTTCGATCAATTCCCAATTTTTTTTATGCAAGTGGTACAAATAGGACTTGTAATAGCGAGGCTTCACTTATAACTGCCTATGGTAATTCAGCAAATGGAGATACTATTACTATTACAGCTGATATTACTCTTACTGCCGAATTTGTAATTGGAAAGTCTATTAAACTTACTTCTACTGGAAATAAAGTTATCAGTTATAATGGTTCTGATCAAAATACAATTAATGTCAATTGTGACAATACTCTGATAACAAATATTGGTATTTCATCTCTTGGAAAAAGTGGAACTATTGAATGCGCAATTAATTATACTACTTCAACCGCTTCACAAAATTATATAGACAATGTAAGTATACTAACAAATGAATATGGAGTTATTTCTAATAACTCCCAAATTCAAATTATAAACAGTAAATTTACATTTTATGATACACCACAGGAAGGTCATATATATATTTCACTTTCAAGAAACACAGGAACTACTATTATTGATTCTAATACTTTTTCAGGTTCTTCAATTGGTTTTACTAATTTTAACGCAACTGTATGTATTGATTTAACTAAAACCAGCCAACCTACTAATTATAATAATGGTATATTTGTCATTCAAAATAATAACAATACCAGTTTAAATCCTATAAAGCGTGTATTAGAAGTTACGATTTCTCTTGCTTCAACAAACTGTGTTTTTATTGCAAAAAATAATATATTTTCGTGTATTAGTGGGTTTTTTGTTTTTGAGAATACTGCAGTTAGAAGTTGCCTTTCTGGTATTAAAGTTATAGTTATAGAAAATAACACTGAAAATGCAGTAGGAGATAGTATTGAGTCTGCTAAGTTTAGTAATCTTGGATTTAGCGGTATCATTTCATGTCAAGCTAGTACAAATTCAAATAGTCACACTATTACATCTGTTCCTATTTATGCTTGTGGAAATATGGTAATCGGTAGTGGTATTCGTGACAGTATTACTTATAAGGGTAGTGGTATAGCTTTTGAAAATTTATATCTAGGAGGAACAAATAATATAGTGACATATGAAAAAACTGCTTTTACATCAATTGTTTTACCAACAACATATTTATATGCATGGTCTATTGTTGGTACTTTAATTGGTGCTACAGGATATACAGGTTATACAGGTAAAACAGGAGCTACAGGCTATACCGGGTATACTGGATATACAGGTTACACAGGTTATACAGGTTATACAGGATACACAGGTTATACAGGATATACAGGATATACAGGTGGTACTGGATATACAGGTTATACAGGATACACAGGCTATACAGGTTACACTGGATATACAGGATATACAGGTGGTACTGGATATACAGGTTATACAGGATACACAGGCTATACAGGTTACACTGGATATACAGGATATACAGGATATACAGGATATACAGGTATTAGCTATACTGGATATACAGGTTACACTGGATATACAGGTTACACTGGATATACAGGTTACACAGGTTATACAGGTTACACAGGTATTAGCTATACAGGATACACCGGTTATACTGGCTACACTGGATATACAGGATACACAGGTTCTACAGGTTCTACAGGTTCTACAGGTTCTACAGGCTTTACAGGTTCTACAGGTCCTGATGGACCCTCGAGCACATCATCACTTAAAATAACAAATGGTGTAAACGCAACTACTATAACTTCAGGTGTTACAACAGACCATCCTTTAATTTTGCCAACTATTCAAGGATTAGAGGACACTGTTTTATCAAATAACGGAAGTGGTATTCTTAAGTGGGAATGTCTTCCAAGATTATATTATGCTTTACAAAAACTTACTATAAATTATAACGTTGTAGCAGGTACTAATGTGTTTCCATTTTTTACATCAACTCATGATACGACACTAGATAATCAATTAAGAAGAACTGAATATAATGTTTTTAATATGAGACAAGGATCAAATAATATACTAACTTGTAAAAAAAATGGTTGGTATCAAATATCTTATTATTTATATCATCCTACTCTTGAAGAAATAGATGACATTAATCTTGGTATTACAGTATCAACCATTAGTAATAGTACAAATTTTGTTATAACCGGTACGATGTCATTGGGTTTATTTCAAGTTAATGATATTATCAAAGTAGCTAGTTCTGGTGAACAATATCCAATCACATCGATAAGTAGTTATACAATTTCAGGAATTACTTTTACAAGTACTAACAAAACACCTATTTCAACAGTCACGGCTCGTTGGTCTCGTTTACGAAATACACAAGAATCATTAGATGGTTTTATGATTGGTGTTAGATTTAGAGGTGTTGGAATAATTGAAAATACAATTAAAGATTGGAATAATGAGGTTGGAACTGCGGCTATTTATATAGCTTCAGTGTGGTTAGCTATTAATGATACTATTGAATTTATGATTTCAACCTTTAATAATGCGACTGATGAAAATTTTTTAGTACGTATTAGTGTAATTAGATTGGCAGATATAACAAACAGCATAATACCATAAACTATTTAATTAAATTAAGTTTATAATTTATAATTATTTTATAATAATAATAAATGTTATCTTTTGTTATAACAGAAGCACCCGGTGATAGTGATAAAGGGCCTGATGGAGATCAAGGTCCTACTGGTCCAGTTGGTATTTCAACAAATACAGGAGCTACTGGTTATACTGGTTATACTGGTTATACAGGATACACAGGTCCTCGTGGGATTTCATCAAATACAGGAGCAACAGGTTGTACTGGTTACACAGGTTACACTGGGTATACAGGAACAACAGGTTATACGGGCTATACAGGTTATACTGGTTATATAGGTTATACTGGTTACACAGGTTATACTGGTTACACAGGTTATACCGGTTACACAGGTTATACCGGTTACACAGGTTATACCGGCTATACAGGTTATACAGGATATACAGGGTATACAGGGTATACAGGGTATACAGGGTGTACAGGATATACAGGTTATACCGGGTATACTGGTTACACAGGTTATACAGGTTATACAGGTTATACAGGTTATACTGGTTATATAGGTTATATAGGTTATACAGGTCATACAGGTTACACTGGATATACAAGTTATACAGGATATACCGGATACACAGGTTATACAGGATATACCGGATATACAGGTTATACCGGATATACAGGTTATACCGGATATATTGGTTACACAGGTTATACGGGATATATAGGTTATACAGGATATACCGGATATACAGGTTATACCGGATATATTGGTTATACAGGTTATACAGGTGATACTGGATATACAGGTTATACAGGTTATACCGGATATACCGGATATACCGGTTATACAGGTTATACAGGTGTATCTGGATGTTCAGCTACAGGAGTTACAGGTTATACTGGTTATACCGGATATACAGGTCACACTGGATATACAAGTTACACAGGTTATACGGGATATACAGGGTACACAGGTTACACTGGTTATACAGGTTATACAGGCTATACAGGCTATACAGGCTATACTGGTTACACAGGTTACATGGGATATACCGGATACACAGGTTATACTGGATATACTGGATATACAGGTTACACAGGATATACAGGTTACACAGGCTATACAGGCTATACAGGTTATACAGGTTATACAGGTTATAGAGGATACACAGGATATACTGGATACACAGGATATACCGGATATACAGGTTACACTGGATATACAGGTTATATAGGTTATACAGGTTATACAGGTTATACAGGAGTTACTGGAGTTACAGGAAGAACTGGGTATACAGGTTATACAGGAGTTACAGGAGTTACTGGAGTTACTGGAAGAACTGGAAGAACTGGGTATACAGGTTATACAGGTCCTACAGGTCCTACAGGTCCTACTGGTTCTTCGAGAACATCATCACTTAAAATAACAAATCTTGGAAAAGCGACTACTATAACTTCAGGTGTTACAACAGACCATACTTTAATTTTGCCAACTACTCAAGGACTTAATAGTACTTTTTTATCAAATAGTGGAACTGGTACTCTTAGTTGGGAATATATTCCAAGATTATATTATGCTTTACAAAGAACTCTCATAAATTATGACACTCCTGCCCCCGGAAAAGAAATCACAGACGGTAACTTTAATATTTTAAACATTAATGCAACTGAAACTACTGATTCTGGTATATTAAACAACACACAATTAAAACTTACTGAGTACAATGCTTTTGGTATGAAAGCAGGTACTATATTTACTTGTCCAGCAAATGGAACTGGTTGGTATCAAATATCTTATTATTTACATCATCCTAAATATGATATTGAAGATGGATCAACTTGGGATCAAAATGGTTTGGGTAATTTTACTATTGGTATTAGATTTAGTACTGGAAAAATTGAATATACAGGTCTAGATAAAATCAACAGTACTCCAGATACATGTAATTATATAGCTACATTATGGTTAGTCGCTAATGATCAGTTTCAATTTATTTTTTCAACTGGACCGACAGCGCTGGGTCTAACAGATGGTAAACTTGAAGATTATTTAGTTCGTATTAGTATACTTAGATTAACAAATGGAACTGGAAATACTATATTTTAACTATTTAAAATATTTGATTATTATATTTTTAAATTTACTTAGTTTATAATTTATAATTATTTTATAATAATAAATGTCATCTTTTGCTATGAAATCAACACCAGATGATAAAGGTTCTGATGGACTTCAAGGTCCTACTGGTCCAGTTGGTATTTCAACAAATACAGGAGCTACTGGTTACACAGGATATACAGGTTATACTGGATACACAGGTCCTCCTGGAATTTCATCAAATACAGGAGCAACAGGTTATACTGGTTACACTGGGTATACAGGAGCAACAGGTTATACGGGCTATACAGGATATACAGGGTATACAGGCTATACTGGTTACACAGGTTATACGGGCTATACAGGATATACAGGTTATACAGGTTATACAGGGTACACAGGTTGTACAGGATATACAGGTGATACAGGTTATACAGGTTATACAGGAGTTACAGGTTATACAGGTTATACAGGTTATACAGGATATACAGGATATACAGGCTATACAGGATATACTGGATATACAGGATATACAGGATATACTGGATATACTGGATATACAGGATATACAGGTTACACAGGTTACACAGGATATACAGGTTATACAGGTTATACAGGTTATACAGGTTATACAGGGTATACAGGGTATACCGGGTATACAGGTTATACAGGGTATACCGGGTATACAGGTTATACAGGTTATACAGGTTATATAGGTTACACAGGTTATACAGGGTATACAGGTTATACAGGTTATACAGGTTATACAGGTTATACAGGTTATACAGGTTATACAGGTTATACAGGTTATACAGGTTATACAGGTTATACAGGTGTATCTGGAAGTTCAATTACAGGAGTTACTGGTTATACTGGTTATACAGGTTATACAGGTCACACTGGTTATACTGGTTACACAGGTTATACCGGATATACAGGTTATACGGGATATACAGGTTACACAGGTTATACAGGAATTACTGGTTACACAGGATATACAGGATATACAGGCTACACAGGCTATACAGGATATACTGGATATACTGGATATACTGGATATACTGGATATACTGGATATACAGGTTGTACAGGAATTACAGGTTGTACAGGTTATACAGGGTATACAGGGTATACAGGTTCTACAGGTTGTACAGGTTATACAGGATATACAGGGTATACAGGGTATACAGGTTCTACAGGTTATACAGGTTCTACAGGATATACAGGTTGTACAGGATATACAGGATGTACAGGTTATACAGGTTATACAGGTTATACAGGTTATACAGGTTATACAGGTTATACAGGAAGAACTGGGTATACAGGTTATACAGGTTATACAGGTTATACGGGTTATACAGGTCCTACTGGTTCTTCGACAACATCATCACTTAAAATAACAAATGGTCTAAAAGCGACTACTATAACTTCAGCTGTTACAACAGATCATACTTTAATTTTGCCAACTACTCAAGGACTTAATAGTACTTTTTTATCAAATAATGGAAGTGGTACTCTTAGTTGGGAATATGTTCCAAGATTATATTATGGTTTACAATCAGTTCTTTTGAATAATGACGGAGGAGCGATAAATATACCTAACAGTATATCTCCAAACGAATTATTCGATAGTAGTGCGGATGCTGCTAATGCTGTTCTGAAAATTAGCAATGGATCTTCTGATTTTTCAACTAATACTCAATTAAGAAAGGCTGAATTCAATCCTTATAATATGAGAACAACTGGTACTAATAAAATGCAATGCAAAGGAGATGGTTGGTATCAAATATCTTATTATTTACATCAACCTTCAACTAATATGGATAGTACTTCTTCGCAACAAGGATTAAATCATTTTACAATTGGTATAAAATTTAGTAATAGAGTTGAATATACAAAACAATATCTAGACGATACTAGTCCAAGTACATGTAATTATATAGCTACAATATGGCTAAAGAATAATGATGAATTTGAATTTGTTTTTCAAACTGAAGGTACAATGTTTGGGTCGTCGGCTCCTAGTCAACAAGATTTTATAGTTCGTATTAGCATAATTAGGTTGACAAATGGCTAGGGAACACAACTTAGTTATAAAATTGAAATTTATTTCAAAAACACTTATTTATTAAAAGAAAATGCCTAAGCTTTACTTTCGGTACGGAGCAATGAATAGTTCAAAAACAGCAAATTTACTTATGGTAGCTTGGAATTATCGGTCACAGGGTAAGAAAGTACTATTAGTTAAACCACGCATAGATGATAGGTATGGAGAAGATATGATATGTTCTCGCGCGATAGATGGAGTAAAAGCTGACTTAATTATGGATTCAAACATGGATAATTTTGATTCTATCTCAATAAAAGATTTATATTGTGTGCTTGTTGACGAGGCTCAGTTTCTGTCAGAAAAAAATGTTGAAGCTTTGCGCGAACTTACAAAAGAAATACCTGTAATTTGTTATGGTCTTCGTACAGATTATCGATCAAAACTCTTTACAGGATCAAAGAGACTCCTCGAGTTAGCCGATGTGATAGAAGAGGTTAAAACCATTTGTGTAAAATGCGACAGAAAAGCTATTATCAATGCGAAATTTTACACTGACAATGTTAACCGTATAATTATACGTGATGGTTCTGCAGATCCAGATTTAGGTGCTGAAGAAAAATATCAGCCTATGTGTTGGAAATGCTGGAGTGAATAAGTATTATATGGCATATGCCATATAATATTATATACAGGTATTTTATTATTAATTCTAAAAATTTGCTTTCTAATTCATATCATAAAAAATTAACTCAACTGTCATATCAATAAGGAATTTTTTTGATTACAACAATATTCTTAATAAAACATTACATATTAGAATGTGAAAATTATACAGAAATGCTTCTGGTAAAGCAAATCACTCAATAATTATTATATGGCATATGCCATATAATAAATTAAATTAATATTTTACTCTCTGCTCTGAGAAGTAGCAGGAGCAGGTACAGATTGTGATCTATTAATGTTTAGAGTCGCTTCTTTACCAATAGAAGCAGAACTAGAGCGATAAGAAGAAATAGCTTCACTAATTTCTCGTGTAATACCAATCATTTCTCCTGCAGCGCATCTGTATTCTGCACAATGTTTCATTCCCATATTACCTCCGACAGCAAATGCATCTTGGTTTGCACCAAGATATATAAACTTCCAATTATGGTTATCCTCCATATCTTTAATCATATCACGAATATTCTTACCTGAAAACTCTTGTGAACTGTTTTCTAGACCGTCTGTAAGAATAACACATACAACATTATCATGCTTTGCTTTTTGTTTCTTGCTGTTTATTGCCTCACCGATAGCATCGTATAGTGCTGTCATATCTGATGGACAGAAATCAGTAAATTCTGTTACTTGTTGCAAAGGAACGTCATCAATTACTTTTGTGACTTTTGTATTAAACGTCCACAGAGAAAATGTGGAATTATCTTCAGTCAATGTCTTTTTTTGACTTTCAATAAAACTATTTACTGCCTGTACAGGCTCATTACCCATACTTGACATACTACCAGACTGGTCAAGGATAAAGACGATATCCTGAGTAATTTGTTCTTGCGATTTCATGATTCTTATTTTTATTTAGAAAACGTAACTATAAATTCAATTTTACTTTATTTTTGATATTATAATCAACATCATTGTTTCCTTCATAAGTATGTTCAGTTCCATCTGCTAACTCAAAAGTGAGAGAACGATATGTAAAAAATTCAGGGTTAAATCTACTTCCATGCCAATCATATTGAGGACCCATATAAGGAAGTACATGATCAGTAACATCATTCTCTAAATCATTGCTAATTTGCAGGATTGGCGCTGGACCTTTTTTGGGTGTTACAATCATTTTGTAAATTTTTCCATTAATTACGTAAGTAAGTTCATATGTCTTGTTATCAATTTGGCGAACTGAATTATTCATATATTGAATAAAACCTATATAAAATGTGCGGAGAACCATTTTGAAACTAATAAAAGCTATACGTATATTATTATTTTCAGTAGATGATACAAGTGTATTCAGTCTTTTCCACTTATTATACTTAATTACAGCAACATTTTTTATTATTAAATGTGCTTGTGATCGATATAGTACGTTTAAAAACAAAGTTGCTATCGGTAGTAAAATATAAAAATACATTTTATTATTATGCGTTTCTTTTTAAATTTTAGATAATATTGATAATAATTAAATGAAACGTAATAAAATGAAACGTACGTATTCACTTAGAATAATTCCCGACAAAAAAGGCGAACCATTTTCTCCTTCATATTGCGATTGCAAAGAGTGTGAATCTATGAAAAAATCTCATATAGAGTGGGAATTTTTCAAAAAAAATACATCTATTAAGACGCCGCTACAAACGAGAATGATGAAAGTTGTATCTAAAATTGAACGTAGTATTAAAAAATAAGTATGTAATCTTAATACTATAATTATAGTATTAAGATTCTTTTAGAAGATGTAAAAAAGATTTACTGATTCGAAGGTGCGAATCAAGAAGTTTATTAAATGCACTCCACTTCATCACAACGTCATCGTCCTCATCTTCTTCATCTTCTTCATCGTCCTCATCTTCTTCATCATCTTCATCATCGTCTTCTTCTTCGTCATCATCTTCTTCTTCATCTTCTTCGTCAATTAGCTCGTTACGAGTAGATTTTGAGTTATTTTGAGCAAATTTTTGAGAGATGATCGAACTTAACAAATTGTTAATCAAATTTTCATCCGTATTATCAGCACTTGGAGTGTTAACTGGAGTACCGCTAATACTTTGAGATTGATTTTCGATTGCCATTTACTTTCATGTAAAGCTTGCTTTAAATCAAATCTAAGAAGGTAAAATTGTTTATTGTAAAATGCCTAATAACAACTTATATTATCAAGTAAGAAGATTAAGAAACTCTAAGTATAAGTTAGAGGTTGAGTTAAAAAATCAATCGAATCAATATCTAGATAACATTTTATATTTGAAAAAAATAATTATTTTGCAAGCATCATGTATGGCTGCTATTTTGTTAACAAGGATATTTACTTAAATATTTTTTTAAAAATTAAAAAAAAATCTATATTACAAATAATGAGTAATTGGGATTTCAACAGTTGAACATAATTTTACAAAAATAAGAAATGATCTAAAAGAATGAATTCTAAAATAAAATATGAATGAAAAATATCTTAGACCAG
>Ga0247844_1003891_pt1 | contig 21066 bp, 20 predicted proteins | sample LaCtaG_FD_192421 | JGI IMG/M metagenome (GOLD analysis project Ga0247844, IMG submission 192421) | Freshwater microbial communities from meromictic Lake La Cruz, Castile-La Mancha, Spain - LaCruzMarch201714.5m_1 | ecosystem: Environmental > Aquatic > Freshwater > Lake | place: Spain: Castile-La... | reverse complement strand
CTTAAACAAGACTTCATTGGTGTCTTGGTCAATGACAAAAGCGACGCTGGACTTTAAATCTAAAGAGTCCTGTGAAGAATGCAGACCCGCGGTCTTACCGAAAGAGGGCCGCACAGGAACAGCGGCAAACTTCATTTTTGCGCGTTTGCCCGCTGGCTTTTTCGCGGCCATCTTCACTGGCGCTTTATTGATTCGCTGTTTCTTTGCATTCGCTTTTTGGTGTGTGACGGCAGCCTGCACGCCAGGTCCTGCAGAAAGGACCAAACTCAAAATGACGAATAAGTTTGCGAGAATTTTTTTCATTGAGATCCAAAGTTCAGGCTTGGACTTGGCTGAAAGCCCCTACCATTTGCACTGATTTTTTTGATTTTAAACAAAAAATCCATAAAATCAAGTACTTGCGGTAGAAACTTCAACTAAAGTTCCTTGGCTTCTGATTATCCTTGGGCTGCAACGCGGTCGGCTTTGCTTTGTAATTTGTTCAAAGCGCTCAAATAGGCTTTGGCAGATGCCACGACGATATCAGGATCGGAGCCTGTTCCGTTGACCACACGGCCACTATTTTGAAGACGCACAGTGACCTCACCCTGGCTCTCGGTAGAACCACTGATAGCGTTCACTGAATACAGCACCATTTCCGCGCCACTCTTGACTTGCAGTTCAATCGCTTTGAGCGACGCATCTACAGGACCGTTTCCGTCCGATGCGGATTTAATCTCTTTTCCAGCAACGGTGAAGACGATTTGCGCATGGGGTCGCTCACCGGTTTCGCTATGTTGCGACAGTGAGATGAATCCAAATTGCTCGTTGTCGTGCGCAATGCTTTCATCACTGACAAGCGCCAAAATGTCTTCATCGTAAATCTCGGTTTTACGATCGGCGAGTTCTTTGAAACGTGCAAATGCCGCATTGGTATCGGCTTCACTTTCCATTTGAACGCCTAAATCTTGAAGGCGCTGTTTAAACGCATTGCGACCGCTTAACTTGCCCAAAACAATTTTGTTGGCAGTCCAACCCACATCCTCTGCTCGCATAATCTCATAGGTATCTCGCGCTTTGAGTACGCCATCTTGGTGAATTCCAGACGCATGGGCAAAGGCATTGGCCCCAACGACCGCTTTGTTGGGTTGAACCACAAACCCCGTGGTTTGGCTCACCATGCGGCTGGTGGCCAAAATATGCTGTGTATCGATACCAAGGGTCAATCCGAAGTAGTCTTTGCGCGTTTTGATGGCCATGACCACTTCTTCTAAGCTGCAATTCCCGGCTCTTTCACCCAATCCGTTGATCGTGCACTCAATTTGCCGGGCACCGCCCACCTTCACACCCGCCAAGGAGTTAGCCACCGCCATTCCCAAGTCGTTATGGCAGTGAACCGACCACACTGCTTTATCGGAATTTGGAACGCGCTCACGCAGGTTTTTAATAAAGTTTCCGTACAACTCAGGAATTGCGTAACCCACTGTGTCTGGAATGTTGATGGTGGTTGCGCCCTCTTTAATTACCGCCTCAATCACACGGCATAAAAAATCAGGATCACTGCGATACCCGTCTTCTGGGCTGAACTCCACATCGGCTACCAAGTTTTTGGCAAACCGAACCGACTGCTTGGCTTGCTCAAAGACTTGGTCAGGCGTCATGCGCAGTTTCTTTTCCATGTGCAATGCCGATGTTGCAATGAAAGTGTGAATTCGGCTATGGGCAGCTCCTTTCAGAGCTTCTGCAGAGCGGGAAATATCACGATCATTTGCACGCGAAAGAGAGCAAATGACCGACTCTTTGATGGTGTTAGCAATCAGCTGCACTGCGTCAAAATCACCATTGGAGCTGGCCGCAAATCCTGCCTCAATCACATCCACCTTGAGGCGTTCTAGCTGTCTTGCGATACGCAGTTTCTCGTCACGCGTCATCGATGCGCCCGGCGACTGCTCACCATCGCGCAAAGTCGTGTCAAAAATAATTAATTTATCGGTCATTTCAGTACTCCAAACATCACTTGTGCATTCCGCGCTCATCGGGCTCATCGGTTGAGGTGCTGATGACACTGGTATGAAGGCCTTTAAAACGGCGCACGGCATACACCACATAACCACTGATGCCATAGATCACAAAAATCCCGAACATCACGGTGGGTGGGTCAATATTGATTACCGCGATTCCTAAAGCAATCAGAACGATGACCGCGAAAGGGACACTTCTTTTCATACTGACATCTTTAAAACTATAAAACGGAATGTTTGTCACCATGGTCAAGCCGGCATAAAGAACCCAGGCAAACATAAACCAAGACACCGTTGCGGGGGCTACACCTGTGTCGGAACACCACCAAATAAAACCAGCGACCAAAGCCGCTGCTGCGGGAGAGGGCAAGCCTTGGAAGTAGCGTTTGTCGACCACATTGGTATTGACATTGAACCGTGCTAGGCGCAACGCAGCGCATGCGCAATACACAAACGCAGCAAACCAGCCCCATTTTCCTAACCCATTAAGAACCCAAACATACGAAATGAGCGCAGGCGCAGCGCCAAAAGACACCATGTCGGACAAGGAATCCATTTGTTCGCCAAAGGCGCTCTGGGTATTGGTCATTCGGGCGACCCGGCCATCGAGACTGTCAAGCACCATGGCGCAAAAAATACCAATCGAAGACTGTATAAACTGCCCTTGCATGGCCATCACAATGGCATAAAAGCCCCCAAACAACGCTGCCAAAGTGAATAGATTGGGGAGCACATAGATCCCCTTTCTGGGTTTGCGCACCACAACCACTTCTTCATCTGACGTGTTTGAATCCAGCTCGTTATTCATACAATTTCCTTGGCGCGATCTTTAACGATCCACGATTTCCACAATTAAAGTTTGAGTCTGAAGTGTACGACTTGGCACCCACTCAGAACAATAAAAAGCAAAAGGCCACCGAAGTGGCCTTTTGGTGATCCTTAAAGAACCATTAGTTGCGAGTTTGGTCAACGAGCTTGTTCTTTTTAATCCAAGGCATCATGGCGCGGAGCGTTTCGCCCACTTGCTCAATTTGATGCTCTGAAGTCAAACGACGACGGCTCAACAAGGTTGGCGCACCGGCCTTGTTTTCCAGAATAAAGCTTTTTGCATATTCGCCGGTTTGAATGTCTTTCAAACATTGGCGCATGGCATCTTTCGTCGCGCTGGTCACAATCTTTGGACCCGTCACGTACTCGCCATACTCGGCGTTGTTGGAGATCGAATAGTTCATGTTGGCAATGCCGCCTTCATAAATCATGTCAACGATCAGTTTGAGCTCATGCAGGCACTCAAAGTACGCCATTTCAGGGGCATAACCGGCTTCAACCAAGGTCTCAAAACCCGCCTTGATCAGTTCAACCGTGCCGCCGCACAAAACCGCCTGCTCACCGAACAAATCGGTCTCAGTTTCTTCACGGAAGTTGGTTTCAATGATGCCCGCTTTGCCGCCACCATTGGCCATGGCATAGCTCAAAGCGAGGTCACGGGTGCGGCCTGATTTGTCTTGGTGAATCGCAATCAAATGGGGAACTCCGCCACCTTGTGCGTACGTACCGCGAACGGTGTGTCCTGGGGCTTTGGGGGCGACCATCCAAACGTCTAAGTCTGCGCGTGGGGATACCAATCCGTAGTGCACGTTAAAGCCGTGTGCAAACACCAGAGAAGCGCCTTGCTTAATATTGGGCTCGATATCGTGCGTGTAAACCGCTGCGATTTGCTCGTCGGGCAACAAGATCATCACGACATCTGCAGATCGCACTGCGTCGGCTACTTCTGCCACTTTAAGTCCGGCTTTTTCAACCTTAGGCCATGAAGCTCCGCCTTTACGCAGACCCACAACCACTTTAACGCCGCTGTCGTTCAAATTTTGTGCGTGTGCGTGGCCTTGGCTGCCATATCCAATGATGGCGACCGTTTTGCCTTTAATCAGGCTGAGATCACAATCTTTGTCGTAAAAAACTTTCATCTTTTTCTCCGAAATAAATAATGGCGTCTGGCGCCTAGTTGCAAAAAACCACCTCAGCTCAAGGCGAAAAGTAATACCGTCGCCATCAAAATCCGTTCGCGTTGAGCATGCCGAAGCGCGCGCACAGAATACACCTTTGCGATCGGCTAGACCCGCAAAATACGTTCTCCACGGCCAATCCCACTCGATCCCGTTCGCACCGTTTCTAAAATTGCGCCGTGTTCGATCGCCTGCAGAAACGCATCATTCTTGGATTGGTCACCGGTGAGTTCAATCGTGTAACTTTTTTCAGTGACATCAATGATGCGCCCGCGAAATATGTCCGCCATGCGTTTCATCTCTTCGCGCTCTTTGCCTACTGCGCGGACTTTAACCATCATCAACTCGCGCTCAATGTACGCGCCTTCCGTCAAATCAACCACCTTTACGACTTCAATCAACCGGTTGAGGTGTTTGGTAATCTGCTCAATCACGTCATCTGAGCCGGTGGTCTGAATGGTCATGCGCGACAGGCTGGGGTCCTCGGTAGGCGCAACGGTCAAGGACTCGATGTTATAACCACGCGCAGAGAATAAGCCCACCACCCGAGAAAGCGCTCCTGGTTCGTTTTCTAGTAAAACTGCAATGATGTGTTTCATAAATAGATCCCTCTTTTCGCTGCCCTCCCCTTGACGCGGTAACGTCAAAGCTTGGCAAACAATAGATTCGTCAATAGGCCAATTAATAAATTTTGAGATTGGAGTTTTTAAAGATCTTCCGACCCTAAAAGCATTTCAGTGATGCCCTTACCGGCTTGCACCATGGGGAATACATTCTCTGTCGGGTCTGTGCGGAAATCCATAAACACGGTTCTGTCCTTCAGTCGCCGCGCCTCGCGCAAGGCAGGCTCTACATCTTCAGGGCGCTCAATCAGCATCCCGACATGGCCGTAGGCTTCCGATAATTTGACAAAATTAGGGAGTGCATCCATATAACTATGGCTGTAACGGCCTTCGTATTCCACCTCTTGCCACTGGCGAACCATACCTAGGTAACGATTGTTAAGTGCCACGATTTTGATCGGCGTGTTGTATTGCAAGCAAGTCGACAGCTCTTGAATACACATTTGTACCGAGCCTTCACCCGTAATACAAAAAACTTCGCTCTCAGGTTTAGCCAATTTAATACCCATCGCATAAGGGATACCAACACCCATCGTGCCCAAGCCCCCTGAGTTGATCCAGCGCCGAGGCTCGTCGAATTTATAGTATTGTGCCGCCCACATCTGGTGTTGACCGACGTCCGAAGTAATGTAGGTCTCTACATCTTTGGTCATATTCCAAAGCGTTTCCACCACGTACTGCGGTTTGATCACATCCCCTTTGCCCGGGTTGTATTTCATGCAGTCGCGTTTACGCCAGCCTTCAATCGTGTCCCACCAAGCACCTAAGGCGCTGCTGTCAGGTTTGACTGCGCCTTCTTTGATCATGGCGATCATCTCTAGGAGCACGTCTTTGACATCACCCACAATCGGGATATCTACCTTGACACGCTTGGAAATGCTCGAGGGATCAATGTCGATGTGAATGATCTTTCTCTCGTTCTGAGCAAAGTGTTTGGGGTTACCAATCACTCGGTCATCAAAACGCGCACCCACTGCCAACAAGACATCGCAGTGCTGCATGGCGTTATTAGCTTCTACGGTTCCGTGCATGCCCAGCATGCCCAAGAATTTTCTATCGCTGGCTGGATAGGCTCCCAAGCCCATCAACGTATTGGTGCAAGGGTAACCCAACATATCCACCAACGTCCGTAACTCGGCAGATGCGTTGCTCAACAAAACGCCGCCGCCGGTGTAAATATAGGGCCGTTTTGCCGCTAACAAAAGTTGTAGCGCTTTGCGAATCTGACCGCCGTGGCCCTTGCGTACGGGGTTGTAAGAGCGCATTTCTACAGCAGCCGGGTAGCCGGCATAAGGCACCTTTTTGAAGGAGACGTCCTTAGGGATATCGACCACGACCGGTCCAGGACGCCCACTGCGAGCAATATGAAACGCTTTTTTCATGGTTTCGGCCATATCGCGGGCGTCTTTTACCAAGAAGTTGTGTTTCACAATCGGTCGGGTAATTCCCACGGTATCGCACTCTTGGAAAGCGTCTAAGCCAATGGCGTGGGTCGGTACTTGACCCGTAATAATCACCATCGGTATGCTGTCCATATAGGCAGTTGCGATGCCAGTGACCGCATTGGTCACACCGGGACCCGACGTTACCAGCGCAACACCTACGTCACCGGTCGCACGGGCATAGCCATCGGCCGCATGCACTGCCGCCTGCTCATGGCGCACTAAGACGTGCTGAATCGTGTCTTGTTTATAGAAAGCATCGTAAATATGCAGCACCGCGCCGCCGGGGTAACCCCAGATATATTTAACGTTCTCTGCTTGGAGCGCTTTGACCAAGATTTCTGCGCCACGCAGTTCTTGGGTTGAATTTGCGCCTGCGTTTTCCAACGCGGCACCGGCCGAAGCCATTTCTGCTTTTGATATTTCCATGATGAACCTTTGTGAATTTCTCTAACGAAAGACCTTGGGTGCCCCTTCGCAAGCTCTTGTGGAGCCGCGTTGGGACTTGAGGTCAAAGCCATAAGCGCATTGAATGTTGCGCCGAACCATGACCCGTTTGCTTTTTTACTGCAAAGCGGATTATCGCACTGCAACATGCGATTTTAAGAAAACGACGGACAAATGCTGCGTAAGAATGGAATAATCGACCGCTAAGCAAACCATTTAGGAATCCTTGGTCAGTGCGTCACTTCCATTCTCAGCTTGAGGTTTAAGTCTTTTGGCCACCGAACAAGAGCTCTCCGATTTTTTAAAAAGCGTGGAGAAACGCGCCTTTAAGCGCTCGATGTACCACGTTCGCAACGAAGAGTCCGCCTTGGACATCGTCCAAGACAGCATGATGAAGCTTGCCGAACATTACGGGCACAAATCCCCTGAAGAGCTTCCCATGCTGTTTCAGCGTATTTTGGTCAACTGCACCATGGACTGGTTTCGTAGGCAAAAGACCCAAAACGCGCTTTTCTCCCGGATGAGTGATTTTGAATCTGGAAATGAAGACGATAACTTTAATATTTTGGAGGTATTGTCCCAATCTGCCAATAGTGAACAAAATGAAAGTGCGGAAAATCAAGCGGATCGGGCCCAAACCTTGCAACAAATAGAAATGGCAATTCAAGAACTCCCTGCGCGTCAACGAGAAGCCTTCCTCATGCGTTATTGGGAAGAAATGGACGTTGCCGAAACCGCTACTGCGATGGGTTGCTCGCAAGGAAGCGTCAAAACGCACTGTTCTAGAGCAGTAGCCGCATTAGGGAAGGCACTTATTGCCAAGGGAATACATGTATGAATAATCAATCATCGATGAAAAATCTAAATTCACAACAACGCATGGACGCCTACGGCGAACGCCTTTCGGCTTGGCTAGACCAATCTGCCAACCAAGTCCCTGCTGATGTAATGGAACGCTTGCGTGCTTCGCGGGTGCAGGCCATCGCCAAGCGTCGTGTTTTGAAAATCGAAACCGCAACTTCCGTTTTCGCCAATAATGCCTCCGCAACGCTGGGTGGCGATGCCCATTTCGGCTTCTGGGGCCGAGCCGCTAGCTTGCTTCCCCTGGTCGTATTGCTCGTCGGATTAATCGGAATTGGCGTACTTCAAGAAAATCAACGCGCTGAAGAATTAGCTGAAGTAGATACTGCTATTCTCACGGACGAGCTTCCACCAAACGCCTACACGGACGCTGGATTCGCCCAGTTCCTCAAGGCATCCGCTCGGGATTAGATTGCGCTTATTTTGCTGATTCGTACTTCAATGCCCCGACCCCGATCTTGGAATGCGCTTTGTGCCTTGCTCATTGCGCTTTTTCTCCCTTTTGCTTCCCAAGCCCAGTCAACAGAGGTTGGCACAGCTGCACCGTTAACCCCAAAAGCAGCTGGTAAAACTTTACCCTTGCCTCCCGCGATGTTGCCTACTGTTGCCTGGAATACCCTCAGTGCAGAACAAAAAATTGCATTGGCGCCACTAGAAGCCACTTGGGGGCAACTCTCAGCAGGACACCAGCGAAAATGGATTGCGTTATCTGCTAACCATCCCCAAATGACCGCGGATGAAAAAGACAAGCTCCAAGCCAGGATGGTTCAGTGGGCAGCGCTCAGTCCGAAACAGCGCGAACAAGCGCGGTTGAATTTTGCTAACACCAAAAAAATCCCCTCCGATGGCCGAGTTGCGACATGGGAAACCTACCAAGCCTTGAGCGATGAGGAAAAGAAAGCCTTTTCTCAATCCGCTCCCAAAAAACCTTCTGGTGCAGCCGTTGCCGCGAAACCTGTTCCAGCCAAAAAGCTCGCTGAGGTTCCCGTCACTCGAAAAACGCCGCCGCCTGTGACTGACGACAAAAACTCAACGCTACTGATAAATCGCAACACGTTATTGCCTTACATAGCGCGGCCACGGGCGTCTGCCTCTGCGGCCGCAGCATCGGCTAACTAAAAGCGTTGGCAAAGACGAAAGCTGACTGTGAACTCCAATGAAATGAAGACGCCTGGCCTGTGGCGACGGATGGCCTGCTGGGTTTACGAGGGAATGCTCTTATTTGGCGTGGTTTTTATCGCTGGATACTTATTTAGCACCTTAAGCCAAACACGCAATGCCCTTGACAACCGCCATGCGCTTCAGGCTTTCATCTTTTTAATTTTCGGTATTTACTTCGTTTGGTTTTGGTCAAAAGGGCAAACTTTGGCTATGAAAACGTGGAATATTCGCTTGGTCGATCTTCAAGGCGAAGCAGTTTCACAAAAGCGCGCCTTGCTACGCTATTTTCTTGCATGGGTGTGGTTTCTGCCGCCCTTGCTGTTACTGGCTCCATTGGAGGTTGATACCCTAGAAACCAGCGTTATCGTGGTGGGCTGGGTTCTGGTTTGGGCGATTCTGAGCCGCTTTCACCCACAGGGTCAGTTTTGGCATGACGCCGCCGCCAAAACACGGCTGGTATCTTCGGCTCCATTGAGTCGATAATCCAAGGTATGCAAGAGAAAACCCGCGATTCAAAAGCCCTCTCGGCAAACCCCCAAAAAGACCGAAAAGGCCTGAGTCGGCTTTTTCACGCCATGTTGTATTCATTCGCAGGGTTGCGTGCCGGTTGGGACGAGCCTGCGTTTCGCCAGGAATGTATTGCAGCCATCGTACTGATTCCGTTGTCGTTTTGGGTTGGCACCGATTGGGTTGAAGTTGCGCTGCTGATCGGGTCCATTATTTTTTTGATGGTGGTCGAATTACTCAACACTGCGGTTGAGTCCGCCATTGACCGCATTGGCCCCGAGTGGCATGACCTCTCCAAAAGGGCTAAGGACATGGGCAGCGCAGCTGTCTTTCTTTGCTTAGCGCTGTGCGCAGGTATTTGGGGCGCCGCCCTTTACCACCGCTTCATTTAACCAGTTTTTTAAATCGCAGTTTCGTCGAGTTCGCCGGTGCGAATGCGCACTACACGCTCTACCGCAGTCACAAAAATCTTACCGTCACCGATTTTTCCGGTGTACGCCGCTTTCACAATTGCATCCACGCAGCGGTCGACATCCGTGGCTTGGACGACTACTTCGACTTTGACTTTAGGCAAAAAATCAACCACATATTCCGCACCCCGGTACAGCTCGGTATGGCCTTTTTGACGACCGAAGCCTTTCACCTCGGTGACGGTCAAGCCGGAGGCACCGCATTCAGCGAGAGCTTCTCGGACTTCCTCGAGTTTGAAAGGCTTAATGATGGCAGTGATTTGTTTCATGAAATATCCAAAGAAAAGACAAAAGGTTCAAGCCCGAAAACGGTTGGTAATAGGATAACGCCAATCTTTGCCAAAACTTCGGGGGCTTAAGCGAATTCCAACCGGAGATTGTCGGCGCTTGTATTCGTTAAGTTTAATCAGCCGGGTAACTTTATCTACATCGGCGGGCGAAAATCCTGAAGCCACAATGTCTTCGATGCTTTCATCGTTTTCCATGTACCGCTCCACAATCGCATCTAGCACCGCGTAATCTGGCAAGCTGTCTTGGTCGGTCTGATCGGCCCGCAGTTCAGCGCTAGGGGCTCGGGTGATGATGCGCTCAGGAATAGGGTTGTTGCACGTCGCATAAGGGTTATTGGCGTTTCGCCAACGCGCCAGCGCAAAAACCCGGGTTTTCAAAAGATCTTTGATCACTGCAAAACCACCGGCCATATCACCGTAGAGCGTGCAATACCCTGTTGCCATCTCCGATTTATTACCGGTGGTTAAAACAATGCTGCCAAATTTATTACTCAAAGCCATGAGCAAGGTTCCGCGAATGCGGGCTTGAATGTTTTCTTCCGTGGTGTCTTCTGTGCGGTCCGAAAAATCTGCTGCCAATGACGCTTTAAAGGCTTCAAACTCAGGTTGAATAGAAATTTCGTCGTAACGCACTCCCATACGCTTCGCCATCTCCCGCGCATCGATCCAACTGATGTCTGCGGTATAGGGCGAGGGCATCATGACCGTGCGTACCTTGTCCGCCCCGAGCGCGTCCACAGCGACCGCCAACACTACCGCAGAATCAATCCCACCTGAGAGCCCTAATAGTGCGCCTGGAAATCCATTTTTCCCAATGTAGTCGCGAACCCCTAAAACCAAAGCGTCCCACACATCGGCCTCATGGCTGCGAACCGGCTCAATTGTTCCATGAATTCCCGCGGCCTTTGAATCCAGTTCCACCTCAAACAAAGATTCTTTAAAACTAGGCGCACGGGCAGCCACCGAACCATCGGCTGATATAGCAAACGAATGGCCCTCAAAAACCAATTCGTCTTGACCCCCTACTAAATGGGCATAGACCAAAGGCAATCCCGTGGCGACACAGCGCTCGGCCATCATGGCTTCCCGCTCATAGCCTTTGCCCATATGAAACGGAGACGCATTGATCACGGCCAGGATGTTTGCGCCAGCAGTTTTGGCCAATCGGGCCGGCGCTTCAAACCACGCGTCCTCACAAATGAGCAAACCCACCTTGATTTTTGAGCCCGCCTCACCGGCCTCAAAAACACAAACGCCATTGCCGGGGGTGAAATACCGTCTCTCATCGAACACTTGGTAGTTGGGTAATTCGCGTTTGGCATATGTGGCTAGCACCCGCCCCTCAGACAGCACACTGGCGCAATTGAAGCGCTCAGTGACAGAAACCGAAGACGTACGACTGTCGCCGCCTTGCGGGTGGCCGACCACCACCGCCATCCCTTTTAACCCTGCGAGCCGCTCGGTTAGCGCTTTCAGCGCATCATCACAGGCCTGCATAAAGGCAGGTCGCAAGTACAAATCTTCAGCGGCATAGCCACAAATCGACAATTCTGGAGTTAACAGTAAACGCGCGCCCTTGGCATAGGAATGTTGCGCAGCGTCACTTATCTTTTGGACGTTGCCTGCTAAATCGCCTACGATAAAGTTAAGCTGCGCTACACAAATTTTGAGAGTCATAAACCGGAAATTATGGATAAAGAAAAGTTAAGCGCTCTACAAAACATCGCAAAGGAAATATCCCTCAGCCATGCCTGCAATTGATTATGTCACTCGGGTCGTCGAATCGATACAAGAGGTGAACCCTCAGGCTTGGGATGCCTTAGTTTTAGCGCTGCCCGATCCCAGCCCCTTCCTTCAATACGCCTACCTTGCCGCCATGCAGACCAGTGGCAGTGCCTGCCAAGCCACCGGTTGGACGCCACACTTTCTGCTGCTGGAAAACGCGGGCGAACTGATTGCGGCTTGCCCTTTGTACTTGAAAGACCACTCCTACGGGGAATACGTCTTTGACTGGGCCTGGGCCAACGCTTACCAACAACACGGCTTGGCGTATTACCCCAAAGCCTTGGTTGCCGTGCCATTTACGCCGGTGCCCGGCGCTCGTCTTTTGGCAAAAACCCCCGCTGCTCGAGCGGCCTTAATTCAAGAACTCCTGTCTTGGTGCAAAGACCATCAGTTGTCTTCTTTGCATTTGTTATTTTTGTCGTCCATCGATGCCAAGGCCTGCGAAGAAGCGGGTCTGATGCTTCGAGATACGGTTCAGTTCCATTGGGAAAATAGCCTCATTCCTTACTCTGACTTTGATTCTTTTTTAACGACTTTGAATCAGGAGAAAAGAAAAAAAATCCGCCAAGAACGCCGCAAAGTTGCAGACGCAGGGGTTCAATTTCGCTGGCGTCAAGGCGCCGACATCAACAGCGCAGACTGGGACTTTTTTTATCGCTGCTATGAGCGCACGTATTTAGAGCACGGTAACGCTCCCTATTTAAGCCGTGATTTCTTCGAACAAATGCAAAGCAACATGGCCGGCAACTGGTTGCTCTTTGTCGCCGAGCGCAATCAGCAACCCATCGCCTGCAGCTTGATTGCCTTGTCGGATGGATCTCAAGAAGGGGTGTCAAGCCACCCTAAGGTCGCCTATGGCCGTTACTGGGGCGCACTCGAACGGGTCGATTGCTTGCACTTTGAAGCCTGCTATTACCAGCCATTGCAATGGTGTATTGCTCAGGGCTACCAGCGCTTTGAAGGCGGGGCGCAGGGGGAGCACAAAATGGCCCGCGCCCTGCTTCCAGTTAAAACGCAGAGTGCCCACTGGCTGGCGCACCCGTCATTTTCAGACGCAGTTGCTCGGTTTTTAGAACGGGAGCAAGAAGGCGTTGGGAATTACCTTGAAGACTTAGCCCAACGAACGCCTTTTAAGACGGCCAACCTACCTTAGGAATTTTCCTTTTGGTAATTGGCAATGCCGTCCATGATTTCTTTCTGAGCCGACTCAGGGCCTTCCCAACCCAAAATCTTGACCCATTTCCCTTCTTCGAGATCTTTGTAATGTTCAAAGAAATGGGAAATCGTTTTAAGGCGCAGCGGGTTTAAGTCTTCTGGCTTTTGCCACTGGGTATAAAGCGAAAGAATTTTTTCGACAGGGACGGCCAATACTTTTCCGTCTTGACCCGCTTCGTCTTCCATTTTCAAAATACCGATCGCCCGGCAGGTCACGACTACGCCAGGAATCAAGGGAACCGGGGTGATCACCAAGACATCCACAGGATCACCATCTCCAGAAATAGTTTTAGGTACATAACCGTAATTGGTCGGGTAATGCATCGCCGTACTCATGAAGCGGTCCACAAAAATAGCGCCTGTGGCCTTATCGACTTCATATTTCACCGGATCGGCGTTCATGGGAATCTCAATAATGACGTTGAAGGCGTGTGGAACTTTGCTGCCGGGGGTGACTTTGTCTAGGGACATGAAAAACTCTTTGCTTAAAGTAAGGGTGGGAACATAGGATTAACCCTGATTTTACTGACTTGGTACTTGCGTCTGAGCTGAATCACGCGCTTTTGCGGCTACATTTCGACTGTTGGCCAATCAACTCCGGGAAGTTTTGAGGTTCGGGGCACTGAGGAAGCAACGCAGCGGGGGCGTCGCTAGCGTTGCCCCCTTCTTCGTCAAACAACCAAAAGAGAGATTTTTCTATGACAGGCAACTCAGCATTGATTCTCGCGCTGGGCTGTGGTTTGATCGCCGTGATTTACGGTGTTTGGGCACGCAGCTGGATTCTTTCCCAAGACGCGGGTAACGCCCGGATGCAAGAAATTGCGGCCGCTATTCAAACCGGAGCCGCCGCTTACCTTTCCCGCCAGTACAAGACCATTTCCATGGTCGGCGTGGTTTTGGCTATCTTGATCGCTCTTTTTCTCGACCCCTTAAGCGCCGTTGGCTTTGTCGTGGGTGCGGTGCTTTCAGGCGCCTGCGGCTTTATTGGAATGAACGTTTCTGTCCGCGCTAATGTGCGAACCGCCCAAGCCGCAACCCGTGGCATTGGCCCAGCTTTGGACGTCGCTTTTCGCGGCGGCGCCATCACTGGCATGTTGGTGGTCGGCTTAGGCCTGCTCGGCGTCACTGGCTTTTACTGGTACTTGGTACCAGACGGCGCAGTGACCGCAGCCAAACTGAACCCTTTGATTGGCTTTGCTTTTGGCTCTTCGCTGATTTCTATCTTTGCCCGCTTGGGCGGTGGAATTTTCACCAAGGGCGCAGACGTAGGCGCTGATTTGGTTGGCAAAGTAGAAGCCGGAATTCCCGAGGATGACCCCCGCAACCCTGCGGTGATCGCAGACAACGTGGGCGACAACGTGGGCGACTGCGCTGGTATGGCCGCCGACTTATTTGAAACCTATGCGGTGACGTTGATCGCCACCATGGTGCTTGGAACCTTGCTGGTTTCTGCTGGTGGAGCCAGCCTCGTGCTCTACCCCTTGGCACTCGGTGCCGTCTCTATCATTGCCTCCATCATCGGATGCTTCTTTGTTAAAGCCTCGCCAGGTATGAAAAACGTGATGCCAGCGCTTTACAAAGGTCTGGCAGTGGCGGGCGGTTTGTCATTGATTGCTTTCTACTTTGTCACACAAAGCATGATTGCAGACAATGCGCTGGGCGGAACGGGCGCAGCGGCAAAGTTGTTTAGCGCTTGCGCCGTAGGCTTGGTTTTAACCGCGGCTTTGGTTTGGATTACCGAGTACTACACCGGCACGCAATACGCTCCGGTTCAGCACATCGCCGAGGCCTCCACCACCGGCCACGGAACCAACATCATCGCCGGTCTGGGCGTCTCTATGCGGTCGACTGCATGGCCTGTGTTGTTTGTCTGCCTCGCCATTTGGACCTCCTATCACCAAGCCGGGCTTTACGGTATTGCCATAGCTGCAACCTCCATGCTCAGCATGGCAGGTATTGTTGTGGCATTGGACGCCTACGGCCCCATCACCGATAACGCCGGTGGCATTGCAGAGATGGCCGAGTTGCCAGCCAGCGTGCGCGAGATTACCGACCCGCTCGATGCGGTAGGTAATACAACAAAAGCGGTGACCAAAGGCTACGCTATTGGCTCTGCCGGTTTGGCGGCCTTGGTACTTTTTGCCGACTACACCCACAAACTCGAAGCCTACGGCAAGGTCATTACCTTTGACTTAAGCAACCCTATGGTCATCATCGGACTGTTTATCGGCGGTTTGATTCCCTACCTGTTCGGAGCGATGGCCATGGAAGCCGTGGGCCGCGCTGCGGGCTCCGTTGTGGTTGAAGTTCGCCGACAGTTCCGTGAGATCAAAGGCATCATGGACGGCACCGGTAAGCCCGAATACGACACTGCCGTTGACATGTTGACCACTGCAGCGATCAAAGAAATGATGATCCCAAGCTTGCTTCCCGTGGTTGTGCCTATCTTGGTGGGCTTGGTCTTGGGACCAGCCGCATTGGGCGGCCTGCTCATGGGCACGATCGTGACCGGTCTTTTTGTGGCTATCTCGATGTGTACAGGCGGCGGCGCTTGGGACAATGCGAAGAAGTACATTGAAGACGGACACCATGGCGGCAAGGGCTCCGAAACCCACAAAGCAGCTGTGACCGGTGACACCGTAGGCGATCCCTACAAAGACACCGCGGGCCCCGCCATCAACCCGCTCATCAAAATCATCAACATCGTGGCCCTGCTGATTGTTCCGCTCATGATGCAACTCCACGGCGCATAAATGGGATAGCCAGATTCGTTCTGGCTTCGAACCCTTCGTGCAAAAGTAGGATAAAAAAGCCCGCAGGCTGCAAAGCCACTGCGGGCTCTTTTTTGGATTTGACTTTTAACGACTGGTCTATATACTAGCCTATACACCACTCTTGGGGGAAAATTTTGAATATCAAAGTCGGATCTTACGAAGCAAAGACAAAGCTGCCGGAACTGCTCCGCGGTGTCCAAGCAGGAAACCGCTACACGATCACCCTTCGCGGCGAAGACGTCGCCACGTTGGTACCCGCACACCAGGAACAACAACCCATCAACATTGCAGCCGTTGATGAAATGTTGGCATTTATGCGCTCACTTAAAGCACAAGGAGCAATTGATCTCAAAGCACTTATTGATGAGGGACGGTTATGAGCTTTGTTTTGGATGCTTCTGTAGCACTGCTCTGGTTGGTGCCACAAACCAATCAGGCTGGGGTGGACTACGCCGAAACGACATTGAAGTCCCTCATCGAAACGCCAGCCGTTGTCCCATCATTGTGGGCATTAGAAGTGTCGAATGTGATCGCCAAGGTCGAATCTAAAAGCATCGTGACAGAAGCCAACTCGCAGCGCTTTATCAATCTCTTGGCAAAGCTCAACATAGTGACCGATCAAGCCACGGCGTTGCACGCCTTAGGTGACACGCTGCATCTTGCTAGGCGTTACAAAATATCATCCTACGATGCTTCTTACTTAGAGCTAGCGCTTCGACTGGGACTACCCTTATCAACACTTGACGCTGGATTGGCAAAAGCGGCCACTACCGCAGGTGTCCCGCTTTTCGGCAGACATTAATTCCATCTTCGGCTCAGAATTCTCGCCGACTCTAGTTAAGACCATCGCCCGCATGAAAATTCTGATCGTTGACGACCACGCTTTAGTCCGTGAAGGCTTGGCCCAAGTCCTTCAAAATTTGAGCCCCGATTTACAACTGCTCCAAGCCAAGGACGGCGCCCAAGCGCTTGCAACACTGCTTCCCCACCAAGACATTGACCTCGTGTTACTGGATTACCAACTTCCAGATAGCAACGGCTTAGACGTGTTGGTTGACATTGGGAAAATCCAACCCGCGTTGCCGGTCCTCATGATGTCGGGTCAATGCACAGCGCAAGTCATGCGCCAAGCCCTGCAGTTGGGCGCTTTGGGATTTATTTCTAAAGCCGGGGCGTCCGAGGAGTTTCTCCATGGCGTTCAAAGCGCGTTGCAAGGCGAAGAGGTCATACCGCAAGCGCTTTTGGATTCAGGCGGCGGGCTTGAATTCCAAGACTTTTCGCTCTCCCCGCGCCAAGAACACGTACTCGCGCATTTGGTCAACGGCCTGATGAACCGTGAGATTGCAGCCGCTTTGGAGCTATCTGAAGAAACCATCAAAACCCATGTGAGTTCCATTCTTCGGTACTTCGGCGTTCAAAATCGCACCCAAGCCGTATTGGCTGCTGCGAATTACGCCTTCAAAACACGCGCCAGCAAAGTTCGCAAATAGGCGGGTTTCAAGGGTTTGTGTAAAAGGGGGATGCCCGCGGCGTGGGTCTGGGCTTTGAGCGTTTCACTGGTGTCGCCACTGACCATGATGGCGGGAAACTCAGGGCGGGTTTGGGCACGGATTTTTGAAATCATCTGCACCCCTTTGTCGCCCGCTCCCAAATCGTGGTCGCTGATGATGAGTTCTACGTGCTGCGACCAGTCCTCGCCTTGCTGACTGAGCCATGCGTAGGCTTGCTCTGCTGAAGTTGTGCTGACAACCCTACAGCCCCAAGACGTGAGTAAATCGCCAAGCGACTCTCGGGCAAGGGGGTCGTCTTCTACCAGCAAAACCTTGCGCCCGGCCATGCTCACCATGCCCGGCTCAAGATTTAAAAGTGCGGCGTGGGTTTGAGACGAACGCAAAGGCGTCGCCAGTGGCACCGTGATTGAAAACCGTGAACCACAACCCGGGACACTGCGTAACTCCACCTTCGCGCCTAAAAATTGCGCCATGCGCTCCACAATATGCAAACCCAAGCCGTGTCCTTGCGAGGCCGTGCGACTTCCATGGTTTGCAGCGGTTGTAGCTGCAGGGGCTTGAACATAGGCTTGGAATATTTTTTTCTGATCTTCTGTAGAAATTCCAACGCCGCTGTCACACACATCGATTCGCACAGCGCTTGCGTTTTGAACCCGTCTGCAGCCAATAAAAATACTGCCTTGGTCGGTATAGCGCACGGCGTTGTGGGCTAAATTCAACACAACCCGCTCCAACAGTTGCACGTCTGTCATAGCCCAAAGGGGACTTGGCCGAATCCGTAAGCGCAAGCCCTTGGCTTGGGCGTTGGGGCCGATCGCAAGCGGAAGCCGTTGCAGCACTTCGATTAAAGGCGTCGCCACCAAAGTCGCTTGGACGGAACCGGCGTCAAGCTTGGTGAGGTCGAGCAAACTATCTAGCATGCGCCCAAGCTCGTGAACCGATGCGTCTAAATGCCCAACAACCGCTTGGCTTTGCACGTCTAGCGGCAGTTGCTTTAGCCGCCTCACCAGCATCGCCATCGCGTGGGCAGGTTGACGAAGGTCATGGGTGGCGCTGGCTAAAAACCGGGTTTGCGTGGCCAATGCCTGTTCGGCTTTGTCTTTGGCTTGCCCAAGTGCCAAAGCACGCTGACCGTCCTGCGATTTTTTTCGTCCCCAAAACATCATGTGAAAGCCCTATTCCCGTCTGGGTTTGAATGATGAAAACGCAAAAATCCCATAAAAACCCTTGAAAATAAACTTTTGATCCCTGTCAGGCTAAGAATACAGGGTGAACAGTACACAATTGGCCCATGTCTGAAAGCTCCACCCCCCGGACCATCCGCCTTTACAACGAGCGCCCGCTCGCCTTGTCCGCGCCCGCTGCCGCCTTTAATGCCGCAACTGCAATGGTTGCCAACGGTTCGGTGGCAGATCGCTTGCATCGCCCGCTGCGCGATTTGCGTATAAGCGTGACCGATCGGTGTAATTTTCGCTGCAGTTACTGCATGCCCAAAGAAGTCTTTGACAAAGACTACGCCTACCTTCCTCATGCATCTTTGCTGTCGTTTGAGGAAATCACCCGCATCGCGACTCAATTCGTCGCCCACGGTGTTGAGAAAATTCGCCTCACAGGCGGTGAGCCCTTGCTTAGAAAAAACATTGAACTCTTGATTGCCCAGCTCGCCGCACTTCGAACGCCCCAAGGAAAACCGTTAGACATTACGCTCACAACCAACGGCTCGCTGTTGGCTCGCAAAGCCCACGCCTTGAAAGCGGCGGGCTTGCAGCGCGTCACCGTCAGCCTTGACGGGTTGGATGACGCAACCTTCAAAGCAATGAACGACGTGGATTTTCCAGTTGCCGATGTGCTTGAAGGAATCCGAGCCGCCCAACAGGCGGGCTTGGGGCCCATCAAAGTCAATATGGTCGTTAAATGCGGAACCAATGACGCTGAGATTTTGCCCATGGCGCGTCACTTTAAAAATACCGGCGTTGTACTGCGCTTTATTGAATACATGGACGTGGGAGCCACCAACGGTTGGCGCATGGATGATGTGCTGCCATCGGCGCAAGTGATTGAACGCATCGCGAAAGAATTACCCTTAATCGCCCTTGAAGCCGCAGCGCCCGGCGAGACCGCCCAACGCTGGGGATACGCCGACCCCCAAGGGAAGCACGACCCCAGCGCCGGTGAAATCGGAGTCATCAGCAGCGTGACCCAGGCTTTTTGCAAAGACTGCAACCGCGCTCGCTTATCGACCGAAGGCCAGCTCTATTTGTGTCTCTTTGCCAACCAAGGGTATGACTTGCGCAGCCTGGTGCGCTCGGGCTCTTGCGACGCCGAACTGGCCTCTGCGATTGGCCATATCTGGACCAACCGCGATGACCGCTACTCCGAATTACGCGCCGCCCTCCCCCACGACAGCTCCGGCACTGCGTCTGGCCCGCGCCGGGTGGAGATGAGCTACATCGGGGGCTAGCCGTCATGCCGAAAATTGCGGCCAAAGACGTGTGTGCCGTCGTGCTGTCCGGCGGCATGGGAAGCCGCATGGGCGGCGTTGACAAAGGCTTGCAATCGCTACGCGGCAAGGCCTTGGCTCACCACGCCATCGACCGCCTCAACCACCAAACCACGGGAGCGCCTAGCCTGATCGCCATCAACGCCAACCGCAACGCGCCTACCTACGAAGCGTGGGGCTTCTCCGTTTGGCAAGACACCCTAGAAGGCTTTGCAGGCCCCTTGGCTGGCTTTGCCACCGCCTTGGCGCATTGCGCCGACACCGAAATCCCCTACCTGCTCACCGTACCCTGTGACTCACCCGTTTTTCCCTTGGATTTACTCGAGCGCCTAAGCCACGCACTCACATCCCACGGAGCCGACATTGCCGTTGCGAGCGCTCCTGAAACCAATAAACATGGCGAAACACAGTTAAGAACCCAACCCGTTTTTTGCCTCATGCGCACCACTCTCGCGCCCAGCCTCAATCAATTTCTCAGCCAAGGCGGAAGAAAGGTCGATGCGTGGACAAGTCAACACCACACTGTAGAGGTCGCGTTTAACCTCCCCCACGATGACCCGCAGGCTTTTTTCAATGCCAACACCTTGGCCCAACTGCAATCCCTAGAAAATCCATGAAGACTTTAGACGCCATTGCAGCCGAGCTCGCAGGCTACGACCCCAACGCCCTGCCCGCCCATACGGTCAATGCCTTTTTATCGCGCATGGTTTCGGCCGTCGACACGACAGAAACATTGCCTTTGATGCAATGCTTAGGCCGGGTTCTCGCACAAGACGTTATCAGCCCCATCGATGTCCCCGCCCACGACAACTCGGCAATGGACGGCTACGCTTTTGCTGGCAATGCGCTTCAAACCCACGCGCCTTTGCAACTCAAACCCGTCGGCTTTGCCCTCGCCGGGAAAGCCTACCAAGGACCGGTGGGGCCGGGTGAGTGCGTCAAAATTACCACGGGGGCGGTCATGCCTTTGGGCCTAGATACCGTGGTTCCACAAGAAATGGTGACGCATGCAGGTGTGGGTGAAGGTACGACCATTTCCATACCCGCGGGCTTACTTCGGCTAGGAGACAACCGCCGTTTTCGTGGTGAAGACCTAAAAAAAGACAAAGCCGCTTTAACAGCTGGAACGGTTGTGAGCCCCGCAGCTTTGGGCTTGCTGGCAAGCCTCGGTTTGCCAACACTTTGCGTTTTTCGTCGATTGCGGGTGGCTTATTTTTCTACCGGTGATGAGATTCTCAGCCTGGGAGAAACGCCGCGTGAAGGCGCTGTGTATGACAGCAACCGCTACACCGTTTGGGGCTTGTTGCAACGCATGGGCATTGAATGCATTGACATGGGCGTGGTCCGTGATGACCCCAACGCATTAAAGGCCGCATTTCTCAGCGCCGCAAAACAGGCCGACGCCATCATTACCAGCGGTGGCGTCAGCGTGGGCGAAGCTGACCACACCAAAGCCATGATGCGCGACTTAGCC
>Ga0247844_1003887_pt1 | contig 21091 bp, 10 predicted proteins | sample LaCtaG_FD_192421 | JGI IMG/M metagenome (GOLD analysis project Ga0247844, IMG submission 192421) | Freshwater microbial communities from meromictic Lake La Cruz, Castile-La Mancha, Spain - LaCruzMarch201714.5m_1 | ecosystem: Environmental > Aquatic > Freshwater > Lake | place: Spain: Castile-La... | reverse complement strand
GCCCCCCAGGTAAATCCTCCGCCAAAGGAGGTCAAAATGATGTTATCCCCTTTTTTTATTTGTTTTTCATAGTCCCACAGACAGAGCGGGAGCGTGGCGGCAGTGGTGTTCCCGTATCGTTCAATATTGATCATCACGCGCTCCAGTGGGAAATGCAGGTGCTCAGCCACGGAGGTGATAATGCGCATATTGGCCTGGTGTGGTACGATCCATCGTACATCATCGGTGGTCATTTTATTGCGGCGGATGACCTCTTCGCAAGTGCTCGTCATCCCTTTTACGGCATGGACGAACACGCGTTTTCCATCTTGCCAGGCATAGTGCTCGCGCGCGGCCAGGGTTTCGATAGAGGCTGGTTTGCGGGATCCTCCCGCTTTCATGTGCAGGAGTTCGCGGCCTGAGCCATCGCCCCGAAGCACAAAATCAATGATGCCATTGCCGTCTTTGCGCGGTTCCAAAAGCACGGCGCCCGCACCGTCGCCGAAAATGACGCAGGTGTTGCGGTCGGTGTAATCAATGATGGACGACATCATGTCGGAACCTACCACAATTACCTTGTTATAGGTTTCATTCTGAACAAATTGCGCCCCGGTTGCAAGTGCAAATAGAAAGCCGGAACAGGCCGCGTTGATGTCATAACCAAAGGCGTTTTTTGCCCCGACTTTGTCACAAACCGTATTGGCCGTGTCCGGGAAAATCAGATCGGCGGTAACTGTCGCCACAATGATCATATCAATTTCCCCGGGTTTCACGCCGGTCTTTTCGAGCAGGCCCTTTACGGCTTCCGCACACATGTCGGAGGTGGCCCAACCTGGCGTCCGAAGGATGCGCCGCTCCCGGATGCCCGTGCGCGAGAAAATCCACTCGTCGTTGGTATCCACCATTTTTTCAAGGTCTTTGTTGGTCAGTTTGGTTTCTGGTAGCCAGCCGTGTACGCCTGTGATTGCAGCGTGAATCTTACCCATTGAATTGTAAAGTATTGGTTGGAACTTTGTAGATGCTCTGAACAAAGGTTGTTTGGCACGCAAAGGTAACAATGTTAGCGTGTTGCAACTTTTCAAATCACGGCGTGAAAATCAAAGCCCATTCGCTGGGGGCCAGCCTGAATTTTTCCTTAAAAATCATCCAAGCCGCCGCATCTTTGCTCCGATGAAAAGTTTCTTTTCGCTGGTAAAATTCAGCCACACCATCTTCGCCATGCCCTTTGCGCTGGTCGGCTTTTTTGTCGGCACCACCGTGGCCGGGGGCGAGCTCAGTTGGCGAAAACTCCTGCTCGTGGTGCTTTGTATGGTATTCGCCCGGAGCGCTGCCATGGCTTTCAACCGATGGCTCGACCGAGACATTGATGCCGTGAACCCGCGCACCCAAGTCCGGGAAATCCCGGCGGGCATTATTTCACCCAAGGCCGCCCTGGCATTTATTGTTGTCAATTGCCTGCTCTTTATCACCGCCACCTGGTTTATCAACCCCCTTTGTTTTTGGCTTTCCCCGGTTGCCCTGGCCGTGGTACTGGGTTACAGTTACACCAAACGTTTTACCTGGCTTTGCCATGTCGTGTTGGGGCTTGGGCTGAGTCTGGCGCCGGTGGGCGCTTATCTGGCCGTTACAGGCGCTTTCGCCTGGATACCCATACTTTATGGAGCGGCGGTGCTATTATGGGTGGCGGGATTTGATGTGATTTATGCCTTGCAAGACGAGGATTTCGACCGATCGAATCGGCTCTACTCTTTACCCGCATTTTTTGGAAAAAAACAAGCGCTCCGCATCTCAGAATGGATGCACCTCGGCACGGCCGTATTGATGGTGCTGGCCGCTCGACACCTTGTTTCCGCCGCGCCCCAAACAGGTTGGTTGCTGTGGCTGGGCACTGGTATTTTCCTGCTGCTTTTGCTTTATCAACACCGCCTGGTAAAACCCAACGACCTCAGTCGCGTCAACCTGGCATTTTTTACCACCAATGGGATTGCCAGTTTGCTTTTCGGGACTTTGGTGATTGTGGATTTGATGGGATAGGGGGATGGGCCACGGATTGCACGGATGGGCCACGGATTTTCAAGGATTTATCGTAACTAATTAGCCGCGATGTTTTTCGCCACTAATTGCACTAATTTTCACGAATTACCTTGAATTATTGTACTGATTCGTGAAAATTAGTGCAATTAGTGGCAAAAAGATATATCAAAAAAATCCGTGTCTTATCCGTGCCATCCGTGGCCCATCTACTCTAAGATCCCCGGATCTTTCACCACCCGCCGCAGATAACTGAACACGCGCCCGATCTGGGCCCCATCCACTACCCGGTGGTCCAAGGCAGCGCAAAGGGTGATGGCTCGACGGGCCATTACCTGTCCGTCTACGACCATGGGCTTGTCGGTTACACTGCCCTGAATGACGACCATGGACACGTTGGAAAACGGGGCCAGAGCAGGGTAGCCAACATCCAGCCCAACGCTGCCCAGGTTGGAAAACACAAAGGAGCCAAAGCTGTCGGGTTTAACCCCCAAAAACGGCAGGGCTATACCATAATCAATGGTCAGCCAGCGAATAAAGTCCGCCACCCATTGTCGCAGGGGCCAGGGGATACTTACCAACAAGTTTTTTGCGCTTTTGAGATGTTCCCCCTGTCCTTTGCGGGCCATCTGAACCTCCGCTTGTAAATGAAGGCTAAGCGCCTGAAGCGTAAAGTTTTCCGCTTTCAAAATCTTGACCGAGGTCATTTGACCGTTGCCAGCCAGTACCGACAAGGAGACGTCCACACTTTCGCGTTGGATAATCTTGCCACGACGAACGTAACAGTTGATTTCAGGGGCGACTTCCTTCAAGGCCCGAGCCATCGCCAATAAAAACACGTGGGTCAGGGTGATTTTTACACCCGCTTGCCGCCGGGCCTTTACAAAAGCCTCCAAATCCGTTACATCCAATTCCACAGATCCAAAAATTTTGGAATCCCGTGGTTTTTGGTAGATAACAGCTGTAAGTTTTCGCCAATCATTGTTGATGGAATCATCCATGTGTTATTATTGTAGAGTGAAAAAACATGACTCATGCGAATGAGGAGCTAAAAGCCCCATCGGGGCGACAACGTTTATAGAATTGGTGACGAAGTAGAAAAGAGCCGCGTAGCGGCGGCAACATCGGTTCTCGTGCTGGTTGCCGGGGCTAGCGCCCCTCCGTATTTGTATCTACAATTTGCTATAAACGTTGTCGCCCCGATGGGGCTTTAACCCCTGATTCGCATGACGCATATTCAATTCAAAACTTCCAAACGTCGTACAACATAACCCCGGCCACAATCGCCGCAGGAATATAAAACACCTTGGTTCCTATGGTTGGAAACAACGCCACGCTCAGCATAGCCCCGCCGATAAAACTGCACATCACCACGATCCGTAGCCAGGCCTCCCGCCGAATGAGCATATTTTTTTCCCCTTCGGAATGAAAAAGTTCGGCTACGTCCACACCCAATTCGACTACGATGCCTGTCATTTGACTGGCCTTAATGAGCGAGGAGGTAGTGAGACTTACCATCGCATTGAGTATGCCAATGGTAAAAAGAATCATGCTGGGAAAGGCCACCGGATGCAGGTTTTCCGTTTTTTGACCGGATGCTCCAACGGCGGAATAGATCAGCATCACGGTCAACAGGGGCAACAAGTGGAGGTATCGGGATTTGAGCAGTTTTTCCCGCAAGGAACACCAACCCGCGAAAAAACCGCCCAGAAAAAACGCAAACAACCACAGGAAAATAGAGCCTGCGGTATTCAATTGCCCTTCGTACAAATCCTTGGCAATCTGCGGCAAAAAACCCGTGATATTGGTCAAAACCATTGAAAAAGTCATCAGTCCCGCATAGATCACGATGCCTGTGCTAAAGGGGTAAGCCATGGCGTACAGCATAACGCTTCGGAACGATCGTTTGCGCACGGTGGCACCTTCCGGGCCTAAAAAAGGGGTTTTTAAGGTTTCTAAAAAAGCGTTCTTCATGGGGATGGATTCGATTGGGGGATGGATTCGATTTTTCGATTGTGAACGTGTTTAAAAATCTGTGTCAATCCCAGACAATGGATCATTAAAAAGGTTCAGTTCCTGTATTTTCGACCGCAATTTTAGGCTACTTCTGGCAAATTGTTGAACTTTGCGGCGTTTTCTGCCCCCGGCCCCTCAAAGGGAGAGTCTCCGATCCTGAATACTTAGTAGTTTAAAGCGTAGAAACACATTTTCAATCAGAAAAAAGCACCAACCCCAACCACCCGAGCCCAACTCCCCCTTTGAAGGGGGTAGGGGGTGCGGCCAATCACCAATCCACCAATCACCAATCACCACCCATGCCCTGGCTACCCATCTCCCCCGACTCCGACTTCTCCCTCCAAAATCTCCCCTTCGGCATTTTCCAAACAGGCGATAAACGTCCCCGAGCAGGCATGGCCATCGGCGGGCACATAATAGATTTGGAAGCCGCTGCCGAGGCTGGATTATTCGGCAAGCGCCGTTTTTTCAAAAAAATATTCGCGCAGGCCACCCTCAATGACTTTATAGCCCTCGGCAAACCCGTTACCAACGGCATCCGACGAAAAGTGCGCAACTGGCTCGAACGCTCAGACCCCCCCGAAAACGCCCTTCAAATCCTCGTAGACCGGGAATCCGCTACCATGCTGATGCCCATCCGGGTACCGAACTACACCGATTTTTACAGCAGTATCGAACATGCCACCAATGTAGGCAAAATGTTCCGCCCCGACAATCCGCTGTTGCCCAATTGGCGTTGGATGCCCATCGGTTATCACGGTCGGGCATCGTCTATTGTGGTGAGCGGAACCCCGATTCGCCGACCCAGCGGACAAATTTTAGTGCCCGGCGGCGAACCAGACACCCCCATTTACGCGCCCTCGCGACAACTGGATTTTGAACTGGAAATGGCTTTCGTGATTGGGAAAGAAAGTACCCTCGGGGAGCCGATCACCGTGGAAAACGCCGAAGACCACATCTTCGGACTCGTAATTTTTAACGACTGGAGCGCGCGCGACATCCAGCGCTGGGAATACGTGCCGCTGGGGCCATTTTTGGGCAAAAACTTTGGTTCCAGCATTTCTCCCTGGATTGTGCCGCTCGAAGCGCTCAAACCTTACCGCGTAAAAGGCCCCAAACAAACACCCGCCCCCCTGGAGTATTTATCAAGCAAAGGCGCGAAGAATATTGACATTGAACTCGCTGTGACATTAACTTCACCCAATGGCAGCACCGCGAACCTTATCTGCAGGTCCAACACGAAATACCTTTATTGGAATATGGCGCAACAACTCGCGCACCACACCGTAAACGGCTGCAATGTGCAAGTGGGCGATTTGATGGCCAGCGGCACGATCAGTGGACCCACATCGGACAGTTACGGCTCCATGCTCGAACTTTCCTGGGGCGGCAAAAACCCGATCACCTTGAACGACGGCAGTACCCGGGCTTTTATTCAGGACGGAGATGTGGTTACCATGCGGGCCTGGGCAGGGGAAGGAGCAGGGCGGGTTGGGTTTGGGGAGGTAAAAGGGGCGGTGCTGGGATAGGGGAAGTCCAAGCCCCATTTTCATCCCCCCCAAACCCCCTTCAAAGGGGGAGTGGCTCCGCGCTGGCGATTCGTATGAAAACCAAAAAAGAGGACTGGGTTTTGACTTCACTGTGAGAATCGCTGATGTCTTTGAAACGATTGAAAACGCCCCGGAATCTCAGCGATTCCTTTATGAAAACCGTCGTTTTGCCTTTGTCAAGCAATTCCCCTACAAAGTTTATTTTTTAGTCGACGAGCCAAATCTACGCGTAGTAGTTTTTGCGATCCTACACAACAAACGCGCCCCTCAGATTTGGAAGGAACGAGGTGGCGTTTAGGAGAACAGCAATTTGTAGCGCCAAATCTGAGTCTGTCAATCATTTTCCAACACCGCCATCGGCTGAAAAGCCTCCGCCTTCCATCGCGCCATATTTTCATAATTCTGCCAGCGCAAATCAGCGATTTCCTGCGCCAAGCGCATGAGGTATTTAGCCTCATCCGGGTTTGTGCGAAGCAAGTCCGTATACCGTAATTCATTGTAGGCGTAATCCGTCAATGGCACGGTCGGTCTGGGCGAATCCAGCACAAAAGGATTTTTATTTGCCATCCGCAGCATGGGATTGTAGCGAATCAAAGGCCAATAGCCCGAAGCAACCGCCAGACTTTGTTGATCCATGCCCTTCTCCATGTCAATTCCGTGCGCGATGCAATGGCTGTAGGCGAGAATCAGGGAAGGACCGGGGTAAGCCTCCGCTTCCCGGATTGCCAGCAAGGTTTGTTGTGGATTGGCGCCCATGGCAATCTGCGCAACGTATACATTGCCATAGGAAATCGCCTGCATGGCCAGGTCTTTTTTCCCAACGCGTTTGCCGGCGGATGCGAATTTTGCCGTCGCCGCAGTGGGCGTTGCTTTTGACATTTGTCCGCCCGTATTGGAATACACTTCCGTGTCAAGCACCAGCACATTGATGTCTTTACCACTGGCCATGGCATGATCCAGTCCGGAGGAACCAATATCGTAGGCCCAGCCATCGCCGCCCACCAGCCACACGCTCCGGCGAATAAAATACTCCGCCACCGAACGCAAATGGGCCGCGTCGGGATGTTTCATTTCTTGCAACAAAGTATTCAAGCGGGCAACCCTTTCGCGCTGAATGGCTAAGTCCGATTCGGTTTTTTGATTGGCAGAAAGGATGTCGTCAATTAGTTCCGGGTCTACGTCCCCTTTCAGACGCAAGAGCAAATCCTTCGCCATTTCGGTGTGTTTGTCCACCGAAATCCGCATGCCCAATCCAAATTCAGCGTTGTCTTCAAACAGAGAATTCGACCAGGCAGGTCCACGCCCTTGCGCATTGCTGGTCCAGGGCGTGGTGGGTAAATTGCCCCCAAAAATGGAGGAGCAACCCGTGGCATTCGCCACGATCATACGGTCACCGAACAACTGAGAAAGCAGGCGGATATAGGGCGTTTCGCCACAACCTGCGCAAGCGCCGGAGAATTCAAAGAGCGGCTCCAGAAATTGCGCGCCCCGAACCTGCGAGAAGTCTATTTTCGACCGGTCATTGACCGCCAGTGTTTCAAAAAATTGAATATTGGTTCGTTCTTGCTCTAACACGGGCGCTTTTTGCGCCATGTTGATGGCTTTGCGGGCATTGTCCGCTGGGTCAAGCGCCGGACAAACCTCTACACACAAATTGCAGCCGGTGCAATCCTCCACATAAACCTGCAGGGTATAGCGTGTTTCCGGGAATCCACGGGCATTGATGGGCGCCGAAGGAAAGCCTTGGGGTGCTTCCGCAACCAGGTTTTCGTGGTAAAATTTAGAGCGAATCACGCTGTGTGGACAAACAAAACTACAGTTGCCGCATTGGATGCAGAGGTCTGGCTCCCAGATGGGTACCGTATCCGAAATATTGCGTTTTTCCCATTTCGTGGTGCCGCTGGGATAGGTGCCGTCGGCGGGCATTGCACTCACGGGCAATTGATCGCCGCGGCCGTCCATCATCATGCTTGTTACTTCCCGCACAAACAGGGGGGCCTCCTTGGGCACTGCGTCAGGAAAATCAGTTTGGCTGCCAGTGCGTGGCTTATCGGTCACCTCATGCATGTGCAACAAAGTGGCATCCACAGCCTCGAAGTTTTGCTGCACCACTTCCTGGCCTTTTTTGCTGTAGGTTTTTTCAATCGCATGTTTGATGGCCTCAATGGCATCCTCTTTGGGCAAAACACCGGAAAGTGCAAAAAAACATACCTGCATGATGGTATTGATGCGGCTGCCCATACCCACTTCTTCCGCAACTTTGGAGGCATCTATGACGAAAAAGCGGAGGTTTTTGTCTAGGATGACGGACTGTACAGAACCGGGAAGTTGTGCCCAGATTTCGTCTTTGCCGTAAGGGCTGTTGAGCAAAAAAGTTGCGCCGGGTTTTGCAAATTGGAGCATGTCCACCTTTTGCACAAAATTGAATTTGTGGCAGGCTAAAAAGTCGGCTTTTGTTACGAGATAGGGCGCATGGATCGGGTTTTTGCCAAAGCGCAAATGGGAGACTGTCTGCGAGCCAGATTTTTTGGAATCGTAGACAAAATAACCCTGGGCATTCAAGTCTGTGTTTTCGCCTATTATCTTGATACTGTTCTTGTTGGCCCCGACGGTACCATCGGCCCCCAAGGCAAAAAACAGTGCTTGCGTCATCGTTGGGTCTTCCAGTTCGAGGTCTTCGTAGGGCAGGCTGGTATGGGACACATCATCCTGAATACCAATCGTAAAATGGTTCTTGGGCCTACTCTTTTTCAGTTCATCAAATATACCTTTTACCATGCCCGGCGTGAATTCTTTACTGGACAAACCATAGCGTCCGCCCACGACCAAAGGCATCCCGGATAAAAGTCCTTGATTCAACCCTTCTACCAGGGAAGTCAACACATCCTGATACAATGGTTCACCCATTGCCCCAGGTTCCTTGCAGCGATCCAATACGGCAATTTTCCGGGCTGTTGGTGGCAAGGCTTTAGCCAGATTTTCCAGGGAAAATGGTCTGAACAAACGCACTTGCAATACCCCTATTTTTTCGCCGGACGCCATGAGATAACGACAGGTTTCAAAGACGGTCTGTGCGCCAGAACCCATGATTATAATGACCCGATCGGCATCTTTTGCGCCGAAATATTCGAATAATTTATACTGACGACCCGTAAATTCTGCAAAACGATCCATGGCGGATTGTACAATTTCGGGGGTGTGGGCGTAATAAAGATTGACCGTTTCACGACCCTGAAAATATACATCCGGGTTTTGGGCGGTACCGCGAACCACTGGGCGGTCTGGGCTGAGCGCTCTTTGACGATGGGCAAATACATCTTGCTCATTAATCATCCCCAGTATGGTTTCATCCGGGATCAACTCGATCTTATTTACTTCGTGGGAAGTCCGAAATCCGTCAAAAAAGTGGATAAAAGGCAATCTCGCCCGTAGAGTAGCCGCTTGCGCGATCAGGGCCATATCGTGCGCTTCCTGCACCGAGGCGGAACTCAACATGGCAAAACCCGTAGTCCTGGCCGCCATCACATCGCTGTGATCCCCGAAAATAGACAGCGCTTGCGCTGCAAGGGATCGTGCCGCCACATGAAAAACGGTGCTGGTCAGCTCACCCGCGATCTTGTACATGTTTGGCAGCATGAGCATAAGCCCCTGCGATGCCGTGAAGGTGGTGGTGAGCGCACCCGTTTGCAGGGCACCATGTACAGCACCCGCAGCGCCGCCTTCGCTCTGCATTTCAATCACTTCGGGGACGTGTCCCCAAATGTTTTTGGTCTTTTTGGCCGACCATTCGTCGGCCAATTCAGCCATAGCAGAAGAGGGGGTGATTGGATAAATGGCGCAAACTTCATTGACCCGGTAAGCAATGTAGGCCGTTGCCTCATTGCCGTCTATGGTGACTTTTTTATTGGAACTAGACATTTTTTATGGCGTTCGAAGGGTGATCGGGAATCATTTCAATGGCATGGCATGGGCACTGCTCGTAGCAGACAGCGCAGCCCGTGCAGAGATTATAGTCAAACTGGTAGCGATTGCCCTTGCCGAGTTTGATAACCGCACCTTCCGGGCAGGCGCCAAAACAGCCGTCACATTCAAAACAATTGCCGCAGGAAAGGCAACGTTGGGCTTCGTAACGCGCTTCTTTTTCGGTTAAACCGGCCATTACTTCCCGAAAATCCTGAACACGGATGGCTTCGGCAGCCTGGGACTGGTTTTGCTGAGGAGCAAAGGTTTGATACCAAATATGAAGCCTTTCAAAACCGACCAATGGGTGCTTTTCTGGTTTTTGAAAGGGCTGTTTGCTTAAATAACCATGCATAAAACGCGCTGCCTTTTTACCGTGGCCCACGGCGACTGTAACCGTGCGTTCACTGGGCACCATATCGCCTCCCGCAAAAATGCCTTCAGCCCCGGTCATCATGTCTGGGCCTACTTGTACCGTGCCATCTGCATCGAAGGAAATGCCCGGAATATTTTTCAGGAAGCCCGTTTCGGTTTCCTGACCCAGCGCGAGGATGAGCGCATCCGCCTCCAGGGTTTCAAATTCGCCCGTCCCCTCAGGTTTGCCATCCTCATTGACCCGCATAATCTCCACGGTAATGGTGCTCTCATGCATCTCCTTGATGGTACGCAACCAGTTGATTTTCACCCCTTCAGCCAAGGCTTCGTCGGCTTCGAAGGCGTGGGCGGGCATGTGCTCCCGGTCGCGGCGATAAATGATCAATGGTTCGTAGCCCAGTCGTTTGGCTACGCGGGCTGCATCCATGGCCGTGTTTCCACCGCCGTAAATAGCCACCCGACGGCCCAGTTTGGGCGCGTTTCCGGCTTCTGTATCTTTTAAAAAGGTAAGGGCATCCAGGATTTGCCTGGCATCGCGGGAAGGAATGTCCACTTTTTTAGAAAGATGGGCGCCGATGGCGATGAAAACGGCGTCAAAGCCCCCTTCCAATTTCTCCTGCATCACATCCGTCACCTTGTGATTGAGACGGACAGTGATGCCCATGTCTACAATGCGTTGAATTTCGGCATCCAGTACATTTCTCGGAAGGCGATACGGTGGAATACCGAAATGCATCATGCCGCCAAGCATAGGCCCGGCCTCTCTAATTTCCACTTCGTGACCAGCGCGGCGCAGGTGATAGGCTGCTGAAATTCCGCTGGGACCGCCGCCAATGATGAGCACTTTTTTACCGGAAGGGTTTGGACTAAATTGTATTGTCCAAGCTTCCTCCAGTGCTTTGTCGCCCAAAAAACGCTCTATCGCATGAATACTGACCGGCGTATCAATATGGGTTCTGTTACAGTGGTCCTCGCAGGGGTGATAACAGACCCGACCATGTACGGCAGGCAGCGGATTTTCTTCCACAAGTTTTTGCCAGGCTTCTTGATAACGCCCTTCCTGAGCCAATGCCAGCCATGCCTGGATGTTTTCTCCGGCAGGACAGGCATGGTTGCAGGGTGGCAGCATGTCCACATACGTTGGGATCTTTGAACGAAGCGCCCCAGTACCCTCCCCGTGGGCCTGAAGATCGGAAGCTTGGGCGATATCTTTGTTTTGAGTCAGCATGGCTGATTAATTGAAAACAATTGAAAGGGCTTTAGATTGATTTCGATGTTAAAAAACCGAATACCATGGACGAAAGTCCCGTGAATTCTCAGGAGGGTGGATGATCGCGCTCACTGGTTTGATTGATCTTGCTCAATACGGGGTTGCACTCGAAGGCAAGCTTTTGAGATATAATAGAAATATTCCCGACATATACAGCATACGCGCACGGAATTTGCGCTACTTTAGCGGACGCAAATCCTACTACCTACTTGCTTATGAAATTCGCCAAACTCGCGTTGCTGGTGCTATTTAGCGCCTTATCTTATTTCCTGTCTGCTCAGAACATCGTAATTTCTTCCCCCAATACCGACACGCTCATTGTTTGCAACGCCGATACCTTCACGGTACAGGTGAAAAACAACCATGCGGTGCCGCTCACAGGGGCCATGATGACAACCGGGCTTCCCCCCGCATTAATGTATGTTTCGGGCACAGTATCTGGCGCAAACGAGCAAAATATCTTCAACCTCTCTGCACCCATTTTTGGTCTGCCCGATATACCAGCTAATCAGTCAATTACCATAAAAATCCTGGTCCATGTTGATTGTGATGCGGCTGATCTGCTGGATATGATGCAATTATTTGTCGCCAATATTTCCATCAGCTCCGCACTCGGCAACGCACAGTTCAACACGAACATCAAGGTGGAAACCGGTGGGATATTGATTCAAAGCGTACTCCCCGAAATGCTGATGGGCGAGCTGGGCGACACGCTGGAGCGCATCATTTGTGTCCAAAACACGCGGGTAGGAAAAATTGGGCAGCTTCATTTCGATGATACCCACTTGGAGGGCTACAATGCCTCCGTGCTCGATGCGACCAGCCAAAACAATGGCCCGACGCTATTTTCTGCTGTATTTGATGGTAATTTTTTTGAATCGGTGGGCAATGGCGACCGCTGGCTCGATCAATTTGAATCGGTTTGTTTTACCGAACAAATCGTCATCACATCCTGCGGGATACCTGCCTTTACAAATCCTTCGATGTTGCGGGCGGGCTGGGGCTGCGGTGGCGAAGTTTGTCGCTACGACACCTTTACCCCGGTTTTCGTGCAAATCAAACCTTCCACCAAGATTCCCGAGCTGGTTTTTGAACAAATCTGGGCACCTCCCACCGATTATTGCGGGATTACCCCTGCGGTGATGGGTTTCAAAATCACGAACGCGGGCCAAGCGGATGCAACCAATATTATCTTTAACCTCGAACTCATTGAGGGATTAGGTTTTGCGGGGGTGAATCTCAATTCATTTCGGATTGTGACGCCGAATGGGAATACAAACATCATTCCCGGCTCAAATACTCAAGCCATATTGCCACAATGCGGCCTCAGTGCAGTGGAAAAAGCCTCTTTTGTGCTCCCGCTGGTAGCTGCCTCCACGTCCATTGATTTTTTATTCGATGTGATAACCTGTGTCCCTTCCTGCGATGCTGTGCAACCCGTTTTCCGAGTGGATTATTTCTACCAAAAAGATTGTCCTGTGAATGGTTTTGTTTCTGGCAATGAAATGATTAGACCGGAGGATGGATACCTGGTTAAAGGGACGCTTCGATCTTCCCTGAATGCTTGTTTGAATGATGGACAGAGCTATCTTTTCAATTATGAACTGAAGAGTAAATATATGACCCTGGATGGTTTTATCCACTTTGAAATTAATCTTCCGCGCGGAATCAATTTGAACGATTCTTGTGCCACTTTGCTGGGCAATATCCCACCCGTATTGAATGAAACCACTCCTTTGGCCAATGGCGGTGTGAACTTACACCTCGCCTGGGCAACACCCCTTCCAATGGATTCCATGATGGCCAATTTTTGCCTGGAATATTTATGCGATACGAGCCTGGTTTGTGAAGAATACCCGGTGGACACTAATGGAGGCATCATCTTTAACCAATATTGTTGCATCGTAAAATTGACGGATGAAGCATATTGGACGCCAAACATTGATACCGATTCCAACTGCGGAATCAAGGATTGTAACGAACAGTTTCTGGGTGTAAATCAGGCAATTTGCAAAGTGGGGGGCGGAGGTGGCGGCGGGATTGATACCACTTGTTGTGATTCTATCTTTCCGCTTGTAGGACTGCGAAGTTGGTGGAATGCATACCGATTGAATCTTGGTTTTCAGGACAACAACGATGACCGAAAGGCTGATAATTTGCTCCCAACCGCGCCAGGTGTTGCACGCAGAGATCGTTTTTTGGCCGGAGATACCTTGCGTATAGAATTTTGTGCAGTTATGGATTCCGGCATTTTGTCTATTGATACCATACCTCGCGCCATTTGGCACGAAATCGTTGCAAGTGATATGCCCATCAATGACAATGATACAATTTTGGTCTCTTCAGCGAGACTGGGTTTTGCGGATCAAAACAAGGTTAGATTGCTGGCCAATACCGTCCGGGTGCGATATGCAGATGGTACGGAAGCGAGCTGCGTCTGGAGTGGCTTGGGATATATCGAAGATAAAAACTATTACCAGGTTCAGAATCAAAACGCCTTCCCTCCCCAGGCAGTTGATGAGATTGCAACAGAAAAATTCTATTTTCTGTTTTCATTTCCAGCAATGTTCGCCGATGGCTGCTTGCCCAAACCCATGCTGGAGGAAGGAGATTCTGTATTCATTTTGACCGATTTTAAACTGGATGTCAACTTTACGCCCAGTTCCGACAATGATCCTGACCCGCCCTTAATCGGCTTCCGTACCGCCTCTGCCTTTGGAGGCAATGACTATGCCTGGAACCAAATACCTCGGAAATATTTCCAATACTCTGGCTGGAAAAAATCGCTGGCGCCTAATACGCATAGTATCAGGCCCTGTGAAAACTCCACCGAGGTCAAAAAATTCCGCTACTCCATGCGCATCGCCCGGGAAAACATGTTCCCCTTCGAAGTGCGCCCGCTGGCATGGATTTCTGACTACAGACAATCCCTCCCGTCCGGACTGGAACTGGCTTCGGCCAAGTTGGAATACCTCACGCTACAAGACAGCGTTCCGTTCCATACCAACCTGAACCTGCCGTTCTCACAATCACCTGGGTTTTTAGACATTGATTTCGCGCCCGCTTTTACCGAACCTGTCGACGAGGGGTTCACCTTGCGCAGCAACCTGATTTTCAAGCCCAATTGTCAATTTAATGTCCCGGATACTTCTAAACAATACATCGAAACGAGTTTTGTAGGCTGTCTCAATGGCGACCAGATGACCATGCTCGACTCCCTTAAAAATCCCATCGGATTCTTTTCCAACACGCCCAGACTGCAAGTACTTTCCAATGATGCCGTGATATTCGCCCCATCTAGGGACTTTGATATCCATTTTGATTTAAAAAACCTCGTCGTATCGCCTGCGCTCGCTGCCTGGGTGGCCCTGGTATCGCCCTCGGGACAAGCCAGTGATTTTGAACTCTTTTTAATGCCTCAAAACCAGCCGATTACAGGAACAAATGGCCTTTTCAATCTAGGCGTTATCAATGGCTTTAGTCAACGCAGTTTTAGATTGAAGGGGCAAAACATGTCCTGTGATCCCGATTCTCTGCTGCTCCTATTTGGCTGGGGCTGTGCGCCGGTCGCCAGCTTGGCGGACGCCGACTGTGGGCGCGACACCTTTGTGATCCAACTGCATCTGGAACGCCCCGAACTGGAATTGGAAGTATCGCTAGAACCTGCTTCCCTCACACTTTGCGACACCTCGGATTGGTTTGAATTTGAAATTTACAACGCCAAAATTGGATATGCTTACGACTTGGAAGCCTCCGTCAGGGTTCCTCAAGGATTGCGCATCGTGCCCGGTACTTGTCAGATTTCTTATCCGGAAGGAGCGCCTTGGACAAATATTGCTGACCCGACCCTAATTTCCGGCAATCTCTTTCAGTGGCAGATAAACTCCATCCTCACTTCTATTGCCAATACTGGCTTGCCGGGCATTGACTTAACACCTCAAAATGCCTTTCACATTCGTTTCAAAACCATTGCTGAATGCGGTTTTGTCTCGAACACCCCCATTATTTATGGCACTACGGGTATAGAACCTTGCGGACGCAAAACCAATGCCCTGAACAAACCAGGGGATCCACTCAACATACTTGGACTTGCGCCACCTACCTACGGCGTGCAGATCAATGTCCAGCCCGTCGGAAACCCTGGAGTGGCCTGTGGTGCGGCGCAGGAGTTTTCTGTAACGCTCAATATTTTAGGGACTCCCGCTGCGGGCGACAGCGTGTATATTTTGCTTCCACAGGGCGTTTCCTTTTTTATCAATTCCTACACACCAGGACAAAACGCCCCGCCAGGCCCAGCTACTCCAAACCCACTGGGATTCCAAATTCCGCTTCCAATTTTGCAGGGCGGCGGCACAATGCAGTTTAGTTTCAAAGTAGACCTTGGTGCTTCAGCAGGCTGCGGCGACCAGATCATTCTGGTACAAACTCGGGTGCGTGCCGAGGCATTTTGCCAAAGCCTGGGCGCTCCTTGTGAGGTCTATATTGCAACGGGAGAAGCCATCTGGAATCTTGAAATCGAACATGCCCAACTTATAGCGAGTAACGTCCAACTTTCCATATCCAATGGATTGGTAAGTGGTAACGCCACTGTAACAAACGTCGGAACGATAGCTGCCAACGGCGCAACAGCACAAATCTGGCGAGACCTGGATGGGGATGGTACGCTGTCTCCGGGCGACTTATTGTTGCAAACCCTGCAAACCTCGGCCAGCATCGCGCCGGGGGCTTCGATCCTATTGGCCGGAATTTTGCCCAACCTTGATTCCACCCAACTTTGTGGATTGTTGTTCGTGCTGCCTGGGGCAGAAAACTGCACTTGTGAAGACCAAATTCTCCCATTGGAAAATTTGAATCTGAAACATACCGCGTTGGTTTTCTGCGAATTAATGCCCGTTACACTCGGTGTGCCAGAGCAAATGGGCGTTTCTTACGAATGGCAGCCAGCCTCCTTAGTAGGCTGCCCAAGTTGCGCCAGCACAGTCTACACACCCGACCCAAATACTCCGCCTAATACACCTCAGACCCTAACACTGGTTGAAACCTCTACCGGTTGTGTCTTAACGCACACTTTCGAGATCACTTTTGGTAGTTCCTCAGCGCTTATTATGGGGAATTCTACGATTTGTAAAGGAACCAGCACGGTATTAACGGCAAGCCCTTCCGGAACCAGTTATTTCTGGCAAGGACCCGGCATTCAAAATCCGAACCAAGCCTCACAAACAGTGCAAGTCGCGACTTCAAGTCAATATGCCGTCACCATCACCTTTGCCAATGGTTGCACCGCCAGTGATTTGTTTGATATTGAGGCATTGAATGTTGATACAGTGCAACTTGCGGCATTGATAACTTGTGCAGGCGTACCTGTAAATGTGCTCGGAACGATGACCTCTACCGCTGGGACCTACCAAATTACCGGGCAAAACGTCAATGGTTGCGACAGTACGACCCTACAAACCTTGACCGTACTCCCTGAAATAATAACGGAAGAACAGCAGGGGTTTTGTTTTGGCGATTCGCTCTTGGTATTTGATAGTTTGTTCACGGAAAGTGGAACGCTGAGCCTTAATTACTCGGCTATTAATGGCTGCGACAGTATCCATTTAGTCACAGTAACGGAAAAACAAGCCCTCGTTTTGGCGCCTTTGGATACGATCTTTGGCACTTTTGGTCAAATCATCACCCTCACAGGACCCAACGGATACATTACGTACGTTTGGGAGCCAATGCCTACCCCACCCTGCCCAAATTGTCCCAGCGTCAGTTATCCAGCCGATTCCAGCGGATACCACGAGTATTTACTGACGGTAGCGGATGAGGATACTTGCTCTGGCCAGCTGTTGTTCCGTGTGGTGGTTTTCCCACCCTGTTCCGCAGACAGCCTGCGCATTCCCAATGCTTTCACGCCCAATGGCGATGGATTTAACGATGTGTTCCGCGTAGTGAAACATGAGGGAGCAGAAGTGGTGAGCAGTCTGGAGATTTACGACCGTTGGGGCGAGAAAGTGTATGAAAATCAGGGAGATGCCTACTGGGACGGCACGATCAAAGGCGAGCCAGGGCCTTCGGATGTGTACGTTTACATTGTGAAAATAACCTGTGGTGAATTGGTAAGCAAACGCGTGGGAGATGTGACTTTGTTGCGATGATCTAAGAACATGGATCATGGTGCAAGCTTCCCAATTATTGCTTCACAAACCTTGCCTGATAGCGGGCGTTTTCATTTTCCAGTAACAAGCCATACACCCCGGCAGGCAAAGTTCCAACGTCAATACCGCCAGATACATAATGACCATTCCGTACTAGTTGACCGTCAGCACGGACAAGTTGGAAACGAATATTTTCCTTCCAATCACCGCGTACAAATAATACATCCTGGACGGGGCTTGGGAACACCTCAATAGACTTCGGCATGCCCGTAAGAACGTCCGTTCCAGAAACGCCTTCGAATTGGTATGCCCAAAGGTCACTTTGATTTTCAGCATTGCCATTGCCCAATAAAGCAGTGCCCGAGGTGGCGTACACGGTATTTCCGATAACAAATGAGCCTGGCGCCCATCGCCCACTGCCGGGCATGGAAGGCAATTGAGTCCAATCGTCGTTATCGGGCTGATACTCCCAGAACTCACCTTCTTCGAGATAATAGTGGTCTTTTCCTTCTCCTGACAGTACATAACCTTTGCCATCCAGTGAAAACTGAGTGCCTGCCACCCGTTGTTCCGCAGGGAAATCATTCATCCGTTTCCATGTGTCATTTTGCGGATCAAACCGGTAAAAGTCATTGTAGATGGTGGAGCCGGCCACCGATTCGCTGCCATGACCAAATCCGGTATAAACCATCCCCCCAACAGAAAAATAGAAAGGATGATGTCGGCTGAAAGAAGGAAAATCCGGAATTTGCTCCCATTCGTCGGCCGCAATATCATACGCCCAAAAATCCTTGAGATTCCCTATTGCACCCTGGCCAAGCCCTACATAGATTTTCCCATTCGCCTCCATAAATGCGGGGTGACCCCGCCCATCCCCGGGGCATAGCGCTTTTTCAGTCCAGGCTCCAGTCGCCGGGTCATACTCCCACAAATCACTCAAATCGGAGGAAAGACCAAAACCAAAGCCCATGTAGGCTTTTCCGTCATAAACAATGGCGTAGGCGTAACTCCGGGCCGGGCCGGGAAAATCAGGAAGTGCGGTCCACTCATCAGCCGCAGGGTCGTAACGATAGAAATCGCTCAGATAGGGAGATTGTGTGGCAGATCCACCTAAAAGATAACCGTACCCGTTTATGGAAAAGGTGACTGGGTGATGCCGTTCAAATGCAGTATCGGGCAAGGATGATTTTTGAACCCAAACCTGAGCAAACAGGCTGGTGTGCACGGAAATGAAAACAAGAAGAAAAATTTGTTTTTGTGTGAACATGTGAATCAGTAGTAGTTGATGTGTATTGAAAGGTTGGGAAAGGTACAGGCTCTTTCATCTATACCTAAAAAGTAATTTCCTCAAAACCATTCACCCCCTTATTTCTGCCGTTCATAGGATGCTATCTACAGTCGAATACTTTTTGCTTTTGAGGCATTCACCTTGCCCCGATGTTTGCAGCATCATTCATTAAAAAAAACGATCTGGCAATGAAATCGAAACTTATCCTGGCATTACTGCCAATGCTTCTCTTCCCCGCTTTTCTCTTTTCCCAATCCCAAACCTTGCGTGGAGAAATACTCGACAAACAAGCCGAAACCCCGCTCATCGGCGCAACGGTACAAGTACTCAACGTCGAGCCTGCCATCGGCGCCACAACCGATATCGAAGGCAATTTCACTTTAAAAAACGTCCCCGTTGGACGGCAAACACTTCGCATCACCTACCTCGGCTATGAAACCCAGACGGTGCCGAATGTGCTGGTCAATGCGGGCAAAGAAGTATTGCTGACCATTAAAATGGAAGAATCATTCACTTCTATGGAAGAGGTCGTCGTCGTCGCCACTGTCAATAAAGACAAGCCTGTCAACGACCTGGCCACCATTTCCTCGCGGCAATTCAACACCGAAGAAGTGAGTCGCTACTCCGGTGGTCGCGGGGATGTGGGCCGTCTCGTGGCAAACTTTGCAGGAGTGGCCGCCAGCAACGATGCCCGCAACGACATCATTATTCGGGGCAACACCCCTACCGGTGTGTTGTGGCGGCTCGAAGGCATCCCAATTCCAAGTCCCAACCACTACGCTACCCTCGGTACCACCGGCGGACCCGTGAGCGCTTTAAATCCGAACATGATCGGCAATTCCGACTTCCTGACCTCGGCATTTCCTGCTGAATACGGCAACGCAACAGCAGGTGTCTTTGATATCAACCTGCGCAAAGGCAACCGTGACCGCTTTGAGTTTATGGGGCAAATAGGCGCCTTCACGGGCATGGAAGCCGCCATCGAAGGCCCGATCAGAAAAGGAAAAGGCTCCTTCGTGGTGGCGTATCGCCATTCCTTTGCAGAGATCGCGCAGGCGGTTGGTTTGAACGTGGGTACGGCTGCCACCCCAAAATACAAAGACCTGACTTTCAATGTAGATTTTGGCAGTACCAAGGCTGGCAACTTCAGTTTATTCGCCATCGGCGGACACAGCAACATTGACTTTTTGGGGGCTGATATTGACACTACCGATCTGTTTGCCAACCCAAACGAGAATGCTTACAACATTTCCAAATTCGGCGTAGTTGGTTTGAAACACAACATTTTGCTCAATGACCACGCCTATATTCGCACCGTGTTAAGTGCTTCGCATTCAGGCAATTCCTACGAATCGGAAGACCTTGATATGACGGACGAGTTTGGTAATCTGTTGCAAACCAACGACGTGCTGGACGCTGGCAACACCTACCGCTTGTCTTCGTACTACAACGACAAAATCAATCGCCGCCTTACCCTTCGCACGGGCATCTTGTTACAAAGCCAAAACCTGGATACTTATGTGAAAACCCGCGTAGGCATCCCGGATTTTAATGGCGACGGCCGGCCCGATCTATTTACCCAACGCGATTTTGACGGGTCGTTCAATCAAGCAGAGGCATTTGCCCAAACGCAATGGCGCATTGCCGAACGACTGACCTTGAACACTGGTTTGCACGGCTTGTACTTTGATAAAACCGAAGATTTTGCGCTGGAGCCGCGTGTCGCCTTGAACTGGCAATTCGCACCAAAATCTACTTTAAATATAGGTTACGGCCTGCACAATCAGACCCAGCCATTGCCTGTGTTTTTGTTCCGGGAGCGCCAACCGGACGGCTCGGCGGTGGAAACCAACACCAATCTCGGATTCACCCGCAGCCAGCACTTTGTGTTGGGTTGGGATTACAAACCTGCTGCTTCCTGGCGAATAAAGGCAGAAACGTATTACCAACTGCTGTCTGACATTCCAATCGAATCTACCTCGAGCAGTTTTGCGCTGCTCAACGCGGGCGCAGATTTTATCTTCCCGGAAAAAAACAATCTGGTAAACGAGGGCACTGGCACAAACGTCGGCGTGGAATTAACTGTTGAAAAGTTCTTCAGCAAAGGTTGGTACAGCCTCATGACTGTGAGCGTGTTCGATTCCAAATACAAAGGCTCTGATGGCATAGAGCGCTCCACGGCTTTTGACGGCGGTTATGTGGCCAATGTGTTGGCTGGTAAAGAATTCAAACTCGGCAGTTCGGGTCGCCGCGTACTCACGCTTGATACAAAGGTGACTACTGCTGGTGGACGCCCTTACACGCCGGTAGATCTAGAAGCTAGTAAGGCCGCCGGTCGCGAGATATTGATTGAAAGTCAAGCATATAGCCAGCGTTTAGACGATTATTTTCGCTGGGACGTGAAAATCGGGATGCGTTTTAACAGCCCTAAACGCAAACTTTCACAGACCTTTTTCTTTGACTTTCAAAATGTGAC
>Ga0247844_1003879_pt1 | contig 21118 bp, 23 predicted proteins | sample LaCtaG_FD_192421 | JGI IMG/M metagenome (GOLD analysis project Ga0247844, IMG submission 192421) | Freshwater microbial communities from meromictic Lake La Cruz, Castile-La Mancha, Spain - LaCruzMarch201714.5m_1 | ecosystem: Environmental > Aquatic > Freshwater > Lake | place: Spain: Castile-La... | reverse complement strand
CGCCGAGGCGTGACCTGGTATGCACCCGGAATAGCCACTGCCAGCAACGGTGAACCCCTGCAGATCACCGATACCGCGGCAGCAAGGTTTTTGCGTGGATTATAGCCAAGGTAAATACAGCATGAATTCAAACACAGCACAACCAGCCACTAACTCGACCACAAGCCGGCCCACTGCCACACGGCCCAACGAAACCGGGTCCATCAGCGTGCAAGGATTTGTGAAGATTTTTGATCCTGCTACCCAGCAGATTTTTGTGGAAAAACGAGCATGATTCTAACACCCACGCTGACCAATATCCGAGGATTTTTAAAGATCCATGACCCTGTGACCGGTGAAGTTTTTGTGGACAAAAACAATGCCATACACTATGAAAACATCAGTATCTGCATGGCCAACACCCTGGCCGACAGAAACACGGGCTACATCTACAAAATGGCCTTTGGCAACGGTGGCAGCGCCGTGGACCCCACTGGGGTGATCACCTACTTGCCACCCAATACCACTGGTCAAAATGCCAGCTTGTACAATGAAACCTACAGCAAGGTTGTAGACGACAACTCAGCAGCCAATCCTGATCCCAGCAACAACTATCTCACAGTGTTGCACACATCCGGACAGGTTTACACGGACATAGTGACCACTTGTTTGTTGGACTATGGTGAGCCCGCAGGTCAGCAGGCCTTTGACAACAGCACCAATTTCAATGGTGAATATGTGTTTGATGAGCTGGGCCTGCAGTGCTGGAATGGATCAGCCACCAATCTGTTGCTGATCACGCATGTGATTTTCCATCCTGTGCAAAAAAGCCTGAATCGGCAGATACAGATAGATTATACCCTGCGCATACAGACTCTGACCAATCTCAGCGCCACATAAATATAAGCATGATACACCCAGCTAAATACACTCACACGGAGCAATAAATGTCATATACTATAACTTTAACCGATGGTACAGTATTTGCTACCATAGCCGACGGTACTATCAATACCTCCAGCTCAATGATCCTGGTCGGCAAAAACTATGCTGGCTATGGTGAATTCTTAGACACCAACTTTATACATCTACTGGAAAGTGGATCAAATACCACTGCACCGGGTGCGCCCTTGGAAGGACAACTATGGTGGGATTCCGGCAACAGCCTGCTAAAAGTTTACAATGGTACCATTTTCAAGACCATCTCAGCGGCCACAGCATCGGCTTCGGCCCCGACCAGCAACGTCACCGGTGATTTATGGTATGACACCACAAACCAACAGCTAAAGGTCTACACTGGCACAACATTCTTGCTGGTGGGTCCACAGTTCAGCGCCGGCGAAGGAACTTCGGGCGCCATTGTTGCCACCATCACCGACAACGTGTCTGTGGATCACGTGGTGGTTGAACTTTATGTCAACGATGCCATAGTAGGCATTATCAGCAAGGATGCAACCTTTACTCCGCAGGTGGCGATTTCTGGCTTTACCACTGTGCGTCCGGGCATCACACTCAGCACCTTGGTAGGGGCTCAAGTGCCCTTGTTCCAGGGCACAGCCACCAACTCACAAGCATTAAGCACCCTGACCAGCACACAGTTCATGCGTGCAGATACCAATACTGCAACCACAGGCACCTTGGGTGTGCTCAATGACACCGGTCTCAGCGTGGGCTCAGACAGCGATCTCAGAGCTTCTGTGACCGGCACAGATGTGACCATCCGCAATCAGACTTCGGGCGGAAACCTTTACCTTGGAGTCAACGTGGCCGGCAATGTGACACCCAGCTTGACCATATTTGGTGCCAACGGTTTTGTCAGTGGCACAAGAATCACGGCCCAGTACGCAGACATGGCCGAACGTTTTGAAGCAGATGAAGTCTATGAAGCCGGCACTGTGGTAGAACTGGGCGGCTCAGCAGAAATCACCCTGGTCACTGAGGATTTAAGCGAAAAAGTGCTGGGAGTCATAAGTACACGAGCAGCATACTTGATGAACAGTGGAGCAGGCTCAGACGAAACACATCCCCCAGTTGCAATGACTGGACGAGTTCCTGTCAAAGTTGTTGGTCAAGTGCGCCGAGGCGACAGATTGGTAGCAGCCGGAGCCGGACAGGCACGTGTGGCTGAGCCAGGCGAAGCCACAGCATTCAACGTGATCGGTCGTAGTCTGCAAGATAAATTCTCAGCAGAAGCTGGCACAGTAGAAGCCATAGTAACCATAAAGTAAACAGGAAACACTCATGACATACACCCAAGGATCACTGATAGAAGCGGCAGACTACAATGGTTTTGCCAACGCCAGTGCCAACAACATCAACAAGGTCTGGAGCACAGGCACAGGCGACTCGGGTTGGGGACAGACTGCTCTCAGCACAGTCAGCACAGGCGGCACTGTGACAGCTACAAGCTGGGCCGCCTTGGTGGCCAACCTGGCCACTGCAGGATCGCAGACCAGTAGTACCTTGACATCTCGCACACAACCAGTGACCGGCAATGTCATTGCTATCTTGGCCAATGTGGCCACCGACATCAACACTATCACGCTGAACCGTGGCAACGCAGCTGCATCGGGAACCGAATATGGAGTATTTTCAGGCACTACCAGCAAGACCACAGCCACAGGCTCGGGTCAAGCAGCCTGGACCATCACGTTTACTCACACCGTGACCTTTGCCAGCGCCGATGCTGCCAGATATTTTTGGAACGCAGGTGGTATAGTAAGGATAAAATATGGCAAGAGCTCCACAGGCACAGACGCAGACCCAGACTGGAATACCTTGGCTGGACAGTGCGGATCTATCAGTCTCACAGGCAGAGTCAACAGCAACTCACAGTTGATAGCTGGCACAACATACACAGGTACCACTCGCATCGGCGGCACAGGTGGAACACAGACCACTTTAACCACCACCACAGGCTGGTACAATCTAACTGGCTCTCCCACTACCATATTCCAGCTCAACAACGCTTCCGCACCCTACACGCCAGACTTTATTCGAACCACGGCCACGGCCACTTCAAGCACGGTGCTGACCTTGGTCACAACCTGGGTGGACGATGGCAGTAGTGGAGCAGGTACCACGGCCAACATCACGGGAGGCACCGCAACTGCCAGCCCCAGCACCACCATCACGGGCACAGCGCCAACAACTCTGGTCACTTACTTGCCACCTTCAACCACCTACCTATCAGCTTCGTGGGGCACGCCCACAATCGCAGCTTCGGTATCATAATATCAACAGCTTTGCCAAAAGCCCCGCAAGGGGCTTTGTTTTGTTCGCTTTTTGTGTTATAATCTAATACATGGACACTGACCAATTAATCTCTCACAGCCGTGCCAGATTTGAGCACGAAGCCGCAAGGAGAACCCTGCGTGAAAAATATCAAGCCAAACTGACCTTTGCCCATCGCGGTGGCATGTGGCGAGCCGGACCAGAACTCAATGCCACTATCTTTACCTGTGGTCGCATGGGCGAAGTGGTGCTTGAAGACCTTTACGGAAATCCTGTACGTATTGATACCACGGAACTGATGGCCTTGAGTCAAGAACGTTTCAACGAACAGATGAACGCCTGGTTAGTTGAATACGAACAAATAAACAAAAATAGATGACCACCGGTGCATTGATATTTGCCCGTAACAACGAGCACACAGACTATGTGGCCATGGCCCAGTGGTCGGCAAAAAACATAGAACGACATCTGGGCATACCCACACACATTGTCACAGATGATTCAAGAACAGATAGTGGCTCCAGGTATTTCTCAGACGCAGGCACAGTGACCTGGCACAACACCAACAGGATGGATGCCTATAGATTAAGCCCGTGGGATAGAACCTTGGTGTTAGATGCAGACTATGTTGTGGCAACAGATCAACTGCGTGGTGTGTTGGACTGTAAACAAGATTTCCTCGCACATCGTTGGGCTTATGATGTCACAGGATGCAACACGTTTGAAGGTTTAAATTATTTTGGAGATGTTCGCATGCCCATGTGGTGGGCCACAGTCATGGTATTCAACAAGAGCCGGCAAGCTGAGTTGATCTTTGACACCATAGCCATGATACGCGACAACTGGACACACTACAGGAACATTTATAAAAACAACACACCTACCTACAGAAATGATCACGCACTTAGTATAGCCTTGTTGATAGTCGATGGACACACCCTGGATCATCCAGGCATACCCTGGCAATTGGCCACTGTGACTCCAGAACACGATTTAACACAACTGGATCCGGATCGGTATCGAGTAGATTTTGTCAATGGTCAAGGACAACCTCGCTGGACAGAACTGCGTCAGGATTTTCATGCCATGGGCAAACGTCAACTGGGAGCGATAGTTGCCAATAACTCATGAACGTGGATACCTGATACCGGCCATTGGCGAAGAATATGAACGCTGTGCCCGGCAACTGCGTGACAGTATTCTGCACTTTCATCCTACGGCCAACGTGACCATTGTGACTGCAGACATGTTGCCATATGGTGATCAGGGCGGCTGGTCCAACGACTGGCAGATGTTCTCTGTGAGCCCATATCGTGAAACCATCAAACTAGAAGCAGACATGATAGCCACCAGCGCCATAGATCATTGGTGGACCTTGTTTGAACTGCGTGATGTTGTGATCAGTCAAGGTTGCAGGACCTTCTATGATGAACCGGCAGATTCGAGATTTTACAGGAAAATCTTTGATCAAAATCACTTGCCCGATGTTTACAATGCCATAACCTACTGGCGACTAAGTAAGACTGCCCGAGACTTTTTTGCTTTGATACGAAACATATTTGAGCACTGGAATGACTACCGAACGCTACTCAAATTCCCCGATGACACAGCCAGCACAGACGTGGTCTATGCCATGGCCGCACAGATCATGGGTCCAGAACTGGTCACATTGCCTGAGGGACTTGGACCCTCCATTGTTCACATGAAACGCCATATCAATGCCATGCACACACAAGATTGGACCCAGGAATTGATTTGGGAAACGGACCCTGCCAGGATCAACACTGTGGCTCAGTGGGGATTCTTGCACTATCACATCAAGGAATGGCAATCATGAGCACAGATCAAGACAAAATCAAACACAGTCGCCGCATCAGCAAAAAAAGATCGGCCACTCTCAAACAGGTTAAGATCGCCCAGGCACACGGCATCACGGTCAAAGAATATCATAGATATGCCAAACACCATGCCATGAATTGTGGTCGTCCACACTGCCTGCTGTGTACCAATCCTAGAAGAACCTGGAGAGAAAAAACCATGCAGGAAAAACGCTTTGAAAAACAACTCACAGCAGATCAGCGCCGAGAACGTGATGAATGAAACCACTGAAAACTTCCTTAGAGTCATGGCCGAGTTTGAGTGGCCAGAACCCCAACCCGTGACCTATAGGTTGTACCACAATGCGGATGGCACTGCTCGATTTTACACCATGGAAGACCTGCCAGGAGACTATATCTTGGTGGATCACGAAACATATGTCAATGATTGTAGAAATGTGCGAGTGGTCCAAGGAAAACTGATGTTTGTGGCCCCGACCCGCACGGTAAAACTACTGCAACCATCCACGGATGTTGGCACTGCTTGTCATCCACAGGATGTCACCGTAGTGGTCACTGGTGATCGACCACACACAAAATGGAGCATGGTTCAAAATGAAACGCATTGATGTAGCAGACCTAGACTGCATATATCTCACCTATGATGAGCCCGAACGAGAAGAGTTCTGGGTGAAAATCCGAAATATGATTCCTTGGGCTCGGCGTGTGGACGGGGTCCGAGGAAGTGATGCCGCACACAAAGCAGCCGCGGCAACATCAAACACTGAACGTTTTATCTTGATCGATGGTGACAATATTCCCACAGACCAATTTTTCAATCTCACTCTGGAGTTTCCAGACGAATCTTGGGAAAGTGCAGTGTTCCGTTGGCGTGCCAGGAATCACATCAACGGTCTCATGTATGGCAACGGTGGTATAAGTTCTTGGACTAGAACATTTGTTCGCAATATGAAGACACATGAAAACACCGACGGTTCGGTAGAAACCCAAGTAGAATTTTGTTTTGATCCGCAGTACTGGGCCATGCATGACTGCTACTCGACAACCTATCCCAATGGAAGTGCATTCCATGCCTGGCGTGCTGGATTCCGAGAAGGTGTCAAAATGTGCTTGAACAAAGGAGCCAGACCCACCGTCACTGAATTCCGTCAGCGGGTGCATCAGCGCAATCTAGATCACCTGACCATATGGCACAACATAGGACGAGATGTGGAACACGGCATCTGGGCCATGGCCGGTGCCAGGCAGGGCACCTACATGACCATGATCACTCCGACCTGGGATCATCGTGTGGTGCAGGATTTTGACGAGCTGGCGAAACTATGGCTTACAGTTTGTGATTCTAATCCCGAAATGGTGGCTGGACATGTGGCTGAGGATTTGGCCACTCAGTTGGACCTGCCCATGATCACGGTGCTGGGTGCAGAAAGTGCCTTTTTCAAGCAACACTATAGATCAAACTGGCACAATCAAGGCGTCATGGTCAGAGAGATGGATGTAATACGGAGGCAAGAAGGATGGTAAAGCGATTATATCTTGATGGATGTAGTTTGACATACGGTCAAGGTCTTGACCGTCAAGATTCGTTAGGAAGTCTATTTAATACTCGTGGTAACTATCAAGTATTTGACAACTCAAGACGTGGTAAGAGCAACATGGCCATTGCATTTGACACTTATCAAAGTTTTCGCGACTACGACACATTTGTATTGGGGTTTACATACGCTTCGCGATTTGGCATAAAATGTCATGATCAAAATTTAGATTTCTTTACAGGATTCCACGGCAAAGGATCTGATCTCGAACCAGAAACACTAGATATTGCACATACTCAAATATACAAATACTTTTATTCAGTGTTTGGTCATCCATATTGTGATGATTTAAGTGACATGTTAGTTGACACATTGATTAGTTTTTTGCTTTCTCAAAATAAAAAGGTTGTTGGATTTTCTTGGGAAAATCGAAAAACACTTAATCATTTAGAATATCCTTACATTGGACCTGTTGGACGATTAGATGATGGGCATTTAAATGTAAAAGGCACTGAACAACTGTTTGATTTTTTACAAAATATTATAAATGAATAACAAAGGTGATGAAGTTGTAAATGATTTCAAATCAAAATTTTTTAGCGACGCTGAAATTATGAAACAAAAACTTGGTCCGGCCTTGTGCCTGGCCAAATGGAAACAGGTTAGTCTACACCTACCTACAGGACTGAACAACAGTTGTTATCATCCGCCCTTGCACGAAATACATGTAGAAGATATTGGACGTGGTGGTACTGGTCTACACAACACTGAACACAAAAAACAACAAAGAAAAATGATGTTGGTTGGTACCAAACCTGCTGAGTGTCAATATTGCTGGAACATGGAAGTCAATGACAAACTCAGTGACAGACACTACCGCAGTGGCGAATCCTGGGCTGCTAAAGATTTTGATGTTATAGTAAATTCATCTGGTGAAGAAGATGTTGTACCTAGTTATGTGGAAGTTAACTTTAATCATGCTTGTAATCTGGCATGTAGCTACTGTAGTCCTCAATTTAGTTCAACTTGGCAACAAGAAATGGATCAGTATGGCGCTTACCCTACTAGCAATAGACACAATGATCCTAGTCATTTTGTTGGCCGCAACCGTCCCATACCTGTTCGTGAGCACAACCCTTACGTAGAAGCTTTTTGGAAATGGTGGCCTACCTTATATCCAGAACTACAACACTTCCGCATGACCGGCGGCGAACCCTTGCTGGATCGAAATACCTATCGTGTGTTTGATTATGTGCTGGCCAATCCCAAACCAGATCTACATCTTAATGTGACATCAAACTTTAGCGTAGATGAAAAGAGCTGGCAAAAGTATCTGAGATATGTTAAAGAATTGTGCGAAGGTGAACGCATAGAACACTTCATGCAGTATGTTAGTCTAGATTCATTTGGTGATCAAGCAGAGTATATTAGACATGGACTTGATTTTAATCTGTTATGGGATCGAGTCAACCAGTTCTTAACAGAAATACCAGGACGTAACAGCATTACCTTTATTGTTACAATGAATAATTTAAGTATTACTGGCCTGCCACACTTGTTTGCTGGCATACTTGGTCTTAGGAAAATATATTCAAAAACTTATCAACGTGTATGGTTTGACACACCTGTGTTGCGTCAACCCACCTGGCAAAGCCTGCAGATTTTGCCAGAAAGCTATGTGCAACAGTTGGAATATCTATGGGCCTGGATGATTCGACAAATTGAAACAGAAGCAACTCGCTTTCAAGGATTCAAAGATTATGAAATAGCCAGACTGGATCGCGACATTGCCTGGATGAGGGACGGGCAACAATTGAACCTTGCATACATAAACAAAAACAAAGCAGACTTCTATAGATTCTTTAGTGAAGCAGATCGCAGACATGGTACGGACTTTTTGACTGTGTTTCCTGAAATGAACACCTGGTGGGCGGAATGTGAGTACCATGCTCGGCAATCGTAAGCTGGTTGTTGATCAATGTTGCGAAGTCAAGGAGTTCACTGGAGCCTGGCAAGATGAATCTTTTTATGACTTTGCCACGCATGAGATTATTCCTGGAGCGATCTATCTTATCAGTCGTCAACAGTTTAAGGCCAACATTGATCGCATACGTGACCTAGCCACCCAGGGCGCCATACTGCCCATACTGGGCAATCCAGCCGAAGGCAGCGATACCATGCTCCGGCAAATACAAGGTCTGGGTATACAAGAACTGGTTCAGCAAGGTCGTATCTTGATCATCGCAGGCGGGCACATGCAGTCGGATATACCTTACCTTTATTACGAAAATTTCATGCCCAAGATTCTTGACTACGGTGAGAATCATCTGGCCATACAGCAGTACCAAGACCAATGTTCAGATTCGCGACCTTACAAGTTTTTGTGTCTCAATGGTCGTGGCCGCCGTCATCGTAGACAGTTGTTGGACAACCTAGCTGACGTGTTGGATCAAGCGCTGTGGACCAACTTGGACTCGGTGACAGGCCCAATCAAACTTTTACCCGCTTGTTATGAATTTGATTTTTACAAACAAAATACAACCATGTCTATGTCAGGATATGCCAAACCTGCATTGTTCAACAATGACTGGGGAGAAATCTATCTCAATCCTCGGGCATACGTTGATACCTATTTTAGCTTGGTCACAGAAACTGTGTTTGACTATCCATACAGTTTCAGAACTGAAAAAATATGGAAACCCATGGCCATTGGTCATCCTTTCATAGTAGTGGCCAACTCTGGCTATTACCGAGACCTACATGACTTGGGATTCCAAACATTTGGTCATGTGATTGATGAAGATTTTGACAAAATTGACAACAATCAAGATAGATTACGTCGTATAATAACAATAGTGAAAGACTTGTGCCAGCAGGATCTATCTGGTTTTATAACTGAAACCAGAGAAATCTGTAAATACAATCAGCAACATCTCGCCGAACTGGCACCACGCATTCGTAGTGAATTTCCAACTCTATTAGAGAAATATGTAAATGAACGATCTTGAATTCCGACATGAGATCCTGGACACCAAAAGTGCCAGCTTCTGTGCAGCCAAATGGTACAATGCTACAATTTGGCTAGGGTCAGGACAAACTACTTCGTGTCATCACCCTCCTGCACATGCCATTGACACACAAGAATTAAAAATCAATCCCAGCGCAATACATAACACACGTCAGAAAAAGCAAGACCGTGAAATGATGCAGGCTGGAGAACGTCCCGCAGGTTGTGAATACTGCTGGAAGATCGAAGACATGGGCGTGGATGCTGTCAGTGACCGTGTTTACAAGAGCCGAATATATCCCATAGAGGCTCTTGATCAGGCATTTGCCACGCCGGCACGAGAAGACGTGAATCTACGCACTCTTGAGATAGCGTTTGATCGTACGTGCCAGTTTGCTTGCAGTTATTGTAATCCTGCTTTCAGCAGTACCTGGGTCAAAGATATACGAAACAATGGTGCTTATACAAATCTTGTCAGCGATGGTCGCAATCATTTCACACATGAACATAACAGTGCTCAACTGTATCGATTTGGCGAATCAAATCCCTATGTTGATGCATTTTTTGCCTGGTGGGAATCTGACCTACACCGAACCTTACAAGAACTACGCATAACCGGCGGCGAGCCTACCATGAGCGGTGAGTTGTGGCGGCTGATTAATTGGTTCAAGTCCAACAAGGGCCGGAGTCAAACCAGACTAGCCATCAATTCTAATCTGGGCATGGATCGTTTGAAGTTGTTGGAGTTTGTGGAAAAAACAAAGGATATACCACACCTAGAAATCTATACCAGCAATGAAGCCTACAGCACTCAAGCTGAATACATCAGAGACGGGTTAGATTATGATCTTTGGATGCACAACGTACAAGAACTTCTCGAGCATGATCACATACGTGCTGTTCATGTCATGTGCACCATCAATGCCTTGTGTTTGGACAGCCTTGATACATTCCTAGATCAGTTGGTTCGACTGAAAAAAGTTTATGGGCGTGAACGTGTGAACTTTACCCTAAATATTCTAAGATTTCCTAGTTTTCAGAGCCCGTTGATCTTACCTGAGCATTTAAAGTTATATTATCGTAATCGACTTATCCAATGGATGATAAAACACAAAGATCAAGATTACATGCACGAACATGAAATCAACCATACAAATAGATTGATAAACTATTTGGATCAAGTCAAAACTCCGCACAGCGAATCATTTGAAATGTCCAATTTACGCAATGATTTCCGCCAGTTTTACACACAATATGATCAGCGTAGAAACAAAAACTTCCAGGACACATTTAAAAATTTGACCGCATGGTATGACTCAATACAAGTATAATTCAACCGATCTAGTTCGTCCTACCGAACTCAATGAACGTGAAGAATTTTTATTAAAAGATTCAAAAACATTCTGCATCTATCCTTGGATACACCTGCATGCCTACCCCACTGGGGAAGCCTACCCTTGTTGTCATGCTGAAATGGCCTATCCTGTGGGCAACACTCGCTTCAAGACTCTGGAAGACATTTATCGAGACGCACCCATGCGTGAGTTGCGCAAAGACATGTTGAATGAGCGTTTCAATCCAGTCTGTAACCGTTGCTATGAACAAGAAGAGTCTGGATTTTTTTCAGGCCGCCGGAGTGCCAACAAGCATCATGGACATCACGTCAAACGCATTGATGATGACAAATTTCAAATGAGTTACTGGGACATCAGGTTCAGCAATCTGTGTAATCTCAGTTGTCGTAGTTGTGGACATATCTTTAGCAGTTCGTGGTATCAGGATCAGGCTCAACTGGCCGGCGGCGACTGGAAAGATCGCAACAGGGCCTTGAACTATGCTGGCCGCACGGAAACAGACATGTGGGAACAACTGGTACCGCATCTGGATTATGTAGAGCAGATCTACTTTGCCGGTGGTGAACCTCTGATGATGGCCGAACACTACAATATCTTAGATGAACTAGAGCGACGCGGAAGGTTTGATGTACGCTTGATATATAACACAAACTTTACACATGTTCAACTCAAAGACCGCACAGTTTTTGATTACTGGAAGAAATTTGACAGTGTAGCAGTAGGCGCAAGTTTGGATGCCATGGGTCCCAGAGCAGAATACATTAGAAAAGGTTCCAACTGGAACACTGTAGAGCGCAATCGCATGCAGATGTTGGAGATATGCCCAGATGTAGATTTCTACATCAGCCCCACCCTGAGCATAATGAACGCTTTGCATTTGCCAAAATTTCATAGAGAATGGGTCAAAAAAGGCTACATCAAACCACAAGACCTGAATGTGAACATCTTACAAGATCCAGCACATCTGCGCATAGACATAGCACCTGCCAAGTATAAGCGTGTTATACAGGCCGATTACCAAGATCACTTGGACTGGTTGCGTCCGCAGGATCCTTTGCAACGTGCCACCGTGGGATTTGAAAGCGCCATTAATTTTATGACAGCCACTGACAACAGTGATTTGTTGACAAAGTTTTGGTCTAAAACTAAAGAATTAGATGACCTACGCCGAGAAAATATATTTGATGTATTACCAGAACTGCGAGCACTCAAATGAACATTCCACATGACGGATTCTGCGTGTTGCCTTGGGTCAGCTTGGAAACCAGTCCTGTTGGTACTGTGCGGCCGTGTTGCCTGGCCGAAGAAGAAATTGTAGATGATGCAGGTGCCAAGTTTGATTTGAACAAGGCTAACTTTGCAGGCATACAAACCAGTGCCTTCATGCAGGATCTCAGGCAACAGTTCTTGGATGCCAAGCAACCACAGACCTGCAGAAAATGCTGGCGAGAAGAACGTGCGGGTCGCACCAGTAAACGCATGCACACTCTAGACAGACTCAAACACATGATTCCAGATCAAGTCTGGACTGTGGATGCCAAGCCATTGATGTTCCTGGACCTCAAACTAGGCAACATCTGTAATCTCAAATGTCGTATCTGTGGATCGTGGAGCTCCAGCACATTTGCCACCGAAGAGTTGGCCAATCTTGGTGCCGAGGAAGATCGCAAAAGCAATCATCACTATCATATGTTGCGTGCCGGTGCATGGCCTAGAGAGAATCTCGCGTTCTGGTCTGAGATAGAACAAGTATCAGACCAGATACGCTACATAGAGTTCACCGGAGGTGAACCATTCATGATACAGGAGCATTTTGATCTGCTACAACGCCTGGTAGATCGTGGACTGGCCGGCCAGATTGAAATACATTACAACACCAATGGCACACAATGGCCCGAACGTGGACCAGATATCTGGCCCCATTTCAAGACCGTGGAAATAGCTTTCAGCATAGACGACATAGGCGAACGTTTTGAATACCAACGCAGCAACGCTGTGTGGCCTGAGGTACTGGCCAATCTGGATCGTTTCCGAGATCTGCGTCGGGCTCATGCAAATATTAGACTCCAATGCTGTAGCACTGTGAATGTTTTCAATGTGTTTTACTTGGAGGAACTGGCTCACTGGATTGATCAGCAGAAGTTTGATTTTGTGTATTGGAACATGATGCATGAAGCATATTATTTCTGCATCAACACCTTGCCGGAGTCGGCCAAACAAGTTATCACACAGCGATTACGCTCGGCAACAGTATCTGGCAGACACCAGGCTGAGTTTGCTCGTATAGTAGATTTCATGAATCACGGAGTCAGTCTAGATGGTTTTATTCTGCGCATGCGAATGGCAGATCTGGATCGCAAGCGGCAACAAAATCTTGCTGATGTAGAACCAGAATTTTCACAATTGATTGATTATGCCGGCCCCAACTAAGCGACCCGAGACCTTGTGTATGGCGCCGTGGACACACACTTACCTTAGTCCACAAACAGAGCGGCGCATGTGCTGTGCCAGCCGTGAACCTGCGCAAAGCTTTGAACAATACATAGATATTCTCAGCGGCACCGGTGTCTATAAACCAGTGAGTCTACTGGAACACTGGAATAGTCCTCACATGCGCAGTGTGCGATTAAGAATGATGCGGGGAGAAACCTTGCCCGAGTGTGAGGTATGCAATGATAAACTGTTGAATACAGATGTGTACCGCAGTTATTTCAATCGATTGTTTGAGCACAAGTATGAAGAATGCATGCGAGCCACGGACCGTTATGGATTTACCCAAGTGCGTCCGGTGAGTTGGGATTATAGATTCAGCAACCTGTGTAATTTTAAATGCCGCATGTGTGGCGACATGTTGAGCAGTAGTTGGGAAACTGAACAGCGGCAACACAACATGATTGATTTCACCAATTCCAAAAATAACTGGATGCGGCCCGAAGTACGTGAACAGATCAGCCAATTCCAAGACACACAAATTGAAAACGAATTTGCTCTGGCAGTAGAACAACATCGAGTGGAAGAAGTATACTGGGTAGGTGGTGAACCACTCATGTACGAGCAACACTGGCGCTACATGCGCAGGATAATTGAACTAGGAGATGGACCCAATGTTTATGCAAGATACAATACTAACCTTAGCCGTGTGGATTATCGCGGCTGTAATCTTTATCGTGATGTGCTGGCACATGTACGTGATTGGCAAATCTGCGCCAGCCTCGATGGGACAGAACGAATTGGACAATACATTCGAACTGGCCTTGATTATGCCACCTGGCTAGGCAACTTTGAACAGGGCTTGCAATACGCACAGCATCGTAGACAAATGCGCATAGACTTTACACTTACGTTGCCGGGCTTGTTTGAAGTGGCTCGCATACAACACCTGGCAAATGAACTTGGTGTAGACATCCTGGCCAAAGTTGTGTTTGGATTTAGTCCAGATATTATACTGAGCCCTCTGGCCCTACCTAGACAGTTACTAGACCAAACCGTAGATCGTTTAGTGCTTAATTTACCAGCAGGTGCATTAAAGGATGTTATATTGCAATTAAAATCGCGCCCTACTTTTGCGGAACAATGGCCCACAGAATGGCAACAAGGTCTTGTAAAAGGCAAACAACGTGTGTTAAAATTAGAACAGATCCGTGGAGATAGTTACACTCTGGCTGATATATTACAATCCGACAAAAACATATATGACTGGTACCAAGCAATCGCTGATTGATGTTGTTGAGCTAGACCTGGGTACACCCAACGATGTGTTGCGTGTGTATGTCAATGTTTATGATAACAGTCTAAGTCGTAAATGGTTGCAGGCTCTGAATGATTTACTCACACACAACTATCATCTAGAAAAAAATTATTGTTTTTTGGGATTTGCAGATGGTCTCAGAACAGGATCACATCTATTGCAACAGATCAATCTCAGCATTCAAGCCATCAACCGAGCTGATCTTGGCTATACCATCAACGACTATTTTGACATGGCCAACTGTGTTAATGACCGCGGTGGAGTCAATCACGAGCACTTTAATCAGTTGCACAAATACTTTGAAGATTTGCAAGGCACCAGTGGAGCCATCAGCGATTTTTATTGGCGTGCCGACAACCAAACACGCTGGCACATACGACAACTTAATCTCCTATGCCACGAGTTTGAATCATGGCAACAGAGTTGGAGGAAAAAACACACAGCGCCCGAATGGCAACGACCTAGTCAACTCATGTGTTGGTTAAGGGCCCCAAGATTTGTATTGGATGCAGAAGATCATGAACTGTTTGGCATAGAAACCATCAACCGTAGCCTGGGCGGAGTTTATGTGGGTGTAAACAAAGCAGTTGGCAAACATCACTGGGAAGTGTTCCAGGACGAAGGACGTGACAGCAGGCTAGGTGAACTCACAACCACTAGCCTCCGAGCACAGACAGAAGCAGCTGGAGATTTTGACATAGAGTGGGCCAACAATCCTGGTACGTTTCCCTGGCAGATCAAACAACTGAAGGAGTTCCGCGAATGGTTGACAGCCAATGACATTGACCCTGAGGACAAGGCATTGACCATTGGTCATCCACAAATAGGTCAGGTGGACTTGTTGAGTAGTTTTGGCACAGAAGATTACAAAGAGATTTGGCTACAATTAAATACACATCTCAATGTTCATGCTGTACGCACCAGCACAGCCAGTGCTGTGTACGAATATTGCTGGAGTGACCCAGATTACATGGAGAAACAAATCAAATGTCTTGGATAAAACGCATGATTGATCGAATTAAATTAGAAATTCGCTACCGCAAAAAACTCAAAGAACTTCGCAAGCGGGACCCTTTTATTTACAAATGACCATACTGGCGGTGGGGTGCAGTTTTTTATGCGATAGATCCAGGGTACGTCCTCAGTGTGCTGTCATGGCCGAACGCCTTGATCAGCCGCTGGACAACCGCAGTATCCCCGGCAACGGAAACACACACATCCTGTACAACACAATGACAGCCATAATTGAAAATCCTCACAAGTATTCCTTGGTCGTAATCGGATGGAGCAATCCAGGCAGATGGGATTTTGTTACTGCTCCACACAAATGGTTTGCATTAAAGATAGGAAACATCATACACACCGCCACCAACAAGCGAGTAAATTTTTCCTTGTCCTTGTTCCGACATTGGGCTCCACAAGTTGTATTGTTGTCTTCGTGGTTAAGATCAAGAAACATTCCTTTTATCATGTGGAACAGTTTGGAATGTTGGCATGAAGGTGATAGCCCACTGCACAGAGAGCTATTGGCCATACCTGAATTTTATCAACCCAAAATCAGTCACATTGCTGACCTCAGGCAAAAACAACAATGGATCTCCGAAGACGATCATCATCCCAATCAGGCGAGTCATGATCAATGGGCCGATGATTTGCTGAAGTTCTACAAGTCCCTGCACAAATGAAGCATCAGTATATCCTGGGACTCAGTGCCGGATTTCATGACGCGGCAACCACGCTCATACGCGGCGACGGTGAAATTGTATTTGCCGGTCACAGCGAACGATATTCAAAAAAGAAGAACGATGCCCGGATCTGTCCAGAACTCATGACAGAGTTTTGCGATTATGAAATAGATACCATTGCCTACTATGAACGCCCTTGGTTAAAACAATTACGTAATTTTGTGTCAGGGCAAGGCATAGATTGGCGAAACATCACGGTCAACCAAGTGCTCCGAAATCAACTGGGTGCATGTTGCAACATCCGCCCGGACAGATAAAAACTTATAGTCATCACCTGTGCCATGCGGCCGCAGGTTTCCAAACCAGCCCATATAATCGTGCCACATGTGTCGTGATAGATGCCATTGGCGAGTTTGATACTATTTCAATCTGGGGAGCCAAATATGATACACAAGGTCACGCAAGGTATAAGAAACTTTGGAGCCAAACTTATCCCAGGAGTATCGGGCTGTTTTATAGTGCGATTACTCAGCGCATTGGCCTACACCCGCTAGACGAAGAATACATAACCATGGGCATGAGTGCTTATGGGCAACCTAGGTACGTGGAAGAATGTCGTGCCCTGCTAGAGGACAACTTGCACGTAGGTATAGATCCTACGTGGCTCGGGCAGGCCAAGAATGAGGATATTGCGGCCAGTGCCCAGGCATTAACAGAAGAACTGATATATAGTGTTATGCGTCGTGCCCAGGAGTTTGGATGGAGTTCTAATTTGGTCTACCAGGGCGGCGTGGCTTTGAACTGTCTTGCTAATAGAAAACTCGGTGAATATTTTGAAAACATTTGGATCATGCCTTGTCCTGGCGATGCTGGCAACAGCCTTGGTGCTGCCGCACTGGCCCATGGAAGACGCCTACGCTGGACAGATGCGTACCTTGGTCATGAAATCCCAGGAGAATATCCTGTTCGCTCCCTCGTTGATCATTTACTCAGTGATAGAATCGTCGGTGTTGCTAGTGGTCGAGCAGAATTTGGACCCCGAGCTCTTGGAAACCGAAGTCTCCTGGCCGATCCCCGAGGATCAGATATAAAGGATCGAGTCAATGAGATCAAACGTAGACAACGGTTTAGACCGTTTGCACCGGTTATCCTGGCAGAGCATGTGCATGAATTTTTTGATATGCCCCGGGGTTGGAGTCATAGCCCTTATATGCAGTCAGTCGGCCGTTGCCGCCGTCCTGACCTATACCCTGCTATCTGTCATGTGGATGGTACTAGCCGAGTACAGACTGTGCCGGCTGACGGCTCAGGCATTAGATCGCTCTTAGAGGTCTGGTATGATCGCACTGGATGTCCGTTATTGCTTAATACTAGTCTCAACATCCGTGGCCAGCCTATGGTCAACGATCGTGCTGACGCTGATAGATTTCAAGTCGCCTATAACATACCCGTGTTCAGTTAAAGATAAGTTTCAAGACCACCACGGCGCCGCAGGTCCTGGGTGCAACAACTTATACCACCATCCCAGAAATAACTATGACGCAATTCTGAGATTATGGGATTGATTCGATGTTTTTCACAAAAATCAAAAACCTGTTTGTTGTAGGCACTGAAGATTACATTTTCTTCATCTAGTACCAAGCAGTTGACGTCAAACACTGTTTCAGCTACAAATCCTGTCCACTTTTTGAGATATGTGTCAACAAAGGCAGTGAACTCAGGCGTAGGAGTTTGCCCTTGCACGTACCATGCTCCGGGACTAGATTCGTATTTGAACTTGCCCACTTCCATGGCAGCCCAGATGCTTGAATCCCAGATCTTTAAAACTTCCCAACTCGGAAAATCTTCGGCTAAATGTAGGTGCATATCATGTTTAGAACTGAGTATTACGCCTGGCTTGAGTATGGCAAAAACAGCATCGCCATGACCGTCTGTGACAGCTTCGTGTATTCTGTATTCAGGACCCAGACAGTTTTCTACTATCCAGGCAGTTTGTTCTGGTCGTAAAAAATCACTGTTATCAAAGAACACATCGCGACCCACACGCACTATGCACGAAGCCGAAGCACCATTTAGGATGCAGTCTGGATCCCAGGCACCCCGGTGTGGATTTACTATTTGATCCGCATAGTCTACACAGATGTCATCTAACTCGGACATGGCTAACACACGCAATAGTCGTTGCCCCAGGCTGATTTGCCAATCTCTGGGGGTCAACGGAGGCAACGGAGCACCGCCGCCTTCAGTCTGGAACCGCACAAACTGATCCTTGTCAGGCAGATTGGGTCTGCGCACACGTGCACCATACTGTTCTATGATCTTTTGTAAATTATTTAAATCTTCTTCAGTTTCGGCCAGGATCTGTTGTAGTTGGCAACGCACTTGAGCATTGTCAACAAAATCAAAATAGTCAGGGCTATAGGCACGGCCAACAATTACTTCTTCAAGGGGTTGCCAGCTGGTGTAAGAGTTTATCATATAGGGTATTTAATCTTGGTTGTTTGCTTTGGTTAAAATGCTGTTGATTGTGATAGATGTCATCCAGACACTGTGTGAACCACTGATCTGGATCTTGTGCTTGTATATCTTGTATGGTGTGTAGTATCAGTTGCCAGCGGCGTGTGTTGTCAGTTTCGGTGTCATAACTAGGATCGATAACATGATCAAACGTGCGGTATCCCAAATCTCTCAGGGCCTGTAAACTGCCAGCCGCACCTACAACTACGAAAGGTTGGCCATGTTTGATAGGTTTGAAAGTTTTTTCCGTTAGAAAAGCGCCGCCACTTTGGTCAGCATCAAAGTGAGTTTCTATCACAATGTTGCAATAGCTCTGTGTGTAGTGTTCAGGCACATGCAAGTGATGATCGTTGTGTTGCTCCTGGGTTAGACTGTCACATGCGTAAGGACCTTGGCTGATAAAATGATCCAGGCTGTCTCGCACATTCAACACATCTACCTCGATGGGATTGTCAGCAGGATCATCACCAATGTCTATTTCGGTGTTGTAACTCCAAAGACTATGCTCTAGCACGCCAGCACGTTGTAGATCAGCCATGACAGTGGCACGCCACCATTTGTGTGTGCGATTCAGTATGGTAAAACGTCGAGGTCTGGGGGCAAAATGCACAGCCTGGGCTGATATGTGTTGATTCCTGTGCCAATACAACAGTTCATGATCGGGAAACCAGGCAAAGTTTTCCAAGAGATCTGCTGCAGTATTGCCAGACACAAACAGATAACACCTGGTATCCAGTCCATGTTGATCACATAATGAATCTAATCGTTGTTTGATTCTGCTGGGATTGTCACCTTCATGATAATAGAATAAAATCTTTATTTGGCGCTGGAAAACTTGTTTGGGTATCAATGAAAAATAATCAATGGTGAAATCAAAAAATCCCAACCCAATGGTGTAAAAATTTTTCAATCCTTCACACTTGTCCACTGGATTGATTGCAAAATCCACACCGTGTGCGGCACAGTGTTCATGCAGTTCACAAGGCACAGTGTATGGCCAATGATATCTGAACTGACGCCATTGTTCAGTGTAAGGTTGTGCTGACCATTCAGCCAGCGCAGGGTAGGCTTTGTCAAGCAACACCGAGTCGGCGGCAAAATTAAACTTGTAGTCCATGCAACATGTGTCCAAGTTCAGACCATAAAGTGTCGGCAAGTCCGCCACGATAAAAATGATTGTAGTTGTGTTGCACTCGGGGCAAGCAGGCCCGATGTATCTGTTGTCGCTCACGCACACTGAGATTGTCAAGATCCCTCAACAGTTGAGTCACACGTTCTACACGCCGCATGTCATCGATTTCGGTATCATAGCTTTCATCCAAGATTCCATCAAAAGTCTGGAATCCGTATTCTCTAAGATATTCCAGACTGCCAGCAGAGGCCACCAGCACGAACGGCATTTCTAGTGCAATGGCTTTGAATGTTTTTTCGGTAAGGTGTGTGCGTTGACCAAAATACACAGTTTCGGTGGGCACATAAATCAAACTGTCTTGGGCTTCTGAGAAATTACTGAGCCAACAGCTAGTCATTTGTTGGGTTTTTTCTCCCTCAAAAATTTTAGGTAACTCGGCTTGATCAAAAACTTGCTTTATGTCAGGATATGTGTTACAATACTTGTTAGCCACTGTAGCTATGTCCACGTTTTCATAACGGCATACCCTGGGAGCCGATATATGATTATGTGCCAGCCCTTGCTTGAACACATGATAAAGAAACAACACGCGATGATCACGTCGACCTGCCACGACACGATTGGCACTCATAAAGGTGCGAGTAGGAGTTCTTTCAGCAGCACGAGGAATCAAGAACGTTCGATCATATCCGCGGAACCAATCCTGACAGGCCCAGCCATGGTAAAAATAATAATGGCTTTGCCATCCATAGTTTTCTTTCAATATCTGAACATTGTGTCCACGTTCGCTTACTATCACATGTCCCGGAGGTTTGTTTGATATGTCAAGGTTTCTTATGATCACGTCGCTGAACAAAGATTTGTATAAGTCTACATCCACTGGTTCTTGGTCATGAAAAAACACATAATCGTTTTCTGTGATGTCATCCTGGCCAAGATTAAATAAATGCTCAGGACCAGTGTGTCCTGGTGGATCACAAAAAAACATTCTGGTACCAGGCCTATTTTTTTCAAGCCAAGGCCAAAATGTATGGTTGTAAATCTCATCTATTCTAATCATGTTTGATGTATTCTATTCAGGAACCGCA
>Ga0247844_1003875_pt1 | contig 21139 bp, 22 predicted proteins | sample LaCtaG_FD_192421 | JGI IMG/M metagenome (GOLD analysis project Ga0247844, IMG submission 192421) | Freshwater microbial communities from meromictic Lake La Cruz, Castile-La Mancha, Spain - LaCruzMarch201714.5m_1 | ecosystem: Environmental > Aquatic > Freshwater > Lake | place: Spain: Castile-La... | reverse complement strand
CATCACAACGCTGCCATGTGTGATTGCAACCCACGCGAAAGTATACTGCTTCACGCTCAGGTCGTCGGTCCGCGACATACGCCCTCATGTCTACTATAGCGTCTCCGCTGACAATCGCAAGGTATTCGTTGAGGTGATGGATCAGAAGCTCGTTGATGCTGTGGTCAATCACGTCGAGATTGCGTGTCAGCAGAACAAAGGGACACAGGCATATCGCATGGTCGAATTTTTCGACGCATGGTTTATCTTCTCAGAGTGCCGTGGAGATTCTCTCAATATCAGCATAGCAACGAAAAATGGAGACGACGAGCGGATCCTGTGCTGCTCCTTCCCTTCCCCTGTTGGCTTCAAAGTCCACGCGGTTCACGTCGCACGCACTGTGCTTAAGAAGAAGCAGATGCAGTGGGTCGGAGACGTTGCAGGAGACTACGTCGCTGGAGCTGGGGCTGCAGGAGGCGTCGCCGCTGGGGCTGGGGCTGCAGGAGGCGTCGCCGCTGGGGCTGGGGCTGCAGGAGGCGTCGGGGGGGTGGCGGCTGATGCCGTTGTGGAGGCCGTTGCACAGCCGCTTAATCGGTATAGTGCCGCAATGATGAGGCTGCAGAACACCAGTGCGTTCAGCGCGGCACTCTTTTCAAACATCGTCCGAGTCGAGGCCGTGCCCATCCCAGCTTCTGCCCCAGTCGTCGCAGCGGTCGCCGCGCCCATCCCAGACCCTGTCCCAGTCATCCCAGTCGTCGCAGTGGCCGCCGCGCCCATCCCAGTCGTCGCAGCGGCTGCCCCGCCGGCGCCAGGACCAGCGGGAGGTGACATTATCGACCTCACGCTCAGCGACGACGACGAGCCTGCGCAGCCCGCCAAGCGCTCCAAGCGCACGGTCTAGACCCTCCGCTCGTTTCCCACCACGCACCACGCAGCCCCATCTTCCCTTGTAGGCAACCCTCTTCAGTGACGGTTAGGCCACAACACTAGGGGCGCTTTTCGCAGCCAAAACACACACACAAGAATGAACATTTTCCATGGCACTGCTGTTGGTTGTTTCCTCCCAGCGTGCACGCGCGATATAAAGCCGCCCCCACTTCTTCCCTCTTAAAAACATTGCATGGATCTCTTCATACTCAACGCGCAGCTCGAGGCGCTAGGCGAGCTCTCCGCCGAGGTCTGGATAGAGTGGCTCTGGCGCAGTGACCCTGAAGAGCCCCTGCAGCCCACCGTGCTCCTCAACCGCTGCCACCTCCTAGGACTGCTGCTCTGCCGCCACCAGGCGCTTGTCATGGATTCACGCGCCTCCCCTCGCTGCGTAGATGATCGCATGCGCCTGCTGGATAAGCCCCCCGCACTCTACTCGCTCCGCGAGCTGCGCGACACGCTTGACAACATCCTGATAGAGTGGCCACAGTTTATAGCACGGCTCGCGCAGAACCCAAATGCAGATGCCAATCTATCTGCGGTTATCGCACTCGCAGACGCGTGCTTCGCTCGCCTGGGCGCGCTCGCCGCCACTGCTGCACCAGACAGCGTCCTCGACGACCCTCTCTCAGTGGACGCGTTTAAGGAGCCGGATGACACCTCTCCCAGCGCAGGCCACGACGAGCCCCTCCTCAGGCTCTCTCGCCCGTGCCTCCGTCGCATGCTAGGGTCGTTTCTCGTCCTCTTCCGAAATTTTCACCTCATGGCAACAGCACAGCCTCCGCCGGAATTTCCGCCCTACGACGCGATACGCAAGCATCACATCGAGGCCTCCACAGACGACTTCAACATGCTGTGCATGCACCTCGCCCTTCCCACCGCCGCGCGCCTCAACTACCGCCATGACTTCCCTGGCATGTACAACCACGTCAGCCAGGCTGTCTACTTCCACAACTCCCAGTACGAGCGCATCCCCCGCGTTCCGTTCAAGGAGATCCTCACAGCCCCAGCAGTCCACATAGTGCCAGCCCTCTGGCAGCTGCTCCCAGAGATAGGGGTCTGCTATGAGGAGGATGCCATTGATCTCTCGCGCCCAGTGGGCCGCTGGCTATGGCTCGTCTCCACAGGCAGGATCTATCTCGTTGCGCCAGACTCTCGCGTGTTCTTCCACGAGAGTGCTATTGTTCTGGTCGGAGCCTACCTCAGCGAGCTGGATGCTGCTAATAGACACTTGTAGGGTTTCATTTCGACGCCCTCTGCGCCCACGCCGCGCGCCGCACATGTAGCCAAACTATCTAGCTAAACGAAATTGTCAACTTGATATGTCTCAAAATCTTTTTGAATGGCAACATCTAAATCATCAAGATGCTTGTCTGACCATTCCTTTTTCATAGTATAAGTGTAATTTTCAGGTATGGCAGCCAATAGAGTGGGAAACCATGACTGTGTGGTAGATTTTTGTCGCAGAGGAATAAGATACATATGCATATGAGTGCATCGTAACAGCGGATCCACATCTCGAATTGACTGCACAAGTTTTTGAATCTCGTCTACAGAATTCCTTACTTTTTGCTGTTGTAGTTGTTTCTTGTAATTTTCGATAAACTGGCATCCTTCTTCTGTTTTCTTGTATTTTATCTTATGTGCTTTAGTGGCAGCAAGACGTTTTTTCTTGATGCTTACTTGATGCCCAATTCTCATACGCATGTTTTCCATAGCAATATCCCGACTCTCGTTTATCTGACGCTCCTTTTCAAGACGCCTCTCTTCAGCAGCAATCACCAGACGTTTTTGTTCAGCAGCCATTTCCAGGCGCCTTTGTTCAGCAGCAATCGCCAGACGCTTTTGTTCAGCCACAATGGCCATACGCTGTTGTTCTGTCTCAATAGCCAGACGCCTTTTTTCAGCAAAAAAATCCTTACAGAAGGGGCAATCTGGAAAATCTAGTGTCCTGATATTGCACAACCAGCCATTGGTAGATTCCAAAATATCACCAACCATGAACTCTGCAAATCCAATGCCCTGGTGCTTATTGTATCGCGTGGAATCAATCTTGTCCTGGCTTGAATAGTGTGTGTTGACAACTTCAAGTGCATAGACTGGAGTGCCAGCTCTATCAAAAAGAACAGTGTCATATCGCCAGCGCTTATCATAGCTCTGCACCTCAAGCTTAACAGTATGCCCATCTGATTTGAAATCCTGACTAAATCCACATAGCTTACACTTAGCCATTGCAAACGACAGAGTTGAAGCAATCTCGCGAATCTTATGCTTCGCAAGTCGATGCTTCATGCTTTCCCCTCCATGCATGCAGACTGCCCCCTCCCCCCCATAGTGTGCGAAGTAATCAGCAAAGGGTCGCTTGTCATCCATTCCAGACGGTTTGACTATTTTTAATTGATGGCGCTCTGGGCAGTCACAGTAGTATAATGACAACCCCTTGCATGCATCTCGCGCATTCACCCAGTTGCCATCTGCATCCATGGCATACCTATGCTTATCCATCTTCAATGTGGATTGGTTGTATTTTAAATAGTATGCCTGTTTACCACTGCTAAAAGTTACTTCTTTTTACACTATTTCGACGCCCTCTGCGCCCACGCCGCGCGCCCTTTGACGTTGCAGCTCGCAGCAAAGTGCCCCCCATGCCCACATCGCCTGCACAGGTCGTTCTTCTCGCAGATCTGACTGAACGCGTGCTCGCGCTGCTGCTCTGTCATCTCCTGGCTGGCGTACATCCATCCGCGCACCCGCTCGATCCCGTGCTTGTACATCAGCGCAAGCGTTTCTGCCCGCTCCCATGCTTCCATGTCTTCGCACCGCGGCGTTAGCGTGGCTACTCGTGATACAAAGCCTTTTGCACACACAGCGCCCGCGCCCCTATCGCTTTTTCCAGCGTGTTGTCGCAGCCGCTCCTCAATATCGCTGGATTTCCCAACGTAGAACCCCCCGTCCTTCATCTCCAGCACATACACACCACTGCCACCAACGGGCGGAAGCGGCGCCAACGCGGCCCCACCCCCACCCCCGAGCACAAACTGTGCAGGCTTCAGGCGCCCCACCACGTGTGACCCAGCGCGGTCGCGCGGCTTGCCTATCACGTACGGGCTCGCACGCGTCGGCTTAGCAACAAGTCGTCGAGCTGAGACTACAAATTGGCACTCGTCTGCCCAGTGGCCTACTTGCCTGCATCTGAAGCAACGTATATGGCTGCCAGTGTCATCTAGCATGCTCTTGACAACTACACACAATCACACATTGATATTTTAATATCTCATGGCAGTTCAAAAAGAGAAGAATAGGAGAGTGCTCAAGGCCCACTACCCGCCCCACCAACCCCAGCAGCAGCATGATGCACCTTCTGGATCTCTTCTATCATCATGTCCTTGTCCCGCTCCATGTATAGGTTCACATTGCCGAACCCGCAGCCAATCTTTTGCTGGTACTGTGGCGGATTCTCGTTGTATTTCTCGCGGTAGCGCTTTGCCATCCCTGTCCCAATCAGCTTGAGCTCGTTGGCACACAGTCCAGGAAAACCCATCTCTGTTGCCACACCACTCACTGTGATCCTATTGGAAGAGGCAGCAGCTACAGGGGATGCTGGATGCTTTGCAGTGGATTCAGCCACTGATCCATTGGTGGAAGAGGCAGCAGCTACAGGGGATGCTGGATGCTTTGCAGTGGATTCAGCCACTGATCCATTGGTGGAAGAGGCAGCAGCTACAGGGGATGCTGGATGCTTCACAGTGGATTCAGCCACTGCTCCTTTGGTGACCAGGTTAAGCAGAGGAGTAGTAAATAGCTTCCTTGTGGCATTGTCTATTCCCCCTTTGTTACAGAGCTGAGTGTACACATCAAGTGCCTTGGTATGATTATCAAGCACATCCTGAATCTGCTGCTTCTTGTTCTCCATTTCTTTCCTATCATTTTCAATCTTCAGTGCCCTGGCTTCTGCCTGTTTGATCCCAAGCTCCACCTTCAAAGTCTCCAGCTTGAGCTCGCTCATTACCCTCTGGCGCTTGCTTGTATGCTCACTGTCTTCGTCTGACATAGCCAGCCTCTTCTTGTCTGTTCCCAATGCCTCTCTGTCTGCATCAATTATCATGCTCCTGTCTCCTTCTATTGCTTTTTTCAATATAGTCTCTACCATCTTTCCATGTGAAGGATATATCAATTCAGTAATGGATAATAATTTTTTTAGCCCATTCAAATGCATTGTGGGAGTAACCTCACCCTTGTTGCCTGAAAAAAGAAAGAGAAATTACATGGCAAGATTAAACAATCATCAAATAAAAAACATACTTGCAAACTTGCTGTATGTGCATAAAGGCATCACTGTGGAATAGTCCTCGCTTTCCTCTGTGGTGTAGAGAGCAAATTCTTCTCTAGCAGAATCATCATTGATTTTTGCCTTGTTTACAATGTTGATGAAATCATACACAGACCATACTTCAACCCCAAAATCATTCTTTATCCCCCTCATAAATGCATCTGTATTGGTGCCCTCGTCAATAAAGCGCATGATGAGTTCAGGCATGTTTCTCTGGGCGTGGCACGTTTTTTGGGGTGGAATCCCAAAATGCTTTCAATATATTATGTTTTACTGCGCCGCTTTAAAATCTTAATTCACGCGGAACGCGCCCGTTTGTGTGTTTTATTGCACCATCTATGGTTAATAGATTGTACACAAAAACGACTCTTCATGATTACAGCAGGAAAACACTGACAATGCCACACGAGACACAAGCACACACACAATTTAATAGCAAGCACTCTGCCAAAGGCATGAGGCACATCATGCAAAAAAGGGAGAGAAAGTGAGGCATTGCTATTGATGACTCAGAGGCATTCTATGCCTTGGCCTTTGAACCCTTGGCATTTTCAAGCTCCAACTTCCTTTTCTTGAGGGCAACCTTGCGCTCCTCCAGAGCAATCTGCATCTCCTCAAGTTCAACCTCCTTCATCTCCTTCTGGAGCTTCTCCCCACTCATGTCTGCTCCTTTGCCATGGGGTAACACCATTTCTTCCATAGCCCCTGCTGCAGCCCCATCCGCCCTCTTGACCCCTGCATCATTTATCATACTCCTATCTCCATTCAGCGCCAGAGCAAGTGTCTTCCTTATCAAAGCCTCGATATGCACATGCACAAAGTCAACAAATATGACTTCCAGGAGTGTTTCAAGGCCTTTCAAAGTCATAGTTGGGGCAATCGCTCCATAGTCACCTGCAGGCAAAATATAGATAAGCTTTCAAATAATGCATATTTAGAATAAATAAATAAAACATACTTGCAAACTTGTTGTATGTGCACAAGGGCATGATTGCTGAATAGTTATCTGAATTTTTTTTGATGAGGTCATCAAAGATTTCACGACCAAAATCTGAATTGATTTTTTCTGCATCAGCAACGTTGATGAAATCATACACAGACCAGACCTCCTGACCAGCTTCATTCTTCACTCCTCTAATAAAAGTATCAATCTCGTTTGTCTCATCAATAAAATGCATGAAAAGCTCTGGCATACTAGTGCGTGGCGTGGCGCGCCTGTTTGTTGTTTCAGTCGCTTTGCCCCTGGTTAAATAGACAATTTTAAAACCCTTGACTGTTCGCAAGGGGCACTGGCTGCAACAATCTGAAAAATCTCACATCCCGTGACTGTTCACAAGGGGCACTAGTTGCAACAATCTAAAAATCTCACCCCCTTTTGACTGTTCAAAGCAGCAAGAGACATCTCTCATTTTAAAAACAGTTCTTTTTAGCAATTTTTTTGAAACAAACAGTTGCAATTTAATAATCAATCTTGTGTCGTCGCGTGCAGTAAACTGCATAAAAACGCGATGCTTCATGATTACTACAGGAAAACACCGACTATGCATTCTCAGCCATTGCATCAGCAGTAGCTAGAGATGCATGCTTCTTGTACACCATTCTCTTGGGAGGAGACATTGGAGGACGATTCATGAACTCCTTGATGACCTCCTCCATCATCCCACGGTCGCGCTCAGTGTATGAATTGACATCAATCATCCTTCCATTGTGCTCTTGCTTGTGCTTGGAGGGTTTCTCCCCATATTTGCTGAAATATTTTTCACTAAGTATTGATCCAATGGTTTTTCCCTGCCCTTCAGTGCAGTTGTAGCCCATGACTTTCGCCACAACACTCACACTGATGCCGTCGCAGGCAGCACCCCCGCCGCCAGCAGTGGGCGCTTGGGCAGTGAATGTCACGTTCTTCACAAGTTCCTTGTACTGCAGGGTAGTGCGCTCGTCAATGATGCCATTGCTGATCATCTTCAGCAGCTCCATGGAGTTTTTGATGAAGGACAAGTCCTTATCCTTGAGAGCTTTCTTCCTCTCCTGTAAAGCAATCTGCCGCTCCTCCAGCTCCAGCTCGGCCCGCTTCCGCTTCAACACCACATCATCAAGGAAGCTGTCTGGAAGGATCCCACCGGGATTGGGGTCGCTCTCCATGGCAGCGCGCGCCATCCTGGGCCCTGGTTCGTTCGACTCTGCATTGGCCTCAATCACCTTGATCAGGCTCCTATCTCCTCCCATCACCCGGGTGAACGTTGTCTCCACAAGCGCCCTGAAGCAGGCAGCCACGTTCTCTCCTAAGATGAGCAGAAGGCGCTGGAGGCCACGATACTCCATCGTTGGGGTGTCCCTTTGGCCAAAGCCTGTAAACAAAAATATTAGATAACATTTCACTACCAAGACAGAGGTTGTCGCCAAACGCGACAACCTCGCTACCAAGACAGAGGTTGTCGCCAAACGCGACAACCTCGCTACCAAGACAGAGGTTGTCGCCAAACGCGACAACCTCGCTACCAAGACAGAGGTTGTCGCCAAACGCGACAACCTCGCTACCAAGACAGAGGTTGTCGTGAAACGCGACAACCTCGCTACCAATACGGTAATTGTAACAATATGATACAATTTTGCTACCAAGACAATAATAAGCTAAATCTCACCTGGAAACTTGATATATTTTGTGAGCGCGACGATCTCCTCTCGATACTTTGATTTATCGTCGATCAACTTACTGAATTTTTGGCGTCCATACTGATGACCTTCAGGCCTTGAAGTGGCTTTGTTGATGAAGTCAAACACAGACAAATAATAGTTGTTGCTATCATCTATCTTTATCCCTCTGATAGAGACATCATTGTCTGAATCAATGAATTTCATGAAAAGCTCAGACATCTCCCTCGCGTGGCGTGGCGCGCCTGTTTGTGATTTCAATCGCTTTGCCCCTGGTTAAATAGCCTTTTTTAAAACCCTTGACTGTTCGCAAGGGGCACTGGCTGCAACAATTTAAAAGTCTCACCCCCTTTTGACTGTTCAAAGTGGCAGGAGACACCCCCATTTAAAAAAAGACATTTCTTTTTAGCAACAGTTGCCATTTAATAACCGTTTTCGCGCCCCTTTGCCTGCACAAACACGCGACGCTTCGCAATTTCGCCCATCCTTTCCCCACGCCGCGTCTCCATTGAATCACCAGAGACTCCAGTCACCATGGAAAGGGTCCTCAAGAGGAACCAGAGTATCCCAGTCATTGTCAAGGGTGTTGTCGACGCCAAAGAAATTAGCAGCATTCCACCACGGGGCAACAGCAGGGGCAGCAGGCAATGTCGCGACCTGCCCCCAGTCCCATACCACAGGCACCACAGACACAGAGGTGGCACTGGTCATCAAGACTCCAGCAGCAGTAGCAGGGGTAGCAGTAGCCACCAAGACCCCAGCATCAGTAGCAGGGGCAGCATTAGTCACCAAGACCCCAGCAGCAGTAGCAGGGCTAGCAGTAGTCGCCAAGACCCCAGCCGAAGTGACCCCTCCTGCCCCAGTAGCATTCAATTCGGCACACAGCGTCGTGAGGTCCACCACGTTCACAGGATCCTTACGCCAGTAGGGCCTCGTCACCTCCCTCCATGAGCGATGGGTCCAGATGTCCCTGATGGTCTTCGGGGACACCCCATACTTGTCTCCCAGGCGACTGCTCTTCCCTCGCAGCTCATACTTAATCCCATGCAAGGTCGGATTGTATGTACTAGACACCATCCTCGCCAGCTTGTACTGGTATATGGCCACTGCATCACTCTGGGACAAGACAACCCTCCCCCCCTTCCTTGGCATATTCACTTCATCTTCGTTGCGTGGCATGGCACGATTTTTTGAAAGTCTGTCAACAGGCGCCAGGTTATGTAGACTTTTTTAAAATTGATTTTAAATTTAAAACCTGGCCTCCTCTCGTGCACTAAAAAAACGGCCTCTGCCGCACGAGCCCTAAAAAACGGGATCACCACACCAAAACGCGCGTGTTCACACGCAATCAAACTTCAATTTTCCGCCCAAACACGGGCTCGTAAAAGCAGCATACCGCACACAAGCCGGATGCCAGGGGCACAACGCCCGAGCCGCGAAACGAGAGGAAAAGGGAGGGGAGGGGGGGTCCAGAGATGAGCTCAAAGCGGCACGCAGGCCACAAAGTTGCCATAGCAGTCGCGTTCAAACTCCGCGATCGCCGTCGTGCCCACGACAGACTCCTTGTTCGGTCCAGCGCTGATAAGCGTGATATGGGTCCCATCCTCCATATCCACCACAGCGGAAATGCCTGACACTCGCAGCTGCGTGCACTCCAAGTCGTGCTCCACCTTCTCTCCAACCACCTTTGAGATCGGAATGTGCATCCCAGCCAGATCTGAGAAGAAATCCGGCACCACACGCGTGATGTGAAGCTGCTCCCTAGGGAAAACCCCAGTCTTCTGCTTGCACTCACGGGCCAGCCAATCGCAGGTCCTCCAGTCCACCATCACGGCAAACGAGTTGGGCACCACTGGCACAGGGATATACTCCCGCTGGAACTCCACAGTGTCTGCAACGGGTCCAAACACGGCCTCGAGCATCTGCTGGGCCACATCATCTGGAGTGCGACGCATCAGAGCCTGATACTTCGCCGCCACTGGCACCACCCGCTCCATCAGCCACTTCTCCCAGATTGCCATGACCTTGGTGTCGTCCTCCTCGTGTTCAAGCAGCTCCTCAGCCTCTGGCACGTAGTTGTCGTAATACTTCACAAAGCCCCTCACAAGCTGACGCAGTATCGCGCCGTCAGAGGCCAGCGTCGCTCCTGCAGCCCCAGCCCCAGCAGCCCCAGCCGCCTTCTTTGCGCCCTTCTCAATAGCAGCCATTTCAGTAGACTTGGGTGCAAACTTCGCCGCCAGCTTACGCATCCGCCGCGAGAGCTCCAGTCCAAGCCCCAGCAGCGTCGCGAGGTGCAGAAGCGGTGGCACCATAGACGGCACAGACACGATAGGGCAGTAGTACCCAGACGAGTATGACGCCACCAGCGGACCCCATGCATCCCGCGCCGCCTCCGCGATGGATCCATTGTACCGCGCCGTGTCGACCACATGCTGCATAACAATTCCAAACCCCTTTGCCCCCTCCACCTTGCCGATGTGCCCAGTGCGTGCCAGCACAGATCCTGCATACACTGCGAGCTCCTCCTCAGAGAACGGCAGATGCCACTCGTTGCCCATTAGCCTGATCTTTCCAAAGCTCGTAGGCACGAGAAGACAAATGCTGAGATCGTACTCATGCAGAGTGTTCCAGAGCATCTCGCGTACAGACCCCACGCTGTTCGCAGCGCACCGATCCACGACGAGCACCTTCGTCAGCGGTCCAATCTGTGCACACTCCAGCAGCTCCCTGAGACTGGTCTTCGTCTTCTGAGCATCGCTCGACACCAGCGTCGCCACAGTGCTTCCGAGGAGATCCACCAGCTTGCCCGCACACGTAGTCTTGCCCGTGCCAGGGACCGCAGCAAAGAACACCAGCGTCAAAGGCTTGGGTCGCAGAGAGCGCACGGCGACCCACGTTGGAGTGTACTCCGTCGCCAACAGAGCAAGCGGCAGGAGCTCCGTCTTGAGCGCCTCGGCGAGCTTTGCATTCCTCAGCTCCTTGTAGAATGAACCCCGCTCCATCCCCTCCACTGCCATCGCATTGGGCACAGAGAAGCCGTACTCAATCACATACCCCAACACTGCATTGCCAGTGATCACAACGGCGAAGTGCTCGTACGGCGTCAGCTCTTTCAAGCTGGCCACAGTGCACGGCGTCACACATCGCCAGTCATCCTGCCACGATGACGCCCGGTATAGCAGCTGATCCTCCATGCTGGGGCTTGCCTTCAGCGCGGTCCTGAATGCCTCGTCCGTCACCAGAGTGACAGCCTTGGGAATCATAGTCTCAATAATCTCGAGGTATGGCGCAGTTCCAGCGTCAAACACCGTCTGTGCCGGTTGGCGACCAAACGCCGCCATGAACGCCGCCAACGTCTTGGCGAACTCCAGCACCTCCTTGCGCCGCTCGGGGTCCACAACGCGCCACCGCCGCATCTGCCCCAGTGTGTTCAAGAAGAGCGACTCGACGTCCACTGGCCCCCCCTTCGAGAGCTTCTCCTGCTGCTCCTGGATCCACGGGCGGAAGCACATCGTCCGCAGCACATACCGCGCATACTTGATCTTGGTGCGCTCCTCCTCCAACAATGGGTACTCGGCCGCCCGCTTCATGGCCTTGGCGGGATCCTCCGTGAGAAGAAATGACATACCCCGTGAGAGCGGCATAGCACGCCCCTCGCCAACGTCCTGATTGTCGCGGTAGAGCTTGTACGCGGGCCACACCTCCTCTGATCGCACTGAGAGCGTCAACACGCGGATGCCGTCGCCATTCGTCGTGACAGAGAGGATAAACGAGGTGAACTTCGATACCTTGGCCTCGACCCCAAAACGCGACTCCGAGAAGCGCACGAGGTCGAAGAGCAGCTCACGCAACCCAGAACAGTCATCAATCGCAATGAAACCGTCCAGCGCCTCCTGAATCGTCATACGCAATGGAGCCCCGAAACCCTGCAAGAGCTCCTGCTTCTGCTCTGAATCCACGGGCATCCCGCCATCAGCCTGTGCGTCTGCCGATGCCGTCTTCTCCGTGAGAATGAGCTTGTACCGACCCACAATCAACTCCATATTCTCCGCGAGGTCCTGATCCCACATCCAATCGTACGACGCAGCTTGTGCCTTCTGCGCCTGCACCCGCCCCTGCGCACCTGAATCAAGCAAGTCCGCCGCCCTGACTCCACCGGGAAGCGCCTCCCAGCCGGGCACCACCAGACTTGGTCGGCAGCATATGCCCATAGCAGGAATGAGAGAGGGCTGGAACAGACCAGCTAAATCCCTGGCCGTCGTCAGCAACGGCCATCGGCTGAGATCCGTCACGTTCCACGCCACCCAGCCCTCCTGCATCGTAAGGCTGTCCACCTTTTCAAAGTCGTAGGTGCGACAGCTGCAAGTCCGCACCCCGTGCTTCGCCACCTCAGCGCGAAGCAGCTTGACCTGCGCTCCGACAGTCGGTGACTTCGCCCACAGTGGAAGCGCACCGACCGCCGCCACCGCCTCATCGATGACAGCCCCGTCCAGAACTCCCCCGTGAAGCGGCTCCAGCATGACCAACCTGGGAAGCCACACCCCCTCCAAGGATATGCCACTCCACTTGAGCGTCTGCTGCATCTGCAGCAGGTCCAGCGGCGTGATTGCCACGCCGTTGGGCTTGGTTCCACCGTGGATGACGAAGTGGTCCTTCAACGGTACAGAGCCGTGCTCGCCCAGATCGCGAGTCACCAACTCGCCGGCAAGCGACCACCCAGTCTGCTTCAGGAACGACGCCAGTCCTTTGCGAGTCTCCACGGGCATCTGCAACTCCAACACCGACTCGAACTTGCGCAGAAACTTTGACTCCATGCCATTCTTGGTGCAGCCCAGAAAGGTCTCACAGTCGGTCGAGGTGAAGCGAATCATCGACCCAGACACCTTGCGCGAAAGGATACAAACGAGAAGATTTTTAGGCCACACGCCTGGAACGTGGTTGTTGAACTTGCCACCCGCTGCAATGACGGCGGCGGCCTGGTAGCAGTGAGCTTGGGGCTTGGGCGAACTGTTCAGAAGAGCATGAGTGTCAGATACTATGCATACACATGAAAAAATAAAAATAAAAAAAACACGCAAGTACCATCCGCCGTCGCCGGGTGCTGGGGTCGACATGGTAGTAGAGAACATTCTGCGTGGCAAAAACACTGAAATCTCGCTTGGCCGCCTTATATTCAGAAAAAGTGTTGTGACGTCGCTTCAGTGTTGTGACGTCGCTTCACTGTTGTGACGTCGCTTCAGTGTTGCGACGTCGCTTCACTGTTGTGACGTCGCTTCAGTGTTGCGACGTCGCTTCACTGTTGTGACGTCGCTTCACTGTTGTGACGTCGCTTCAGTGTTGCGACGTCGCTTCACTGTTGTGACGTCGCTTCACTGTTGTGACGTCGCTTCAGTGTTGCGACGTCGCTTCACTGTTGTGACGTCGCTTCACTGTTGTGACGTCGCTACTCAAAACTGAAATAAGATTGCAGACAGCGAAACAGATGGTTTTTGGCAGTAACGCTGCCACGGAAGGGGGGGGGCGCAGGCGCCGCTTCGCATTCTACGCACAGGAAGACATAAAAAATGCAGACCACTGGCGATGGTGTGCCGGCTGCCTCACGCCACGCGGGTTTGGAAGGAAATATGGCACGTGGAGAAAAAGGAAAGGCGCTGGGAGCAGAGAGAGATTGCCAGACGCTCTCTCGCGCGCCACGGCGCAGGGAAAAAAAGAGCCGCTTCATCGACGACGCTGCGAGCGCGAGTGGAACCGCGTCATCTGACGAGGATGACGACGAGGAGGCAAACGAGGCTGACAAGGCGTTCATTCACGACGATACAGATGAGTCCGACGAAGAGGAGCTTCCCACGAAGCGCGTGAGAATCTCTCGACGCGAAAAGCGTCTGACCAAGAACGATTTGAAGCTTGTGCTTGAAAACGTGGGGCTGCTACAAGATAATAGCGACGACAAGAAACAGACACGAAAGAAGCACACTACCACTGTATACAAGGACTCTGACGAATCAGGGATGTGCTCCAGCGACGAGGGCTTCATCGAGACGGAGAGCAGCGACGACGAAGAGGAGACCCCCAAACATGTGGCTCCTGCTCCAAAAAGAACCAAGAAGAAGGCACCACAACCCTCCTCGAAAAAGCAGCCTCCTACTATCCCAGCCGTTCCAAGTCCAGCCTCAGCCCCAGCTGCAGAGCCAGAGCCAGAGCCAGCGCTACTTGCTATGACAACAGATCAGCTCTCAGACTTCAACGGGTTCTACAGCTGCGACGCTGCCGGTGAAGACAGTGAGATCCCCCCTTCCATTCTCCTTGCACCCCCACCAGCCCTTGTCAAGCCCCCAGCCCCGCCTGTCGCGCGTCACAGCTACGTCACCCAGTGCCCTCTAGCCCCACCACGAAAGGAAAACACCTCTGGCACCTTTCCAAAGAAGAAGCCCATGGCCCCGCCTGGACGCGTGAAGCCCACGCCACAGACGCGAGCAGTGGCTCCCATCTTCAACAAGGACCACAGGCCGCTACCCCCACCGCTGACGAAGAAGGCCGCCGATGCCAAGAAGAAGCGTGCAGGGGGGGGATTTGGAGACCAGCCGCAGGAGGGCATCTACATGCGCAACGGGCAGCTTTATTACAAGGACAAGGACGGCAACGAGACACCGCGAAACTGGAATCCATAACTCCATCCATATGCATGCATAAATGTTTGTTATACACAAACGCAAACATTAAATCGTCCCAGACTGCACAAATGCCTCGCTCTCTTCCTCCACTATAACCGCCTGTGCCACGTCATAGCTTGAGAGGCTGTTGCGCCACCCATGTGTAGGAAGGCTGGTGGCGTAGGCCTCAAGCGCGAATCCAACAGCCGCTGTTGCCATTCCCGCGATGAGAAACTGATTTCCTGGGTCCACGACGAAGTAGCGCCCAACGATCACCAGCGCCGTCGGTGCGATGAAGCTCGCGACTGAGTAGGTCACCGCAGTGTTCACAAAGAAGAACAGAATGAGCATACCCGTGATGGGCATCAGCAACAGTGCAATTCCCGTGCCAAAGAGGCTACGCGTGAGGGGATTCAGCCCATCCTTTGTCGAGGCAATGCAGATGAGGCTGGTCGCGGCTATGACCACTGCAAGCGGCATTGCTGATGCAATGTACTCGCTGATGACCTGGTTCTCACGCCGCGCTCCGCGGAGCGACTGCAAAAATAACGGAGCCAGCACTGGCAGGAACACTGCAAATGTATGAGTGAAAACATTTCCTGCATTGATATCAGCAATTATCTTCGTGTTTTCTGCGACCCCCATTATTGCCAGGAAAAACGACACCAATGCAAGTACAGTCGTACAACCGCGCGAGATCCGCACTGCAACTTCGTCGTCAGTTCGTAACAGCAGGTCGTCGAGCCCTACCTGTATCATCATAGGACCATACAAGTGAGATTCACATGTCCATGTCCTCAGCAGAGGAAAAATGAAACAACATTAAAGAAAAACAGCAAAAATACCAGAAAGAGGGTCAAAAACGCGCTGCAGATACACACGAGGTTCCCCCCGCTAAAACAGTAGAGCATGGTGAATCCCATGATGCCCACGCCATACACATAGTTCCAGATGTTGCCAATAGTGAGCGGTGGCATCCTAGTAAACACACCAGATTTTCGTCTAAGCAGAGCATAGATCCCTGTGTAGAACCCAGCACCAAGCACGGTGACACAGCCAAACATGACAGTCTCACGGACCGTCTGCTCTGACGAGCTGCCGACAGACCACACCGCCAATCCCACATGCATCAGCAGCGCGACCAGCAGCGTACCCAGACGAATCCCTGACGCGTTCTTGTCGTCATCCTGTTGTGATAGCTGGCTTGCCAGTGTCATGTCTCAGTGGAATACAGGACAGCGCAAAGACACCGTGCTTTTATCCTACTCTGCACGTTTTTCACGCCACTTCGCCATCTGTTATCCTCGTTGAGGCGCATGATGGCACAAAAAAAATTGTAAACACGCATCGGCCCCCTTTTAAAAATCTAAAAAAGATTTAACACCTATACCTCCCCAGGGGTAGCTCATACCCACTATGAGATTTAGAGAGAACAGTTAGAGAGAGACAGTTAGAGAGAGACAGCTAGAGAGAGACAGCTAGAGGGGGACGTGACCTTGCCGAAAAAGTTTGAGGGTGAGGGTGAGAGTGAGGGGAGTGGTGGTCACGTGACCATCAAACAAAATTCATTCCACGATATGTAGCAGGCGCTCAGCGGCAGCAAGCACTATAGGGCAAGCAACGCCAGCGTAGAAGAACCCCAGCATGTGTGCCTGGGCTCCACATCCTCCTGAGAGAGAAAACGCGTCTATACAGGGCAGAGGAGGACCATATCGCCAGCATACCAGCAGCAGTCCCGCAACACACAGGCCCCGCAGCGTGCGATCTGCTTCGTCGCCGATGAGCGGTGCACGATGTCTACTGGTCAGCGACAAAAAAAACACAGCAAAATGCAGCGAGAGCGCGTATGTGAGCATAGGAGAGAGCCGTGTAAACGCGAGATAGGTCACCAAGATCTGAAAGATCAAGAGGCACACGCGCGTCATACAAGAGTGCATGTGCCCCGCGCGAACCCGCGAGAGCAGCAGCAGAGAGGGGGCATGTGATACCATCGTGATGACATTACAGAGCGCCGTCGGTGCAAACACATGCAATGGAGACACATTGTGATCCAAGACACGGCAAGCAGTCGTTGCTTCATCATGTCCATTTTCCCTCGAGGAAAAGGAGGAGCAAAAAAAGGACGTAGGCAGGTCGTTGATGCTGTTGTTCTTCTCATTATTGGAATGATGACGATAGGGGCATGAAGCAGAAGAAAAAATGGACTTGTTTGAAGAGGAGAAGCAATTTCCAGCAGAGGGACTCTCCCGCCCCGTGGCGAGATACGTGACAGCAACAACACCAAAGTGAATCCAAGGGGCCGCCATGGGGTATAGAATGGCCACAGCAACCGTTGCACACAGGAAGAGTTAAATAGCAGCGTCTTGACTATTCACAAAGATAGATGCGATGAAGCCGTCGTTCTCCATGGCAGTGTCTTCAGTCTCTTGCTGCTGCACGGGATGATGTGTGGTGACAGTGGCTGCAACTGCATCCACAGAGTTCGTAACTGTGGCTGCAAATGCATCCACGGAATCCACCGCAACTCCCGTCTCTGCACCACTGTCGTGATGACGAACTTGTTGCCCCTGCATCACGGCGGTGAAAGCTGCCGCAGCGGCAACCCCAGACGGAAACACAGCCCTCTTTGTGGCCCGCACCGTTGCTGTTGAAGCCCGCTTCTTTCGGTCGCACTGTGATGAAAAAAAGGACATTCCAGAACTTGATACACCATCGCTTGCCGCCATCTGAGCGAGATACTCTTCAGGTGCGTACACCGCATCGGAAAGATGCTCTGAAGGAAACAGATGGCGGGTATTGTTGCTAGTGCTTGAGTCAGTCTGCATGGCGTAACAGATAGACGAGTGTATTGACACCTGTGCTCGTGAAAACAAACTGGCATCACACATAATAATATGAAACATGAAATGACACACATATACAAAACAAAACAAAACCTGCATGTTGACAATGCTTGAAAACTTGATTCCCAGTGCCCCCAGCATGTCGACGACCTCGCCTCGCTGCTGCTTCAGTCTGCAGTCTACGACTCGTTTGGTCTCTGCTGCGTTCTTCGCGCTGATTAACATATCCTGCTTCGCCTGGCTTTGTTTGCCTCCTCTTTTCTTTGGCTTTACGTCTCCTACACTGATCGAGGCTGGCGGGGGCGGCCCAGGATCGTCACATCCCGTGAGGAGCATCTTCGTGGTAGCCTCCAATTTCGCCAGGACGACTGCAAGACGCTCTAGATAGGCCTCAAGCGACTGGCGATCCTGCACGATTGCAGCCCTGCGAAAAAGATATGTAGCTCACATGAGCAATAACAATAACACCAAATACATACACAGCAAAAACACAAAAAAAAACGTGCCTGCGCATGGTGTTGAGCTTGGAGATGCACTCGGCAATCTGGGCCGCGCTGTGGATTCTACCAGTACAGCTCAACAGGAACAAACGGGTGATGATGGGCATACCCCACGTGAGAAAGTCCTCAATGACATAGCGCCGCGCCAAGCTGACACCGCGCATCGCCTTGAGGGCTCGCATGGCGTCGCCAAGTTCGCCTCCTCCTTTCTCAGGCACGGTGCTCCAGATGCCCTCTGTCTCCGTCGCAATCTCGTTCCCTCTCCTTGCAGCAGAGAGAGGCATAGACGACGAGAGAGAGAACAAAGGCGAGGAAATGGAGGCACCAGGCAAGCACATGCAGTGGATGAAGTTGACATCCGTGCTGTAGCCGCTGTTCAGGATGCTGTAGTTCACACCCACACATTGAGCGCGAATATCCTCGCAGTGCCTGAAAAATGAGAAAGAACGTCATATCTCACATCGCAAAAAAAAACAAAAAAAACAAAGAGACAACAAAAAGAGAACCTGAGGATCAGCTGCTCGCGGGACAGTGCGAGGCGGTGCATCTCGAGCGTGCCAGACGAGTGTACGCTCCCAGGAAGCAAGGCCGCCACGCCGTCTGCGTTGGCCTGGTCGAGTAGTGGGGCGAAGCTTGGCGAGGTCTGCACCCACATTGGAATGAGATCGCGAATGATGCCGAGGACCTCGTCCATAGAGGGTGGCACAGGCGGATACACTTGCGTCTGCGTGAAGAAGGCGCGGATTATGCCAGTGGATTCGCCGCAGGAGGATGCAGAGAGGGAACGAGGAACTGGACGAAAGGCATCCTGTCTTCTGTCAAAAACCGAAGCAGAAAACAATGGGAGTGGGCTATTTGCAGCGCTCACGCTGGTACTGTTGAAGCGGTCGCAATCGCTGGAAGTGGTGACCGAAGAGACAGACCGTGGGACTGAGCGCAGAGAAAAGAAGGAGGCCTCCTCTGATAGCGAAGAAGAAGGCACACCCCCACTTGCCTGACCAAGAAAAAAGGGGGGACTGACGGCAGAGACAGGGGTTGTCGCCACAGACGAAAAAGGGGGTCCACTGGGCTCGTCGTTTGTCGCCACACTTGTCATTGACATGTTCTGCATGAGGCTGCTGCTGTGCCCCAAGCCCGAATGAAACTGCACACCGCTGCTGTGCCCCAAGCCCGAATGAAACTGCACACCGCTGCTGTGCCCCAAGCCCGAATGAAACTGCACACCGCTGCCATCAGAAAGCCCCCGTCTGAAGTAGTTTGCGACCAGATCTGTGCAGAAACGATGCTCGGTGCGGTATAACACATGCAGATACTGATACAGAGTCTGTGAGTGCACCCTCGGCACGGGCTGCTGCATCTCCTGCAGCCCACATGACTGACAGATCGCCTTCCAAGTCGACGCGTACAGTGGAACGTGCCCCCGCATGACCACCAGGTAGCATCCATACAATTCCACCGCTTCCTGTGAAATTCCTCCTTCTCCTTGTCCTTCTCCTATCGTTTCTGTTCCCGGATTGGCTGACTCGGGCGCGAAGGCAAATGAACCCTCTATGACCCCGCCGTTGTACATGTGCTGGATCATCCCTTCGTCGGGACGCGTATGGGTCCACGCCACCCACCAGCGGGGGCGTGAGGGATTCGAGCGCTTCACTGCGCCAGCGTTGGCCTTGCCTGGCGGGGGCACAGCTGCTGCAGTAGGAAGGGAAACCTCAGGGCAGAAGGCGAAGGGGCGTGGAAACATGCTGATGCAGAAGCCAAAACACTACTGGAAGAAACCATAGGCTTTATAGCAATCCTTGCGCCCTTTTGGTTTTTAAACGCTTGTGACGTCACAACAGTGAAGCGACGTCACAACACTGAAGCGACGTCACAACAGTGAAGCGACGTCACAACACTGAAGCGACGTCGCATCACCGAAGCGACGTCGCATCACCGAAGCGACGTCACAACACTGAAGCGACGTCGCATCACCGAAGCGACGTCACAACAGTGGTCTCGTGACCACATGCCTCCATAAATGGATGCATCCGCTATAGTGAATCGGTCGAACAGACAACTGTTCAGTTTCATATGCTATTATAAAATAGTTTTAAACATTATAAAAATACAACTCTAAAATTCGAAACGATGTGAAAACGCAACGGTTGACTGGTAGTCGAAAAAACGAAATCGCGTGTTTTCACATTGTATATGAACAGACATGAAATCACAACGGTTCGAAAAACACACCTTTTCACAAATCAATTCAAATCAAATCAAATCAAATCAAAAATGATTTAGCTCCTATACTCCCCCAAGGGTAGCTCATACCCACTTTGAGATTTAGAGAGAGTAGTTAGAGAGAGACAGTTAGAGAGAGAGAGACAGCTAGAGACAGCTAGAGGGGGACGTGACTTTTCGAAAATTTTCTGGGGAGGAGGGTGAGTCTTGGTGGGAGGGTGGTCACGTGACCCCTGAATATTTTTTGCAGGCCTCCCGTGTGCGTCCCGACCCGACCCTGTGTCCGACCCAGGGTGACTCTGACTGGGGCCGGACTCGACCCTGACCCGGCCCGATATGACTCGGCCCGGACCCGAACTGGTCAATTTTTTTTTTGTGTTTTTCACTTGAAAACAATCCACAAGTGCCGATGGGCCGAGTCTGGGTCTGGGCCGATAAAACGGGAGGAGACTGGAGAGGGCAACGTGATCACCTTGGATATGCATCCATTTATGGATGCTTTTTTTGTCTACTCGGTGTTTCTCGGCTGCGAATTCAGCAGCAGTGTGTGGCGTGGAAGCATGATATCCTGTGGGATCCTCACGTTCACAAAGACCCCATGTGTTGCTATTGCTGCCGCTGGCATTGCAGCTGCTGGCGCGGTTGCCGTTGCAGCCGCAGCGGCGGCGTTTGTGATGCCAAAGTAGACGCCTACCCCCACCAGTGCCACTGCTACGACGCCGCCCACGACGCCTCCAGCGACCGCTGCGACGCTGTTTGGCGTTTCAGCTATAGTGGGCGGGGGTGTGGTGGATTGGTCGGCATCAGGAGGAGGACTCTGTGCGGCTGTGGTTGTTTTTTGCAGGAGGATGAGCTGGCGAGTGGAGCTTGGCATTGGTCGTGTTGTCCTTTGGGTGGTTGCAAGGGGCTGCACAGCTGTCGTTGTGGTCCTTCCTGGGGTGGTGGTAAAGGATGAAACTGTCGCTGTGGTGGTTGTTGTTTGGGGTGTCTTTGTTATGGTGATCTGCAGGGGTGTGGAGGGGGCAGAAGTGGTCTGCA
>Ga0247844_1003866_pt1 | contig 21185 bp, 21 predicted proteins | sample LaCtaG_FD_192421 | JGI IMG/M metagenome (GOLD analysis project Ga0247844, IMG submission 192421) | Freshwater microbial communities from meromictic Lake La Cruz, Castile-La Mancha, Spain - LaCruzMarch201714.5m_1 | ecosystem: Environmental > Aquatic > Freshwater > Lake | place: Spain: Castile-La... | reverse complement strand
TCGTCCATCAGTGGGCGCATGAGCGTGAAACGCTTTTGAATCGCAACAATCAAGGGCGGCAAAGTGGCCATGCATCCCTTCTGGCGGAGTTGAAAAATATGTCAACTTATTTCTGGACGAATCCTTAGGAGCGGAGCATCAAGGCCAAGCCGCGGCCTAAATTTGCTCCGCGCTGAGTGGGGGCAAAAGTTTCGACATGCAAAGTATTAACTGAGGTCGAATTTCTAAGTTAACAGTATTTGGCGAGACGCCCGTGAAGCCTCGTGTTCCCGCTCGAACAATGAATCCCCAGCCGAAGAGCGAGGTGGCATCCACTGAATCGGCGGAAAACAAAAATCGACAACCTTCCGCGAATACGTAGCGCCAATACACGCTTGTGGCCGGGGACAACCCCTACATGGTTTCCCGCAAGCTCGGCGTTTCCTACAAAGACCTGACCAAAGCGAATGGAATCAGGGATCCTCGCAATCTCCGTGTCGGACAAACGCTGGTCGTGCCGACGATCGCCTCGCTGTGAGATCGCCTTTTAATTGACCCGAGACAATTTTTAACCCGACACCCCAAAGCGAATGACAAAGACTACTCCCCGGGGCGCAGGAAACTTCGGTCGCCTTGGGGGGCGAAGCGGCCGATGTTTGCCCTTGGCGCGCGCTGGTCACGGGTGGACTCATCCATCGGAATGAAGCCGACGTTGCCCGTGGCGAAGGCGACCATGGCCTTGCCTCCACTACGAAAATGCACGGTTGCCGGGTAGCCGGATGCGCCGTCATCAAGACCATAGAATTCTTCGAGCATGGGATTTTTACCGCTGGCGGGTTTAAGCCAAGTGTTGATCTGTGCGCAGGTGGCAAAGACAACAATCTTCGAGGGCTCTGGAATTCTCAAGTGGTGTTGTAGGGGTTGATTTCCGTGGTAGCCGCCGCCGAGGTGGGTGTTGTAGCCGATACCAATATAGCCGCTCCGGTATTTTGGCTTGAATGCGATTCCTGCGGAGGCGAGGCCGGGGTCTGGCCTGATCCCCTTGGGAATGTAGTTTGCGAGGGGACCCTGGGTGGCATCGAACTCGCGTTGGCCCTCGGCGCGCGCCATGCTCGCCCGCGTCTCAAATCCAAACCACCATGTCGTGCCATGGCCGGCCGGTTGCTGATACTTCCAATAAACATTTTGGTTGTCGGCGAGGTAGCTCATCCCGCCTGCGGCAAGTTGGCGGATGTTGTTTGCCGAGACGGCCACAGAGGCGCTGGCAGAGGCCCTCTTGGCGGCGATGAAGACCATCGCTCCCAGAACCACGGCGATCGCGATGGCGGCAAGGAGTTCCACAAGGCTGAACCCCCTGCTGGCACAACGTGGGTTTTTTGCGGCCTCCACAATGTCAATCCAACGGATGGCCATGCATTTTCAGGGAAGGCTCCGTGCTGGGGACGGCAAACCTCTCCGCGCCCACTTTCCAATGTAGTGGAAAAATACCAACGCGATGAGAATCAAAACGCCGGAGGTCGGCTCTGGAATGGGAGCCGCGACCGGTTGGACGACAGGCACGCCTGTGAATCCAGGGGCGAAGCTCCACGCATCCCACGAGCCATCGCTGAGCAACCGGTCTCCCGCACCGCTCCAGCTCGATATCCAGGCCGGGCTCGCGTTTGTGCCGGGATAGGATGAGGAGCCGGCGAAGGTGTTGGGGGCGCCCTCCGGCGGAGTGGTGAACGTGCCCCCCATGCAGAAGTATTCCCAATAGCCGGTGAGCCAGTCCGCCCGCGTTCGCAGAGTCGTCCCGTCATGGAATTCCACCGAGGAGAGGGCGTCTCCAAAGGCGTAGCGGTCGAGAGCCAGGGTGAGCCGTGAGTCGGCTCCATACATCGTCTCGGTCTGAAGAACGTCGTTCACATAGAAGCTGGTCGTGGAGGTCCCGGCTATGGCCTTCAGCATTTCGAGGCCGGTGGATGCGCCCTCCCACCGGTATCCCCATGCCAGCGATGCAGGCGAGTCGCCATCGTTCCATTGCAGAACCAGTGCGGCGCGGTTCGATCCGGTGCCCGTCCAGAACGGGATGCTTTCGTAGCCCGTCACGCTGACGGGTTGGGCGTTGCAGGCGACCGCGCCGGCGAGGAGCAGCGTAGCTGCGAGGAGTGTTTTTTTCACAATGTGTCCTTTCAAAAAACGGGAAATGTCATAGGACAATCCCTTCCCCCGTGATGTGAAAGGACCACCCCCGACACGGACAGTCATGCGCTGCCGACACGCCATTTCAGGCGCTGTGCGGTTTTCTCCGCCGGTTCGAACCCGGACTTTGACCTTTGCGCGACAGTGGGGGAGTTTCACCCCGCTTTCCTAGGCCGGCGGATTGGTTTGTAAGTAAAAAAAGAGCAATCCTGGGAAGTCCAGGGAGCTAGAGCAATGGAGAGGACGGCGAGGGATGTCAAACCGGAACATTCGAGCGCCCGGCTCGGTTGGGCGCGGCGGGAGGGAGGCGAAAGATGCAGTTGCGGGAGGTGGGGAATTTTAGAATGCTGCGCGGATGAACAGTGTGCGCGTGGAGGTGCCGGCAACGACGGCGAATTTAGGTCCGGGATTTGATGCGATGGGGGTCGCCTTGCGTCTTTACAATACGACGACGGTCACGCTCGGGCAGGGAGCGGATCCCGGAGCGATGGCGAGCGAGGCTGCTGGGCTTTTCTTTCAAGCGGCGGGGTGCGGGACCTTTGATTTCCACTGGAGCGTGGAGGGGGATGTGCCGATGTCGCGGGGGTTGGGGAGCAGTGTGACCGTGCGTTTGGGCGTGTTGCATGGGCTGAACCAACTGGCGGGCAAGCCACTCGACCGGCATGGGATTTTTCGCCTCTGCGCGGAGTTGGAGGGGCATCCTGACAATGCGGCCCCGGGAGCCTACGGCGGTTTCTGCATCGCGCCCCGGGCAGGTGCGGTGCAACGGTATGCGGTGGGTGCCGAGTTGGCCTTCGTCGTGCTCATTCCCGACCTGGAGCTGGAGACCGAAAAGGCGCGCGCGGTCTTGCCGGCGAGGATTCCCTTCGGCGATGCGGTGATCTCCGCAGGCAATGCGGCGGCGCTCGCCGGGGCCTTTGCCAGTGGCGATTACCGGAAGTTGGCGGGATGTTTTGAGGATCGGCTGCACCAACCGTATCGCGCCAAGCTCATGCCCTATCTGAACGATGTGATTGCGGCGGGCTGCGCGGCCGGCGCGCTCGGTGGCTGGATGAGCGGGGCTGGCTCGTCTGTCGCGTGCGTGGCACTCAAGCGTCCGGATCGTGTCGCGAATGCGATGATTGCGGCCTGCGGGTTGGATGCGGCGTGCGCTGTGGTCGTGCGGGCGGACAACAAGGGAGTGCGAATCGCATGAGGCGTTGGATCGAGGGGCTCGAGTCCTTCGCGATGGATGTGATTTTGGACCGTCGCTACGGGCGGCGTGCGGGGGCCTTGAGGTGGGTGCTGGCGGGTTTGTCGCGGGTTTACCGCCTCATCGTCCAGACTCGTCTGGCTCTCTACTCCTGGCGGATTCTCCGAAGTCATTCGCACGGGTGTTTGGTAATCAGTGTGGGGAACCTCACCGTCGGCGGGACGGGAAAGACGCCGGTCGTGGAAATGCTGGCAAGGGCTTTGCAGGCGGGTGGGCGCCGTGTGGCGATTTTGAGCCGAGGATACAAAAGCGTGCCTCGGCCGTTTCTGTTGAGGTTGGCCGATAAATTCACGCGCCGGAAGTCGCTATTCGTTCCGCGCGTGGTTTCTGACGGCGTCTCGTTGCTGTTGGATTCGCGGACGGCGGGGGACGAGCCGTTCATGCTGGCGAACAATCTGCGCGGGGTGGTCGTGCTGGTTGACCGCGACCGGGTCAAGAGCGGGATTCATGCGATCCGGGAATTTGGTTCGGATGTGCTGATTTTGGATGATGGCTTCCAGTATTTGAAAATGCGCCATGGGTTGGAGGTGGTGCTGATCGACCGGCACGCTCCGTTCGGCAACGAACACATGCTGCCGCGCGGCACACTGCGCGAACCGCCGGAGAACCTCAGGCGGGCCACGCATATTTTCATCACCAAGTGCGATGGAAGCGACAATGCGGATCTGATCACGCGGATCCGCCTCTACAACCGGACCGCGGACATTATTGAATGCACGCATCGGCCGAGGCACCTGAGGAATTTTTTCACCGGCGAGGTGAAGCCGCTGGAGTTTCTGCGTGGTTTGAAGGTTGGGGCGCTGAGCGGAATCGCGGTGCCGGAAAGTTTCGAGCGTGCGCTGGAGTCGCTGGGAGCCGTTTTGGAGATCACCCAGACTTACGCTGACCACCACCGGTATTCGGTGAAGGAGGTCGAGCGTTTCATCAGGCGCTGCGCGCGGCGGAATCTGGACGCGGTTCTTACAACGGAAAAGGATGCGGTGCGCATTCCGGGGATCACGAACCCCGAGGTGCCTGTCTACCACATGCGGGTGGAGATCGAGATTCTGGCGGGGCAGGAGAGTTGGGAGCGTTTTGTTGGTCGATTGACAGGGCGGAGGCAGGCCATGGTGCCTGAGCGGTTCTACTGACCCTCGAAATACCGGCGTGTGGCGGCGTGGCGGGCGCGGAAGATCACGCCCAGAACGAGGGGAAGAACAAGGCGGGATGCGAGCGAACCGGCAAGACCGCCCTTGAGAAGATAGTCCACGCTGTCGGTGAGAAGCGCTCCCCGGGGATGGGACTCGAAGATATGGCTGTGGCGCCAGATGGCGAATGGCGATTGAACGGCGGTATCCACAAGCAGACCGGGGGGGGAGGCCTTTTCCCATTTTCCTGTCCAATCGATCGGCAGGCCGAACTGCGATGCGCGGATACGAAATGTGCCTCCCTGCACGGCACGTTCGTCGCATGCGACTTCATGCAAGCGCAGGGATGGAGGGGCGATCAGGGAAATATTGCGTGGGTTTTCGTGAAAGGCGAAGAGGGCCTCGGGTGTTGTGGTTACGGGCGTGCTGGCTTGAAAATGGAATGGCTTCATAAAAAAATCCTCTTGACGTCTTTTCTCCTTCGGCAAGTTTGTCGCCCGCTTGACTGCCATTGCCACAAAATAACTTGTTGCAAAAAAGCAAGGCGATCATTACTCACAACCCGCAATCACACTCAATCACATGTCTGAAAAATCCATCGAAGAAAAAGTTAAAGATATCATCGTCGAGCAACTCGGAGTGAACGCCGAGCAGGTCACGCCCAACGCCTCGTTCATCGAGGATCTCGGCGCCGACTCGCTGGACACCGTTGAACTCGTCATGGCGTTCGAGGAGGAATTCTCTGTTGAAGTGCCCGATGAGGACGCTGAGAAACTTCAGAATGTCGGAGACGTCATCAAATACATCGAGGAAAAGACATCGAAGTAAGCGTCCTGTCTTCATTTTCATTTGAAAAACCCCGCTCTGGCGGGGTTTTTTTGTTTTGATTCGACGGGCTGGGTCTCGTTTTAGCAGGATGTGACAATGAAAATCCTAATGGCGGCGAGCGAGATGGCTCCCTATGCGCGAACCGGTGAGATGGCCGAGTCGGTGGCCGAGTTGGCCTCGCATCTGGCTGAGGCCGGGAATGACGTCACCGTCGTGCTGCCGTTCTACCGATGCGTCCGCGAAAACAAGGCGCTCGGGGCGCGTCGGACGCGCCTGCGATTCTCGGTGCCCGTTGGGCCGACGAGCCTCTCGTGCGACCTGTGGGAGGCCGCCGGGCCGAGTGGAGTGAGGTTGCTCTTTGTCGAGAGGGATGAGTTTTTCGATCGCACCGGACTCTATGGAGTGGACGACCGCGACTATCAGGACAATGCGGCACGATTCATTTATTTTTCCAAGTGTGTGACGGAGATTGCGCGGCAACGCTTGCCTGAGATTGTGCAACTGGCGGGTTGGCAGAGCGCGTTGGCGGCTGTTTTTATTCGTGACCAAGGGTTGCCGCTGGTGAGCGTCCTGCTGCCGATGTCGCTCGAGTTCCAAGGGAATTTCTGGAGCCATGACTTCGGGCTCACGAATCTGCCGAGCTCGTATTTTTCTGCCGGAGCACTGGAGTTCTACGGGAGCATGAATTTTCTCAAGGCCGGCATTATCTTTGCGGATGCGGTGGTGCTACCCGGCGGGCGCTTTATGGCCGAGGCGCAGACGGCCGCGCACGGGTGTGGTCTCGAGATGGTGCTGCGCGAGCATGTGAACAAGCTCGAGGGGATCGCGCCAGGAATCCGTGAGGCGGATTTGCCGGTGCTCCAAACGAGTGCCAAGGCGCGTGCGGCGGCGCGGGAGGCCATTTTTCCAGGGATAGGAAAAGGTTCTTCGCGGGTGTTTGTGGCAGATGCCGCATCGACCGGCGGCGCGGGTGTCGGGATGCTTTTGGAGACATTGGATCTCATGGCCTCGCGGGATTTTTTTCTCGCCTTGATCGGCCCGGTGGGGGACTCCGACCGCTTCGCGCTGGAAGTGGCGATCCGTCGCCACGCAAGGCGCTTTGTATTCCTGTGCGAGCCTGCGGCCGACTCGACCGCCCAACTGCTGGCGGCAGGGGATTTTGTTCTGCTCCCTGGGCCGTTGGACCCCGGGCATTCCCTTTTCCTACCCGCGTTGCGCCATGGCCTTGTCCCCGTGCTTGAGCAATGCGCGGGCCTCCATGACATCGTTCGGGACTTCGATCCGGTGACGGGGGCGGGGAATGGGCTTGTTTACTACCGCCATGCGATGTCCGCGCTTGCGGATGCTGTGAAGCGCGCCCTGTTCCTCCCGGTCGGGGAGATGGATATCCTCTCGCGCCGCTCACGGGATATGGACTTCTCATGGAAGGCGGGCGTGGCGCGTCTTGAGAAGTTGGAGCGTCGCCTTCTCCAGGGTGCTGGACGTGTCGCCGCCTGATCTCCGATGATGCAAAAGCGTTGGATTTTTCCGGGTGAAGCCAACGCTGGGGCTGTTGCTTCGGTGCGCGGGGAGATGGAGTTGCCCGCGTTTCTGGCCCATTTGCTGGTTCGGCGAGGTTTTTCGGATGCCACGTCGGCGGATGCCTATTTGAATCCCCGCATGCGCTCGCTCAGCGCGCCGGAGTTGCTGCCCGGGATCGATGTGGCCGTGCGTCGCGTGCTGGAAGCGCTGCGGAACAATGAACGCATGGTTCTCTACGGGGACTACGATGTGGATGGCATCACATCGCTCACAATTCTCGCCCGTGTTTTCAAGGCCTATGGCGCAGATGTGCCGTGTTTCCTCCCTCTGCGGGCGGAGGAGGGCTACGGCTTGAGCGAAGCGGGGGTCGAGCGCTGCCTCGGGATGCATAGTCCGCAGTTGTTGCTGGCGGTGGATTGCGGGACCACCTCGGTGCGTGAAATCGCGCGGTTGCGGGCGCGCGGAGTGGATGTGGTCGTTCTGGATCACCACGAACCCGCTCCGGAGCGTCCGGATTGCACGGCGCTGGTAAACCCGAAATGCGGGGCGGATTTTCACTATCTCTGCAGCGCCGGCGTGGTTTTCAAACTCGCGCACGCAATGGTGAAGGCACACCCCGTCCCGGGTCTGGACTTGAGGGAATACCTTGATCTGGTCGCCCTCGGGACGGTCGCCGATATCGTGCCACTGGTCGGGGACAACCGGGTTTTTGTGTCTCATGGTCTGCGGCGGATGGAGCACACGCGATGGGTGGGGCTCGAGGCTCTGCGCCGGGTCTCGGGAGCCGGAAGCCCGGTTCGCGCGGGGGATATTGGTTTCCGTATGGGGCCGCGCATCAATGCGGCGGGGCGTCTCGGTCCCGCAACCGAGGCGTTGCGCTTGCTGCTCACGGATGATGCGCGCGAGGCGGATCGGCTTGCAGCGGGCCTCGACGCAAACAACCGCGAGCGCCAGGGCGTGGAGCGCCAGGTGGTGATGGATGCGGAGGATTGGGTGGCGAGGAACTTCAAGCCCGGCGCGGATGCAACCATCGTTGCGGGCAGTCGTGAGTGGCACATCGGAGTTATCGGCGTCGTGGCCTCCCGCATCATGCGCCAGTATCATAGACCGACGTTTGTGATTGGCTTCGACGAGTCGGGAGCCGGCAAGGGGAGCGGGCGCAGTATCGAGGGTCTCTCGCTCGTTGGCTTGCTGCGCGACTGTGCGGGGCATTTGGAAAAATATGGCGGTCATGAGATGGCTGCCGGAATTTCCCTCAACGAGGAACGGTTGCCTGCGTTCCGCGAGGCCTTCGAGGCGGCGGCGCGTGGCATTGCAACGGAGGATATGCTTACGCCGAGGCTGATGCTGGATTGCGAGCTCGAGCTCGGGGACATCGACGATGCGGTGCTTCGCTCACAGGATTTATTCGAGCCCTTCGGGGCCGCAAATCCCCAGCCCGTGATGTTTTCCAGGGGAGTGAAGCCCTCGGGAGCTCCGCGCGTGATGAAGGAGAAGCACCTCCGGATCGATCTCGAATGCGGGCGGCGGCGTGTGACCGCTGTTTTTTTCAATGCGCCGGTGGATGCGATGCCGCGGCCGCCGTGGGATATCGCCTACACGTTGGATTGGAATTTTTGGCAGGGTCGTGCGGAGCCCCAGCTGCGCATCGTGGAGGTTCGGCACGCGGAATGAGCAAGCTCCCGCCGGGAACTTTATTGGATTCCCTCGACTGGGTGCCCCCGTCACGCAGGCCAGCGCTGCGGCGCTTGGGGTTGCTGAGCCTCGACGACCTGCTGCGGCATTTTCCGAGGCGTTACGAGGACCGGCGGAAGTTCGACCGTTTTCCGGACGGGCCTTCGGAGTCGGCGGTGTGTGTTTTCGGGATGGTAACAAAAACGACCTTTCGGCGGTTTGGAGCGCGGCGTATTTTCGAGGCCATTCTGGAGGATGAGGCTGCGGGAGTCTTGGGAACGCCTCTGACATTGCGCTGGTATAATATGCCATGGGTGCAAAAAATGATCGTTGGCGGAAATGAGTTGGTTGTTTACGGCAAGCCTCGGGAGCGTTCGAAGCGGATTGTGCTCGAGCATCCCGAGTTTGAGGTCATCGAGGCGGAGGGTTTGGTCTCCATCCATTTCGACCGGATCACGCCGGTGCACGCAGCGGGGGACGGGCTGCCGGCGCGGGTGCTGCGGGAGTTGATCCACCAGGCGCTGGACGTGGCGGATGTGAGCGCGATGCCTCAGCTCTGGCCGGCGGAACGCGGTGCGGAACCCTTGTTGCCCGATGTGTGGCGGGCTGTGCATTTTCCTGTGGATTGGGAGGAGTGCGAGGTGGCCAGGCGCCAACTCGTGCGCGATGTATTTTTCGGGATGCAGCTCATTCTGGGCTCGCGGCATGAGGCTGTGAAAAAAACGGGCGGCTTCCCGCGGGCGGGGACTGGATTGCTCTGGGAGAGGGTTGAAGCCTCCCTGCCGTTCGAGTTGACTGCCTCGCAGCGGGAGGTTGGAGCCGAGATTTCCGCCGACATGACGGCGCCATCCCGCATGAACCGGCTTTTGCAGGGCGATGTGGGCAGCGGTAAAACACTGGTCGCCCTACGGGCCATGATCCAGGCGCACGAGGCCGGTTGGCAGGCGGCCCTCATGGCGCCCACGCAAATCCTCGCGGAGCAGCATTATTTGAATTTTCGGAGAATTCTTGATCCCTTGGGTATTCCTGTCGTGCTGAGGACGTCGGCAAAAAAGGAAGGCTCGAACGCGGGGGCGTCGGATCTTTTTGGACCGGGGGACTGCTCTCCGGCGTTGGTGGTGGGGACGCATGCCTTGCTGTTTGAAGGCGCCGAGTTCGAGAGGTTGGGGTTGGTGGTGATTGATGAACAGCACAAGTTCGGCGTCATGCAGAGGGCACGGTTGATCGAGCGCGCGGACGCCCCCGACGTGTTGGTGATGACGGCAACTCCGATCCCTCGCACGATCACGCAGACGCTCTATGGCGATCTCGATGTCTCCGTGCTGCGGGAACGCCCGGCGGGGAGGGGGCGTGTGGTGACGGCAGTGCGGGAGGTCGGGAGGCTCCCGGCCATCGTCGACTTTTTACGGAGCGAGCTCCTAGCCGGGCGGCAGGCCTACATCGTCTATCCGCTCATTGATGAGTCTGAGAAAATGGATGTGAAGGCGGCTGCGGCGGAATTTGAAAAATGGACGGCACTTCTAGCTCCCGCCACGGTTGGCCTGGTGCATGGGAGAGTGGATGTGGCAGCAAAGGAGGCTGTGATGAGAGGGTTTCGCGAGGGTTCGATTGCCGCACTTGTTGCGACAACGGTCATCGAGGTCGGCGTTGATGTGCCAAATGCGACCATCATGCTCATCGAGGAGGCGGGACGATTCGGCCTCTCCCAGATGCATCAGCTTCGCGGGCGGATCGGGCGTGGTTCCGCAAAGTCGTGGTGCATTTTATTGCACGATGGGGCAACCGGTCCCGCCTTGGAAAAGTTGCAGGTTTTGGAGCGCACGGGGGATGGTTTTGAGATTGCCGAGGAGGATCTAAGACTGCGTGGACCGGGCGATATGATGGGAACCGCCCAAACCGGGTTGCCCTCGCTGGGCCTGGGGGATTTGATCCGGGATGCTGACATCATGACCATGGCCCGGAAGGTGGCTCAGGAAATATTAGGCGGGGATCCCGGTTTGGAGCGGCCTGAGAATGCGCGTCTGCGCGATTATGTAGACCGCAATGCGGCATGCATGGCGTCGGCGGAGGGGTGATTTCGCGCCTTGTCAAAAGGTGAGGCGGCCTTATTAATGGCGCTCCAATTTATGCCCGCCGCCAATGATCTTCGCAAAGGAATGGCCATCCGTTACAACGGAAATCCCGCCATCGTTCTAGACGTCCAACACCGCACCCCCGGCAACCTCCGCGCCTTCGTGCAGTGCATTATTCGCTACATCGGAACAGGGAAGTCCGCAGATATCCGATTTTCCTCGACCGAGAAAGTGGACGTGGTCGATGTGAATCGCCAGCCCCTCGAATTCAGCTATCACGACCACCAAGGCTATCACTTTATGGATTCCTCAACCTATGAGACGATCACTCTCAACGAGGATCTCATTGGCGACGCGAAGCAATATCTGGTCGAGAATCTGAAGGTCGAGGTTCTCAGCCTCGAGGGGCGGCCGGCCCAGATAGAGTTGCCCTCGTCCGTGGTGCTCAAAGTGGTCGAGTCGGCGGATGGCATTCGCGGCGACTCGGCAAACAATGTTCAAAAGCCGGCGAAGCTCGAGACAGGAAAAATCATCAACGTCCCGCTCTTCATCAAAGAAGGGGAAAAAATCAAGGTCAGCACCTCGGAAGGCACTTATCTCGGGCGTGCTTGAGTTTTTAAAATAAAAATTGACTTCGCGGGATGGAAGACGAGCTTTGGGTTCTTATGAAAAAGCTCGTTCTATTTGCTGCGGTGATTGCCGCATTCTCAGTCTCCTCAGCTCTTGCAGGTTCCTGCCCCGGCAGTGGAGGTTGCGGCGACAAAGATAAAGACAAAGAGGAAGTCAAGGACGGTGAAAAGCAGACACTCGCCGTCGAGGTGAATCTGTAAGGATCCGCCAAAAAGGTTTCCTCCCAAAGTCAAGCGCGGGCGGTTTAAAGACCGTCCGCGCTTTTTTGTGTCGGTGTTTTTTTGTTGCATGGGGGAATCGCCCCGTGGAATTGCAGGTTCATATTTGCCACTGAGGCACGTAGGGTGGTGGGGTGCACTGGTTCACGAATTGGCGCGGGTGGAGGATCACGCGTAATGCGGTGTTCCTTTTTGGAGAAATCGAGGGGGAGCAACGCGCGGCGGCCTTTGCCTACTACGCCCTCTTCTCTCTCATCCCGCTCTTTGCCATCCTGCTGGCTCTCGGATCGTCTTTTGTGGACTCCTCGAGTGTGGTTGAGTCCGTGGAGAAAATCTTTCCCATGGATGGGGCGCAGCAGGAACTCGTCTGGCGAATGAGCGAATCGCTTCGGCAGGCGCGTGGAAGTGTGGGCACGGTCTCGATCCTCGTTCTGCTCTGGAGCTCGCTCCGTTTTTTTCAGGTTCTGGTTCAGGGAGTGCACCGGGCCTGGCACCAGACATTGCTGCCGTGGTGGAAGCTCCCGCTGAAAAACCTCCTCATGATGACTGTCGTGGCCAGTGCCCTTGGGATCGGTTTGGTGGCACCGGCAGTCCTGCAGGTTGCGCTGAAAATCCTACTCGTCTTCGGGGATTGGCTCCATCATCTGATACCCGCCGAGCATTTTTCGTGGCTGACGTTCTTCTATGCGGCAGGCAGGTATGTGTTGGCCGGCGGGCTCATGTTTTATGCGCTCACAGCGCTCTATATGGTCGCCCCCGGCGGGCGGATTTATTTTCGGCAGGTGTGGTTGGCGGCGCTGGTGGTCGCCGTTGCATTGCAGGCCGGGCAGAGTCTCTTCGGAAATTATGTCGCCAGGATTGTGGACTACAACGCGATTTACGGTTCCGTTGGAGCACTGATGCTGGCTCTTATGTGGGTTTACATCGCCGGTGCGATGATTTTGATGGGAAGCTGCTTCTGTGCGGTCCTCGGGGGGAGGGAAATCACTCCATCCAATTCAAGAAATTGAAATTCGCGGAGATCATGGCAGTGACCAGCAGGACTGTGGAGATCATGCCAAGGATGGCGACCGCTGCGGCGGAAAGAAGAACGGCCCGGATGATCGGGTCTTGGGGATCGGCTTTGGGTTCGGTCATGCGTCCAGTGAAATCGAGCGCCCGGATTTTGTCAAATCACTCGTAGCGCAGCGCCTTCACAGGATCCAACCTAGCGGCAACCCACGCGGGGATGAGTGCGGCCAGCGAGCAAATGGCGAACGCGCTCACACAAATAATCACCACATCGGAAGTCACAATCTCGGCGGGGATTTCGCTAAACTGGTAAACCGATGCGGGAAAAATCTCGATGTTGAGCACCCGGGAGAGGAAGCGGCTTACCTCGTTGCGGTATTGAACGGTGCCAATACCGAGAAGCAGTCCGGTGAGCGTGCCGAAGATTCCCACCACCATTCCTTGGGCGAGAAAGACGCCGATGATTTGGTGGGTCTGGGCACCGAGAGCCTTCATCACCCCGATCTCGCGGGTTTTTTGAACTGTCACGGTGATGAGGGTGTTCATAATTCCGAAGGCGGCTACGAGGATGATGAACATCAGCAGAAAAAACATAACGTTTCGCTCCATCCGGATGGCATCGAAGATTTGTTTATTCATATCGATCCAGCTCATGGCGTATTGGGGGGGCGGGAGGGTCGCGTTGAGTTCATCGCGGATTCCGTTGGCGAGATAAGGGTCGCTGGTCCGCACAGCGAGTCCGTGGGCGGCTCCGCCGAGGTTGTAGAGTTCCTGGCCGATGTGCAGTGGGACGATCAGAAACTCGCTGTCGTAGAGGTAGCGGCCACTCTCGAAGATGCCGGCCACCTCGAGTTCGGTCGGGAGGATCATTTCCTTCAGGGCCGAGACATCCTGTGATGTCTCGCCCGAGCGCTCCATGCGGTCGATCTCCTCGAGGATGGCATTGAAATTTCCCGGAGAGAAAACAGTCACGTTCTCGCCGATGCCGACGCCGAGTTCGCGAGCCAGTTCAGAGCCAATCACTGTTTTGCTGCCTTCGAGATCATAGCTCCCAGCCACGATGAATTCGGCCACATTCACCACCTCGCGCTCGAGTTCGGGATCAATGCCGCGAATCTTCGGCGCCAGTCGGCGGTTCTGGTATTCAACAATCACAGGCCCCTGCACGAAAGGGGCGACCGCAGTGACGTCCTTCTGCCTGGCGATGGTCGCGGCCGTAGCCTCCCAATCCTCGAGCACACCGCCGTTGGTCACGATCAGGTGGGCATCGAAACCGATCACTTTGCGGCGCAACTCCTGCTCGAAACCGGTCATCACCGAAATCACAAGAATCAGCACCATAATTCCCAAGGTGACCCCGAGAATTGAGATGAGTGTGATGATGGATAAAAACGTCCGCTTCGGCTTGAGATAGCGAAGGGCAAGAAAAAGGCTGAAGCTTTTTGACATGGTTGTGGCTGTGTTTACACGCAGGACATGGCCCCTGCCAGCAGGTTTGCGTTCGAGTTGAGGTCTGTTTGATTCATCTCCGTGGAAGCGGTAGGCTAATGGGTATGAAATTCTCCCCGAGCCGCCTTTTTACAGGGATGCTGCTTTTGGCGGGATGTGGTTTGGCAGCGGCATTGGCCGTTTTCGCCTTCTTGGGAGCGGATCGTGCCTACGTCGTCCAGGAGGGAATATTCCGCGAGCGGTTCCGGCGCTTTGACGGGATGATCGAGCAGGCCGCGCTGAGGCACGGAGTGAGCCCGTCCTTGATCAAGGCAGTGATCTGGCGTGAAACGCGCTTCAAGCCGGATGTGGCCGGATCGCGCGGTGAGCGGGGATTGATGCAGATCACCGAGGCGGCTGCCAAGGATTGGGTCGACGCGGAAAAGATCGAGACGTTCGTGGTGACCGATCTCTTCGATGCAAAAACAAACATCGATGCCGGGGCGTGGTATTTGGCACGGGGGCTCCGGCACTGGGCCCACAAGAACGACCCCGTCCCATTCGCGCTTGCGGAATACAATGCCGGACGCACGCGTGTGCGGCGTTGGGAGCGCGACTCTGACAGGACTGTGGAGTTCACGGCTCAGGATCTCCAGCAGGCAATGGATTTTCCCGCAACCAAGCAATACGTGGGAGATATCGTGGAACGTCACAGACGCTACTTGGAACGCGGCGAGTTCGGCGAGAGCCCGGGAGAGTCGGCGCTCCGCGTTTTTAGCGGGTCGGGATTGTAGGTTGATCCGCCGTGTAGACAGCGCGCCCAGCTACGAAGGTCGCTGCCGTGGATTCCGGCCCCGCGCGGTGAATGAGCAGGGAAAGAAGGTCGGCCGGGCCCGTGTCGGCATCGAGAGCAACCGCGCCCGCGGAGGGGATGATTTCTGCGAGATCGACCATAAGGACATCGGCCTGCTTCCCGGGTTCCAGGGAGCCAAGATCCCCTGCGCGACCAAGTGCGGATGCGGCTCCAAGTGTTGCCTGATGGAAAATCATCGACGGGGTCGGGATGGGCCCCTCCTCATAAAAAGAGCGGGCGATTTGGGACTCCAGAGCAGCACGCATCACGCGCCACATGCTCAGTTCCGGACCTCCCGCGACATCGCTGCCAAGACCGAACGGAATGCCGGCTGCTTGGATTTTGTTCCATGGCATCACTCCGCTGCGGAGGAAGAGATTCGAGGTTGGGCAATGCGCGATGAGGCTGCCGGAGTCCTTGAGTAGGGAAATCTCCCGGTCCGAAAGATGGATGCAATGGCCAAAAATCGAACGCGGGCCAGTGAGTCCATGGGCGGCATAGACAGAGGTGTAGTCGGGATGCTCGGGAAAGAGTTCGCGCACGGTCTGGATCTCAAGATGGTTCTCGGAAAGGTGGGTTTGAATCCATGTGCCGTGTTCGCGGGCGAGTTCCGCCGCGGCGCTCATCATCTCCCCCGAGCAGGTGATGGCAAATCGCGGGCTCACGGCATACTCGAGGCGCCCCCCGGCGGCGCCGTGCCAGCGTTGGATGAGGCGGCGGGTCTGATCAATCGATACCGAGAGGATTTGCGACTCGTCGAGGTTCCCGTAGGACCCCCGGTCCATCATCACTTTTCCAATGATCGCACGAAGCCCGGACTCCTCCGCAGCGGCAAAGCACTCGTGGCAGCTATCCTCGAAAACAGCGGCGTAAAGGACGGCAAATGTGGTGCCATTGCGGGCCAGCGAGGAAAAAAAATATGGAGCGAAAGAGCGGGCGGCCTCGGCGTCGAATTCCCGCTCGCGCGGAAAGATGTAGCGCTGGAGCCAAGGCAGGAGGGATTCCTCGATGCGGCCGACGGCGGGATACTGCGGAATGTGCGCATGGATATCGATGAGCCCGGGGAGCAATACGTGCTGCGGCCCGCCTTGCCACACGATATCCCGGGCCTCCGGGAGAATGCGCAACTCCTCGTATTCGCCAGCGTGCAGGATGCGGGAACCGGAGACGATCAGCGCCCCGTCGCGAAAACCTCGTGTCCGGGCGGGCGCGGGAGTGTCGATGAGGAAGCCTCGGAGGCCGAATGGTCGGGAGTTCATTTTGTTTGATCAGGTGGGTTGCAGAATTGCACGCAGGACGTGAGGGAGCGGGCTTGCCTTGTTTGCAGTCGGGGAAACGTGGCAAAGCGTGGCTCTGCCTCGGAAGAGCTGTGTTGGTCCCACCGTGGCCAGAAAGGAATATTCGAGCGAGGCGTTTCCGGCTTTTTCGATAGTCAACTGGAGGGTGATCACATCGCCAAAAGCGCATTTCGCGAGGTAATCGGCTTGGATCGATACGAACGGCCAAGCCGAGTCCGAGCTGAGAATCGGAATCCCGCGCTGACGGAAAAAATCATGGAGAGCCTCTTCGACCATGACAAGAAGCCTAGAGAAGTGGGCGACTCCAGCCGCATCGGTGTCGGCAAATTCCACTCGGCGTCTGTAAACATGCGTGGCGGGGCTTGTCATGGGCGACTTGTTTGTATCTTTTTTGGGAGCCAATGGAAATCAATCCACACCACTTTCACGCCGCCGGGCGTAAGCCATTCCAATGACTCCCGCGCCTCCAGCTTTCCCTGCCCTTGATTCAGCTCTTTCCGCGGAGGGATGGGTTTTGCAAATACTCCCATGGTTTTGAATTCCACAGCCACGCTCCGTGTTGGCTGCCGTCCGGATCTGCGAAGTCTGATTCAACGGGAGCGCATCGCCTTTGCGGAGATTCGCCGGTTTGAGTGGGAGTTGGAGGATGAGGGAAAATTCAGCCCGCGTTGGCTTGAGGAGACGGATATTTATCCCCAGGTCTTCTGGCGCTCGCGCTCTGGGGCCGCACAGACGCTGGCTGTGGGCGAAGCGGTTGCTGGATCGCTTCGCGATCTGCTGCCACTGCTCGGCGATGCCGACGAGGGGGTTCGTGTTTTCGGAGGCCGCAGGTTTGATGCCGGTGGCAAATGCGGGGATTCTTGGCGGGGTTTCCCTGTGGAGTCGTTCTTTATTCCGAAAGCGGAGATCATCCATGCGCGGGGACGAACGCGGTTGGCTTTGAATCTCTCGGCGGGAGACGCCGATTTGGAGCGGGTCGCGGATTGGATCGGGGCCCTCGGTGAGGAGATTGCCGTGCCCCGCCCGTGTGTGCTGACGCGGTGGGACGAGCCGAATTTCAATCAGTGGTCGGGAGCGGTCGAGGCCGTGCTGGGGGATTTGGCGAAGGGTCGCCTTCGCAAGGTGGTGCTGGCGCGACGCTCCTGCCTGGAGCTGACCGAGGAGGTATCGCCGTATGCGCTGGCCGGAGTCCTCATGGGGGCGGCTCCGGCATGTTTCCATTTTTCCTTCCAACCAAGCGCCACTTCCGGCGCGTTTCTCGGCGCGAGTCCCGAGCTTCTTTATCGTCGCAATCGATCGCGTCTTGAGAGCGAGGCGGTGGCTGGCACAAGGCCACGCAGCCTCGATGCGGTCGAGGATGAGCGCCTCGAGTCGCAACTGCTTAAGATGTCCAAGGAGCAACTCGAGCACGGGCTCGTTGTGCAATCTCTTGCGACGACATTCGGGAAACTCTGCGAGGACTATTCGCAGGATGGAAGGCCGGGCGTGCTCAAGCTCTCGCGTGTGCAGCACCTGCGAACGGCTTTCTCGGGGACACTGCGGGACGGGGTGGGTGACGCTGCGATCCTCGAGGCGTTCCACCCCACTCCTGCAACCTGCGGGTTTCCGACAGATGAAGCCCGGAGCTTCATTGCGGCCCACGAACCGTTCGACCGCGGCTGGTATGCGGGACCATTTGGATGCGTGTCGCGGGACGAGGCGGAGTTTGCTGTGGCGATCCGTTCCATGCTTTCCCGGGGAGCCGGTTTGCAGGTCTTCGCCGGGGCTGGAATCGTTGAAGGCTCGGATCCCGAGCGCGAGTGGGCCGAGTTGGAGGACAAGATTTCCGGTGTTCTCAATCTCCTCTCCCCATGAGCGTCGGCGTGTCAAACCGATCTTGGGGACGGGCGATTGTGGCAGGTCTTCGCAGAGCCGGAGCGGGACGTTTCTTTCTCAGCCCGGGTGCCCGAAGCGCCCCGCTGGCTGCGGCCCTGGGAGAACTCGGGGACGATGTGACCGTGCACTACGACGAGCGGGGAATGGCTTTTGCGGCGCTTGGCTGGGCGATGGCAACAGGACGCCCTGCCGTGTGTCTCTCGACGAGCGGCTCGGCGGTCGCAAATCTTCTGCCCGCTTGCGTGGAGGCTTCGCATTCCGGGCTGCCATTGATCTTTCTCACGGCCGACCGCCCGGCCTCCCTCCGAGGAACAGGGGCGAACCAGACCATCCTGCAGCCGGGAATATTCGGCGCCTTCGTGCGCTGGTCAGTGGATTTGCCTTGTTCGGAGGATGCCTCGCAGGACTTTGGTTTGTCTGGGGTTTTGAGAGCGGCAGTCGGGTGTGCGACAGGTGACAATCCCGGGCCGGTGCATGTGAACGTGCCTTTCCGGGAACCGCTCTTGGATGGGGATGAAGCTCGTGCCTTGGATGTTTCGGACGCCCTACCCGTGCCGCCTGCCGTTGATTTTGTTCTTCCTGGGGACTTCGATTTTCGCGGCTTTGCAGAGGCCCGCGGAGCGGTGGTGATCGGGCGCCTTGCCGCTTGGGAGCAAGGCGAGGCGGTCGATGCGGTGCGATTGGGGGCGGCTCTGGGATGGCCTGTATTTGCAGATGCGCTCTCCGGTGCGCGCTTGATGCCCGGGGTGATCCGCCACGCGGATTGGATTTTGCGGCGGGATGGGGTGCCAGAGCCTGAGCGGGTTCTGCATTTCGGCGGGAGCCTTATTTCAAAGCGTGTCGCCCTGTGGCTTGCCTCTTGCAAGGGGCGCGATTGCGTGCAGGTGCGGCGCTTTCCGCTTCGGCTGGATCCTTGGGGGCAAGCTCCCATGCTCATTCAGGCCGGTGTGGCGGAGTTTTGCAGAGCGGTTCAGGAGGAGCTTCGGCCTGCGCTTGGCAGTGCATGGAGACAGGACTGGGCGAGCGCGGACGGCGCGGTCGCACGTGTGCTCGCGCAGCACTTGGACGGAATGGGTCCCATCACCGAGCCGCAGGTGTCCCGCTCCGTTGCAAAGACCGGCGCGCCGGTCTTCCTTGGAAATTCGATGCCTGTTCGAGACTTCGATTCCTGTGTCGATGGGAACGCCGAGCGAACCGTGCGGCTCTTTGGGAACCGGGGGGCGAGTGGAATTGACGGAAATATTGCCGCGATTGCGGGAGTTGCCATTGGAGTCCAGGAGCCTGTGGTGGCGGTATTGGGGGATCTGGCTGCCCTCCACGATCTCAACTCTCTTCCGTTGCTCTCCGGCTTGCCGGTGACTCTTGTCATCATCAACAATGGCGGCGGCGGCATTTTTCGATTTTTAAATCTGCCGGTTGAAGAATGTTTGCTGGAGACTCCTCATTCTTGGAACTTCCGCCACGCGGCCGCGCAGTTTGGGATCGAATACCACCTTGTTGCCTCGCGAGGAGAACTCGAAGCGAGGCTTTGTGAGGGGGCGGGCGGGCCTCGGGTATTGGAGTGTCCCACAGACCGCGAGTCGAATTACAAACTGCACACGGCAATTGCCGCAGCGTGCCTCTTGCTCGATCTCAGATGGACAAAATAGCGTTTCAAAAACACGGGTGTGTTGGGGGGCCTGTATTGATGTGCCTCCATGGGTTTATGGGCCGCGCAACCGACTGGGACGATTTTTCGAAATTCTTCTCAAGGGCCAACCCAGGGTGGCAAATCGTGATGTTGGAGCTTCCCGGTCACGGCGATGCGGTAAAGGGTTTTCGCTGCCCCGATGCCCAGGAGTTTGCGGCGATGCTTGTCGATCTTGTGAAGGGCGAGGGTTGGGAGCGGGCGGCGCTCTGCGGCTACTCCTTGGGGGGACGCTTGGCTTTGAACGCGGCGCTCTCCCACCCTCATGTGTTCCCGATTTTTATTGGCGTCTCCACCGCGGCGGGCATTTCGGAGGAGTCGGTGAGAGTGGCGCGGTGCGCATCCGACGCCCTACTGGTCGAGCGGTTGAGAGGGCTGCCGGGCGATGCGGAGTTCGCCGGGTTCCTGAGCGAATGGTGGCGCCTGCCCATCTTTGAATCGCCTCTCCGCGATGCACCGGGAATGCACAAATTCCTTACCTCGCGAATCGGGCACCGCCCTGCAGACCTCGCGGAGTGTTTATGGCAATGGAGTCCGGGGCGAATGCTCCCGGAGTGGGACCGCTTGGGCGCTTATTCCGGCGCGGCATTGCTCGTGAGCGGTGCCGTGGATATCAAATACTCGGAGATGGCACTCCGAATGGCATCGGTTTTCGCGAATGGTGAGGCCGTTGTTCTCGGCGGGGGCGGGCATCGGGTCCCTGCCGAGTTGCCGGAAAAGTTGGCGCGAACCGTTTCGGATTTTTTAGCTGTGAAAAGGGTCTTGCCTGACGCTCCGGGTTTTGTAGTCTCCTTCGCCTGCGGCACCAATCTCCGCAAATCTTGAATCTCCATGGCCAATACTAAATCAGCAGCTAAGAGCGCCCGCCAAAGTGCGCAGCGCCACGACCGCAATGCCGGCGTGATCACCGCGATCAAAACCCGCCAAAAGAAATTTCGCTCTGTCATTGCCAGTGGTGATGTCGCCACCGCCAAGGTGGAATTCGACAACCTCTCCTCGGCCCTCGACAAGGCTGCCAAGCGTGGAATCATCCATCGCAACGTGGCAAACCGCCGCAAGGGTCGCCTCAACAAGGCGCTCGTCGCAGCCAAGCCCGCCAAGTAGGAGCGGGTTAATTCCCGCTTTTGAATTCAATGGCGCGGGAGTTTCCGCCCGCGCCTTTATCTTCGTTTTTTCCCGTGCTGACCGGCGCGGAATCTGATTGGTTCCCGCATGGCCAATAAGCGGTCACCCTCGGTGAGAAGGCCCGTCCGCTCCCTCTACACCTCGTTCACAGGTGTGGATTATGGCTATGTGCCTAAGCGATGGGTGAAGATGTTCGCAGCGATTCTGCTGCTCATCCCCTGCTCGGTCCTCACGCTGGCCTTCTTCCATGCCTTCCTGCGCACCGCCGAGGGCGGGCACTTCCGTTCCAGCGAAGAGCTCAAGTGGTTCGTGATCGGTGGGCTCGTGGGCATTGTCTGGTTTTTTGCCTTCAAGCCGCTCCAGTTGCTCTATGTGATGGGTCACGAGTTGACACACGCGCTCTGGGTGAGGCTCCACGGTGGGACT
>Ga0247844_1003865_pt1 | contig 21208 bp, 23 predicted proteins | sample LaCtaG_FD_192421 | JGI IMG/M metagenome (GOLD analysis project Ga0247844, IMG submission 192421) | Freshwater microbial communities from meromictic Lake La Cruz, Castile-La Mancha, Spain - LaCruzMarch201714.5m_1 | ecosystem: Environmental > Aquatic > Freshwater > Lake | place: Spain: Castile-La... | reverse complement strand
CCCCCCGATCGGCAGGCGTGGCCAGCAGAGTGGGCCGATGGAACGACCCCGCCTCGATTCGATGCGCCGCGAGACCACCGAGGCGATGGTGCGCAACATCGGCCAGGAGGTGCATGAGCTCAGGGCCGCCCTGGCCGATTGCCGCGGCGATCTGGTGGCGGAGCCCAAGGTCACGGCAGCACTGCTGGCCCACGTGCTGGTGAGCAGCCGCGAGCTGCTGCAGAACCTGCTGATCGACACGGCCCGGCGGCCCAGAAAGATCGAGCGCTGAGCTGAGATCAGACCCCCAGCCCGTGTGACAGCTCGATCTGCGCCGCCAGCCAGGCCTCCACATCCGCGGCGGTGTAGCGGATCAGGCCGCCCAGCTGGATCGGGGTGGGGCCGTAGCCGGCGGTGGCCCAGTTCTCAAGGGTGGCGACAGTGATGCCCAGGTAGGCGGCCAGGGCCTCAGGCGTGTAGAGCGGCGAGGCCATCAGGGCAGTGCCGGCTGCCGCCACGGATGCGCTGGTGCTGGTGATGGTGCGGCGGCGGGGGATGAACAGCCAGCTCCCCACCGGCAACGGGTCTGAGGCTCCAAGGAGCATCTCGGGGTTGAGGCTGCGCAGCACTGCAACGCTGGTGCCATGGCGGTCCGCCAGCACCAGCAGCGTGTCGCCGGGGGCGATGACGACGACCCGGTTGGGCTTGAGCGAGGCCGTCACCCGTTCCCCCAGCAGCGCCTGGGTCAGCGAGCCGATGCCGCCGGGGCCGTAGAGGCCGCCGAACTCCAGCACCGAGAAGCCCGCGAACTGGGCCCGGTTGGCGGGCGGAAGCGTGCCAGGGCTGGTGAGGGTGGATAGATCGCCCAGCCAGATGGCTCCGCTGCAGGGTGTTTGCAGGGTTCCGCCATCGGGGAGCAGAGGCCGATGCCCCACGGCGGTCCAGGCCACCTCACGCTCCAGCCAGTCCCAGGGATTGCTGGCCGTCGTCGGCAGCAGCACCCCGCGGGTGAGGTAGCCCTCGTAGGTGAAGTCACCGGTGTCGACGCCAGGGGAGTTCTCCTTGGAGGAGATCTGCCGCAGGCGTTTGAGGAACGCCTCGAACAGGAACCGGCCGGTGCGGGGCGATTCGAGCACCCCCGGCACCTGGTTGGCGTAGAGCAGCAGCCGGGCGTTGGCGTAGCGCTCCAGTGGTGTGCGACCAGCCTGGGCAGCAGGGATGGAGAAGGGCGCCATCGCTCAGCCCCGGGCCATCGCAACCTGGAACGGGCTGCTGCCAGCGCCAGTGCCCAGAAGGGGATCACGGCTCCAGATCGCCAGGGAGGGCAGCATCAGCAGCAGGGCCTGGCCGTGACTGGCCCGCTGCCGACGCAACAGCAGATCCAACGGCGCCGGCTGCTGGAAGCGGGTCACCACCTCCTCCCGCAGCAGATCGGTGGCGTACTCGATCACGTCGGCCTTGCTCACCGGCAGTTCCCCGTCGGCCCCGACCGCCCCGGCAATGGCGGCATTGCGCCGCACCTCGATCGGTGCCTGCAGCTGCTCCGGCGACAGGCCTGCGAGTTGCTGGTCGATCAGTCCGATGGCTGCCAGTTCGGCCTGGGCCGAGGGGATCGCCCCCGGGTGGGTCTGCAGCAGACCCGCCATGGCAGCAGCGATGGCATCCAGGGCCTGGAGCTGCACCGGAATGGAGAGGGCACGGCGGATGGCCTCCAGGTCATCCGGCTGCCAAACGGGGAGTGGAGTCGGGGTCATGCCCCCTGTTGCCGCCGGAGCCGTGACCTGGCTGTCGTCCTGGGCTCTGTGGTCAGCGGGGCTCCATCACCAGCCAGAGGTGCAGAGGCCGGAGGAGCTGGCTCCGAGTGCATCCCTGCCACCGGAACCTGCAGCGACGGCGACGACAGCGACTGCGCCGTTGCCAGCGTCAGCTGGTGGCGCAGCTCCTCCCTGGTGATCACGCCCCGGTCGTAGAGCTCGATCCACTCACCCACCTTGGGCTGGGCCTGAATCGGCGGCGCCAACGGACTCACCGACACCTGCAGGCCGGCGCCGGGATCGAGGGTTTCGCCAGTGAGCGACACCCAGTGCTCCAGCAGGGTGGAGAACAGCGAGGCCTTCTGGATCGCCAGCGACTGGAGCAGCGCATAGCTCTGGCTGGCGGTCAGGCTGATCTCCAGCTCGGTGCGGGCGGCGCCACCGCTGCTGCTGGGGATCAGGGCATCGCGGCGCATGGTCTCGTCGAGGCTCTCCAGCCAGGCCCGGTGTTCGGCGAGCGAACGCGCCCGGATCTCCACGAACTCGAAGGACGCATCCGCCGGCAGGTCCATGCAGGTGTTCGGGCCCAGCACCACCGGGCCGGCTGTGCTGTTCCCCAGGGCGTCGACCATCCCCTTGCGCACCCCCACCGGCAGAGCCGTGCGGGAGAGGAGTTCCTCGTACTCGCTCTTGCAGCGGAAGTGATTGAGGTACTGGTAGGCAAGGCCCAAGTGGGGCAGGTCCCCGTCGCCAAAGGCCGAACCATCGGAGGTGTACCAGCAGGCCGGCAACCGGATCAGCCCTGGATAGCGGGTAGAGGAGGCCGGATCGCATCGCCAGCCACTGGGCTCACTGGGGTCGGCCGTCACCGGATGCAGGCACACCTCCATGCCCGTGGCCTGGCCCTCGGCCTCGGTGAGATGCAGGCTCCGGTAACTCCAGCGGTCGGGGGCATCGGCATCGCCGAGCAGCGAGGCGATCTGCTCGCGCACCGCCGCCTCACTACCGGGCTCCACAGGCTGAAGCGGTTGGTGGCGGGGTTCCCGCCAGTGGATCCTGCTTGGCAACCCATGGCTGGAGGGTAGTTCCCAGGTGAGGGCATCGGCCCGGGGCACCAGCTGCAGCCGGGGCAGCGACAGCCGATCCCCCCGGCGCAGAGCCTCCTGGCGGTCCCCCTCACTGGGCCAGCTGTGCTCGGGGGGAAGCACCAACACCAAGGCTGCCCCGTCACGGAGGACGAGCAGATCGGCAGAGGCGAGGAAGACGCCCAGGTCCGTGCCCCGGCCATCCACATCGGTCAGCACCGTCGCCAGAGTGGCTGGGAGGTTCAGCCAGCTCCCCCGGCTGAGCATCCCGGCATAGGTGCGCAGGGCATCGCGGAAGAACCCTGAGGGGCGGGCGGCAGCAAGCCTTCGCTCATAGGCACCCTGGGGCTCCCGCTCCCCCTGGGGCAGGTACACCTGCAGACGGCTGCTGCCGTCATGGGCGGAGAGGAGGTTCCAGCAGTCGGCGGCGATCTGCAGGGAGGGCTGCAGAGCGGTCAGGCTGGGATGCTGGGTCCAGGGGGGAGAGGGGGCTGGATGCACGCGCAGCGGACCGGGCTGCTTGCTTTTGCCACCAGGATTATTCGGGCCTGTGTAGCTGGACTAACAAGTGGTTCTCGGACCAGTGAACCATGGCTATCGCTGGAGGAGTTGGTCGAAGGGTCCTTGTGCGATTCTGAGTTTCAGCCCTCAGCCTGGGCACAGTCGAAGTGGTTCTCTAAAACGAGTGGAGCGGGTTCCGTCGTTCCCGGAACCATCGAAGAGAAAGTTAGTATTGCAAGAGTAGTAGGCCTTTGTTTCGGGGGATCAGTTTGGCCAGAGATGATTTTGCTTCAAAAACAATTGAGACACTCAAAGCCAGAGTTGCGCACAGGTGCTCGAATCCAGACTGCCGCGTCCCAACATCGGCACCTTCGAACAACCAGAAAGTAAACAACATAGGTGTAGCTGCCCATATTTGCGCAGCCTCACCGGGCGGGCCTAGATATGACAGCAATATGAGCGCCGAGGAACGGAAGTCTATCGACAATGCCATCTGGCTCTGCAGTAATTGTTCAATTGATATCGACAGAGACACAAATAGGTACTCTGCAGAGAAATTAAAAGACTGGAAGAATCAAGCCGAAGAAGCCGCTAGAGCGGAGCTGGGGAAGAAGTTGCCTGGCAAAGGTGATGCAATTGATACTGTTACGGCTGCGCTAACCGGCCTCCCAAAGACCTACCTAGCGGATGCTATATCCAATGTCCATCAGGCTAGTCAAAGGTCACTGGAAAACCTCGATCCGCGCTTTCAAGTAATGACTGCATATCGTGACGGCACAACTTCAATTGGAATCTACGCGAAAGAAAACGTCGAATGTTCAATGAGAATCAGCGGCGATAGCGTAAGACATTATCTCGAGAAGTATCAATTGCTATTTGAGCATGGCAAAGACTTAGAGATCGAATCAGAGTTGATAACGATAGAAGGCTCAGCTCTGCTAAAGGAACTGCTAGAAAATGCAGACGGTACGCTAAGCATTTCTTCTCCAAAGCTGCAGGCAACTCAGAAGCTATGGCTTGCCCAAGCAGATATGTCTCGAGTGGAGACTTTTGATGATATACAAGGCGTCATTTCCTTCGGCACTAAATCATTTACCTTTGAAGGTCATGCGTGCAACAATCTTTTTAATTTGAATTATCAGAGGTCATTTGATGCAAATGATGATAGAGTCAACATAACTATGTCCCTTGGCTTCGATCAATGGGAAGGCGTCAGTATTGCATCTTTGCCATTCTTCCATAAACTAGACTCTTTGTTTAAATGCATGTCCGAAGGCTGGGAGATGTTTACCTCGTTAGAGGTGGCAGGAACTAGAGTTTTTGCTAGCAAGGGAACATGCGTGGATAAGTGGGAGTATGTGCTTGACACTGCCAGCTTGCTGCATTACATAGCATGCTGCAGGACCGTGTCTCAATATTTTTCATTGAATATTCCATTTACGGCAAGGCTCTCTTATACATCCGACGACCATCGAAAGGTCAGTGAGGTTGCAGATATTATCCAAGGCAGACAGATTTTAAATGAAGACCGTATTTCGAGTAATCCGACATGCGAATTTATAGTGGACGATGATTACGCAATTGCAACCGTATTGCAAAAAATCGATCGGCCGATAACTATACAGATTGTCGATCACAGTCCCGATGAAGTGGAAGTCTTTGGCGAGCGAATAGCTTTACCTTCAAGGGTCATCACGCTTGACAATGTTCTCCCTCATGTTCAAGCCCAGCTATCTACTTTGAAAAAGGGTGATCTGATTTTTGTCGAATGGGTTCCACAGGATGATTTCAAGTGCAGTATTTCATACAAATCCTGAAAACCCCCTCAAGGGGGAAGGTCGCCACCATCACTCAGCTTCTCCACCTCAAGCTCCTTGCCTGCAGCTCAGGGGCAGCGTTTGGGCACCAAAGACATGACTCCTGCTGACCTCGACGCGATCAGAAGCCGGATCCAGCGGGCTTCCGCTGCAGTGCGAGACGCATCAGGGAGTGGCTATCAGACCTCGTACTGGGCATCGGGGACTGACTTTATGACCAACTTCAGGGCAATTGGAGTCAAGGCACCAGAGCAACTTGAAGACGACTTCCTAAACCTCTTCATTTGGACCTGGAGCCTCAAGGATTATCTCAAATCTTGCTTTGTGACAAAAGGTCTACGAGCCAACGGTGTCGAAGAGGAAGTAAATAGATGCCAAGCCCTCACGTTTGTCGCTGACATTGCCAACAGAGCGAAGCATGGCGATCTACGCGAAAGCAGATCAGGCGAATTTGCTGAGCTGGTTGATGTCGGCTTAAATGCTCCGCAAGAATGCATTGAATCGATTGCCATCGCAGGGCCAGATATCACCCTTCAGGTCAAAGATCCACAAATGGTTAAAATCCACGCCACTGTGGCAACCAGAAGCGGAGGCCGACATGATGCGCTGGTTGTCCTGAATGAGGCTATGGAATGCTGGGAAACAAAGGTTCTTTCGCAGATTGCGGTCTAGCAACATCATTCACCCGATTCGGCCCATAGGTTCTTCATGATTGCCATGTCTTCTGGTAGAGGGTGATGATGAGCTTCAATCCAATTCCACAACCTCCATCGCCACCACCCGCTGACTGCAGGCCTCCACAATCTCCCGCCACCGCTCCGAACTGACCCCAAGTCGCTCTGGGACCTCACCCGCTGCCTGCCCCAACCTGAGCAGCTTCTGCCCCCGCGCATGCAGTTCACGCCAGGAAGCCGGCACCTTAATCAGAAAGCCCTTATCCCTCAAGAAGTGATAGACCTCGCCATTGGCGTAGGTGCGGGCATAAGGCCGGAACGGACCGCGCTCAGGCGAATAGCGACGAGAGGCCTCGATGATGCCCATCATCGCGATCTGGCGCAGATCCTCAATCGGATGGCCGGTACGACGTGAGAGGTTGGCGGCCACCTTGTCGGCGATGTCCAGGTGCTGCATCGCCAGCTCATTGGCGGCGCTGTGGCAATGTCGGGGCCGCTGGCGCCGGCGGCGCAGCACCCTGGGTGGTGGCGGGAAGGCCAGCACCAGCTGCACAGCGCTGTTGATCTCTGGCCGTGGCCTCCGCCGCCTGGGTGACGTGGGGCGGTGCCAGAGGGGCAGCAGCAGCTGGGCTTGCTGCTCGCCCCCCACCAGCAGATCGCCGTGGAACCTTGCTTGCCGTTGCAGGGTGGTGGTCATGGTTCAGCGGGAGAACACCATCGGCACCGGCGCCTGGCTGCTGCCACGGCCGCGCCAGTAGCGCTGCTCGATCCACAGCACCCCCTGGCAGAAGGCATCCACCTGGTCGTCAATGCCGCCGCGGGGCGAGAACGCGAGCATCTCCTCGACCAGGGAATCAGAGCGGGGGTGGAAGCGCACCTGGCCCGCCTCCACTAGCGGAGCCACGGCATGGGCGCGGGAGGCCTTGCTGCCCTTCGGAGGGATCGCGATCAGGCCCGGCACCTGGCGCCGCAGCAGCTGGCACACCGCCGGGCCATTGGCGGCGTCTTCGATCAGGACCGCATCGGGCCTGAGGCCCTGCCGCTCCAGTGAACCGAGCGAGGCCAGCAGGAAGCGGATCACGCCCGGCAGATCCAGCTTCTGCCGGTGCGCCCAGAGCACCTCGATCTGCAGCTCCGCCCAGGGATCGGGGGCATTCGCCCCCTCAGCGGCGTGCTGACCAGAGCGATGGGCGAGGCCAGCATTGGTGGCCAGCACCAACCCCTGGCGGCGCGCTTCTTGCAGCGGGCTGCGCTCCGGCTCCAGCAGGCCCAGCAGGCAGAAGCCGCAGGGGTCGTTGTCCTTGCCGTCCTTGAAGCTCAGGTCACAGCTCAGCACAAGCGGCGCGTACCGCTTGGGGCGACCAGGGACGCCGGGCAGCGGCGGCTGGATCCAACCCTTGCGGAACAGCAGCCCTTCCGCTGGGCTCGGTCGCTGCTGATAAAGGGCATTCCACCAGTAGCTGCCCAGCCGGGTCCGGATCTTGAGCAGTTCCGGCAGTGGGAACCGTTCCGGGCACAGCGCCTCGCCTGGCTGGCGCCAGTCGGGCACCAGCGTGCAGGTGGCCGGGAAGCGGGGGCGATCCTTGATCGGCTCCGCGATCGCCGGCAGATCGAGCACATGCCAGTGCTGCGGCGCCTCCCCCAGCTCCTGCTCCAGCAGCCAGGCCACCACGTCCTGGTGGTCCCAGCGGGTCAGCACGATCACCTGCGCCGACAGGTTCCGCTGGATCGTGCCGGCCTCATCCGCCACCTCCGCAGGTTCGGCCCGGGTCAGCCAGACGCTGCGCAGCCAGTCGATCAGCCGCTCGCGGATCACCCGCGAGGAGGCATCACCTGGGCCCTTGTACGGGTCGTCGATGATCCCCAGGCTGTAGCCCTTGCCCGTGAACGGTCCATTCACCCCCGCTGCAATGCAACCGCCCCGCTCTGGGGTGAGCCAGTTCCCCACGGCCGCCGAATCCTTGGAGAGCGGGTTGCCGGTGAGGCGGTAGTAGTAGCGGGCCTCGCGGCTGTGGGCGTAGGCCAGCTCGGCCGAGTAGGAGGCGATGGCGCAGAACAGCTGCGGGTGGCGCTGGATGAAGTACGCCGGGAAGAGCTTGGAGATCAGCAGCGATTTCCCCAGCCGCGGCGGACAGGTGACGATCAGGCGGCTCAGTTCCCCATCAGCGACGGCCTGCAGCCGCTCGATCAGCAGCTCCGCCCAGCGATGGAAGCCGTAGCGGGGGTAGGCGGCGGCGATGAAGTCCCGCAAGGACTGGGGGACTGGCGGGGGCGTGTCGTCGTCCCCCGTGGGGAAGCCGAGCAAGCCGGCGTCGCCCCAGGGATCGGCAGCGGGGTCGAGCAGTAGACCGCAGAAGCCCCCGTGACCTCCTGAGCCGCCTGTGGGAGCACCAGAGGAGCTCGTGCTGGCCTGCAGGGGCTCCCGAGTGCGAGAGGAGGCATCGATGAGGCTGGTGGCGGTTGGCATGGCCTCAGCGGGGCTCGGGGGCCTTGATCGGTGCCCGAAGCAGCCCGCCGATCTCGGCGATCACCCGGAAGGCGCCGACCGCAGCGGAAAACTGCTCGGCGTCCATCGCCCGACGGGCGCACTCGTTGATGGCAAAGATCTGCTCGGCCTGGTGGCGGCGCCGGTCCGAGATCAGCTCCTCCACCATCCGCTCGCGAGCGAGGTTGAGGTAGCGGTTGATGGTCTGCGTGTTGTTCACCCCCCAGCTTTCACGAGCTTTTTCGAAGATCAGCACCAACGGAATCCGCTGCGCGATCCATAGCTGGGACTCGGCGATGCGGCGCTCCACCTCCAGCCTTGAGGGGCGTGGCGGCGGTTGGGCCTTCTTCCCCTTGGCACGGCGGGGTGGATTGGCATGGCCGATCGGCCTGGCCGGATCGGTGGGTTCGTAGATCGGCTGACCGTTGTCGTCCTCACCGCTGGCTGCAGAGCGCAGCTCCTCAACCGGATCCAGCGGCGCTGGCTGGGGCGCCTGGGACTTCCGACGAGCGGCAGCGGTGGCGGAACGTGCGACCAAGGGCAGCGGGTCCTCAGCAGATCAACAGCCAGGCCACACCACGACCCAGTCATTCAGGACTCCCGAGAGCGTAGCCCAGTCGAGCGTTCAAGGCTTTGCATGCCCGCAGCTTGTTCTGCGGCAATGGCGTCGGCCAGGACAACGACTGCCCCGCCCAGGTGCATGAGAAGCAAACGACGTTCTGACGCTCGCCTGACGGATGGCGTCAGACCCAGGATCCCAGCCAGGCAAAGGCTTTGAAGAGCCTCCCACTACTATAATACTTATTTATACATAAATATATTTATAGATAGAGAGGCCTTTAAGTGTCTATGGAGGGGTCTCGGGAGCCCTGTCTGGCTGTAAGAGCGACAGATCCCTTGCGAAATCAGGGTTTCGCCCTTACAGCCTCTGGCAGGACGGCAAGTGCCTACCGCTCCCCCGCCTCCAGTGTCCCCAGGGGCAGCCCGACAGCGCGGGTGGAGCCGATGCCGCTGAAATGCACCGGTCCGCAACGGCTTGCCCCGGGGAGTCGCAGCAAGATCGTCGCCCAGCTGTTGCCCTAGGCCGTCTCCTCAAGGATGCGGGCGAGGCCCTCGGCGCAGTTGCTGATCAGCAGCTCCTGCCCCCTCACACGTAGGCCATGCCGGTTGAGCACATTGGCGGCCTCTTTGGGATTGATCAGCTCGATCGGGGAATGCACTGTGGCGGCCGCGATCTCCACCAGCTCCAGCACGGTGCGGGTCAGCACCCGGTCCTCGGTTTCCACCCGCAGCTGGTACTGCAGGATGCGGTTGAGGCAGCGCCGTTCATCGGCCAGTTCGGTGGCCTGGCGGTAGCTGCTCCAATCGGTGCCATCGATCAGCGACTGCGCCTGCTCCTGGGTGGGAACGAGGGATGACTGCAGGCTCCAGGCTCCAGCCAGCAGGGTGCCGTACTGATCCCCGAGCGCTTGGGAATCAAAGTGCTGCGTCGCGACGCGGCTGAACACCAACACAGCCTGGCGGATCACCGGGATCAGCGAGATGGTGCGGGCCAACAGCCGCTCCGCGTAGGCGGGCGTGATCAGTGCGTCGAGATCCCGATCCAGCGCCTGCCAATGGGCATCGCGCTCCTGCTGGGGCATCTCGGCGGGGTTGCGCAGGGTGAGCTGGGCAAAACGGCGCCGGTCTGCTCCCTGCTTGAGGCCGATGGCGATCGAGGCGAGCAGGAACATCGAGCGCACCTGAAAGCGCGCCACATCCCCGCCGGGTGAGCCCTTGACGGTGGAGGCGTGGGATTCGGAGCTCGCGACGCGGGTGAGGGCGAGGATCGCCTGAATGCGCTGCTGGTCGAGCTTCTCGTTGCACTCGGCCTCATCGAGCACAACGGGCAGGGCATCGCTGCGCAGCGACTGGCGGATCCCGGCCTCAGTGCTGCTGCCAACCACCTGCAGGCTCATGTCGCCGAGCAGAACGCCGACAAAGCGCTCGAGCAGGGTGGTCTTTCCGGAGCCGGCCGCCGCGGTGAGCCAGATGTGGGGCCGCCAGCGCAGGGCGCCGCAGATCGGCGCCAGCGCCAGCCAGCCGGCCATGAGCAGGGCAGAAGCGGGCACATCCCACCAGAAGCGATCGGCCATGGTCAGCACCGTCAAGGCCTCCTCATCGCTGAGTGGTGTGGCCTCACCCGGGCCGATCAGGGCGGCACCGCGCTGGTAGCGGAAGGCGCTCTCCAGCGGGTCGGTGATGGCCTGGGTCACGCCGTCGACAACCAGGCGATCGCCGAGGTGGAGCACGCAGCGGCCGCGGTCCCACCAGGTGCCGCGCCCGCGCAGGCGATCAGGTTCGAACATCCCCACCGCGGCCTGGCGGGAGAACAGATCGGAGGCGGCGGCCGTCCAGTTGACGCCTGTGCGGGAGGGAAAGAGGGCCTCCCAGTAGGCGACAGGCGCCAGCCGGCAGAGGTTCATGCCGCCGTGGGAAGAGGCGGCCAGCCGCAGCACCTGGCCCGTGGAGGAGGGCTGGTAGTAGTAGCCATCGCTGTCGTAACCGAGGCAGGAGAAGGGCTCTCGGCCAGAAGCTGCGGACTTGCCGGGCACAGACGCCCGGATGTGTGCAGGCCGATGGCCTGGTCGCGCCGGGCGCCGCTGCTGGTTGCTCCTGCCAGCGTCCATGGAAGGGCCCCGGCAGGGGCGGGGCCAGGGTGCTGCGGGCGCGGGTGCCTCAGGGCCCGCAGCAGGCCACTCAGAGCCCTCAGCGGCGGCCTCTGCTGCGCTCTCGGGAGAGGGCAGCAGAGGGTTCGGCTCCTCGTGCTGCACCGGCCGGCTGTGGGCCTCCAGGAATGCGAGGGTCTGCTGAGGCGTCCAGTCCGCATCCGCCAGATCCCACCCCTCCGGAAGGGCAGGGTGCTCGGAGCCATCGGGATCTGCGGTCGGCTCAGGTGGCAACACCACGAACAGGGCGTCGACCAGGGGCAGTAGCAATCCCGAGAGGGCAGCCATGGCGCTGCGGCCGGCGGCATCGGCGTCGGGCCACAGGGTGACGCGCCGGCCTGCCAGGGGCTGCCAGTCGGCGGTGTGAAGGGCACGGCTGCCGTTGCACCAGCTCACCACCACGTGATCGGGCAGCAGAGCGGCCGCCGCATCGGCGGTCTTCTCGCCCTCCACCACCAGCACCGGTGACCGGGGCCGTTGCTGCAGCTCCGGTAAGCGGTAGAGAGGCCGCGCTGCCGGCCACTCCGAGCTGTAGGGATCGCGGCGCGAGGGGAAATGCCAGCGCCCGTCCAGCCAGGTGCGGTGCACGAACACCTTGCGCCGCTTGCCGCCGCTGCTGGTTTCGAGCCGCTGGATCCAGAACAGGGTCTTCCCCTCGCCATCGCGGTAACACCACTGGCCCACAGCCCGGCCGAGCTCTGGCATCGGGGCATCCGGCGGCGGCTCGTCGGGGATGCGCGCAGGCCGCTTGGCAGGGGCAGTTGACGGCAGTGAGGCCCTGGGGGGAGTCCCATGACCGTTGCCGCTCCCTGAACCACCAGGTCGGAGTGGCGGCCGCGGGATCCGGAGCATCGGAGCGCCGTGGCGCCAGCTGCCGTTCCGGGAACCCGGAAGACCCAGATGGGCCTCGATGCGTCGTGCCGCCTCGCCGAACTCCCAGCCGGTGAGCCGAATCAGAAGGTCCATACCGTCGCCGCCACCACCGGTGTGGTCCTTGCCGCCGCACTGGTTGCAGTACCAACCGCCGGGGCCGTCATCGCGGTCCCAGCGGTAGCGATCGGTGCCACCGCAGGCGGGGCAGGGCTGATGCCGGTTCTCGAGCTGCTGCGGGCTTAGGCCTGCGAGTTCGATCAGCAGCCGGGGCCACTGGCCCTCGGCGATCTGCATCACAGAGACGCCCATGGCTCGTTGCTGGCGGGGTGAACGGCTTGGAATTGGGCCTGCGGCAGGGGTTGTGTCGGCGCTGGTGCTTGCGAGGCCATCTGGCGCTGAGCAATGGCCCGCCGCTGCAGATCGGACTTCATCAGGGCGACGATCGTGCGGCGCAGATAGGCGGCACGACTTTCCATGCCATCGGCCTGGGCATCGACCCAGGCGACGACGGAATCCGGGAGCTGGAGCTGGACGCGCTTCATGGGGAGAGAGCGACTGATCGGAGCGTAGCTCTCGCGCTCCCGAGAGCTACAATGCCCAACAGTTGCTGGCGCTCGTGGCTCTCTCCCTGCGCCCTTACCAGCAGAACGCCGTCGATCAACTGCGGCTGGCCTTCATGGCCGGCCACCGATCCGTGCTGTTTGTGCTGCCCACCGGCGGCGGCAAGACCGTGGTGTTCAGCCACATCGCCCAGCAGGCGGCAGCACGGGGCAACCGGATTGCGGTGCTGGTGCACCGGGTCGAGTTGCTGGAGCAGGCCTCCCGCTCCCTGGCGGCATTGAGCGTTGAGCACGGCCTGATCGCGTCGGGCCGCTCCATGAACCTGCGGGCGCCGGTGCAGGTGGCCTCGGTCGCCACCCTGGCCCGTCGGCTGGACATGCTCAAGCCGGAGCACTTCCAGCTGCTGGTGGTCGATGAATGCCATCACGCCAGTGCAGGCACCTGGGCCAAGGCGCTGGAGCATTTCAGCGGTGCCAAGGTTCTCGGCGTCACCGCGACTCCATGCCGCAGCGATGGTCGATCACTCGGCGCCTGGTTCTCGACCATGGTGCACGGCCCATCGCCGGCCTGGCTGACGGACAACGGCTACCTGGCCCCTGCCCGGGTCTATGCGCCACCGATCGGCTTCTCAGCACAGGGCCTGCGGCGCCGGATGGGCGATTTCGATCTGCGCCAGGCCGCCGGTGCCCTCGGCGGCAGCCGCATTCTGGGCGATGCAGTCAGCCACTACGAGCGCCATCTCTCGGGCCGCACGGCGATTGCGTTCTGCTGCTCCATCGCCCATGCCCAGGCCGTTGCGGAGGCATTCAGCGACCGGGGAATCCGGGCGGCGAGCATCGACGGCAGCCAGGACAGCAGCACGCGCCGGCAGCTGCTGGAGGAGCTGGGCAGCGGCGCCTTGCGGGTGCTCACCTCCTGCTCCCTGATCGGCGAGGGGGTGGATGTGCCGTCGGTGGGGGGCTGCATCCTGCTGCGCCCCACCCAGAGCGAAGCCCTGCACCTGCAGATGATCGGCCGCTGTCTGCGGCCCCAGGCGGGCAAGGAGGCAGTGATCCTCGATCACGTCGGCAATCTGGAGCGCCTGGGCCATCACCTCGAGGAGCGGCACTGGACGCTGCAGGGCAGCCAGCGGCGCGAGCGCCAGGCGGCGGCTGCCATCAAGGTCTGCCCCCAGTGCTTCTGCACCACCACCCGGCGGGTGAGCGCCTGCCCGGAATGCGGCCACCTGTTCCGGCCGCAGCGCAAGAAGCCGGCGGTGGTGGCCGGCTCGCTGCAGGAGGTGAGTCAGGAGCAGCTGAAGGTGCGGCGCAAGCAGGAGCAGGGTGAGGCCCATTCGATGGAGGAGCTGATCGCCCTGGGCCAGCGCCGCGGCATGAAAAACCCGCGCGGCTGGGCCCGGCACGTGCTCGCCGCCCGCCAGACGAAGGGCCATTGGAGCCGGGTGGCATGAGCGAGCAGGCGATCCAGCAGCAGATCCGCCTGGAGCTGGGGGTGGGCCCGGTGCGGCTGTGGCGCAACAACGTCGGTGCCCTGCGTGATGAGCGCGGCCGGCTGGTGACCTATGGGTTGTGCAAGGGCAGCAGCGATCTGATCGGCCTGCGCCAGCTGCGAATCGAGGAGCAGCACCTGGGCCTTGAGCTGGCGGTGTTCTGCGCGCTGGAGATCAAGGCCGCTGGCGGCCGGCCGACAGCGGAGCAGCGCCAGTTCCTGGAGGTGATCCGCAGCCGCGGCGGCCTGGCCGGTGTGGCCCGCTCGGTGGAGGAGGCGCGGCAGATCCTGCGGCTGAGCTGAGGGCGCCGACGCACCAGCCACGTGGCCGTGGCCGTGGTTGTGGTTGTGGTTGTGGTTGTGGTTGTGGTTGTGGTGGTCGTGTGGATCGTGACGATCCATGAGCACGCGCAGCCATGCGGTTCCTGCGGCTCTGCGCTCGCGACAGGCGCGAACTCCCCAGTGTTCATCCCGTCTCAGACGGTCTGAGGCAGGTAGTGGACGTCCTGGGATGTCCAGCGGAATCCGATGGACTCCCGTGGAACCGCGCTTGTCACGGCCACAAACGGGGCGAGACTGAAACAGCCGTCACTGCTGGCAGTGACGGCATGACCACGGCGGGACACCACCACCGCAACAGCGCCAGGCCGTTCAGCGCACACCGCTCTGGCGCTCTCGCGAGTCAGAATGAACCCTTGCGCCTCTCGGGAACCATGCAGGACCTGCATCACCAACTCGAACAGGCCCGCCGGACGTTCGGTCGCTTTCTGCGCAACTGGCGCAAGAGCAACGGCTGGGTGATCACCACCCCCCAGGACTGGGCCAAGGCCTGCCCCGACATCATTCCCCCGGGCTTCCGGGTCTCCAGCGGCCAGTGGGCCAACCTCGAGAACGCCCAGGTCAAGCAGGCGCAGCCCAGCACCTTCCTGCAGCTGGCGCTGCTGAACCAGGCGCTGGCCAACAAGAAGCGCGGCGCCATCCGTGATGAGCTGCTGCGCGAGCGGGTCAACGCCGGCCAGCCGATCCGCAAAGCCGACGGCACCCCCTGGGGTCCGGAGGACTGGTTCGCCTGCTACATCGGCAATCTCAAAGGCCCCGACGAGCTCTGGCCACGGGAGCAGGAACCGGATCTGGCGGAGCAGAGCGCCCAGCTGCGCTCCCTGTTTACCGCCTTGGTGGAGCAGCACAAGCTGCGGCCGATCACGGCGATGGTGCAGCTGCTCAGCCTGGCGACTGATCTGAGCACTGACCAGCAGATGGCCATCGAGGGTGGGTTGCTGCAGGAGGAGGTGCTGGCTGATTCCGATCTGGCGATCGCGGAGGAATTGCTGCGCCGCTGGCAGCAGAGCCTTACATCTGAGATGGCAGGCGCAGGCAAGCGGCGGCGCTGATTCGATGCGCGTTGCCCATAGGGCATCTTCCTTTCTCGCGAGAGGTACATCAGTGGGTAACTTGGAAACGGCGCCCCCCAGCACTCCTTCCACGCGGGCGCTGATTTCCGGTCATGTGCACCACAACCGCGGGCGCGCCACAGGCGCCGTCCCTTGAGGATCACTTCTGGCGCCAATCTGCTCTCAACCGCTCGCTCAGTCGCTGGCAGGGGCAATGGCTGCTGCCCACCGCACTCCAGCGCCTGTCCCTGGGTGATTGCGGCCTGGCCTTGACCATCAGCCGCTCGCTGCAGGGCCAGTACCTGGCGACGCTGCTGCACGCCGAGGGCGGCTCACTGGATTCGGGCTACTGCGCCAGCCCGATCGAGGCTTGCCTACTTGTTCTCGGGCTCCTGAATCCTGAAAAATGGTATCAACGATGACACTCGCTGCTTATCACCGGCATCCCGCCTGGTCCCCCACCGTTCTCAAGGCCGCCGTCACCGGCACGATGGCCGCCTGGTGGCACCGCTTCCGCCCCGGCGCTGCCCCGTTCGTCCCCTCGCCGGACATGGTCAAGGGCGATCTGGTCGATGCCCTGCTGACGCCTCCCTTTGAGATCACGGGGCGCTTTGCGGCCTACGCCACGATCGCCCGCAACACCAAGATCGGCGCCGCCAACTGCGTCGAGGCCGAGGCCGCCGGCCTCACGCCGGTCAGCCACGAGATGGTCGAGCAGGCCCAACGCATCCGCGATGCCCTCCACACCGATCCGGTGATCGGTGAGGTGCTGGAAGCGATGGATCCCGCGGCCAGCCAGCAGCCCCACTTCTGGGATGACGAGGAGGGCCGGTCCTGCCGCTGCCTGCCTGATGTGGTCACCAGCGACGGGCGGTTGTTCGACCTCAAGAAGACCCGCAGCGCCGTGCCGCGCCGCTTCTACTGGCAGGCGAAGGATCTCGCCTACGACCTGCAGCTGGCCCACCTGGCCCTCGGCCATGAACACCGCAGCGGCAGCGCGCCCACCGAGGTGGGCGTGATCGCCTTTGAGTGGGAGGAGCCATTCGACTGCAGCCTGCTGATCCTCGATGCGCAGGATCTGGCGATCGGGCTGGAGCGCCGCGAAGAGGCCTTCCGGCGGATCGCCGAGTGCCAAGCGAGCGGTGTGTGGCCGAGCCACGGCCGCCAGCCGTTCCGTCCTGTGCCTAGCGGCTCTCGCTCTGCCGAGAGCGAGGCGGCTGCGATGGAGGCTCTGGCTCTGTTCTGAGCACTCCTGGCCTGGGGCCGCTTGCCCCCGATCCAGTCGCCCCCTTCGGGGCCTCCTCCCCCTTTGTTCCCTCCCCATTCCCATCAGTCATGACCCCAACCGACACCGCACCGCCAGGTGCAGCCTCAGCACCACCCCAGCCCGGTGGAGCTGGTGCGCTGGTCCGCACCAGCGGCAGCGAGATCAGCGCCGGCGTCTTCTCAGGCATCGCAGCCTTTGAGGCGGCGCAGCGGATGGCCCAGTGCCTCTGCTCCAGCACCATGGTGCCCACGGAGTACCGCGGCCAGCAGGGGCTGGCCAACTCCCTGATCGCCCTTGAGATCGCCGGCCGCATGGGGCTCTCGCCCCTGGTGGTGATGCAGAACATGACGCCGATTCACGGGCGGCCGAGCTGGTCGAGTTCGTTCCTGATCGCCACGGTCAACGCCTCGGGCCGGTTCACACCGTTGCGCTTCCACTTCGACGACGAGGAGAACCCGAGCTGGTGTTACGCGGAGGCCTGCGACCGCAGCAGCGGCGAAACGCTCAAGGGCGAGAAGGTGAGCGTGGCGATGGCCAAGCGTGAGGGCTGGTGGAGCCGCAAGGACCGCCACGGCAACGAGACCAGCAAGTGGCAGACGATGACCGGCCAGATGCTGCGGTATCGGGCGGCGTCCTTCTGGGTGCGGGTCTATTGCCCGGAGATGAGCCTGGGCCTCACCACCCAGGAGGAGGCGCTCGATGCCAACGCCCCGGCGGCGGCGGTGCAGACGGTCACGGTGCGAGAGGTACCGCTCGCCAAGGGCAATGGAACCGGCGGAGCTGTTCCTCAACCGATCCGGCCAATGCCCTTGAGGGAGCAGGCGGTTCAGGCAGAACCCAAGGACGTCGATGACGCCGCCGGCCAGGAGGAGCAGCCAGCCAGCGACGTTGCCTCGACAGCGCCGCTCGAGACACCGGCCGCAGAAGACCAACACCCCAGCACTCCCCCGTCGGGCGAGCCGGAGGCTCAACCCGCCACACGAGCCCGTCGCGGCACCGCCCGAGGGCGTCGCAGCGTCACCGCGTCGGATGAGCCCGCGGCATCCGCGCCGGCTGCAGCTCCCCAGCCCTCGGAGCCAGTGACGGCAGGGGCCGACGGATCGGATCCAGTCACGGAGGGGACTCCAGAACTGGGAGCCATGCAGGAGCTGTTCGCCGCCGCGGCCTCACCAGCCAGCCATCACAGCAGTGGGGCGGCTCAGGTAGTAGGCCCCACTGCGGAGGCCAGCCAGGTCGCCGAGGCGCCGGAACTGCTGGAACCCACCGAACCCAGCGCCGCGGAGGTGGTGCAATCCGGGCTGCAGGAGATCCCGAGGATCGCATCGCTCCAGGCCCTGGATGGCGCCAAGGCCCGCGTCAATGCCCTGCTGGCCAGTGGCCGCATCAACGAAGACGGTGCCGAGCGGCTGTGGGCGGTGATCGATCGCCGCCGTCAGGAGCTGCAGGCCGTCAGTGAGGCGGAAGCGGAGGAAGCGCCATGAGCTTCCGCAGTCACATGCTCAGCGCCATCGGCTCCCTTGAAGCGGCGCTGCAGACGGCGGAGCAGGAGCGGGATCGGGGTGTGTTCGAGCTGGCCCGCGGCGTGCGCTCCCAGCTGCAGCTGATCCGGCTGGCGGAACGGGTTGCGCTGGTGCGGGGCCTCTGGCGCCACGCCCAGGAACTGCTGCCGCCTGGTCTGCCGCCCCAGGGGGACACCAGCCGGAGGGCGAGCTGATGGACACCTCTGTTCATCGGCCCCGCGCGCTGCGGCGTCCGCTGGGCCGTCACAAGAAGGCGGTGGCCCTGCATACCGACACCTACCTGCGGCTGCGGGCGTATGCCCAGCAACACAACCTCACCTGGAGCGGCGCGATCCATGAGCTGCTGCGCACCCATCCCCTGATCGATCTCCCCTCCCTGCTGGCGGCTCAGCAGGAAGGCCACCCCTCTGCGGAGTCCAAGCCATGAGCCTCAACACGATCACCCTGGTCGGCCACGCCGGCCGGGATCCGGAGATCCGCTTCTTTGAAAGCGGCACCGTCGTTGCGCACTTCACCGTGGCGGTGAACAAGCCGGGGCGGGACGAGCCGCCCGACTGGTTCAACATCGAGATCTGGGGCAAGCAGGCCCAGGTGGCGGCCGATTACGTCAGCAAGGGCTCGCTTGTTGGGATCGTCGGCCGGATGACCAGCGAGCAGTGGACCGACCGCAACACCGGCGAGCTGCGCAGCAAACCGCTGGTGAGGGCCGAGCGGCTGGCCCTGCTGGGCAGCAAGAACGCCATGCCACAGACCGAGGGAGCCCACTCCGCCGGTTCCGCCATCGGTGGCCAAGGCGCCAGCAGCACTGCCGCCCAGCCAGCAGGCCCGGCCCAGGGAACCGGGCGCCCACCGAGTGCGACCGGTTGGGGCGCCCCCGCCGGCGCCAGCACACCGGGAGCAGCGTCGGCACCGACCTGGACGAGCAGCGGCCCGATCAGCGCTGAGGAGGTTCCCTTCTGATGACCCACCATCACCGCGAGCTGGGCTTGCCCGCCTTCCCTCGCCCCTACCCGGTGAAGAGGGAGCAGCGCTCATCCCGCCCTGGTGACCCAGAAAGCCTGCGGCCTCTGCTGTGGACGGTGCTGCTGCTCCAGGGCCTCACCCTCCTGCTCCTGGTGGCGGGCCCATTCCCGGGCAGCCAGCTGCAAAGAGGACAGGAGCGCGCGCTGACGACGTTGGTTCCCTTCTCAGACACACCTCCGAGCGCGCCAGCTGTGACGCCGGGAGGGAGGCCATGAGTCGAGTAACAGCTGCGCAGCCCAAGGAGGTGATCACGCCAGAGGACTGGCTCGATGCACGCTCCATCGGAAGGCTGCTGAAAGTGAGCGAGAAAACGTTGTGCCGCTGGCGCAAGGCCGGCTTGTTCCAACCCGGGGTCCATTGGCGGCGCAAATTTCCCAGCGCCAATTCGCCCGTTCTCTATCACCTTCATCGCTGCAATGACGCGATGAATGAGGCCACAGCTCGAACGCCCCATCTCCTGGAAACGGACTGACGTTGACCCGCCTTCGTCTTCAAGCCCCCCTACCGGCATCACCCGGCGAGGGGGGCTTTGTCATGGCCGCGAGGTCCAGGAGGGGGCGGCGGCGTCCGTACAAATCCGTACACCAGCCCCCAGGCTGGCGAGATGACGGGGTCGAGGAAGGGCCTTGAGGAAGCCGCCATGAAGCCCGTACGGGTACAAATCGGGGCCTGACTTGGCCCAGAGATGGGCTTTGGAGGCGCTGTCCGGGCCTGTCTGGACAGGGCGTTTCGGGCCCCGTTCGTACATTTTCCGTACATCGGCCCTTTTTGGCGAAAAAAGAGGGTCCTCAGCATCGCCGAGAACCCTTGCTATCACTTGAATCGGGGCGACAGGATTCGAACCTGCGACCTAGTGCTCCCAAAGCACCCGCGCTACCAAACTGCGCCACGCCCCGCCTTTGACACCTTAGTCCACGCCCCGGCGACAGTCGCTGCAGTGACAGAAAGCCAGGCCCTGGAAGGGGACTGCGCATGGGTCTGGTGCACAGGCTTGATTGGCCCAGAGGGCTCGAGGATGGGCCATGGTGGCGGCTTCGCTTCAGCCGATTCCCTGCTGCGGCGGGTGCAGGGCTTGAGGATCAACCTGCTGAGCAGCGGTGGCAGGACATCGTCCGTCTCTCCAATACGAATCGATGCCAGGCCGAAGTCGCACTTCGTGAATGGCCGCAGGAGAGGTATTTTCTCATCATTCTCAGGGCTACTATCGGCACAGTTGATAGCTCGAACACAACCAAAGCATCCCAACCTCTGCGGGCTTTAGTACCCATCTCTAAATCAACAGCTCCGAGCAGAGCCTAACCCTCAGATATGCTGAGGCGCTGGCGCCAACAGAGATCTGTCCAGGTATTGATCAAGAATCGTTCCTGGCAACACTGGGCCCTCTGTGAAAGCCAGCCCAACAACAATGTTGTGGTTCAGAATGTTTATCCACTTCACGCAGGCAGACAGGTAAACATTCTGGAAAAGTCTGTTATCACTGACATTGAGGAAGACATGATCGTTGGCGTTGACTTCAAGTGATCCACGATGAACGATGCAGGCTCCGGTCCTGCTGATGTCACCCAGCGTCACGAAGCCTGCACTTCCCGAGGGAAGATGGATGCTCGCAGGGATTCCAGATGGCAACGCTTGTCGCAGTGAACTTCGCCGTTCCTGGGGCCGCCCTTCAATTCCTGAATGCCCCAATAACATAAATAATAGCCGACATTCATATCATTTTTTATCGGCCGCACCCTGCGTTGTCAATGGCGAATTGTCGTCAGGGATACATCACTCAGCCCCCAAGGACTAAGGAGACTCTGGAAAACCAGGCCAGCTCGCGCGAGAATGGCGGCGTAATCGCAGGCCAGGACTGGATTAATGGGCGGCAGGCAGCTCGGCTTCTCTGATTACGAGCAGACGACCGCCAAGAAGCAGACCAAGCGCGAGAAGTTCCTGGCGGAGATGGAGTCGGTCGTTCCCTGGGACGCCTTGATCGCTCTGATCGAGCCCTTTTACCCCAAGACCAGCAAGAAGGGCGGCAGGCCTCCCTATCCGCTGGCCACCATGCTGCGGGTTCATCTCCTGCAGCAGTGGTATTCG
>Ga0247844_1003863_pt1 | contig 21226 bp, 20 predicted proteins | sample LaCtaG_FD_192421 | JGI IMG/M metagenome (GOLD analysis project Ga0247844, IMG submission 192421) | Freshwater microbial communities from meromictic Lake La Cruz, Castile-La Mancha, Spain - LaCruzMarch201714.5m_1 | ecosystem: Environmental > Aquatic > Freshwater > Lake | place: Spain: Castile-La... | reverse complement strand
ACTACACGGGGCGGGGGGGGGGGGGGCAACAAGCTGCGCGTAAAAGAGGCTCATAAAACCTATGTGCCCTCCAACCTCAATAACGCATGCACCTGGTTGAATAAGCCTGCTAAAAGCAAACATTTCATCATTTTCTCGATTTTTTCCGTGAAACCAATATCCTTTGTGCTCAAAAAGAGAAAGTCTAAGCTTTTCATTTGTCCAAGGATGAGAAAAATATATATCACGATTAAACGCCTTAAGCAACGGGAGAACAACTCTCCTAAGAAGAAGGTTTTGATAGAGATTCATTTTTAGAATGATTGGAGTAAGGGTAAAACTTCTGAAGGGCTTTTAGCCCAATACTGAGGCAACACATTTGTCGGTCCAACAATATTTAACAATGGATGAACCCTTGGTGAAACCCAGAGGGCACCAATTGTAAGCCAATTCCTAGATCGAGGAGCCAGAAAATCTTTTTCTGGATTATCAGCAATGTATACATATTTACGATTTACCCATGTGTTTTCAATGGCAATAAATCTGAGAGGATCTGGCTTGGTAGACTGAAAATCCTCTGAAATAAAAGCAGGAATTTCCTCAAGGTTTACTGCACGCAACTTTAATCTTTGAGTAATTGAACGACCGTCACTTAAAACTGCTAGTTGAGCGCCTAAACATTTAAGTGAAGCTAGCAAACACTTAACACCTTCAGATAGCTTTATATTTGGCTCGTGCAACCTGTAAATCCATAGCAAACTTTCCTTGATATCTAGTGGAAGCTTAAGCTGCTCGCAAGTCCATCCCCACAGGTCTAAAATTCCTGCATCATTCGCCAAGTGAATTTGCTTCTCGAAACTAACGCCATATAATGACAAAATATATTTTTCAACTGCACTTATTCCAGATTTTTGATACTCATGCTCTGAAATCAAGGTGTCGTCAAGATCAAAAACAACAACCCAATCAGACAAGCTCACGGAAGAGTAATTGTATTTATTTCCTTTGCTATTACCATGGCGTCATAGCGAAGCATTAGCAAGTCAGATTGCCAATTATCCATATTAGGCAGAGATTCATTAAGCAGATATTCTTTGATAAGCATAGTTGGATAATCAACTCCAGCTGCGTGACTCATAGGATAACCGCCGCCAAAACGTGGATTAACTTCTATACCAAGAACTTGATCACGATTTGGATTAGTAAAAACTTGAACTGTGATAACTCCCCTGGCACCATGAATAAAGGCAAGATGTTTACGTAAGTAGCGATGAATCGCATCCTTTCGGGTGATGCCCTTACTGATTTCACCACCGCGGGTTTCAAGCCGTTGGCGTGGGACACAGGCAAGCAGTTCGCTTGACTTTGAATAGTAAAGATCAGCGGTATACTCAATCCAATCTTGAGGAACTAATTCTTGGAATAGGTTATTCGGATTACTTATATCAACTAAACAGAGTTCAGAAGATGATTTGATTGCTCTTACTCCTTGGCTACAGCTTCCATCGATTGGTTTTACAAAACAAGGAAATGTGAGTTTTGTTGGATCTAAGATTGCGGGAGTTTTAATCGATAGTGATTCAAATAGGCACGCCGTTAAACGTTTGTTTCTACATTTGCTAACTAGAGCAGTGTCACTAATTACCAAGTGGACACCTGCAGCTTCAAAGGTGGTTCTAGCTTCTGAAAGAGCAATAAGTTCAGTATCAATGGTTGGAATAACAAGCCGAACTCCGTGAGTGAGACACTGTTTGAGCAGCTGAGATGAGTAGGTAGGATCAGTACATCGGCAGATTTCAAATGCCTGATCGGCAATCTGGCAAGCAGCAGACAAAGATGGATTTAAATCATTGGCATAAACCTTGGCATTGTGACCAAAAAGTTTCTGTGCATTATTTTTGAATAATTTAACCAGTTCAACACGGCGGCCAGCAGATGTAATCAGGATTGAAGGCGGATTTGTGTCAGGCATCAATTTCTCCAGTAAAAGGCGCCATTGTTGCTTCACCGGCAGCACTGATGCCTTCGCGGCGCAAAACCTTCCAAATAGTAATTACGAATATCCGCAAATCAAGCCAAAAACTTTGGTTATCTACATACCAAACATCAAGACGGAATTTCTCCTCCCAGGTGATGGCATTACGGCCATTGATCTGGGCCCAGCCGCTAAAGCCTGGCTTCACATCATGGCGGCGGGCCTGCTCAGGGGAATAGAGGGGCAGGTATTGCATCAACAACGGCCGGGGGCCGATGAAGCTCATCTCACCGCGCAAAACATTCAGCAACCCAGGCAACTCATCAACGGAACTGTTACGCAACCAACGGCCAAAGGGCGTAAGCCGCTGGGCGTCTGGCAGCAATTCGCCATTAGCGTCGCGCTGGTTGGTCATCGTGCGGAACTTAAGCAGCCAGAAGGGCCGGCCTTGATATCCAGGCCGCTTCTGCAGGAATAGGGCGGGGTAACCGAGGCGGGATCCAACTAATAAATAGACAAAGAATAGTAGTGGGAGTAGTAGTATCAGAATAGCAAGGGAAAACAGAAAATCAAAGCAACGCTTAAAGCAAGCATACATGAAGAAGGGCTTGTTACTCATCACGACAAAGGCAGGTCACAAAGACAAAGAGATGGATAGTTTTTTTCTTTTGAATAGCACAAAAAAAACTAAGCCTACATATTTAAGACTAAAAAAATGAATAGCATTAAAAGCGGAGCGGAGCAAGAATAATCTATCCCTGAGCCCCAGCCGGGAAAGACTGAGCCACAATTGATCGGCAATGACGCCCTGTGCACTACCCATCCAGGCCAAATAAAGCAGGCCGTAATAATGCTGGCCATTCAATAGGCTAAATCTCTTCTGCAAGCCTTCAAAAGTCATGATATTCGCGCCCCAAGCATTTGATTGATGTTGGCGGTAGTAAATCATTGAGCGCCTATCATGACACCATTTAAAGCCCTGAGCATGCAGATAAGCAGAGGTGAACAAGTCGTGAGAAAACACGTGATGCAAGAGATTCTTCTCTGCAATCTGTAACAACCTTTGCTTGAGAGATAAAAAAGCTCGTCGGCTCATGACATAAGTACAACCTGCACTTTCGGCAAAGAAAAGGCCGAATAGCTTCTTTTTTATCCGCCACCGCTGAGAGATGGTTGAGCTGGAGGGGGGGGAAGGATGGTTCCAGATCAATAGCTCGGAGGAGTAGCAGTCGCATCCTGTCTTCTCCAAAAGTTTAATAGCCTCTGAAAGCTTATTGGAACTCCAAACGTCATCTTGATCGGCGAAGGCATAGAAGTCTGCATCTACAGAGTTATTTAGCACAAGGTTGAAGAAGTTAGCACTGGCCACGCCATGCTGCGGGCCATCTATTATATTGACTTGAGATACAGCATGGGCTGTCGTTTGCAAATATTGCTCAGGCAATAGTCTCATTAGAAGAGATTTATCCTCGCTGTCGTCAGAAATCAGGAGGCCTATACTCAAGCCTTCCTGGTGAAGAACTGATGTGACTTGATCACAGAGATAGACTGCCGGCCTGTATGTGGCCATCATGACTGAACATTTGAGTCGATCGCTCATACAACTTGCATGAAAATAAGAATTAAGTTCGTCATTCAAAATCAACACCGTGATGGCCCTACAGAAACAAGCAAGAGCACGTGGCTCGCTGGCAAGAAGCGAGAGATATCTGGACCTATGAAACGGCAGTGCAATTAAGAAGATCCTAGGGTATATGCCAAGACCAAGATAGATTTAAGTGATTGGAGGAGTAAATCCAGTTTTTGAGGTTGGTACAAAGATCACGATTAACTTTTCCAGGTTCACGAATAGTTCCGAGATGGGCTGGTTCTTTAAGGAGGCCCCAGCCGATAAAACCTGAAAGGGGTGTGACGCACCTTCAAAGGGTGAAACCACCAATTAGAAAGTACTACAGCCATACCCATAGTTCAAGGACATGGCATGCATGGAAACAATCGGCAAGGGAGCCGATATCATTACATGTAGCCAGCATGGTTGAGTAAAGGAATTAATATCATTTAAATTGCAAAAGAACTGCCTTGAAGAAAAGCTCAGCATATACAATCAAGAAAAGGATCAATGGCAGCCTCGATGAGTAGAGAGCAGAAGGCAAAAAGAATAAAGGCGCCATAAAGATCCAGTACTTATAGTTCGAGTATCCAGGAAAGATAGATAACGCTATAAGAACACCAAGCAGTGAAACAATGACCAGTTGATGGTCCAGCAAGCCTCTCCTATGGGTAAGGAATTTCCTAAAAGGAGCAACAATGGCTATTATTAGAGCTGCCCGAGAAAATATTTGAATGCTATAGCCAGATGCAGTCCCAAATGAAAGGCTCAGCAATGTAAAGAAAGGGCGAACTAGAGTAGGATATTTCATTGCGGTATCCTGATTCAACAGTCCACTACTGGCTACAAAAGCTATACTCTTTGGTGCAGAATTTGCAAATATAGTATATATAGATGACAGATACGCAGAGGAAAATGCAACTAATAATATTATCAAGAATATGCAGAAATAGGTAACAAGCAAGCCGACAGTCGGTTTCTTTAGTGTAAATCTTAAGAAGGAAAGCGGCTGAATTTTAAAGTACTTTAAAAGCAGCAGAAAGATGGGCAAGGCCAGAAAGGCAAGAACGATATCTGCCTGATTGTCTTTAAAATAAACAGACAATCCATACAGAGCGGTAGGCATTAGCAACAAGTACGGAATATGCTTGATATACCCTCTTTTAATGCCATCACGGCTATCGAAAGATATAAATAGTTTGATAATAGCGAAAAAAGAAATAATGCCTAAGCAATTGATAAAAGCCTCATTTTTTGGTGATATTAGTGCATAGGATGTACTTGGTGCTGCAATAATAAGAAGGCCAAGTTTTTGAAATATGCGAAAATAAACCAGCTGCAGCCTTGAAGAAAATGACAAAAAGATCTGAAGGCCGATAGAACAAAAAAGAAAAGGAAGGCAAGCATATATATATAAAAAAAAGGATGGCAGCTCGATGGTATTCGCATAGATGCCTCCTGTTAAAGTCAGCCGAACCAAATCTGATGGGGCTATCTCAAGAGCACTACATGAAAGCCTATCAATTTCCAATTGAAGAGCAAGACTTAGATGGTCGGGAATGGTCGCACATAAGTCAGGCAGATCACCCAAAGGGTAAGCAAAATACCTGAAGATGCTAATGACTAACGCTATTACTAATAACATTTTAGCAGCCCTGAGTAGCTAGCCAGGTTAATGGTTTACTGACGATAACTTTCCCATTCGCTTTAAAACACCATGCAGGAATCCAAGCGCAACCATTCTTAAAGACAGTAGCTTTTTACCACTAAGTAGTGGATAGCCGACGACTCTTCTAATCGTTTTAAAACCCTCGAGAAGATTCCAGCCAATTGGGAAGCTCTTCCATAAAATCATATATATTGAATTTCTAACTATATAATAATGGCGAATTGGATTAGCATGGATTGGCTTTAGTGATGTGCCATATTTAACGAAGCTATCCCCAATATTATGTGAAAGTATAACTTTGGCAGAAAAGTAGATACTGCATTGACTCATCCAAGCTCGCAGACACCAATCATGATCTATCCCATCAATAAAGAGATTCTCATCCATTACGCCCACAGTGGAAAACGACTTTTGCGTAAAGAGGCATCCTGAAGTGGCCGCAGTAGGATGTGCTGTATTAATCAAATAGTTTGAGCCAAGAATCGCATTAGTGGCTAATCTGCTCCGATGCTTAATATCAATAAGCATCGGAGCAAGGCAGACTATCGAGTGATCAACTGATGATATGCTTTGATATTCATTAATCATTCCATCGATATAGCCATCGCTTATCCGAGAATCCTGATCAAATAAAAACAGATATTGAGAGGCACTTGATATGAAGACTTTAATGATGGCATTCAGGGCAGTTGCCAAACCGAGATTTTCTCCCAAGAAGATTATTGAGTTTGAGAGGCTTGAATAGATAGAAATATCTTGATCGGGTGACAATGCATTGATAAAGACATGTATTTCACAGCTTTGCCGACGAAGATCTTGTAGCAATGATATCGTTGAAGAAGGGTGGTTATAAAGAACAACTCCTGCAAAGGCTTTCATAAGCAATTAGGCGAAAGAGTAGATAAATGCTCTAAGATCTTGACCCGAAGTTTTGCGTACAAAGTCTCCGGAGCTTCTTCAGGATTGAATCCGCTGTGGCGGTCCTATTGAACGGGTCCGTAGTCCTGTTGCAGGCCGTAACGAATTGCTCGATTCTGGCGATCAGTTCTTTAACGCTGCAGAAGCTGCCCCGTCGGTTCGCCCCCCGCTGCGTAATGATCCCAAACCAGGGCTTCTCCTGGTTGAGCCAGGAGCCGTAGGTGAAGGTGTACTGCACATAGCGCGGGTCCCGCTGAGCCAGCCAGCTCCTGGCCCTGGCGTGCTTGTGGGAGCACTAGTTATCCACGATCACGTTGATGTCGATCTCATCGGGGGCGGACTTCCCGATCTGGCGCAGAAACGCCAGAAATTGCCTAAGAGCTCTTGGCTATTGTTTTCTTTACAAAAAACACATATCCGATCATTACAAACATAGAAAAAATCAAACACGAACAACAATCCTGGCAAGCTTTAGGCCAATCAATATGAATCGGGTCAGGATAACTACTGGTAGATACTTGCGTAGCATCCTGCTCTGAGCAAACCCATTGATGTGCTCAATATAAAGTTGCCACGATCTGTAACCAGAAGAGAAGCCTTGAGCATTATAAATTGCAATGACACTATCAACCACTAATGGGCCCGAATCCATGGACTCAAGCACCTCGCAAGTAAAGATATAATCACTAGTGACCTGGAGATTAGGGTTGAAGCGAATATTCATCGCCTTAATATATACCGCATCGTATATTATTGACTGATGGATTCTAGGCATTCCAAGCAGCCAATGTATCTGACCAGCGCTTCCTCCGGTTTTCCTAAAGTCGTACATTCCACAATCGGGCTGCCCCAGTATTACGGTATCCGCAAGTATGCAAGGACTATTACTACCTATAATACACGGCAGAGCATCAAGAAAGCCGGGGGCAAGGGTATCATCTGCGCCCAAAAACAGGAGCTTTCTACTTGAAGCCACATCAACTCCCCGGTTCATTGCAATATAGATTCCAGGCTGGCGACACTCTGCAAATCTGATGACAATCTCTTCAACTGAAAATTCATTGAATAAGGATTTTAGCAAAGATATCGAGCGATCACCCTCCTGCTCAGCATGAACGAATATAAATTCAGCCAAAAAATCCGAATCGGCACAAAGTTCAAGATTTTTTTTAATATTTTGAATCCATGCCCCAACATTCTTGACGGGCATGATGATAGAAATAACAGCCGTCTCACCCATAACTTTTGGCCTAATAAGTATTTGGTTGAATTTGTCAAGCCCCGTCATGCCAAGCCAAGAGAAGTCTTGAGAGATTCGTTGACAGTCATCGAAAACATTCTTAGCTGCTAGGGAGGCACGTTCTTTGTGCCAATGGTTTGTTCATCTAGAAAACAATTCGACAGGTCTTGGTGCTCTCCGTGGTCTGCCATGGCCGAGCAATTGCGCCGCCGTGGCGGACACTTGAGCATCCAAATGCCAGTGTCAGCGACTAGGTGGTAATCATGCTGCTGAAGCGGGCCGAGAGCCTGCTCACCGGGTTTATCGCGATCACGGCCATGGCTGATAGTGCCTTTCCCAGTGTCGAGCTGCTCGACTGGTTTGAGGGGCCCTCGAGCTTGCGGTACGTGATATGCGCCTGCGCGGCGACACCTGGATTAACGGGACTGCAGCGCCGATGTGCTGTGAGGTTTGGCAGCTGCACCTGTCCCGCGATCATTGCCGCGGGTTTCGGGATCTGCGGATCTGGGATGGAAGCCGTCGGGTCAATCTTGTCATGGACAAGCCAGTGGGTATCACCGCAGCGAAACCCTGGTATCTGGTCAGCAACCTAGAACCTAATCTTAATCTGGTCTGGATCTATGGCCAGCGCTTCTGCTGCGATCAGTTGTTCCGCGACCAGAAATCAAGGAATTTCCAGCTTGAGCGTAGTGGGCTGAGGGATCCTATTCGAATAGATCGGCTGCTACTAGTAGTTGCGATCTCCGTGCTGATAAGCCATCAGCAAGACTATGCCCTCAGCCTCGCTGGTGAACGGCGCCGCGTCGATCCCCACAGGAAACGCCGCCTCAGCTTTGCCCGTATCGAACTGCCTTGGTTGCAGCAGAGCGTGATCGCAGCCGGCCGTGCCCTTCTAGCCTAGATGCCCAGGGTTGCCCTAAAGTTCAACCAGGTCACGTTTTCGGCAAGCTGATGAACCTGGCGTCCTCAAACCCCCTAGGCGGGTGTATACGTTATACGTGGTTGGACTACACAACTAACCAGGCCGAAACTTGATTAATTTCTTGATGGCAGAATCGTATAATGGATAAGTTGACAGAACCGCATCAACATTTAAATGGCTAAAGTCCCAATACTTCAACCGACCGTTACTGGTTGCATAGCAATAACCGCCTGATTCGCCGCAGAGAATTTCAAATGGATTCACAATTTTTACCCTAGAGTCTTCAGCCGCCCACCGACCAAGTGCTTCAAGATAGACCTTGCGCTGATTCTTTTGTGAATTAGCAATAAATTTATGATCACGTGCATGCTCCTTACTGCAAAGCGGATTCAAGCGAGTCAATGCACCTCTTCCGCATATATCCGAAACGGTGTTATCGAAGCCCAAGAATTTAGGATTAGGGGCAACTACTATTAAATAGTTGCCTTGATTTAAAACATCTTTAAAGGCAATTTTAAACGCCCTTGCCTTGGCCATCTGCTCGGCTTCTGACGGGAAATGAAGGACCGGGTCAGCAATAGAAGCAATTATAAATATTACGGGACGACGCAGTTCTTCGAAAACCCACATGGGGATCTTGTTTACATCTTTGCACTTCGATTCAGCGACGAAGGCTGGATCCTGCGGGACCAAACAACCGTGATATGCATAGTTGAAGACGGACATACCCTTCTGTTTAGCAATCTCCTCTGCAATCGGAAATAGTTGGTGAGCATGACTATCGCCCAGTATCACAACAACTGGCAATTTCTTATTGGCACCTTCCTCTTCCCAAAAGCAATTCCGGATCGAAGAGCGAATTGACAACCGAGATACGCTATAAGCGGCAGTTTGGCAATCAACATTTTTTCTTCTAGTCACAGGTCCAATATAATTTATCTGACTCTGTCGACCCCTTTGAAATGTTCCAATATCTCCACGATCCAGAACTATTTTCTGAGAAATTATAGGATTTGACAAGGCAGCAACAGGTCCCGATGTCGCGATGAGTGAAGTTATTCCAATAGAAATTACTTTGAATGGGCTAACACACTTTCTATTTCGGAAAGGTTTTTCTATCCATTCGTAAGAGGCAATAGCACAGGCATAAATAAGAGCCAAAAAGGGCAAAGTACTCCACCAAGAGATGCCGATGGTCCAACGACTAATAGCAAGGACTGTCCAGTGCCACAAGTAAAGAGAATAAGAAATAAGGCCGACATAAACTACCTTCTCAAGCGTAAAAAACTTATAGGCGGCAGTTCCTTTTTTTAGGCAGCCAATCAGCACTGCTGAAAGGACAACAATGGAAATGGTTGCTGGAACAGCCGCTGCAACTGGTAAAAACATCACCCCAATCATCGCTAACACAACTAAGAGGGGGGGAACTCGCTCGATGCCTTGCTCAATCTTCGCCCGCTTGTGGAACCCAACAAAAAGCAGACATCCTGCTGCCATCTCCCAAAAGCGAGGCAACATTAAGAAGTAGGCTGCTGGCTGATTGACGTAATAGAGATAATTAAAACTTATGAGTGAAGCAACTGTAAGTACACCAACTAATAAAACTAGGTTTCTTGTACCTTTTGCAGTCTGCTTACCGAACCCAGAGAACCAGATTAGGAATGGAAACAGCAAGTAGAACTGTTCTTCCACGCCAAGCGACCAAGTGTGCGTAAAGGGATTTAGTTCGCTTGATTGGGCAAAGTAGTCAGTCGATTGCCGGAAGAGGTAGAGATTTGATAATCCAAATAGTGATGCGATCCCAGTTTTAAGCGCTTTTGCTGGATCTGAATTGAACAAACAGATCAAAACACTCGTTAGCAGAACGAAGACAACTAACGCAGGCACAAGTCGCTTAATCCTCCGCTGATAAAAGCCACTCAGAAATTCGCCAAAGCCTTTGCTCCCTCTCCCTGATAGCGAAGATGTAATCACATAACCTGAAATTACAAAAAAGATATCAACTCCAAGGTAGCCACTCGGAAGAAGATCCTTGTTGAAGTGATTGATGATGACAGCAATGACCGCGAATGCCCTCAGGCCATCAATTTCGGGCCGGTATCTGCTTTGCACAAGGTTAAGCCGATTGGAGGACTGTGGCAAATCTTCTATTGTTGCCATGCTATTAATTGGCTCCGAGATCCCAACGTGTGTCTAGCCCGTGCCGGTTCTACCGATCTGTTGCGGTGAAAGGGATCTTGCGTTTCTCCTCAAACTAGCGGCTGATCTGGTGATAGAGCTTGCGCTGGTTGGTCATGACGTTCAGCGCGACATAGGCGCCCTGCTTGAGACACCAGAGAAAAACACCTGAGTTGTATGCAGGGCATCCGCCTGGATCAGCTTTCCTTCCAGATCCATCGTGCTTAGCAGCTCCTTGAGCGCCGTCCGTTCGCTGGACTCATGGGTGTCGTAGCTCTTCTGAGCTAAAGCAACACCGAGGACACGGGCGTAGACGGGGGTGAGGGATAGCAGCCGGGCATTCGGATGGGTAAGCATGGGTGGTGAGGCAAGTGGGCCGACGGTGACACAATTCGGACTATGGCGACCTCAGAACCACTGGTCAGCTGAACGACGTGGTAGGACCACACAGTTAATGCACGTAATATCAATCAACTCTTCAACACATCTCGGCGCAGGAAAATGCCATCCATTTGCAAAGACTGGCCAGTTCGCGGATCTGTGAATCCCTTCTGTAAAGCCCAAAGCATGAAACCTTCTTGATCCAATCGATCAATAACGTCTCTCCATAACTTTTGCCCTTCATACAAAGGTATAAGAGAGAGCTCGCAGATCAAACCTTGAGCCCGCCCTAGAGTTTCAGCCGCTCCATCAAGCACTTGCCATTCATATCCTTGTGTATCAATTTTGATAAAAAGCTTTGAATTGCGATTAAAATATTGGCTTGCAATGCTATCTAGCATCTTGATGGACACTTTTTCGCTTGAAACATAGGCGGAGCCTAGAGCTGCTTCAGCATGTGATGGATGCATAGAAAGGACAGACGAGGAAACGGAATTACCCGCTATATTAATTTCTACTTCTCCATCATAGTTTCCAATTGCGCATCTCTCATGAAGCATCCAGCGCGGGTCGCGTTTAACAGACTCAGTCAGATACATTGTTGCCGATTTAAGAGGCTCGAAACTAATAATTTTACCCTGATAACCAGCATTGCGAATGTATTTAACAAATTGGCCTGTATTGGCTCCAATATCAAAAACCGTATCCGTTTCCACGAGCTTCAACGCAGAAACTATTTGGGCGCAAGCAGAGGAGGAGGGTATCATGCGGCAAACTTCAAATCCAAGCAAGTTGGCAATTTGCTTGACTATACTTTTCATTGGTTTAAAGATCATGACGGATCAATGAATGAGTTGAAAGTAAAAGAAGGCTACTTATGGGCACATAGAAAAGCCAAGAGCCCTACGCGTTAAGCTTTCGAGACACATTTTTAAGACTACTTTTGGATACTATTCAATAACCGCCGCCAGCAATTTCCCGAAGTAATATATAGATTATGCTTGATCTCGAAGCCGCAAACAAACACACAATTGAAGAACATGCAATTATATGCCTTCATTATTTAGGTATTAATCATAAATTTGCTACCTGGCAATCAGCGAGAGCACCACAACATTATGATCAGGCCAAAGACCCGACAAGCCATTAAACTTCCGGGTGTAACCAATACTCATCAATGCGCGCACAAGTCTTATTGGAAATTTAAAGCCTTGATGCAAATGACGAACGCGTAAATAATCTTCCAAAAACAATCCATCAACCATGGAGAAATACCGCAAACTAGGAAATACTACATGCTCGGGAAAAGACGCATACCACCAGTTTTGACGTGCGACACGGGCCATTAGGCACTCAGGGTCGCCCGTAACAATAACAATGCGACCGCCTGGCGCCAAGAGATCCTTACACTTAGTTAAAAAGATTGAGATATCATACAGATGCTCGACAAGATCAAATGCGGTTATAAGATCAAAACTAGAGTCTACCTCATCGAGAGCGCTAAACACTTTATGATCTTTAGCAGAACAAAAAGATCGTGCTTCGCGGGAGTATTCGACACCAGATGTTTTCAGACCAAAACTTCTGGCATCATCCAAAAATGATCCATCATTGCATCCTATATCTAATACATTCTGGGATTTAAGGAGCATATCTTCAAGGCATTTTCGTACAGTTGCTGTCTTTTTATTTAAAAAAGTTTTGCCAGTCTCAGCAGCATCACCAGACCAACGCGAAATAGCATTGCTTCCAGAGTAAAGCATTACTGAATCGGCTTCATTCACAGAATTCTGCTTGAATAATGATTTACAACTTAAACAGATCCAAATCTCAGGTCTTTGCGATTGAACTATTGCAGAGCTTGAATAAAGCTCAAGTTTTTTTAAAGATTGCTTGCCCAGCTCTCTTATAAATTGATTCCCGCAGGCAGGACATTGAGTATGCCAGAGATTATTTTCAATCAAGTTCATAGTCTGATTCATTGATTACTTCATATCAAGGTAAACATTACATACTTGGAAGCGATGCATGCCATGCTAACTATTGATATTGACACAAATGCATAAAAAGCGATTCGGTATTTTTTTTCTTGGCCTTTAAGCGCAACAATTGTCAATATACACGTTATAACATATGCAGTGTTGCAAGCCACTAAGCCTAGCAGCCCAAAACTATCCCCCATTCCAACCATTCCAAGCAGCACTAAAACAGTAGAAATCGAGACAACAATCGAAATAAACTTAAAGTCTTGCCTTGAAAGTAAATAATAGTAACCATAGCAATTAGTTGAGTATATACCGTAAATAAAGCACATAAGGGCTATGGATTGCTCGGCAAAAAAGATTTGATTTTGATCATGCAGGCTCGGGAAAAATATGCTTCTGATAATCGGTGATAACAGAATCAACGAAAGACCGAGACTTGGGCCTGCAATTAGGCTTATATTTGCATACTTTTCCAGACTCAGTGCTGCTTGTTTGTTGGAATCAACCTTTGGCACAATATGTATTATTGGTTGTACAAGTAGAGCCGAAAGGGAATTTATTTGTCCTGCCACTAGTGAGGCGATCGTATAAAATGCTAAATTTTTTGACCCAAGCGCACTGCCAACAATCAACTTGTCTACACTTGAAAAACAAAGTGAGCTTAAAGAGCTAGCAAATAATGATAATGACTTTTTCACCGTATCTATCAAGCTTGAAATGTTAGCGCAAGCTGCAATCCTAGCTTCCCTGCCGCGCACCTGAACAGCCCAAGATCTTATAACTATAAGAATAATCATTGCCCATCCGGCTGTTGCATATGATTGCAGAGCAAGATTTAGATTAAAAGACGATTGAGTCAAGGTCGTTGCAAGATTAACTCCTAAAATAGTCAAGACTTGACCTGAACTAATCAAAGCCAAATCCTTGTACCTATTTTGACTAACAAGTATTACCGATGCTACTCCTGCGAGCATTTTTCCTCCGGTGAGACCAAAAGCGCACCCGCTAATCGCATCTGCAACAACTAATTGATTCTCCTCATCGTGGATGAATGCTACTAGCCAGGGTGCCAACAAAAACAATAAGCCAGACACCAAACCAGCCGCAACAACAGCCAGAATGAGAATTGAGTTTATTTTTTGTTCGTAGTTTTCCCCTTTACTATCTTCTTTGCTTAGGCTTCCGGCATAAATGGTTAGGCCGAAATCAAGAGCGGCACTTGTAGTCGTTATGGCTGTAACGAAAGCCCACGATCCAAAATCAGACTGAGACCATGTTCTTGATAATATTGCTACAGAAAATACTCCTCCGCCAAGCCTAATAAATCCCGTGCCGAGGTTAAAAGCTGAGCTATTATTCATTTATAATCTAAGGCCCACCATGAGTGAAATAAGCAAGCAGAATAATTATTTAAAAAATAAATTTACCTTTAGACTTCATACGCTTTGGCGATGTCTTTTGCATGGATAGGGTTGAAAATTAAGCTTTTAAGTCGCGCTTGCTGTTGCATTATATCCTTAGGACTGGTCTGCAGTCTATAAATATAGCCTACGGCATTTGGCTGTAATATGCAACATGGATGATGATGGACTGTGTTCCGAATGGACTAGAAATTCTTTTTTACCTTTCAAAGTCAAGCACAATCTTATATCAATTTATTCTACCATTCTGGGTAACTGCCTAATATCTAAGTTGGGAGTAAGGCTCATCTAATAGCTCAGAACAAAATAAATCCGTTGAAAGGTAAAGCCCAAAGTCGATGTGGGTTTGCCTTTGCGGCTACATCGCCCGATCCGGTCAGCTCAGCTATAGCTTTACCAGCCGCTGGCTGAGATCCTCGCGGAACTGGGCCACGGTGCTGCGCAAACACTCCGCCAGCGCGATCCGCGCTCGCTAACCCAAGGCTGCCAACCTGTTCACATCTAGCTGTTTCTTCGGGGTGCCATCGGGTTTGCTGGCATCCCAGAGGATCTCGCCCTAAAAGCCCGTTGCAGCGGCCACAGCTTCGGCAAGCTCGCGGATCGTCAGATCCACACCGGTGCCTACATTGAGGAACTGCTGCTCTTCCGGCCCATACAGATTGGTGGGCAAGTGCTGCGTAGAAGGCTTCGCCTACAGGCTGATGGCATCAAAGCCGTGCTGCCGGTGCAGCGCCACACACAGCTTGATGCCGGTGATCTTGGCGATCGCATAACACTCATTGGTGGGCGCCAAGGGCTCGGTGAGCAGCGCTTCCGCGCGGATCGGCTGGTCGGCAAGCTTGGGGTAGATGCAGCTGCTGCCCAGAAACAGCAGGCGCCGCACCCCAGAGCGCCAGGCCATTTCGATCACATTGGTCTGGATCTTGATGTTATCGAGCAGAAAATCAGCTGGGTAGCTGTTGTTGGCCTGGATGCCGCCCACCTTGGCCGCCGCCAGCACCACCACCGTGGGCGTGTGCTCGGCAAACCAGCGCTGTACATCCGGGCCGTTTTCCAGATCCAGCTCGGCGCGGCTGGCTGTGAGCAGGTTGGAGTAGCCCACCCGTTGCAGCGCCCGGCAGATGGCGCTGCCCGCCATGCCGCGGTGGCCGGCCACGAAGATGCGGTCGGCGGGGGTGATCAGGCAATCCATCAGCTGATGCCTCCCGCTTGGTCCACAAGTGGACTAAGTTGGTTTCCGATGGATCCGCACCCCATGGCTGAGCGTGTTGTGAATGTGCATGAGGCCAAAACCCACTTTTCACGCCTAATCGATGCCGCCCACGCCGGCGAAACGATCCTTTTGGCCAAAGGAGGCAAGCCCTGGGCGCGCTTGGTGCCTCTCGAGCAGCCTCGCCCGCGCCGCCAGGCCGGAGTCCTGGCTGGCACCATCACCCTGCCAGCACCGGAGCTACTGCTGGAACCTCTGCCGGAGGAGGAGCTTGCTGCCTTGGAGCAGCCTCTCCTCTGACCTTGCCCGTGATGACGCAGCTGTTGCTCGACACCCATGCCCTCCTGTGGTGGCTGGCTGAGCCGGATCGTCTCTCCCCTGCCGCCCACGCCGCCATCAGCGATCCCGCCAATTCGGTCGTTGTGAGCGCCGCCTCCGGTTGGGAGATCGCCACGAAGGTGCGCCTGGGCAAGCTGCCAGCGGCCAGGGAATTGCTCGAAGATCTGCCCGGGTTGCTTGCAGCCCAAGGGTTTCAGCTGTTGCCGATCACCCTGCAACAGGGCCTGCATGCTGGCAGCTACCCAATGCCCCACCGCGACCCTTTTGATCGTCTGCTGGCCGCCCAGGCTGAGCTCGCCAAGCTCACCCTGGTGACCGTGGATCCAGAGCTTCAGGCGTTCCCCTGCAGGCTTCTCTGGTAGCGCCATCAGCCCTTCTCTCCAGCGGCAGCCAGGTCGGCAGGGCCCTGGAAGTCGAGCAGGGCGTCGGTCAATGATTCCAGCTGCTCAAGCGGCAGCGCCTGGATCTGGGCTGTGCTTAATAGACACCTCCCAGATGCTGGCGACCGACACCACGCAAGGGCTTGCGGCCATCAGTTCACGGGTTTCGGGGCCAAGCCGAGGATCGTTTAAGAGCCACCAAAGCATCACCTGAGTGTCGAGCAACAGGCGCATCAGTTGTTGAACAGCTCATATGCAAACAGCCCTGCAACGTGTTGATCCACAGCTTCACTGAAAGCGGCATCCACATGGGCTGGCGCGAGAGCTGGCTCTTGGCAGCAAGCATGTTTATCTGCAGGATCAACTGCCTAGGGATTAACAGGCTTAGTTAGAAAGACGGCCTCGGCGGCAACCAGTCGTCATGGCTGAGTCCAGAGGCAGCGGCCCACCCTCTGCACGTGCTCTTCCAGCTCGGCGGGAAGCTCGTGGCGCAGCACCAGATCCACCTGCCAGGGAAGGCAGAGATCATCCACGTCGTTCATCAGGCGCAGTCGATCGCGGTGGTTCAGCTGCGGGGCCTCCAGGCAGAGATCAAGATCAGAGCCTGGCTGCTCACGCCCCATCGCCCGCGAGCCGAACAGCCAGATGCCCTGCACTTGCGGCTGTGCTGTGAGCACAGCCAGGAGCCGCTCTTGCGCCTGTGCCGGGATGTTCATGGCGCTTCCTCCTGAACCCGTTGCTCCAGCCTGCTGCGCAACTGCTGAAAACAGGGCAGATAGCAATCGATGATCTGAGCCCCAATGGCATCCGCCGTGGCGCGGTTGTAGGTATGGCTGGTGAGATTGCGGTCTTGAAGCATCAGCATCCAGGCTTCGCCGTGCTCGATCAGGCCCAGACGGAAGGCTTCGCGCAGGGTGTCCCGCGATCCCAGCAGAGAGGTATCGCCCTGGCTGCGCAGCAGATCACGCAGCGTGTTCCAGGCGAGCTCGTAGGTGTATTCAAAGGCCTTGATCAGCCCCTGCTGCTCGCGTTCATTCAACGCCGGAGGCTCTAGGAAATCTTCCAGGCGATCCAGAGCCTTGCAGTAATTGCTGAAGCGCTGCTGCCAGCGGATGTCCTCCGCCATCAGCCCACGCCAGCTGCGTTGGTGGGTGGGTTTTCCATGGAGCCCACCACCGCGAAGCCCTTACGGCGCAAAAGGGCCTCCTTGGCAGCCTCTTCTTTATCGGTGGCAACCATCTCTGCCACCAGTTCCTCCAGGGTGGTGGTGGGCGTCCAACCCAGTTTCTCGTGGGCCTTGCTGGGATCGCCGAGCAGAGTTTCCACTTCGGCCGGGCGGAAATAGCGCGGGTCGATCCGCACCACTACTGCTCCTGTGTCGGCTCGGCGGCCGATTTCCTGCAGGCCTTCTCCCTGCCACTCCATCGCGCCCCAGCCCAGCTCACCGGCCGCCAGCTCAATGAAGCGGCGAACCGATTCCTGACGGCCCGTGGCAATCACGAAGTCTTCCGGTGTGCCGGGCTGCTGCAGCATCCGCCACTGCATCTCCACATAGTCGCGAGCGTGGCCCCAGTCGCGCAGGGAATCGAGGTTGCCCATGTAGAGGCACTCCTCCAACCCCTCATTGATGCGGGCCAGGCCGCGGGTGATCTTGCGGGTCACAAACGTTTCCCCCCGCCGCGGAGATTCGTGGTTGAACAAGATGCCGTTGCAGGCATACATGCCGTAGGCCTCGCGGTAGTTAACCGTGATCCAGTAGGCGTAGAGCTTGGCCACGCCATAGGGGCTGCGGGGGTAGAAGGGCGTGGTTTCCTTCTGAGGGATCTCCTGCACCAGGCCGTAGAGCTCGCTGGTGCTGGCCTGATAGATGCGAGTTTTGGCGCTGAGGCCCAGCATGCGAACGGCCTCCAGGATTCGCAGGGTGCCAAGGGCATCGCTGTTAGCGGTGTACTCCGGCGCCTCGAAGCTCACCGCCACATGGCTCTGCGCGCCCAGGTTGTAGATCTCATCCGGCTGCACCTGCTGGATGATCCGGATCAGGTTGGTGCTGTCCGTCAGATCGCCGTAGTGCAGCACCAAGCGCGGATCGCTCTCGTGGGGATCCTGGTAGAGATGATCGATGCGGCTGGTGTTGAAGCTGCTGGCCCGGCGCTTGATGCCATGCACCGTGTAGCCCTTCTCCAGGAGGAGCTCCGCCAGGTAGCTGCCGTCTTGGCCGGTGATGCCGGTGATCAAGGCAACGCGGCCAGTGCAAGTGACGAGCGTGGGGCTGAGGGTCATCGGCTGGGGGTAGGGGCTTGAGGGAGAAACGGTGGTGGCGTGCCGACGCTGTGTCGCTCTGAAACACACCCTTAGAGAATCTGTACAGACCGTACGGAAGCCTGGACAGTGCTTGGGGGGTTCATGCTCGTGCTCATCGCAGCGCCAACCTCATCAAGCGCCAGCCATAGACATACCTATGGCGTATGAACGCAGAAGGGAAAGGAGTAGAACTCAACCTTCTCGCCTCAACTTGCCAAAGATCGCACAGCAACAGAGCCAGATCTCGTCATGTAAAAAATTTTTAATTCGCAGGTTAAGAGCTAGTCTCACCCCCCCCCTCGCTCCCAGTCATCACAGCGGCACTGCTGCCGCAAATCCGACCGCCCCGGTAGATAAGGTCGAAGTTAGATGTGTCATTCCATCCCGGTGCAACCGTTGCAACGACGAGTTTGGTGGGTGGGCACAGCCGTGGCATTGGCTGTTCTGGGCCTGCAACCCTGCCTGGCCAACACCCCAGCCCCTACGGCCGCCAGCCGCAGCCGCGTCGTATACGACAGCTACATACTCGGCCCGGGCGACACCCTGCAGATCGAGCTCCTCGACATCCCCGAGCTCAGCGGCACCGTGTCGATCGGCCCAGATGGCACCCTCTATCTACCCCGCCTGCGCGCCCTCTACGTGGAAGGGCTCACGGTGGAGGAGCTGCGCTACTTCCTTACCGAGCAATTCAAGCGCTACGTGCGCCAGCCCGAGATCTACATCCGCCCGGTGGGCTTCCGCCCGATCCGCATCTACGTGGGCGGCGAGGTGAAGCGGCCTGGTTATTACACCCTCAGTGGCACCCAGGAGCTGGGCAGCGTGTCCAGCTCAGCAGATACGGCGATCCGTGCCAGCGGCGGCGATCAGCTCAACAGCAGGCCCGACAGCACTGCCTCTCCAGGTTCGGGCGCCAGTAGCTCTGGCGGCGGCGGAATCACTACCTTCGGGGCCCTGTTCCCCACCGTGTTCGACGCGATCCGCACCGCCCAGGGGATAACCCCCTACTCCAACCTGGCCGAGGTGCAGGTGACCCGGCGCCAGCCCGTGAGTGCCGGCGGCGGCAAGATCCGCACCCAGCTCAATTTCCTCAGCTTGATCACCGAGGGCGATGAATCCCAGAACATCCGCCTCTTCGACGGCGACGTGGTGAGCGTGGCCAAAAGCCCTGTGGTGCTGCGCGAGCAGCTGCTTAAGGCTGGGCAAACCAACCTCAGCCCCCAGTTCATCCAGGTGTACGTGAGTGGCCGGGTCAAGACCCCCGGTGGCATCACCCTGCCCCAGGCCTCAGCCCTCAACCAGGCCCTAAACCTCGCTGGCGGCCCCTCCCTGCTGCGCGGCAAGGTGGAATTCATCCGCTTCACCCGAGAAGGTGAACTGGATCGTCGCCTGTTTACTTACAACCCCAACGCGGCCAGCGACTCGGCGGCCAATCCGATCCTGATGGCCGGCGACATCATCCGCGTGCAGGATTCGGCCCTCTCCGCCAGCATCAACGTGATGAACGAGCTCACCGGCCCCTTCGTGGGGGTGTACTCGGTGTACAGCCTCTTCCGCTGATGAGCCCCTCCCTGCCCCAGCCGGCTCCAGCCGACGACGAGATCGACCTTGGCCAGCTCGCGGCCTCCCTGCGGCGCCGCTGGCGCCTGATCGCCCAGGTGGCCGGCGGCACCCTGCTGCTCTCCGCCGCAGTCACCCTGCTGCAGAAGCCCCTGTGGGAAGGGGAATTCCAGATCGTGCTGGCCGATCCCGAGAAGAAACAGGGCGGAGGAGCGGCCCAGAATCCGGCCCTGGCCTCCCTGATCGGCACCGGAGCTGGCGGCAAGGACAGCCTCGAAACTGAGGTGAAGATCCTCGAGAGCCCCTCGGTGCTCAAGCCGGTGTTCGACTTCGTCAAAACCAGCAAGCAGCGGGCCGGTGAAAACGTAGATCGGCTGCGCTACGCCGACTGGCTCAAGGACGACCTCAAGATCAAGCTCGAGAAGGGCACCTCCGTGCTCAACCTCTCCTACCGCGACACCAACAAGCCCCTGGTGCTACCGGTGATCGATCGCATCTCCAAGGCCTACCAGGATTACTCCGGGCGCGACCGCGAGCGCGGCCTGGTGCGTGGCGTGGCCTACCTCGACCAGCAGATCGAGCTATACCGCCTCCGGGCCGTGGCCTCCCTGCGCGCTGCCCAGCGATTCGCCATCGAACAGGACCTCACCGCCCTCAAGGGTGGAGGCAAAGGGGACGATGAGGTGGTTAATTCCCTCAACATCGAAGCCATTCGGGTGCAGGCCGCCAATGAGATCCGCAATATCAATGAACAACTCAAACAACTGAGATCCCTTGGCAGCGACCCAAACACCGTCATGTTTCAGGGCCTGCTGATTCCCGAGCTCGCCGCCCAAGGGCTTCCCCAGCGCCTCAACGCGATCGATAACCAGCTGGCTTTCCTGCGCTCGAAATTCACTGAAAGGGAGGATTCGATCCGGACACTCAAACAGGAGCGGACCCTGCTGATCGGCCTACTTAAAATCAAAGCTTTTGGCTTCCTAGAGGCCAAGCGCAGTGCCGCCCAAGCTCGCCTCGCCGCCGCCGATCGCCCGAAGGGCGTGCTGATTCGCTACCGCGAACTGCTCCGCGTCGCAGCCCGCGATGAGGCCACCCTCAACAAGCTGGAAGACGAGCGCCGGGTGCTGGCCCTCGAGCAGGCCCGCAAACCCGACCCCTGGCA
>Ga0247844_1003862_pt1 | contig 21228 bp, 21 predicted proteins | sample LaCtaG_FD_192421 | JGI IMG/M metagenome (GOLD analysis project Ga0247844, IMG submission 192421) | Freshwater microbial communities from meromictic Lake La Cruz, Castile-La Mancha, Spain - LaCruzMarch201714.5m_1 | ecosystem: Environmental > Aquatic > Freshwater > Lake | place: Spain: Castile-La... | reverse complement strand
ATGATTGATAATTTGTTCACAAAACACAACGAAATAAATCAAAATAAGACCGAAATGAAATTGAATCATTTTGGATCAATAAGATTGTTGAAAAAAATAGGGTGTTTTCTTTCTGACACTATATAAAGATATGCTGAAAGAAGGTGACGGTACAAAAATGATAATAGAGGAAATTCAACTTGATACGAATATTCCTGCGAATTATTTTAATAAGGGGAATTTGAAATAAAGATCTTTGGTTAGTTGAAAAGTAAAATTCGTCTTTGCAAAATTTGATAATTTAGGTACATTACCAATTTAGGATCGAAAAATAATTGCAAATGTCGATAATATCTTGTCAAAAGTTTCGAATTTTGGAAAAGGCGAGTTTGGACTAGGAAAATAGAAAACCCACGCAGGAAGTGAAATTCTTGCGTGGGTTTAAAACGTTTTAAATTGTTAAAAGGAATTTATCTTTTAATCCAATTTTGTATCTTAATACCTTTAATTCTTTCAAATTCTGAAACGTTTTCAGTTACCATAATTAACTCGTTTTCAATGGCTGTAGAACCAATTAATAAATCAAAATCCCCTATCATTGTCCCCAAAGTACTTAATCTAGCCTTTTCTTTTCCATACAAATAGATAGCACTATACAGCGGAAGTACAGCAACCAGTTCAATTAATTCTTCTATCAATTTATGATTCTTTGTTGGGTGCTGACTTTTTTCTGCACCATAAACCAATTCAGCAAGCGTTATTTCCGAAATGGCACAATTTTCTATTCCCACCTCCTCAAATTTGGAAAGAAGGTTAAATTTGCCTCTGAAAAAATGAATACATATGTTAGTGTCTAATAAGTAATTCATTAGAATTCCAGTATTTCGCGATTGTTAGTTCTAGATTCTTTAATCTCCTTAATAATTGAATCCGAATCCTTACTGTCTTTCCATGAACCAAACAATGAGGCGATACTCTTATTATTCGTTTTATTATCTTCGATTGACTCTGTAAGCTTAATGATTAATTTTTTTTTTGTATTTGTATCCATTTTGGATAAAAAACCAAAGAAATTATCAATTGACTTATTATTTAAATTTATTGTGTTCATAATAAATTGATTTATCTTGTTTATTATACCACAAAGATAATTCAAAAATGGTTATCTAAAGGTATTTACCTAAAAATTATTGGCAATTGAGCCCTAAACCTTGTATTCTAAAGTCAGATGTAAGCCTTAATCCTTGCGTGTCTGTTCACGAATTTGAGGCCCCGATTTTTCCAAAATCCGCCCAGAAATTCGGATACGATTTGCTCACCACTTCCGGATTTTCAATGGTAATGGGGCGAGTCAAAGCCACTGGGGCAAATGCCATCGCCATTCGATGATCATCGTAAGTACTAATGCTCACAATTTCTGCCACTTCACAACGCTCATTGTCCCATGCCAACATACCTTCGGCAGGTTCAAACAATAAATAACCAAGCTTTCTGAGCTCATTTATCAGCGCTTCAATTCTATTGGTTTCTTTTATTTTCAAACTTTCCAATCCACTAAAAGTGAATGGAATTCCTTTCAAACAGCAAGTTACTGCAAATGTTTGAGCCAAATCTGGCTGGTCGGTGAAGTCATATTCCAAAAATGTAGTGACATCTTCATTCGGTGTAAGTAATACACCTTCAGACATATATGTTGTTCCAACACCCAATTTAGTAAAAAGCTCAGCCACTTTGCTGTCGCCTTGGTAACTGTTTGGGTTCAATCCGTTGAGGTAAACACCCCCTTTCCCCACCAACGAAAGTATTTCGTACCAATAGGAAGCTGCCGACCAATCAGATTCTACTTTGTATGTAATGGGTTGATATTCTTGTTGTTCAATGACTATTGTGTCGTCTGTGAAATCAACGTCAACACCATATTCTCCCATCATTTCCATGGTCATTTTGATATATGGCTTTGAAATTATTTTTCCTTCCAGAACAATCTTCAATCCATTTTGCATGATAGGAGCTACCATCATCAAAGCAGAAATGTACTGACTGCTCACATTTCCTTGCAAGTGTATTTCGCCACCTGTCAATGCGCTTCCAAAAATACGCAATGGTGGAAAACCCTCTTTCTCAATGTATTCTATTTTTGCCCCCAAATAATTAAGCGCTTCAACCAGCAATCTTATTGGGCGTTGTTTCATTCGTTCACTACCCGTAATTACCCACTCACCAACCGTTTTCGCCAAAAAAGCAGTCAGAAAACGCATGGAAGTACCAGCTGCACCAATATCGAAAGTTGTTTCGTTGGAGTCCAATGCTTTTATCAATACATTTGTGTCGTCGCAGTCCGACAAATTTTCAATTTCATAAGGACTATAGGCGAGTGCATCTAATATTAAAGCGCGGTTACTAATGCTTTTTGAAGCAGGTAAATCAATACGTACAGCCAGATTATCGGTTGGTATGTGAAGTTCTTTTGAATTTTGCATGAAATTATTTTCTCTTATTTTATTTCTTAATTATTTATTGGTACAAACCTTCATTTTTTTATGATACCAATTTTCGTTGATTTTATCTGAATTTTTTAATTCATTTTTCAACACAGTTTTTTCAGCACTATCAAATTTAAAATCTGGATGTAAGTAAGTGAAATATTCGGCATCACCAGTCCAAAACTTAATTACTTGAGAATGCCATTGCGTTTGACTAATCATTATGATATTCAATGATTTGATTTTATTTTTCAGCAACTCCATGTATTTTGTTGGTAATACTGAAAGCACTTTCATTTTCTCAATGTTGTAATTTTCAAAACGATTAGCAGTATTGTCAAACTCCCAACTTGTAAATAATGTATCACCTTTGAAGTAATGATAGGTTTCATTTTCACCGTCAATGATGTACTCAACATTAATAAAGCTATTTATGTTTTCATTTTCAACAAGTGCCACAAATTTTTCATTACTTTTCTCTTTATCGCTTTTACAAGCAATAAATATGATGATAGGCAATAATATAGTGAGTATTTTATTCATTGTGAAAATTTTATCCTATTCTCTTCAACCTTCCAATCAGCTCATTACCTAATTCAGTTTTTACTTTGATGTGATTCAAAACTTCCAACACAAAGGTATTGTTCTCGAAACTTCCACGTACCGATTCAAAATCCTGATGTTTTTGCTCCTCATTGCCATCCACTCCAAAACCAGTCTTTGAATTCAAGTCGAATTCCTTTTTTGCGTCGTTATATATGAGTTGATCAAGTTTTATCACCGAATTTTTCCATAATTCAATCAGGTTCAAAAGGTCGTCTAGCGATATTGAATCGATTTTTTTCTTCCAATAATTTTCCAATTTATTGCAAGCCCAAGTCCATTCGTAATTGTAGTATTCAGCGTGCATATTTTCAAATGCTTTCTGGATATCATCTAGCGTAAATGGCTCATTTTCTATTGTGTTCAGCAGTTTGTCAATTTCGTTTTTCGGTGCAATCAATCCCGACAAATCAATCCATTCTCCCAAACCTTTTTCATTGTCGGGCTGCAATTGTTTTCGTACTTCATCCATTGTTTTGAATTCCGTATTTTGCAATTTGTTGATAAGTGAATTGCCCAAAAATTTGTTTATGGCAATATTATATAATTCAATTCCTTTCACCAATGATGAATTTCTGATGCTGCAATTTTGGTAAGAATATACATCTGTTGCTTCGCCCGAAATATGTTGAATATTTTTTAATACCTCCACTCCTTTAATCATTTTTAAAATGGTATAAGGGCTTAATAAATTGAAGTTAATCGGATCCAATTTGCGACTGTCTTTTCGGTTATCCCGTTTCGGCCATTTTTGCGCATCCCGTATTGTGCCTACACTTCTGAGGTTTACACCCGGTACCAGGTAACTTTCGGTAGCATTTTCTATGAGGTACGAAAAAGGCAAATCAGAGGTGTCGGAGTGCTTCGTATGTCGACCCATAACCAATGTAAATGCACCAATTTTGGCCGGCCAAAGCAAATAAGAATCACTCGTAGTTTTGGCGCCACGTTCGGCAATACCTTGGTGGATTGGTCCCAATTTATACATGTGATTGCTTTGATTTGAACCGCTACCAGCATTCAGGAACGAAAACATACCTGCAATGAGCAAACTGGATTTGTGATGCGAAACTGTGTAAGGTCCTGCAAATATGGCAGTTGCTTCGCCGTGCATTCCTTGGCAGTTAGAAAAGAAAAGTGAGTCAAGTGCAGAATAATGTTTTCCCATGATGCAACCCTGCCCGATAAAACAGCGCGAAACCAGAGTCGAATCAGTGATGGAAACACCCGAACTAAGAATAAAATCGGTACATTTTACACCAGATCCTACGATAACCGGTGCTTGCGCGTTGCTGTTTATGGTTCCATTTTCAAGTAATGAAGCACCTTCCACAACTGCAAAGTTACCAATACGTACGTTTTTTATGCTTCCACAATTTACAATGCGCACATTTTCTCCAATAGTTCCGATATCAGAACTTTGTGCCAATGAATATGCATCAATAAGTTTTTGGGTATTTTCAATCACTTTTGGACGATGGCGATACAATGTAAGTACGTATGCCAAAGGCGCTGATAAATAGTCGAATATCGGAATTTCCCGTCCACCACCTTCGTTCATAACAGGCACCTTCACACCATTGCCAAAGGATGAAAATCCATCAACAACTAACAAATTTACATTCTCTATATATGAATTGTTGCCAATACTATAATTGGCAATATAATTGTGTATTTTGTCAATAAATACATCGTTACCCACAGTACAATTGTGTAAGCAGCAGTTATATATACCCGCATGTTTTTTTACACCTCCAGCCAAATCAAAAATAGTATTGTAAGTGCCTAAATAAACATTTCCCGAAAAATGCACATTTGAAATGAATGTTGGTGTAAATGCTTCTGTCACTTTTACATTACTCCAATTGTCCGCAGTACAGCCATATACGGTCAAAGTTGCAATTTCTTTGTCGCTTAGATTACGATAATTAGTCATAATTTATATTGGTTAATCGTTTGTATGTCAATATGTTTATTCAACGTTAATATCGTTGTAATTTTGAAATAAAAAGTCATTGTATGGATAGCGTTCAACGTGAATTTCCTTGATTTTATTATACAATAATTCCTTCAAACTATCGATATTTTGTTTTTCTTTTGCAGAAATAAAAATGCAGTTGTCATTCATTTTAGCCATCCACGTTTTTTTCAATTCATCTAAACTGATGTTCTCACGTTTTTCTGGTGCCAAATCATCTTCTTCTTTTGGAACATATGAAAATGCATCTATCTTGTTGAAAATCAAAATCATTTGTTTCTCTTTCGGATCAATTTCCTTGAGCGTTTGGTTTACTACTTCCAATTGTTCTTCAAAGTTGGCGTGCGAAACATCCACTACATGAAGCAATAAATCAGCCTCACGCACTTCGTCCAAAGTCGATTTGAAGGATTGTACTAAATGATGGGGCAACTTGCGAATAAATCCAACCGTATCGGAAAGTAAAAACGGCAAGTTGTCGATAATCACCTTGCGTACAGTGGTATCAAGGGTTGCAAAGAGTTTATTTTCTGCAAAAATATCCGATTTGCTAATTAGGTTCATCAAGGTAGATTTTCCAACATTAGTATATCCCACCAAAGCCACTCGCACCATTTTGCCGCGATTCTTTCGTTGGGTACTCATTTGTTTGTCGATATCTTTCAGATTTTCTTTTAGCAATGAGATTTTGGTAAGAATGATTCGACGGTCGGTTTCTATTTGAGTTTCACCAGGTCCACGCATTCCAATACCACCTTGTTGTCGCTCCAAGTGTGTCCACAGACGGGTCAACCGGGGCAACATATATTGAAGTTGAGCCAGTTCCACTTGCGTTTTTGCGCTAGCAGTTTGTGCCCGTTTTGCAAAAATATCCAGAATTAGGCTCGTTCTGTCCAGAATCAACACCTGCAATTCAGCTTCAATATTCCGAAGTTGTTTGGGTGAAAGTTCATCGTCGAAAATAACCACGCCAATTTCATTTTCCTGCACAAAATTCTTTATCTCAATGAGTTTGCCTGGGCCAACAAATGTTTTTGGGTTTGGAAATTCCAAGCGCTGAAGGAATATTTTTTCTGGTGAAGCACCAGCCGTTTCGGCCAAAAATGCTAATTCGTCTATATATTCCTTTGCTTTTTCTTCTTTCTGTTGTTGGCTGATAACTCCCACCAATACAGCTCTTTCTTCGTATATTTCTGTTTTCATTGTCTGTTTTTTTTGAAAAAAACCGTTTGGAATTGCCAAACGGTTTTTGTTTCTCTTTCTGTTTCAGAATAACTACACTACCGTTGGTTAAATAGTTCAATATAATGAAACCACTTGTATGATTTTAAATTCATTATCAGATTTATATATGCATATTCTGCTATTTCTTTTTAAGTAGGCAAATGTAATATATTTTTTTTAAAGTTCTTTTGTCATCCCGAAAAAAAAAGAATTCTTTTCGAGATTGACATAAACCTTTGATATATTTGCATTTTTGTGACTATAGAATATAATTTTTTTGTTTTTCAACGTTTAGTCAAATAGAAAAACAATTTTCATGTTTCTAAAACAGCAAATTTTACTGTATCTTTGACTGTTTTTTTCAAAAAAGAGTTGAGAGTCATCTTTTAGGATTAAAAAAATATTAACCTGCTATCACTTTCTTATGAATATAATGATTAAACGGTATTTGTTAACAATAGTGTTTGCCTCTTTTTGTTTATTCGTGTTTTCGCAAGCCGGAACAGGAGTATATCAATTTTTAGACTTGCCCATATCATCTCGATTGGCTGCTTTGGGTGGTACCAATGTATCTTTACGTGACAATGATATAAATTTTGCTTTTCAAAATCCAGCTTTGTTGACTGATGAAACTCATAATATGATTGGACTCAATATGGCTAATTATCTGGACGATATTAAGTTTGGTTCAGCTGTCTATGGTAGAACTTTTGGCTGCGACAATCATTTCGCAATTGGGATTCAATATGTTGATTATGGTACATTCAAGGGATACACCGAATTCAAGGATTCCACTGGAAATTTCTTCGCTAAAGATTATGCCATTAGTTTAATATATTCTCGTCCCATTACCGATAAATTTTCCTTGGGTGCTACACTTAAACCTGTGTATTCTGTTATGGAACGCTATACAAGTTACGGTGTTGCATTTGATGCTGGGGTAAATTATATTGATACAGCCAATCTTTTTTCTGCAGGTTTGGTTTGTCGCAACATAGGAAGTCAGATAAAGGGTTATTATTCCGATGAGAATGGACAACATCTAGAGCCGCTGCCGTTCAATATTCAACTAGGACTAACCAAAAAGTTTTTGCACGCTCCTTTGCGTTTTTCGTTAACTTTGCACAATCTCCAGCAATGGAATTTGAGTTACAACTCTACAAATCAGCCTAATGAAAATCTTGGCACATCAACCTCAAGTAACAAAATAAGCAAAATTGATATGGCTTTTCGTCATACTATTATTGCCATGGAGTTTGTGCCGTCCAAAAAGTTTTACCTCACGGCAGCTTATAATCATCGCCGTCAACAAGAAATGAGTATGCCTGGTTTTAAGAGCACGGCTGGTTTTTCGTTTGGCGGGGGAATTAAAATATCCAAATTTCAGGTTGGTTTTGGTATGACGCAATTTCAAGTAGGAAATTATGCTTATCAATTCTCTATCAGCACTTCACTCAACGAATTTAGACTGTAAAATATTGTCAAAAGTCCAAGGTCAAAAGTCTAATGTCACTGATTAAAGATGGCAAATTTCAAACGAAAGACTTTTGACCTTTGACCTTTGACCTTTGACTAAAAAAACATGAAAAAAATAACAGTAGCTATCGATGGTTTTTCTTCCTGTGGGAAAAGTACCATGGCAAAAGAATTGGCCCGAGAATTTGGCTATATTTATGTTGATACAGGCGCCATGTATCGTGCTGTATCGCTATTTTGTATTCAAAATGGTTGGATGACAGATTCTGATATGGATGCTGTGGAAATTGAAAAACATATAAATTCTATTCTAATAGAATTTAAAACCAATCAATTAGGTAAATCAGAAACCTATTTGAACGGAAAAAATGTAGAAGCTGAAATTAGAACTTTGGAAGTGGCCAACGGTGCCAGCAGAGTGAGTACATTGGGCTTTGTGCGACGTGAATTGGTTCGTCAACAGCAACTTATGGGGCTACGAAAAGGAATAGTGATGGATGGACGCGACATTGGAACTGTTGTTTTTCCAGATGCCGAATTGAAAATATTCCTCACCGCTTCACCCGAAATTCGTGCCAACAGAAGATTGGATGAAATGGCTGCAAATGGAGAATCTGTTAATTACGAGGCCGTATTGGCCAATGTAAAAGAACGTGATGATAGGGATCAAAATCGTGCCGAAAGTCCTTTGCGAAAGGCTGATGATGCGGTTATAATAGATAATTCAAATCTTACGCTCGAAGAACAACGCCAGATACTACGAACTTTGTTTCAAGAAAAAACGTTATAAGTCTTATTGTTTTGAAATTGGCAACTTAATTTTGATAGTAATCATTATTTATTGCAATCAAATATTTCAAAATTGAAATTATAACTGTTTAATTAGTAGATAAATAAAATGGCAAATATTGTAATAGATGACAAATCCGGATTTTGTTTTGGTGTCACCAAAACCATATCCAAAGCCGAAGAAGAGTTGGCAAAAGGCGAAACACTTTACTGTTTGGGCGACATTGTACACAATGGAAAAGAAGTAGAACGACTCACTAAAATGGGTTTAATCACCATTGATTATGAGCAGCTTGCTCAACTTCATGATGTAAAAGTAATGTTGCGTGCACACGGTGAACCGCCAAGTACATACGCTCTTGCAAAAAAAAATAATATCACCATAGTTGATGCATCTTGTCCTGTAGTGTTAAAATTGCAAATGCGTGTAAAAAACGCTTATGAAACTTTACCAACTCCAGATACACAAATCGTGATTTTTGGACACGTTGGACATGCAGAAGTGAACGGATTGGTGGGACAAACCGACGACAAAGCCATTGTAATTGAAAGTGAGGAGGATTTGTATAAAGTGGATATGAATAAAAGTATACGCTTGTTTTCTCAAACGACAAAATCGTTGGAAGGTTATCAAAGTTTGATTGAAACTGTAGGAAAAAAGATAGATAAAAACGTTAAATACGAATATACTGACACAATTTGTCGTCAAGTATCGAATAGAATTCCAAATATTACTACCTTTGCAGAACAAAATGATATTGTGATTTTTGTAGCTGGCAAGAAAAGTTCGAATGGAATAGTACTTTACGAACACTGTAAACAAGTAAATCCCAACACATATTTTGTCTCTGAGGCGAATGAAGTTGAAGGACTTAATGTTGATTTAACCAAGAAAATTGGTATCTGTGGCGCAACATCTACTCCGCGTTGGTTAATGGAAGAGGTAGCTGCCAAATTGAACGAATTGGAACTTGTTGAAAAATAATAAAAGTTGAATGCTGCTTAGGTATTAGTATTTCAACATCAATAAATATATATATTAGAAAAAATGAAGTACGAAATTAAATGCATTGGTTTGCTAACATCTGGTGGTGATGCACCCGGAATGAATGCTGCCATTAGGTCGGTAACACGTGCGGCCATTTTTAACGGCATTCGCGTGAAAGCCATTTACAGAGGATATAAAGGGTTAATTACCGGAGAAATTGTTGAATTTCAAACACAGCATGTAAGTAATATCATTCAGCAGGGAGGTACTATTCTTAAAACTGCCCGTTGTATGGAATTTCATAGCGTTGAAGGACGTAAATTGGCTTATGAAACCATGAAAAGCGAAGGCATTGATGCTTTGGTAGTGATTGGTGGTGATGGAACTTTTACCGGTGCACGTATTTTTGCGCAAGAATTTAATGTGCCTATCGTTGGACTTCCTGGTACCATCGATAACGATTTGTACGGTACGGATTCAACCATTGGTTACGACACAGCTTTGAATACAATTATCGAGGCCGTTGATAAAATTCGTGACACGGCAAAATCGCACGAACGTTTGTTTTTTATTGAAGTAATGGGTCGCGATGCAGGATTTTTGGCGCTTAATAGTGCTTTGGCTTCTGGCGCTGAAGCTGCTATTATTCCAGAACGCGAAACTCAGGAAGATCAATTGGAAGAACTGATTAAGAATGGTTTCCGCAAATCAAAAAACAGTAGTATCGTTATTGTTGCTGAAAGCGAAATTACTGGTGGAGCACAAGGTTTGGCCGAGCGTATGCACCGTGATCATCCAGAATACGATGTGCGTGTAACAATTCTTGGTCATATTCAGCGTGGTGGTTCACCAACTGCTTATGATAGAATTTTGGCAAGTCGCATGGGTGTTGCAGCCATTGAAGCATTGATGGACGAACAACGCAGCATAATGATAGGAATTGTGAACGATGTAATCGTACATGTACCATTTACTAAAGCCATTAAAGACGATAAACCGGTAAATGAGAAATTGCTTGGAGTTATTCAAATGTTGTCGATTTAAATTATTTGCAATTTTTTTATTTACTATTAGAAGATGAAAATCATATAAATTTCGGGTTTTTGGAGATGCTTTCATTTCTGAAAACTCGTTTTTTTTATACAAACATTTCATTTTAAAATGTTGATTTAATGGGTGGCTAATCAAGTTCAACTACGTTGTGGTTGATTTCAAATCTTCAAATATTTCATCCGTCAGCTGACGGACAACTCTTCAAACTCTTCATAAAACAATGTTAAAAACCTCCATTCTTTTTGTTTGCCTAGGTAATATTTGTCGTTCACCGATGGCCGAAGGTATTTTCCTTAAATTGCTTGAACGAGAAGGTGTAAGTTCTCTTTTCGAAATTGACTCTGCTGGGTTATTGAGCGTTCACCAAGGTGAATTGGCCGATAGCCGAATGCGGTTGCATGCATCCAAGCGAAATTATACGCTCTCGCATAGATCACGACCTGTTCGTAAAACCGATTTCGAAAGTTTCGATATGATTATTGGAATGGATGAAGAAAATATAGCTGGATTAAATAGATTGGCATCAAGTCCCGACCAAGAAGCTAAAATTTACCGAATGACTGATTTCTGTACCATTTTTGACGATTCCTTTGTGCCCGATCCTTATTATGTTGGTGATAAAGGATTTGAACATGTCATTGATTTACTGGAAGATGCATGTGAAGGTTTATTTTTGAAAGTGGGAGGTTTGTAGAGGATATTAAGCAGATTCAAACCTTTATTTTATATGTTAGGTTTGCGGAAATTTATTCGAAATTAAACAATCCATTAAATTGAAGCACTTATCATTCTATCATTTCCCGAAATATCTTTTCTAAGTTCAATGTCTCTAAATCCCTGCTCTTTCAGCAAACCAATGCAAGTCCGTCCAGCATCTCTATGAATTTCGAAATACAATTTCCCATTGATTTTTAAGTATTTATGTGCGAATATTGCAATATGTCGATAAAAAAGTAGTGGATCATCATTTGGTACAAAGAGAGCCAAATGTGGTTCGTTATCTATAACATTAGCATGCATTTCGCTTTTTTCCTGTTCGGGAATATAAGGTGGATTACTTACAATAATGTCCCATTTTTGATCTAAATCTGGAGCGTTTAAAATGTCTACATTCCAAAAAAACAGTTCTAAATTATTCAATTTCGCATTAAGTTTGGCGGTTTCGAGTGATTTCACTGAAATATCAAAAGCGTCAACTGTTGCATTCTTAAATTCGTGTTTTAACGAAATAGCAATACAACCACTTCCCGTACCGATATCTAATATCCTTAATTTATCATTTGTATTGTTCTCATTTTGAATCCAATCTACTAGCTCTTCAGTTTCAGGTCTCGGAATCAAGACTGACTCATTTACCGAAAAAGTAAGTCCATAAAACTCAGTTTCGCCCAAAATGTATTGAATAGGGACAAATACTTTCAATTTTTCAATAATACTTTCAATTTCATAACGTTGATTCAACGAAAAAACCGTATTTTTGTTAACTATTATCTGAGTCCTTGAAAAACCAGTCAGTTTTTCGAAGATTAAATAAGTAAAACTCTTTATCTCCGTTGCTGGATATAAATCCTTTAGTTCGGAATTGATAAAATTAATGGCGGTTTGCATGATGCAAAGATAGCTCAAATGTGCTAATGTAACAATAAGTCGATATGCTAATTTATTGATATGCTTATCGGGGACATTGTAATAATTATGAATTATGGATTTTGAATTAAAATACATGCATCGTTGTCTTCAACTGGCAGAATTTGGCTCAAGTCATGTAGCACCAAATCCAATGGTGGGTGCAGTTCTGGTGTGTGATGACATAATAATTGGTGAGGGCTATCATCAACTTTATGGTCAACCACATGCAGAACCAAATGCTATAAATGCAGTTGAAGATAAACAATTGTTGAAAAAGGCCACATTGTACGTGAATCTTGAACCCTGTTCTCATTACGGAAAAACACCTCCTTGTGCCGATTTAATTGTAAAAAGTGGAATCACGCGAGTTGTGATTGGAACGTTAGATCCAAATCCAAAAGTGGCAGGAAAGGGAGTAGAAATACTAAGAAAAGCCAAAATTGAAGTTCAGGTGGGTGTTTTAGAAAGTGAATGTCGCGAATTAAACAAGCGTTTTTTTATTTTTCAGGAACAAAAACGACCTTATATTCTGCTTAAATGGGCACAAACGCAGGATGGATTTATTGACCGAAAGCGGGCATATGTGACTGAGACGCCACTGATTATTTCCAATGATATAACCAAGCAGCTAACCCACAAGATGCGTTCGGAGAATCAAGCCATTATGGTAAGTACCAATACGGTTTTGCTTGATAATCCGTCACTTACGGTGCGAAATTGGTCTGGAAAATCGCCCATTCGTGTTGCTATTGATAGGGTGGGACGGATACCTGCACATTATAACTTGCTGGATGGAAGTTTGCCTACAATCGTTTTTACTGAAGTTGAAAAACCCAATCGAACACATTTGGAATTTATTCAAATAGAATTTGACGAAAAGTGTTTAAGTACTATTCTCCAAAAAATATATGAAAGAAATATTCATTCAGTTATGGTTGAGGGAGGTGCAAAATTGTTGACAAGTTTTATAGAAGCAGGATATTGGGATGAAGCAAATATTGAGGTTTCGCCAACGCAAATTCAGGATGGTGTTCCAGCTCCAATGCTTTCTTTGCAGCCAATTTCTCGAAAAACGTTTGATGGTCATGAATGGTTACATTTTCATAATCCTAAAAAAATTTAAACTGAAAATTAGTTACTTCTGTCTTGTTAATTAGGTTATATAATAACACAATATATCTTTGGAATTTTAAATCAAGTAATTAATTTGCCAAATAAATCAATACTATGTCTAAATTTGTAATCTTAATTTTGATAGCAATTTATGTTTACACATTAATAAGTATTATATCGGTATTATTGCTCGAAAACCGAAGTCCCGCAAAATCACTTTCGTGGGTATTGGTGTTGTTATTTATTCCAATTATTGGATTGTATTTTTATCTAATTTTGGGTCAGAATATACGCAAGAAAAAGCTAATTTCAAAAAAGAGTATTCGACGTGTTACCGATCGACCCGTTGCATCGTTTGATATCAGTCAATTAAATCCAGCATTATATAAAAACAATCAGTTGAATTTAATAAAGATGCTTTACAAAAATAGTGAAGCAGCTGGATATGCTTTCAATAAAATTGAGGTTTTATCGAGTGGTGAAAGTACATTTGATGCAGTTTTTGATGCCATCAGAAATGCCAAAGATCACATTCATATCGAATTTTTTATTTTTGCCGATGATAAAATATCCAATCAACTCAGAGAATTACTTATACAAAAAGCTAATGAAGGTGTTCGTGTAAGGATGATTTACGATTATTGGGGAAGTTTTGATTTGTCCAAAAGATATTTAAAATCGTTACGAGATGCAGGAGTTTATGTACAGTCATTTTTGCCTTTTCGTTTCCGTTTCCATTTTTCAAGCAGTAAAATTAATTACCGCAATCATCGAAAATTGGTTATTATTGACGGGAAAATTGGCTTTACCGGTGGTTTGAATGTGGCTGATAGATATATTTATGGAAATTTTCTGGGAAGTTGGCGCGACACTTTTATAAGCATTGAAGGGTCAGCGGTACATGGACTTCAGTTGCTATTTTTGGTAGATTGGTATTTCGTTGAGCGAAAGATGTTGGTTGATCAGAAATACTTTCCAGAGCCTCAAAAGTTTGACGAAAATTTAGTTCAAATTGTTAGCAGTGGTCCCGATTCCGACTGGGAAGCCATCATGCAAGGGTTAGCGTCGTCCATCATGTCGGCAACAAAATATGTGTACATACATTCGCCCTATTATATGCCTACAGATGTACTTTCAACGTGTATCGAAATGGCAGCATTGAGTGGTGTAGATGTTCGACTTATGATTCCAATAAAGTCGGATTCTAAGTTTTCGTACGCAAGTACCAGTAGTTATTTAGGTCAAACCCTCGAAGCTGGCGTACGTATATATAGGTATCAAAATGGATTTTTACATAGTAAAGCCATAGTGATTGACGATTTTATTTCAATAGTAGGTTCATGCAACATCGATGAACGTAGCTTCACTCAAAATTTTGAAGCCAGTGCATTTATATATGAAGAAAAAACGGCATTAAAGCTAAAAAAACTGTTTCTTACAGACATTGAAAATTGCGAGGAATTAACGTTTGAAGCCTGGACAAACAGGAAAAGACGTCAGAAATTAAAAGAATCTTTTGCGCGACTTTTCAGTCCGTTAATGTAAAAATCTCAAATTTGACGTTTATTATTTCAGCAAATACGAGTTTAAAATTATGCCAAATTAAAATTAATTATTACTTTTGTTCTCCCAAAAAAAATGAGCGGGATGTAGCTCAGTCCGGTTTAGAGTACCCGTCTGGGGGGCGGGTGGTCGCAAGTTCGAATCTTGTCATCCCGACTGCTAATTATCAAAGACTTACATGAGAATGTGGGTCTTTTTTGTTTGGTAACATTACACAAACGTTACACAAAATAATTCTTTAATTACAAAAGAAGACCATAATATATTATATATTCTACCTAGACACCCATATTTTTAAACTGATTACGGCAATCGCATAATTTTGTTTTCTCGCTTCAAAAAGCATCAATTAGCATTATTTATGTATTTATAATACAGCAGATTGACTTGTATATTTACAAGAAAAAAATCAACTGTATGAAAAAAGTATTTTTTAAACTGCCTGCTTGGTGGAAAGCTGAAACTCCTGTTTTAGCTCGTTTCTTCCAACTTATTTCCAGTGCCATTGCGGCATTACCATTGTATTATGCTGCGCTGCCTATCGAGTTCAAAACAGCCCTCCCGAATTACTATCTGAAGTATATCGCCATTGCCGGTGGCGTGTGTGCTTTTATCCTCCAATTCTTCAACAAGAAACAATCATGAGAAAGTTAGGAAAATACTTCTCCTTGGAAGAATTGACAGTAACCCATGAGAATCTGGACAACATACCAGGACCAATTCATATTCAAAAGCTGAAGGAACTGGTCAAAAATATATTGGATCCACTCAGGGAAATCATTAACGAGCCAATTGCCGTTAATTCAGGGTACAGAACTGTAGCAGCAAACAAAGCTATTGGCGGGGCTCAAAAACCTATCAGCCAACATACCAAAGGCGAAGCTGCGGACATTGAATGTTTTGATAATGCAAAGCTTTTTCAAACCATTCGTGACCACTTTCAGTTCGACCAGTTGATATGGGAAAAAGGAAATGATCGCCAACCCGACTGGGTTCATGTAAGCTTTAAAAGCAAAGAAAACCGCAACCAGATTCTCAAATATAAAAACGGAAAATATATACAACTATGAAAAACAGTATTGCAATTTTAAAGAAGTATGCCCTGGTTGTATTAGCCGTTTTGATTTGCGGATTATCCATATTTCATAAATGTGATTCTAAGAAAGAAACACTGCAACTGGCTATCATCGAGCAACGTAACATAAACAAGTCAAATGAAGACAGTTTAAACACTGCCAGAGCAATTATTTTGCTTTATCAGAAAGATAGTATTATTCAAGTGGTGAATACAAAACTAGCAAAAGAAAAATCCAATACTGCCATTCAAAAAGCTGAAGCTAAAAAACAGCACTTACTAAATGACACACTCCAAAACCGATTTGACAGAGACAAGAACCTGAACAATTGCGAAGTTCTTGCCCGGGGTTTAAAGTTTGAAACACTTAAAAAGGATAGCGTTATTTATAGCCTAGATTCTGTAGTTTTAAGTTCCTCCTGTGTGGTGAAAGAGTTAAAGGAAAAAGTAGATATTCAAATAGATATTATCAACAGCAAAGAGAATCTACTTACTTATAAAGATTCAACAATTACCAACTACAAGAACCAAAAACAGAAAACTGACTTTTGGAATAGGGTGAAAATAAAAGTAGCCGGAGTAATCATATTTATTGAAACTATTGGATTGCTACTCAAATAGATTTATTGTATTAGTTCGATAGCATTGAAAAGCATCAATTTGCATTATTTATGCATTTATAACACAAGTGGTTAATCAGTATTTTTACTGAAAATTTTTAGTACAAACAATTAAAAACTTACAACTATGGCCAGACAAGTCGGACATGTAAAGTACAAAGGTACAATTGGCGAAATTCGCCATTTCAGAATTAAAGGGATGACCGGCAATTTTGCAGGTTTAAATGGAGGTGCAACAGGTGAGCAAATTAAAACAGCTCCGGGATTTGTCAGAACGCGTGAAAACATGAATGAGTTTGCAGGATGTGCCCATGCCGGTCGTTCCGTTCGCATTGGTCTAAACATGCTTATGAAGCAAATGAGTGATGCTCATCTAACCGGTCGGTTGACTGCAATCATGAAAAAAATCAATCTTGAAGATCAGTCTGAAGCTCGTGGATATCGTGCTATTTTGATTTCAACTCAAAGCAAGTATTTACTTGGATTGAATTTCAACAGAAACTTTGGATTTGACAGCTCATTCATTGCTCCGTTTTTATTGACTGGAAATGTAGACCGTAACAGCTCGACCCTGACTGTTCCAGCTTTCAATCCGGCAAAATCTGTGATTGCTCCGGCAGGTGCTACACACTTCCGATTGATTAATGCTATTTCGGTTATTTCGGATTTTGCATTCAATGCTACAACCGGTATTTATGAGCCAATCCAGCCGGAACTGAACGAAACATCAAATGTAGCTTATTCAGGTTACCTAGATTTGATAGTTGAAACCGCAGCTCCAACAGTTCTTACCAGTGCACTTCCGGGAGCACCAGAATTGAATGATGATGTAACAGTGTTGAATTCTGTGGGAATTGAGTTTTATCAAAAGGCTGGAAACGATTATTATTTGCTAAATGCCGGTCACGCATTGAAAATTCAAGCTACATTTTAGTCGTTAAAACAGATTACCAACCACCTAAAAGGGTATTCCGAAATGGAGTACCCTTTTTTGTATCCAAGCATTTTGTGCGGTTTTAACAGGGTGGGTTTATGTAGGGTTTATGTAGGGCTTTTGTATGACTTAACTATGACTTTTGTCTGAATTGATAATTTGTGACTATTTGCATTTTTATGATAACGAAGAACTATTTATGCCTTAAAAACCTATATTTAAAAAGCAACGGACTGCACAAATTTTGATTTCCAGAAAAATACTGGATTACATATAAAACCAACGGTAAACCACTCTTTCTTTTCTCTTCACGCGAAGCGTAAACCATCTTATATTTTTTGTTTTCGATTCCTTTTTCGTTTTCTCATTTTCGGATTTACTTTTTTTTCTTTCTTTTTTTATGTAGAAGTTTTTGATTGACGATAGTAATTCACATTATATTGCACAAAGTGCCAAACTCTATCACAAATAATGAAAAGCGATAAATGCCCCCTTCAAAATGGGGGCTGGGGTTTTCATTTTTTGTATTCCGCTGTCCCCTATTGGTCAAAAGCGGTTTGGCAAAAACCGCATTGAACCACATATCTATTTTTGCCAAACGGCTTTTGCGGGGCATTAAGAGTCAACTCGTCACATTTCTTATTTTTATTGTTATAAAACTATTCAGCGTAGCGGTTTTTATAAAATAAAAATAAGGTATGTGTTCTGCTCTGCCTATTTGGTAAATGGGATTGATAAGCTATTTGGTTATCAATCTTATTTATCGGCGATATTGGCGGAACGCCTTACAACCCACCGATTGGGTGTTATCTCTCTTGCCTTACTGCCTATTGTTTGGCGAAATAAAACTCATACCGCTCTGCCTTTAGGCGATTAATGGGGTGAACTCGTCGCAAAAAATGACGACGATTACTCCACATATAGTAACAATAGTAACATTGGAAACAGGTGTTACTAGTGTTACCAACTGTTACTAATTTGTATGTTTTTATGCTAGCCGAAATAGAGCTTCGCAGAAAAATTCAAGCGGCTTACAGGTATTAGTTCCTGATTGGCGGTACGCCTGAGTAACGCACCGATTAGGTGTAAAATACTTTCCGCTCTGCCTTTAGGCGATTGATTCTTTTGGGGTAAACTCGTCGCAGAAAATGAAAATATACCATTGGGTTAGCGTTGGAAAGGGCTTGGGTAGTGAGCGAATGGACATAGCGTAGCGAAGTGGAAATGAGTTGAACTACTTAAGCCGTGCGGTGCTGAGGAGTATGCAATAAATGAAAGCGAAATGAAGTGTAGGGGTCGAAGTGAAACGAAGCAACCGGAACGGAATGGAAATGGAATGTTTGCATATTCCGCAAGCACTGATAATCAAACACGACATATTTATATTTTTCTGCACAACTAATGGGAGGTGGGGTCTTTTGAGGCTTTCTTTTGGCGATAAGCTATAACTCGTCACATTTCTTATTTTTATTTTTACAAAACTATTAAGCGTAGCGGTTTTTATAAAATTAAAATAAGGTATGTGTTCCGCTCTGCCTATTTGAGAAATGGGATTGATAAGTTATTTGGTTATCAATCTTATTTATCGGCGATATTGGCGGAACGCCTTACAACTCACCGATTAGGTGTAATCACTCTTGCCTAACTGCCTATTTGGCGATTGATTCTTTTGGGGTTAACTCATCGCAGAAAATGAAAATATACACCTCACCCCTGACCCCTCTCCTTAAAGAGAGGGGGAAGAAAGCGTTGGAAAGGGCTTGGGTAGTGAGCGAATGGACATAGCGTAGCGTAATGGAAAAGAGTGAGCTCCTTAAGCAGTGCGGTGCTGAGGGTTATGCAATAAATGAAAGTGAAATGAAGTGTAGGGGTCGAAGTGAATGAGTACTCGAAATGAAACGAAGCTACCGGAACGGAATGGAATTGGAATGTTTGCATATTCCACAAGCACTGATAATCAAACACGACATATTTATATTTTTCTGCACAACTATTGGGTGGTGGGGTCTTTTGAGGCTTTCTTTTGTAGGATAGTTTATGATTGACGGTAGTAATACAGCCATGTAGCTTTGCGGAATGGCTGGTAATAAACGCATGCCGTATGGACAGCATTATTCTCTGGTTATATTAAAAATGGTCGCTACACTGCTGCTCGTAATTACTTTCTATTCAATTGATATGTTGTTGAATACGGGTGCTGATTTTGGCTACAATGGTGCTGGAGTGGGCTATTATACATAGTGTCCGTTATATGTAAGGCTATTCCTTTGGCGGGGAGCTGGGGTGCAACGGCTCCACGCTTACTTTTTATAAAGGCTTTATGCCTGATAAAAGTGCGTGGTGAAGTGCATCCCAGACGACCGACAAGACTTGGCATATAACTATTGCATTATGTATCTTAGCTTAAAATCGTTGTGTTTGAACGTGCATTCGGTTTTTTTTGGTTTTAGGATTTTGCCGTTTTTTGTCTTCGGCAAAAGGGAAAACAAAAAAAACCGCCAATTGTAATTCACATTATATTTGGAAGTGACTTGGCAAAACCTTGATAAACAAACTAATGTTGGAATCATGTACAGTTGGGCGGATAGGGTGCGTTGTTTGTTTTTCGCCTCTTGTTTTCTTGGCGAAAACAAGCTCGCACACTATATCCGACCATTAATCGAACTCCCACAAAATTTTATTGGTTGCGGTGTTTCGGTTGCGGAGGACATCAAATTCTTTGTAGTAAAGGGTTGTAGCGATTTTACACCGCAACTAAACAGTTTTATTTTCTTTGATTTTTTCCATTTTAGTTGCGGTGTATCTTGTCTGAAATGCTTATTAGATAAGTGTTTCAGCTGTTATTGACCGCAACCAAGCAATATCAGGATTTTTTAAAGGATTCTACTTATTTTTTCCATGAAATAATTTTACATATTTCTTGAAGTTCATAAATAACGGCATCAACATCTGGCAATGCATCTTCTTTTAAATGGCTTTTTAAACTATTGCTCCATGCTTGTTTTACTTTACGAATCTGCTCCGGTTCAAAGAAGTCGGTGTAATTATTAAATTCAACCTTTTTAAACTCAGCTTTTCGAGCAAATGTGTCAATTATAATTTCCAAGTTTATAATTTCTTTTTGCTGCAATAGAAACCACAAATCGTAATAATCACGTGGAGCCGGATAGCTTCTTTGTAATAATGCCCTGAATTTTTCGGATACCACTTCCAGAATAGAATAGCAAGGAATCATGATATTCTCAAAAAGATCAGAATCAGAAAAGTCACTCAATAAAGGTCTGTTCAAAGGATAATTTACCATTAACTCATATTTGACTATCTCAATTTTGATAGATGTTTGCCATCTGTCAGAAACAGGTGGTTGTTGATTTTTCTTGTGATTTGCACCCCAAAAACGAATATGTGTTGTAAAACCTATATGCTTGTTACCCCAACGTATTGGTTCAATTTTCACTTTTGAAAATAAAATCCCAATTTTGTTTGTAATTTCATCGCAAATTGACTGTAACAATTTGTTTGTAACCTCAAAATCAGGATTAATCAGTGTAAAATCTAAATCTTCAGAAAAATTATCACAAGTTGTGATAATTTTTCTTATCCAAAGTAAAATATTATCCCTAATTTGCCATCTATCTACATTGTAAATAATTAATATTCAACTCAACTTTTGATAATGTTGTTTTGATAATATTACTTTGTTCCGGGAACGAACATAATC
>Ga0247844_1003856_pt1 | contig 21247 bp, 13 predicted proteins | sample LaCtaG_FD_192421 | JGI IMG/M metagenome (GOLD analysis project Ga0247844, IMG submission 192421) | Freshwater microbial communities from meromictic Lake La Cruz, Castile-La Mancha, Spain - LaCruzMarch201714.5m_1 | ecosystem: Environmental > Aquatic > Freshwater > Lake | place: Spain: Castile-La... | reverse complement strand
CAAGAGCAAACCTGGCAGGTAATCGTGAAAGAGATTCTCAAAGAGCAAACAACTCTTCAGACTCTCCAGCAACACTTGAAGGTAGAAATCCACAAGGAGAAGGAAGATCGTCTCAATAGTTGAGAAAACCCTAAAAAGGTTTGATATAATAATACTGCCATGATTATAAATAAAGCACACTGGGTTACTGAAGGCGACAACGTTCGCTTTTCTATGCCAATCGGCAAGGTAGACCAGGAGCGTAGAATTGTATCAGGTTTTGCAACACTAGATAATATTGACAAGCAAAATGATATTGTCACTACAGAAGCAAGCCTAGAGGCATTTAGAAAATTCCGTGGAAATCTACGTGAAATGCACCAGCCAAGCGCTGTTGGAAAAATTGTTTCATTTAAAGAGGATCGCTATTTTGAGCCTCAATCAAAGAAGTTTTATAGCGGGGTATATGTTTCTGCATATGTCTCAAAGGGTGCACAGGATACCTGGGAAAAGGTACTTGATGGCACACTAACTGGTTTTTCAATCGGTGGCAACATCACAAAGTCAGATGATACATTTGATGAAAAACTTGATAAATCAGTGCGTATAATTAAAGAGTATGAACTGTTTGAATTATCACTAGTTGATAATCCAGCAAACCAATTTGCTAATGTTATCTCTATTGAAAAAGTAGACGGTAAGAATACAGTTAGTGGATACCTTTCAAAGACAGAAGTTAAAAACGTATTCTGGGATTCAGAAAATGATATTGTGTTGATGTCAGAAGATGATTCAGCAGATAGTCCTACTTCTGGTAAGCCTATGAAAAATATTGGTTTTGTTGAAAAATCAGATTCAGAAAATACAGAAAAAATAAAGTTCTTAGTTGATAGTGCAAAAGGCATTAGAACAATTAAGATGACAGAGGAGGAAAATCCTATGACAGAAGAAACAACAATCGTTAACGCACTAGGTGCTGAGACAGTAGAGTTGGTTGAAAATGTTGAGGTTGCTCCAGAGGCTGCAGCAGTTGCTGTAGAAGAGGCTCCAGTAGAAGTTCCCGCAGAGGATACTCCTGCTATTGAGCCAGCAGCAGAAGCAGCACCAGAGGCTGAAGAAGCACCTGTTGTTGAAGAAGCAAATGATTCAGTTGATGCTGTTGTTAATGCAACAGAAGAAGTTGCTAAAGCAGTTTCTTCAATCAATGAAAATCTAACTAATGCCTTGAGCAATCTAGCAGAAACAGTAAAGTCTATGCAGGCAACTGTTGAAGCAATTACAAAGTCCCTTGATGCCGTTACAGGTGAAGTTAAGTCTGTATCAAATGAGGTAAAAGAAGTTAAGGGTTCTTTTAATGAGTTTGGAAAGCGAGTAGATATGGTCGAAAAAGACACCGCTTTCCGCAAGTCTGGCGATCTCGGCGAGATTGTACAGGAGTTTTCGGAAACGAAGACTCAAAAATCCCTATGGGGCGGTCGTTTCCTCAAAACAGCCGACTTATTCCAATAAGTACTATTCACTAGGAGGTGAACAATATGTCGGAACAAGAAATCGTAAAGAACTATCCAGGTTCTCCAACCGTATCGCATCAACACGCAGGTGATGGTGCATTCGCATCTGGTGATATTGGTGGTGCAACCGCAACTAATCCATCAACATCAGATATCGGAGCAAACCTAGGAAATATTGCAACAGCGAACTTTGGTGTATCCAATGGTCCTAACGCAGTAAATCCAACGGGTACTCCTGGAGGTATTCTACTTCCAGAGCAGGCTCGTCGCTTCATCGACTATGTGTGGGATGCAACAGTTCTCGCCAAAGATGGTCGTAGAGTTACAATGCGAGCAAACACCATGGAACTTGAGAAAGTTAACGTTGGTGAGCGTGTAATCCGTGCTGCTGCACAGGCAAGCAATGACTACACAAACGCAGGTGCTACATTTACAAAGGTAGAGTTGACAACCAAGAAGATTCGTCTTGACTGGGAAGTATCAACAGAAGCACTTGAAGACAATATTGAAGGCGGAGCGCTTGAAGATCATCTAGTTCGCTTGATGACAAACGCATTTGCTAACGATATCGAAGACCTTGCTATTAATGGCGATGGTTCAACTGGAAACTTCCTTTCAATCATGGAAGGTTTCGTACACAAGGTAGAGAACGATGGCGATGCTCACGAAGCACTAGTCACCGTTACTGATGACAACTGGACAACTGAAGTAATGCAGGATATTATTCTTGCAATGCCACGTAAGTATCGTGCACTAAAGCAGAACCTAAAGTTCTATGCTGGTACAGATGCATTCCAGGGTATCGTAAAGAACAACGGAACACTTGCTGATGCTATTGCAGAAGCATTTGCTCCTCGTGCTGCAGGTACAGAGCGCAATCGTCAGGCATACCTTGATGGACAGGCACAGACATTCGGTGGAGCACGTACAACACGTGTTCTCGGAATTGACGTGCAGGAAGTCCCTTACTACCCAGCAGATTATGTCGACTTGACATTCCCTGCTAACCGTATTTGGGGATTCCAGAGAGATATCACTGTAAACCGTGAGTACAAGCCAAAGAAGGATACAATTGAGTACACAGTATTCGTCCGCTTTGGTCTACAGTGGGAAGAACTTGATGCGGTTGCTTACGCAGACGCAGCATTTGATCCTACAGTATAATAGTTTATAACAAACTAAACGATAGGGAGGACAGGAAACTGTCCTCCTTTATCAATTAAGGAGAATTATGTCATATCCAGGAAATCCAACAGTTCCACACCAACATGATGGTGATGGTGCTATTGCAGTAGGCGGGGTAGGCGGGGCAATCATAATGGGTCCAAGTGGTATGATTACACAAAATAATGTTTTAGGAAATATACCAACACCAATATTTGGTGAGAATATAACAATTTCTGGAACACCAAGCGGTGTTAGAAGACCACAAACATTGAGAGCAAGTAGAAGATAGTTCATTTCTGATATAATAGCAGTGGAGGATAAAATGGCAACAACAGTAGAAGTAGTAGAAAAGTTTAGCAAGAAAACAGTACCACAATTAAAAGCCTATGCAAAAAAGAACAATATTGATCTATATGGAACAAGCACAAAAGAAGAAATGCTAGAGGCTATTTTGCCTTTTGTACCAAGAAAAGATCTAGAAGAAGTAAAAGAAACAAAACCAACAACAGTAGCAAAAGAACAAAAAGAAGCATTAGAGATTCCAACAGACAAGATGGCTTTGTATTCAGAGCGAAATCTTCATTGGAACGGTGTGGGTGCCCTTGTAAAGGGATATAACATTGTCACAAAGGAGGCATCCGTTAAGTGGTTAAGTCATAAGGCAGTTCGTGAAGCATCGCCTAAAGAAGTAGCCAGACATTACGGTAAGATTTAATGCAGATTTTACGTTTACCACCATACCCATTAACCATATCTTATGATGTGCCTTTACCAAACACTGACTACATTCTTGTTATTAATGAGAGTGCAAGAAATGTAAACGATGTTACAGTAACCATTGAATCCACTTCTTTATCAAAACTAGAATATACGCTTCCAGATCAGTTTAACTCTTATGATGAGTCCTACTATTTAGCCATATATGAAGCGGTATATACAACAGGATCTGAAACCCCAGAAGAGGGAGATATAGTTGTAGAAGATAACTTAGAGATTATGCGCCCATATGTAAACCCTACAACATTAGCAAGAACTAACGGCTCTGGTACAGCAACAGAAATTAATGATTATATTAAGTATGAAGCACTAGCAAGAGTAATCATTGATTCTATCGTACCAGGTGGTTTTTACTATGAGCGCTCTTGGTATGAAGTAAATGGAAATGGTACCGACTACCTTGCAATATGGGACAGAGTTTATAAAATATTAAAGGCTTATGAAAACAACGAACTTGTATGGGATTCAACACAAGATCCTGCAGCATTGTTTGAGTGGAATTATTTGTTAACAAAAGACAAGACAGCAATTATTAAAGAGTGGAATCAGCAAATGACTGATTCATATGTTAGAGCAGTTGGAACCCCAAAAGGTGTACCGCTTGGAGAGTCAGACTCCCTTTATCTTTATGATACAGAGGATAGCCCTGTAACATTAGCAGTAATACCAGGAGTAACATTTCCAGTAACATTTAACTATTTATTCTCGCTTGAAACGGGGTATAAGGTAGTTCCTTATGATATTCAAGATGCTATAACAATGCTTATTGATGATATTAAGTGTGGAAAGATGGAATACCACAAGAGATATATTCTTGATTATTCTACAGATCAATATAAGATTAAGATTGATAAGTCTGCACTTGATGGAACAGGCAATATCCTAGTAGATAGAATCCTAGAAAAGTATATTACAAACTTTGGCACACCTGGAGTTTTATAATGGCTGAGTGCGATGCAACAGACTTTATCTACCCAATGAAAGCAGATATTTACTATCCAATAATTACTCAAAATAGTTATGGACAAGCAAATAAAGAATGGGTTTTTGATAGAACTATTATTTGCAACGCAACAACTATAGGTGGCGCAGGAGATGTAGAGTTAAAGCCAGATGTGTTTTTACAGTATGATGGCAAACTTATCGCAAGATCAAAATCAGATATTAGAACCTCTTCCAATAATACAGAAAATGCAATAAGCAATATATTAATTACAAATATTCGCAGTGCTTCAGACATTACTATTTATAGAGAAACTGCAGGACCAAGAAGTGGCAGGGGTACAATCTATGAAGTTGGAACCCTTGAGCCATTTGTAGGACCGTTTGGAGAAATAGAATATTACAAGATGCTCTGGCGCAGAACAGAGAATCAGACAGTCGGTGACTAATGCGTGTAATAATTAATACTAAGGCATTTGAAAAACAACTAACAAATATTGCAAACTATTCTTTTGGTTTTCTTGATGGAGTTAATCGTGGTAAAAAAGAGTTTTTAAACAACCTTGGAAAAAGCGTTATCTTTTCTTTGGGGCAGTACATAGATTCTGAAGCAAGGGCAAATAGCCGTAGCCTGCACCATGTTTATGAATGGTATAAAACAGGTAGCCCATCATCAAGATTATTTACATTAAATTATACTGTTAGCAATCTTGGTTTATCGATTAACTCAACATTTAAACAATCAAGCACAGTAAAAGAAGATATGACGGTTCCATTTTACAATAAAGCAAAGATTATGGAAGAAGGAATTCCAGTACTTATTAAGCCAAAAGGAACTGGGGCTTTAAAGTTTAAAGAAGGTGGACAAGAAATTTTTGTTAGAAAGCCAATTACAATTAGAAATCCTGGAGGAGAAGAAGTTGAAGGTTCTTATGAAAGAGTCTTTGATGAGTTTATGAGGGTATATTTTACTCAGGCATTTTTAAGATCAAGTGGACTTCTTGCATATCTTAACAAGCCCGTAGCCTATAAAAAGAACTTCCTTGCTGGTTCAAGAATGGGTAGATCAAAGGGTGTAGATACTGGATATAAGTGGATTATAAATGCAAAGGTTGAGGTAGAATAGTACTATGGTATATGACATTAAATTAACAGCATTTCCACCAACTTTTATTAATCAGTATGTGGTTGAGCAATTAAAACTTTTTGGTATTTTAAGTGGGTTTGAACAGATGAATCCTGTATTCCCAACTAGCCCAACAAACATTGAAGATGTATTTAAGAATTATATCGGTGCCCCTGGGGTATCTGATCCAATCCTTATTCAGTATGAAAGATTGCTTAGATTTAGACCAAGCCCATTCTATAGACAAAAAAGAGAACAACTAGTTTATTATTTATATTGCACAGATTTATCCAAGATAAATGATTCCCACAGAATCATTACAGATGCCCTTGACCGTGAGGACTCGGCAGGACAGGACATTAACGCCTTTTGTGCGGATGTTTCTACGGAAAACCTGCCGTTTAACGTATTTTTCCATAATGTCAGGGTATACCAAGCAGATGAGACAAGAGATATCCTAGAACTTGCATCAGCCAGAACGGTATATGCAAATAAACTTATTATTGAATATGACTATCATACAAAAGACATCATAGTTCCAGGTCCAAATGGCAACTCTATTCAAATATATGATTAAAAATGCTGTTATACTTATTTTGAGGAAACACCCCAACAACTTAATATAGATTCTATTGAAAGTAGAGGTGAAAAAATATGGCATACACTCGTGGTACGTCTACTAACATTATTGTTGGTGCTGCAGCGTTTTTCGTAGCAGACACAACACTAACTTCTGGAACCCTACCTGCTTATGTACCATCCGAGTCATACAGAGAGACAATCGCTGATGACGATGATTTTACTAACGTAGGTTATACAATGAACGGCCTTGAATTGCAGTTTCAACCAGACTTCGGCGAAGTTCAGGTTGACCAACTTCTTGACGTTGCTAAGTTATACAAGCAAGGAATGCAAGTGAACATGGCAACTGCTTTTGCTGAAGCCACACTTGAGAACCTGCTTCTTGCACTTGCTTACAACTCTGACCAGTTGACAGGCACAAAGAGCACATCTAACGGACAAAGACTTGATCTTTCTGCAGGCGATATTGGAGAATGTCCAGTAGAGCGTGGAATTATTGCTGTAGGTCCAGGCACAGGCAACTGTGCGGAATCAGCATACGTAGAGCGCACATACAACGCATACCGTGCACTCTCAATTGAGAATGTAACAGTATCTGCAAAGCGTGATGAGGCTTCAATGTTTGAAGTATCATTCCGTCTACTACCAGAGGACACATCTGGTTCATACGGTAAGATCGTAGATCGTACCTGGACACCAGCAACATAATCTAGTTTTAGATTAATAACAGGCCCATCCCTTCGGGGGTGGGCTTTGTTGTTTGTGATAGAATAGATAGAATGGCTACAGAAATATATAAAAAGGGTAATATTTTTTTAATTGACGGAATAGAATTAGAGATTATTCCACTTAAGATAAAATACCTACGTGAGTTTATGACTGCTTTTGCAGAAATGGACAATGTAAAAAATGATGATGATGCCATTGATGTGCTGACTAACTGTGTAAGAATTTGTATGAAACAATACTACCCTAAAATATCTAAAACAATTGAAGATATTGAGGATAACATAAACCTTCCAACCATTTATGAAATAGTTAATTTTGCAGCAGGCATAAGAATAAACAAAAAATCAGATGAGCCAGTAAAAGAGCAGGCCGAAAAAAGTGGTGCTACTTGGGCAGACCTAGATCTTGCATCTCTTGAGTCAGAAGTATTTTTGCTGGGTATATGGAAAGACTATGAAGAATTAGAAACAAACCTATCTATGCCAGAACTAATGGCTACCCTGGAAAGCAAAAGGGAATCAGAATATGAAGAAAAAAAGTTTTTGGCAGCAATCCAAGGCGTTGATTTAGATAAAAACAGCGGTAGGGAAAAAGGCCAAAAAGAATGGGAAGACATGAAGGCTAGGGTATTTAGCAAAGGTGCTACTTCTGATAGCAACGATGTTTTATCCCTTCAAGGACAAAATGCTAAAAAGGCTGGATTTGGTATAAATATGGGCTTAGATTACCAAGACCTTAGAGATCCAAACTTAATGAAATAGGTCTTGGAAACTTTAATGACAACCCAAATTTACTGCTAAAGGCAGTACAGTATCTTAAAAATTAGCCTATTCATGCTATAATTAAGGTTAACCTAAACAGGAGGAAATAATGGCAACAACAGTACACGAGGGTACAGAACTGACTCTTATGGACGGATCAACAATCACAGTGAGACCACTAAAAATCTCATTGCTTCGTCCATTTTTGAAGAAGTTTGAGGGCATTGCAGAGGTGGCAGAAGATAACGATAAGTCTACAACTATTCTTATTGAATGCGTACAGATTGCTATGAAGCAGTATAAGCCAGAACTTGCAGAAGATATGACTAAATTAGAAGATGTTTTAGATCTTCCAACAGTTTATAAGATTATTGAGGCTGCTTCTGGAATCAAATTGCAAGATGCAAATGCTTTGTTAAACACAGTACTTGCAAATAATTAAATAAAAGAGGTGTTGTAGATGAGTGATGTTAATGCCAATATTGGGGTACATATTGATACCTCTGCGGCATTAGCAGAACTCAAAAATTTACAACGCCAGATTGCAACATTTCATTCACAAATTTCAAAGTCCAGTGCTACTGCAGCAATGGCTCAGAAAAATCTGCAAACAAACCTGCTTAATGCTATTAATGCAACAGGCAAGTTTCATGCACAAATGGGTGTTGTCAGAACATCCACTGAATCATTTACAAATGCCTTAGAAAAAAATAAACTCTCTATGAGAGAGTACTTCCGATATGCTGGAGGTGCCTCAAAATCATTTGGAAAACTATTTAGACAAGAGTTTGACACAATTGGCAAGGTAGCCGAAGAGCGTGTCAAGAAGATGCAGACCCAATATATTAAGATGGGTCGTGATGCATCTGGTGCAATGAGGGCAATGTCCATCACGCCAAACACTCTTAATATGCAAGATTATGCAACAAAAACAGCATTGGCAGCACAAAGACAAGCACTCTTTAATCAGTTAGTTAAGCAAGGATCAACAAATCTTTTAAACTTTGGTAAAAATACACAGTGGGCTGGCCGCCAGTTAATGGTTGGCTTTAGCATACCTCTTCTTTATGTAGGAAGTACTGCAGCAAAGGTCTTCATGGATCTTGAGCAACAAGCACTTAAGTTTAAGCGTGTCTATGGAGATATGTTTACAACAAGTGATGAAACAAACAAGGCACTTAAAGATGTTGAACTGCTTGCCCAAGAGTTTACAAAATATGGTGTTGCAGTTAGCAAAACAATGGAAATGGCCGCTTCTGCTGCTGCAATGGGTAAGACTGGAGCAGAACTTACTGCACAGGTTGCACAAGCAACTCGTCTTGCAGTTCTTGGCAACGTTGAGCAAGAGCAAGCCCTTGAAACAACCACATCATTAACTAATGCATTTGGCATTGCTGCAGAAGATCTTGCAAAGAAAATTGATTTTCTTAACTCTGTAGAAAACCAAACAGTAGTATCTATTGAAGATTTAACAATTGCTATTCCAAAGGCTGGACCAGTTGTAAAACAACTTGGTGGAGATGTAGAAGATTTAGCATTCTTCCTTACAGCAATGAAGGAAGGTGGAATTAATGCATCAGAAGGCGCTAACGCACTTAAATCTGGTCTTGCATCATTAATTAATCCAAGCAAAAAAGCAGCAGCAATGCTCAATGACTACGGTGTTAATATTAAGGGAATTGTTGAAGGCAATCAAGGAGATATTAAAAACACTGTAATTGAATTTGCACAAGCACTAGACACTCTTGCACCACTTGATAGATCAAGAGCAATTGAACAACTATTTGGTAAGTTCCAGTTTGCTAGACTTTCTACACTATTTCAAAATATTACAAAAGAGGGAACTCAGGCTAATCGTGTTCTAGAACTTTCTAAGATGGAAGTAGAAGAACTGGCCATCTTATCTGAGCGAGAATTAAAAACAATAGAAAATGCTGTCGGAACAAACTTTAAAGCAGCAGTTGAAAGTTTAAAACTAACTATTGCCCCAATTGGTAAAACATTTTTAGAAGCAGTAACACCAATTGTAAAAGCAGTAGCAGGACTTCTTGAAAAGTTTAACAATCTTGGAGATGGAACAAAGAAGTTCATAGTAATTGCTTCAACCCTTGTTGGCATTATTGGACCTACTCTTCTTATGACATTTGGTTTGGTTGCAAACGGAGCGGCAAATATAATTAAACTATTCCTTGCAATGCGTACTGGATTCTTAAAACTTGGTGGAAATACAAAGATTCTTGCTGAGCAAACAAGTTATATGAACTCAGAACAACTTGAGGCTGCTACCGTTGCTTCATCATTAAATCAATCACATACAAGATTAACTCAGACATTTGCACTAGAAGCATCTGCAGTAAAAGCACTTAGAGACGCTTATGTATCGGCAACAGTTGCTTCTACAAACTTTGCAAGAGCAAATCCAGGAATGATGATGCCAGGTCCTGCTGGCAAGGCAGCAAAGAAGTTTGGAAAAGGAACAACTTATGTTCCAGGAACAGGAAATAAAGATACTGTACCTTCTGTTTTAACTCCGGGAGAAGCAGTAATCCCAGCACCTATTGCCCAAGACCCTAGATTCCAGCCAATCATTGATGCAATGGTAAATGGAAAACTTCAAGGATTTAATAGCGGTACTGGCAATGCAATGCCTGAAGGAAAACAATCTAGCAAACAATCTATCAAACAAGTCAACTCAGAGGTTGCATTTTCACATGTAACTGGAGACATATCTGGCCGTGCAGAAAAAAGAACAATACAGCAATTGTATGACAGTGGTGATTTTAAAGGTTCAGATCAAAAAGTATTAAAATCTTACGTAGATGCTGGAATGGGCAAACTTCCAGCAAGCGCATATAGTTCTTTAGGATTTGATATTCCTAAAGAGTTAAATGCAAAATTAGCAGGAGACCCAGGAGCATCTAAAGACGCATACATAAAGGCAATATCAAGACCAGGTGCAATAAATACCATGGTTCAAACTTTGATGCAACAAGGAATGTCACAGGGTGAAGCAATTAGAACGGCTCATGCTTTTAGAAAAGGCTACAAGCAAGAAATATCTTCACTTGGTCCAGTTATAAAAGATGCAGATCTTGTATCTACAACAAAAACTATGCTTGCTTCTGGAAAATATGGAAACATCCTTCCTTTATCAAATTTAAATGTAACACAAAGACCAAGTTCTGGAGATATCGGAAAGTTCCTTTCAAGCAATGCAACAGCATCAGAAACTCTTAATTATAATGATGCTAAAAAAATATTGGAAAAAGAAAATCTTTCTGTAGGTAAAAAACTTGGCCCAGACTTTGAAAAAAATAAATCAAACATAACTATTTTTAGAGATTCATCTGGAAAAGTTATTGGCGTTGAGGCAAGAGACCCAAATAATAAACTAACTCATCGTGGTGCCAACCTTCCTGGCATGGGTCTTGACATGGTTAGAACTAAGGGTGGCGGTAGATTTGGAGGGTATGCTTCATTATCCTCAAGAGTAAAAAAGACATCTGAACTTGGATCGGTACTTACAGCAACTCAACGTAAAAAAATGCAATCATTCTATGAAAAGGCTATTGTTGCAAAGGGTGCTCCAACTGATAAGCAGTCTGTTAGAGACATAAACGAAAAAGAAGAAAAAGCCCTAAAGCAAATTGCAGCAGATGCAAAGAATACTAAGTCTGGTAAATTAAAGGCAACCGACTTTGGAAAACTAATGTCTCCAACATCTGGATTTAGTTTCCCAGTAAGAAATATTGGCGGTAAGTATCAAAAACCAGACGGAACCAATGTATTTGTAAAACCAATGATGGATGAAAAAGCAGCATTAGCAGAGATGCGAGCAACTAAGATTGCTAGAGAAGTACATGGTCTTGATGCGCCAGAACAAAAAATTAAAACAATGATTGATCCTACTGATCCAACTGGTAAGAGAAAAATAATTGTTCTAGAGTCAGCATTTAATCCAAAATTTGATCCAACAAAAATGACTAATACTTTTACAAAAGATGAATTTTTCAAGCAATCAGTTGCAGCAATGCTTCGTGCAGATAAAGATTTGGGCAGAGGAAATCTATCTGGAAATGTTTTAGCAGATGTTGGTCCAGCAGGAGTATTTGGTAGCGCATCTGGAAAAAGAGATTATATTTTAAATCTTCCTTCAATGGAAGAGCAGGGAAGAATAAATCTAGACCTTAATACGCCTAATAAAAATCGTAAGAAGTTTTTTGCTGAAGCCACATCAGACATTGCAAGAAGCATGACAGCAGAACAATACGATAAGGCAATGAAGGCTGAGATTGACAAAGTTTTACCAAAACTAAAGGAAACAGTTAAAAACTTTAATTTAGATCCTTCAGAAAAACCAATCTATGATGCAATGATTAAAAGACTTGAAGATGGAAGAAAAGTTAATTGGCAAAAACTACATAAGTCCCATGTTGCTGTACCAGCATCAAAACTTGTAGTTGCCAAGGGTGAAGACTATCAAACAAGCGAAGGTAAACAAAAAACAGTAACTGGTCAAACTGGTAAGGCAAAAGGCTCTGGTAGAAATATAACTGATAGCCCAAGAGACACACGTGTTATTGATAAGAAGAGTGTAAGAAGAGTATTCCCATATGGAATGAAGGGAATGAGAGTTGCTGGTGCTATTGATGGATTTGACGGTACAAAGACAAAGGGTGGCTTAGGATTTAATAGAGGTCTTGGTACAACTACTCAAGACATATTAAAACAATCACGTGTACAAGAAAGTGCATTAAAAGAAAATATTGCAGCAACAAAAGATGAGACTGCTGCATCCAAGGCTGCAACTGCAGAAACAAAAGAAAATGCAAAACAAACTAAGTTGTCAAAAGAAAACATTAAGTCTTTTGGAGCAAAAGCAAATATTGGTGTTGGCGCACTTAGCGGACTTACAATAGCAGCATCTTTTGCTGGCGGTAAAGTTGGAGAGATGGCACAAAAGATTATGCCATTTATCTTTGGTTTACAAGGTATCTTAATGTTGCTTCCATTATTAATGAATCCATTAGTTGGTTTACCACTGGCAATAGGCGCAGTTGTTGCTGGTATCTGGTTGTTTAAAAAGAAACAAGATGATGCAATTAAGGCAGAAGCAAGACTAGTAGATGAACTATATGCAACAACAAAGAAGATGCAACAAGTTGGAGAAATTTCTGGCAAGGTGGGAGCATCACAACTTGCAGCACGTAAGAGAGAATCTGCAACTGGAGACTTTAGCGTTGAGCGCAAGGGTATTAAATTTGGAAGCGCATTCCTACAAAGTGAAGTAGGCAAAGCAGACATAGACGCATTTGAAGCAAGATTTAAGGCTATGCCAGATATTGCTATGAAAGAATTTTCATTAAAGTTAGCAAGTTATGTTTCAGATGGCGTTATTGATGCTGCACAGGCTGCAAGTATTGCAGACCAAGTTGGTATTCAGTTTAAAAATAAAGTTATTGGAATAAAACTTCAGGGACAACTACAAAAATTATTAACGGTAGATGGTAAAGATTTAACAAAAGAACCTTTTGAAATTAGAATACAGATAGCACAAGAAACAATAGATCAGTTTACTAATATTGCTCCAAACTTACAAGCACAACTAGACCTAGTTGAAAAAGAACTTAAAAGTAATAAGTTTGCTGCAGCCTTTGCTGCTCCACCTATACTAAATACTGGACTAGCATTTACACCAGAACAAAATGCAAAAGCCTTGGAAGAATATAATAAACAAGTACAGGCTCAAAATGAAGCATTAGATGGCTATAATAAAGCAAAAGAAAAAATAGATGAGATCAATGCTGCACTAAAGAAATACAATGCATTTGCTGGAGCAATGGCAAGTCAAGCATTTGAAAGCATTCAAGCACAGATTGATGCAATTGATGTAAGCACTAGCAAAACCATTGATAAACTAAAAGCAGACAAAGCGGCAACAAAAGATCTTGCTGCCCAAGCCTTAATTCAAAAAGAAATAGATAGACTAGAAACTAAAAAACTTGAGTCAGTTAAAAAACTCAGAAATATGAATAACCAGGTAACAAGAGGAATTGAAGAACAACTTAAGTTAGCGACATCTGGTGAAAAAAATCAATTTTTCCTTGCAAGTTCTGAAGCAATTAAAACCCGTTTTAAGGGAACTAAACAAGAAGCAGACGCATCAGCATTTTTAGATAGATCAAAAGCCATGGGTGAAACAACCATGAGAGCAAAAATAGAAGCAGTTGTTTCTTCAGGACAGTTTGCTCCTAATCAAGCAACACAGTTCCTTAATCTTTTTGGAACAGATACTGAAAACTTAGACAAAACATTTAATACATATTTAACGGCTCAAGGATTAGAGGATCTAGACAAACTTCAATCCGTTTTGGGTGATTTTGCAGATACAGATTTAGCAAAAGAAATAATTATAAAAATGGGTGGCTTATCAGATGCAGAATTCCAAGCACAATATTCAACACTTGAACTATTAAAACAGTTTGATGGTGAAGAAATTAATATGGAAATTGCTTTAAAGAAAAACCCAGATCTTCTTTCAGATATAACAAAATTAAATTCTGCAGTTGAAACAATTGCTATGACACCAGATACTACATTTAAAACAGTAGAAATTGCATTAAAAAATGTTGTTCTTGAGGGCGAAGATCCAAACTTTTCAGAACAAGGCCTCAAAGGTCTTTCTGATAATTGGGAATACTATAAGGGTTTAGATCCAGAATTAAGAAAAACTGCAATACAGACATACATATCTTTATTTAAAACAATATTTGCAGATAAAGATTCAAGAATGCAATGGGCTGCAAATCTTGCAGAGACAGCATCGGCTGGCATTAAAAATGAGCAGGCTCGTGATCAAGTTAAAACTCTTACATATAATACAGTAATTAAATCAGATGGGTCATTTACTGAACAAGGAAAGAAAACACTTGTTGCAGATGTGCAAAAACAAACTGAGGATATTATTGGGTATATGAACATGATTAGCAAGTTAACAAGTGGTAAAGGCGGTGGTGGCGGTACTGGAACAAGAAATACATTCCTTGATAGTATTCTAGATAAATTAAGAAGAACACGAGATGCAAGTGTTGACACTACAAAGGGCTTAGAAGAACTTAGAAGAGTTATGAAAGACTCTGATGGAAATATAGAAGTGTTTAATGGCTTAGATCAAGCAATTTCAAAACTAAAAGCACCACAAGAGTTTATCGATTTTATTGCTAGTTTAGATCCAGAGGGTAAAAAGGGTGGAATTGAATCACTAGCAACATACCTAGATACAGAAAAATTGAAAAAGGGTATTGTTGAATTAACTAAAGATGGAAAAATACTACTATCTGTATTTAGAGAAGGAGTAATTGGAGATTTTGAAAGTGATTTAAGAAAAGCAACTAATGGTTTAATTGCACAAAAAGAACAATTTATTTTACTTAACTTAACAGTAAAAGACAACAAAAAATCTGCAGAGATGCTTGCAGATGCAAACTTTGCCTTAGCACTAAGTACCGCAACAACAACTGCAGAAGTTGAAAGACTTGTTACTGCATGGGAAGAAGCAGATAGCGCAAAGAAAGATTATTCAGCAACAACAACTGACCCACTAGAAGATTTACAAAACAAATTCTCAGAAGTAGAAGATAAAATAAACAAGTTCTTCTCATTGGCACAACAAGAGATAGAAGGAAGATTTGCTAGAAGAATTTTTGATGCAGAGCAAGAAGTAAAGGCTGCAGGAAAACGAGTTGAAGAAGCACAAAAAAATGTAGCCAATGTTCAAAAAGATATTGACAAGATTCAAACATCTATAGACGCAAAGCAAAGAGAAATTCAAGAATCCGTTACTCGTCCAATTGAAGATTTCCAAGAACAAATTGAAGATATTGAAGATATCATAAAAACTAATTTTGATGAGCCTATTTCTATACTGCAAGAAGAGTCTTCAGACCTTGCAAATGATTTAACCTTGCTTGATAAAGCAGCAGATGAAGTTAATAAAAAGTATGATGCACAAGAAGAAGCATTAACAAAAATTGCTGAAATAAATAAAGATTTAATTGCACAAGAAAAACAAAGAATTTCGCTTGCAGATGCTTTAACTGCTGGAGATATTTCTGCAGCAGCACAGGCTGTTCAGGATATGAGACAAAGTAAAGCAGAAAAAGTATCTTCATCAAACTTAGATTTAGTTAAGGCTGCAAGAGAACAAGAGATTGCAAACCTAAGATCTGCTAGTGGTCAAACTAGACTAGAAATTGAGCAACGCCAATTTGAAATAACTCAAGCAATTTACAATCTTGAAGAAGATAGAGAAATCCTTGAAGCCAAAATTGCTCTTATAAAAACAAGAGATATTCTTCCGCTTGAAAAAGAAAGAGAAAGAATTGCAAAATTAATTCGCATTGATGAAGATGCAATACTTACAATAACTAAAGATAGTCTGGAACCTTTAAAAGCAAAACTTGCTGTTGAAGTTGAGGAACTTGAAAAGTTACAAGAAAAACTAAAAATAATTGAAGAAGAAAGAGAAGCAGAATTAACCCACCTCCAAAGTCTAAAACTTAAGTGGACAGAAATTCAAGGCGGTATTGCACTTGCAGAACTTGCAACAATTAACTTGCAAACAGAAATTGGAAAAGCAATAGAACTAGCAAAACTTCTTGCAGCAGAGTTTGCAAAAATTGCTGTACCTGGAGGCGGGGTTCCTCCACCAGCCTTTGTTGCAAATCCAAATGCATCTCCCGCTGCAAACCAAGAAGCAGCAGATGCAGCAGCCGCTGCAGCAGATGCACAAGCAGAGGCAAATGCAGCAGCAGATGCAGCAACAGCAGCGGCACTTGCTGCAGCCGATGCAGTAACAGCACTAACAGTAGAAGCAGATGCAATATCAGCAGCAACAAAAAATATAGCAAGAGTTGCAATTGTAAAAGCAACAAATACAAATAGTTTAAATCAAGCAGTCGCTCTTGCACAAGATACCTTGTCTCCAGAATCCATAGCAATAAATATGGCAAGATCAATAACAAAATCAGAATCTATGACAAAGGCAGTCGGTGGAACAGCAGCAGCACTTTCAGCAGCACGATACACTGGTCAAGCAATGAGATATGCAGCAATGGGTAAGTCTTCTGGAGGAATGATTAAGCCAAAGTATTTTGCTGTTGGTGGTTCAGCAAGAGGAACAGACATTGTTCCAGCAATGCTTACTCCTGGTGAGTTTGTTATGAGCAAATATGCAGTTGACTCATATGGTGTTGACAAAATGAAGGCAATTAATTCTGGCTCCTACGAGGGCGAAAAGGTGTATAATTATAATCTAAACGTCAATGTTAAATCTGATGCAAACCCAGATGATATTGCAAAGGTAGTAATGACACAAATTAAACAAATTGACTCACAAAGAATTAGGACACAAAGAGCATAATGGCAACAGCAGCGTATATAACGGGCAGAAAGCGCTATCAGAGACCACAGGCCCTCCTATGGTCAGATAACCCTGGAACCCTCTCAGAAGGCCTCTATGTGCCCAATGGCTATGAGGTTGGCGGAGCCGTACCAGCAGAAACAGACCCAGATTTAGTAGATCAATTTTTAATATTATCAGACCATAATCGTGGTGAGATAGATATTAGTACTGAAAGACTTGAGCAAAGACAAAGAACAATTAATGGGCGTATGCGCTCATACCATATTGCAGATAAATTAAACTTTAATTTTTCTTGGTCTTTACTACCATCTCGTGCATTTTATCAAAATGCCGCTTTTAATGCAACAACTGGTAAATCTCCATACCAAAATATTACACAAGAATTTACATCAGATGGTGGCGCAGGCGGAGTAGAAATTTTAGACTGGTATCAAAACCATAAAGGACCATTCTGGATGTATCTAGCATATGATAAGTATTCTAATTTTGGTGATGATAATGCAGCATTTGGACATCTTGCACAATACAATCAAATAGTTCAGGTATATTTTGCTGACTTTAATTATTCAATCGTAAAACGTGGTGGAAATAACTTTGACCTCTGGAATATTTCGGTAACACTGGAAGAGGTCTAAAATGTTTGTTAGTGAAGCATTAAAGACACACCTAGAAACATCTGCAACAATAAGACTTCAGTCATTAGTATTGGCTGAATGGAATATGAATATGCCAGACAATCTTCAAAAGGTTGGCAATTATAGATACCGCCCAACAGATGTCACATCTCAATACTTTACTCTACCTATTAGTTTTGACTTACTTGATCAAGGAAACTACTACACTGGTGCAACTGATGCAGATGTAGTAATTGATGGTGGATTTACAAATAATAATGTTCCACAACAGTTTACATTGCAAAAAGATAAAATGAAAATGATTTATTCTTTAGAAGATTGCACTAAACCATTTAGACCAAGATCTGGTATTAACAAGCCACTTTATTTTTCTGGTAGATACATAGCAAACTCTGGTGCAGACATGGCAGAAAGACCAAGATACTACATGCCATCCAGATATGATGAGTTTAGGTATTGGACTTCTTACAGAACAGAAGATAATTTTGAACGTGGCATTGCAAACAACATATCTAATGGTCTTAACTATATAGACGATGCCGTTCCATTTGTTGTTTATAAAAGCCAAGTTCCTGCAAACAGACTTATTGTAAAGATGCAGACCAATGTTGGTTCGGTTGACCTTGGACCATTTGCTACAAGCACGGGCCCAATTGATGATCCTTTGTTTGGAAATGAAAATAAAACAACACCATCAAGGTGGAAGATTCAATACTTAAGTGATAATAACTGGGTAGATGCTTATTCATTTAATGAAACAGATACAAGGGCTAGCGGACTTCCAATTATTGGACCAGACGGATATGTTGAACTTGAGTATGGACTTGTAATACCAGAGCAATATAGGAATATTTTTATTTATGCTGAAACGCTAGCATCTATAACATTAAGACCAGATTCAGCACCAATTGGTTATTCGTATCTTGTAATTCCAACTTCGGGAGATCAAGGAACATTTTATATCTATACTGGCACGGGCGAAGACGATGGCTACGATTCCTTTGTTCCAGAGTATGGCTGGACGCTAGGATCAGAAACAATAACAAATCAAACAAACTTTGTAACAGACTTAACATCTCCAGAGCAGTTTACAGATGAAGTAAATGGACAAACAGTTTACAGAGAGTTTGAATATGTTCAGGGTATTAGAGTCGTAGTAGACATTATGAATAAGTTTGATTCTACATTTGACCTAATTGAAATGTCACCAAGACTAGTTGTTGATATATCTGATAAGGTGATTGATTTTAATATTACAAAAACATTGTCTGATATTGGGGTAACATCTTTGCCAGTTGGACAACTTTTAGCATCTACTGGTTCGCTATCAGTATTTGATGACGATCAGGCTTTTAATTCTTATAATACTACAAGTATTGTTGCAGACTATATTAGAAAAAATATTAAGTTTAACTTTTATGAAGTCATAGTGGATGTTGATGGATTTGACTACTATGTTCCAATCAAAACATTATACTCAGAGGGTATGCCACAAGCAAATGTGACTGCTGGAACCATTGATATTACTTTACGTGACCTATACTTTTTCTTAGAGTCAATGCCTGCGCCAAGACTTTTAATGACAGAAACATCTTTAAGCATGGCTATTGTTACTTTGCTAGACTACATTGGTTTTAGCAATTATTCTTTTAGAAGACTAGATAACGAGTCTGACCCAGTAATTCCATATTTTTTTGTTGCACCAGATCAAAATGTTGCAGAGGTTTTAAACCAACTAGCAGTTGCAACTCAAAGCGCAATGTTCTTTGATGAATTTAATAACTTTATTGTAATGAGCAAAAACTATTTAATGCCAGATACAGATGAGCGACCAACAAACTTTGTGCTATCTGGAACTAATAACCAGACAGATTCTGGGGTAGTTGAAAATGCTACATCTGGAAACCTACCAAATATAATTAGCATAGCCTCAGAAGATAAAAAGGTATATAACGGAGGAAACATATCCTATACCGCAAGATATATTCAAAGATCATATGGAAGTATTAGACAAGCAAATATGGTTGATAGAGATAAGACCTGGATTTATAAGCCTGCACTACTATGGGAAGTTGCTGGAACAGAAAATACTAAAACCATTAATGAGGTTGCCTCTAAGCAGGGCAAATATGTTCTTGGAGCAATGCCTCTTAATTCTGACTTAACAGCATCTTTGCCAGTTGTTCAAAACGGTATAGTTATAAATAACGTTATGGACATAGGAGAAAACGTCTATTGGCTAACAAGATATCAAGGATACTTTTATTCTGGTGGAGAAGTAATAAGATATGATGCTGCAGAATTTAACATAACTGGAACTGGAAATGTTTGGATTAGCAGTAATCAAGAGTATCAAAAATACTTTTCATCAATACCTTTTAATGGAAAAATATATCCAACAGGATTAGTAAGGATATTTTCAACACCATACTATGAAACTGTTGATGGAATAAACAGGCTACAGCCTGGAGCAGTTTATGAGCATGGTAGAGGTCAGTTTGGTACACCAGTAGTTGCCCACACCGCTGGAATTAATCAGTATTGGTCAGATAATGCTTACGTTCGTGGTTGCGACATGCAAACACAATACCTGTTTACAACAACCTTAGATCAAAACCTATCCGTGCCAGCAACAACGCTTGGTGCTGCTGGAGTAAATAATACTCTTGCAAGACAGACAACAAGAAATGGCATAATTAAAAACTTTATGTCAACTAGTTATTTAACAGAAACAGATGTAAATAGTCTTAAGTCTACTCAGACAGGAACTATTCAGTCTTCAGCCCTTGTAATGAATGGCCCATCATTTAAAACAACAGATGTTCCAATTAACTTTGTGTCGTATCAATACAAACAACTTGATAACGCATACAGAAGTTTTGGTGCAAGAATGAGAATTATTGGAAAGATTGAAAACAACGAAACCCGTGGACAGACACCTATTGGTAGCATATCTTACTATCAAGTAAATAGTGCACAGACAAATCAAAATGTTAGCATAGGTGGAGGCTCTGGTGGTTTAGCAATTATGTTGAATCCAGAAACAAACAATGGCTACTACTTTGAAATTGTCGCTCTTACTGAAACAAATGTTGAGTCTTACCTAAAACTTGATCAAACTGGACAAGCAGAAGTAAACATTAATAATGTTGTTTTTTATAAAGTTAAGAAGGATGCATCAAATAATAATGCGATTCCAGTTAAACTTTGGGGCGGTCTAACAAGCATAATTGTTGACGACGGTAGATTTACTGGACAGTATAGACTGTCTGGAGAAGATAAGCCAACAGTATATGATTTATCCGTAGAATATCAAGACATTGGAACGCTGCGTAGATTTTATTTATATATCAATAACAAGTTAATTAAGATTGTTGATGACACAGATCCACTACCAGTTTATAATAATATTGCCCCATTTGTTAGAGGATCTTCAAGGGTAATGTTTGAAAACCTATATGCTATAACAAATAATTATTCACAAAATACAGTATCAGTAGTAGGAGAAACACTATCTGATGTATTTGGAGATAGCGAAATTGATGCAAATGAATCATTTAGAAAGTATGCAATCAGTGGTTTGGTTCAGGGTACCTATCTAACAGGAATAAGTT
>Ga0247844_1003855_pt1 | contig 21248 bp, 27 predicted proteins | sample LaCtaG_FD_192421 | JGI IMG/M metagenome (GOLD analysis project Ga0247844, IMG submission 192421) | Freshwater microbial communities from meromictic Lake La Cruz, Castile-La Mancha, Spain - LaCruzMarch201714.5m_1 | ecosystem: Environmental > Aquatic > Freshwater > Lake | place: Spain: Castile-La... | reverse complement strand
AGAGGATGATCGCCATCTTCGGAACTGGCCCGCTCATCAGGGCAATCGCCTGATCAGAACTCGCTGCCGGCGACAGATCACCACGCACGAGAAGTCAGCGCGTTTTTACACAGCCTCGGCCCTAAACAGCCGGTCGATGTTTGAAACATCACTGACCAGCTCATCTCCGGATCGGGCCTGCGAAACGGCAGTCCGAGGCCCGAGCCTCCCCGCCGACCAAGCGCCCTTCAAAAGCTTTGAGTAAATTCTATGTAGCCGAACAACGTGTCATCATCCGGCGGGGCATTTGGCGCTTCTCGCGCAAAGCGTCCCTTGATTAGGGCGGACGCGCCAACCTCCATCTGCAGGCTGTTCGGCAAAAGCCAATAGCGCATGCGGGCATCGACTGTGTGTCCGATGAAGCGGCCAGAAGAGCCGGTTGCATCTTGCAGCCGCGCGTCGATCCAAGCATCGCGAGGCTCGGCGAGGAAGGCCGCCTTGTAAGCAACACGGAAATCAAGTCGGTCATTCGGGCGCGCCTCGATCCGCCCGCCCGGAGCGTTTATATTCGCTGTCGTCAGCGGGCCATGGATGCCGGTGTTACCAAGGTCGCCGCGTCGCGCGCCGAAGAGTCGCTCGAACTGTTCGTAGCGCCCATCGCTCGGATCGCTGTCGCCGCTGGAGTAGTAGTAATCGAGCGCAAAGCGGGGCCGCCAAGGATGATCAAGAGTGTACCCGGCCTGCGCAAACAGCATTTGTGCATCGACTTCCAGATCTCGTTCGTCCGTTGGTGCACTCGTGGCGCGGCGTGAGCCCGATCGCCAGGCGGCTTCTATGTCGAGGTCCGTCTGCCCCGCTTGCGGCGCCCGGTAGAGCCGAAAGCCCGGTTGCAGATAGTCGCGGTTCGGCGTTGGAACGGCATCAGTGTCGCGCTCGTCGAGTGTGTAGACAAAACCCTCCGCCCAAAGCCCCGGGTAGGTGTCGCCAAGCACATCGGCCGCCCGGTAGTGGGCGCCCAAAACCTGACGGCCCCACTGCTCTTCGTCGCCGGAAGGTTCGTTGTCGTCGAGCGCCGGGCGGTCAGCGGGCAATCGACCGGTCGGCACAATTGCAACGACATGGAGCTCATCGCCGTCCGCATATGCCGCGCGCCAGTAGGCGCCGGTGTAACTGAAGATAACGTTCGCCATGTCGACGCGTTCGAAGATGCGGCGACTACCAATATCCAGCGTTTGGCGACCCAGTTTCAGACTAGAGGATTGCGCGCCCAGCACATTGTCGGCGTCCCAGCGAACATAGGCTTGTAGAATGTCGAGCGCATTGACGCTGCTGGTAGACAGAGGCGTGCCGGCGTCGTCGAGATAGGCGCGGCTGTCCTGGATTTCGACGCCGAACGCCAAGGGGCCCGGATCGGCTTCGATCCGCGCCAGATTTCTGAAGACCAGAATCTGGTCGCCGCCGGTTCCCCCGGCACGAAATTGCCCGCCCAGGCTCTCATAGCGGGCGCGCAACCGGCCCTCGATGGATAACCATTCCGGCGCACCGAGTGCATCTTCGAGGCGCCAAGCTTCCTTTTCCTGCGCGCAGGCTTCCGGAGCCGTTTGCAGAAGAATAGCCGCCAGCCCCAAGGCGCCGATGCTGCCATATCCAATCATGCTCATCTCCAGGTTCAGAATGCCGACGGCGAAACGGCTGAACATCCAACTTGCATGGATTCAATCCTTCTGCCATCGTAGAAACATGAAATCGAAAGACGCAATCGACGCGTTTGCCGCACTCGCTCAGCCCACGAGGCTGGCGGTCATCAAGCTGCTGGTGCGCGCTGGCCCAGAGGGCATGGCTTCGGGCGAAATCGCCCGCGTCGTCGAGGCTCCGGCAAGTACCATGTCGACGCACCTCGCCGTCCTGGCGCGTGCAGGCCTGGTCTCGTCACGCCGCGACAGCCGTCTCATTTACTACGCCGCAGACATGACAGGGCTTTCTGACCTGTTGGGTTACCTGGTCGAAGATTGCTGCGAGGGTCACCCCGAAATTTGTGCGCCGCTCGCGAAAGTGGTGGAGCGGGCGGCCTGCTGCGCCATTGACAGCACCCGCTTGCCCGGAGCCTGAATGATTGAACTTCCCGCTCTCCGGACCGAATTTCTCGCCCAACCCGATTCGTCTCGCCTCGAACCGGCCGTTCGGGCCACCCATCCGCCGCGGATTCTTCTGCTGTATGGATCGCTCCGCGAACGGTCCTTCAGCCGCCTTTTGATCGAGGAAGCCGCCCGGATACTTCAAAGCCTTGGCGCGGAAACGAAGATTTTCGATCCACGCGATCTGCCGCTACCCGACGCTGTGCCCGCTGATCATCCCAAGGTGCAGATGCTACGCACGCTGTCTCTCTGGTCCGAGGGGCAGGTTTGGTGCAGCCCGGAACGGCATGGCACCATCAGCGGGGTCATGAAGGCTCAGATCGACTGGATACCGCTGGAGATGGGAAGCGTGCCTCCAACGCAGGGCCGGACGCTCGCGGTTATGCAGGTTTGCGGTGGGTCACAATCCTACAACGCCGTCAATACGCTACGCGTCCTTGGGCGCTGGATGCGGATGATCACCATTCCAAACCAGTCCTCGGTCGCGAAGGCCTATCAGGAATTTGATGAATACGGCCGGATGAAACCGTCCGCCTATTACGACAGGGTCGTCGATGTAATGGAAGAGTTGATCAAGTTCACGCTTCTTACCCGTGACCGTGCTGATTATCTGGTTGATCGCTACAGCGAGAGAATGGCGGCGGGGCAAACAGGCGACGCGCATCAACTCGCCGAGGCGGCTATGTCCCATGAAACCAATCAGGCCACTGAGTAAATCGCATTAGGCGTTTAGCAACATCTTGCGGCTCGCGTCTAGGCCGCCCGTCCTCGTCTGGGCCGGTTAACTTGGAGGGGGCAGAATGACAATCGGATTGGGTCGCCGTCTCTTCGCGGAAGGGCTGGGCTCGCTGATATTGACGGGAACAGTCGTCGGTTCCGGTATTCTTGCGGCGAAACTCGCAGCTGGCAATGATGCGGTCGCCCTAATAGGCAACACCGCCGCGACAGGGGCTATCCTGTTTGTCCTCATCACGGCGCTCGGTCCGATCTCTGGAGCGCATTTCAATCCGGCGGTGACGCTGGTGATGGCGTTGCGTCGAGAGTCGAGCGCGCTGTCCGCGCTCCTCTATGTGCCAGTTCAAGTCGCGGGGTGCGTTCTGGGCGCTTGGCTGGCGCATGCCATGTTCGCATTGCCGATCCTGCAGTTGTCCACGAATGTTCGCGAAGGAGCTCCGCAAATTTTGAGTGAGGGCGCCGCGACCTTCGCCTTGATCTTCACGATCCTTACGGTTTCGCGGTGGCGTCCGCACATGATCCCCGCCGCTGTCGCCCTCACAATCACGGCCGGTTATTGGTGGACGGCGTCGACGTCGTTCGCCAATCCGGCCATCACCGTGGCGCGGGCGATGACCGATACGTTTGCAGGCGTGAGGCCTCTGGACGCGCCGGGCTTCATTGCCGGGCAGTTCGTGGGCGCGCTGGTCGCCTGGATCGCTTGCGCCGTGCTTTTACCAAAGGAGGCCAAAGCGTGAAGTCATTCTTCCCTGTTGTCATTCATCACAATCCTGACTGCGGCACCTCGCGCAATGTCCTGGAACTCATCCATGCAGCTGGCTATGAGCCGACCATCATCGAATATCTGAAGCTCGGCTGGATTCGCCCGCAATTGCTCGCGCTGTTTGCGGCTGCGGGCCTTACGCCTCGCGCCGCGTTGCGTGAGACAAAATCGCCCGCTGCCGAGCTTGGCCTGCTCGATCCGGCGACATCGGACGACGTTTTGCTTGAGGCGATGATCGCTCATCCCGTGTTGGTGAACCGGCCGATCGTGGCCACCCCAAAAGGCGTTAAGCTCTGCCGGCCGAGTGAACTTGCTTTGGACCTTCTTGAGCGTCTTCCGCTTGGCCCTTTCTATAAAGAGGACGGAGGTATGATCATAGATTTGGAAGGCCGGCGGATTCTGTGAAGCGTCCGTTGTCGGCGAACTCCAGCCTGGCGGCGGTGAGGCAGCCGAATGACTAGACTGAGGTGACCCCGCCGGATGCCAATGGCTACAATGGGAGCCGACTTGGCCCTAAACCGCCGGTCGTCCTTCTCCCGGTGAATGTCGGGTGTCGAGAAGCCAGGCTGCGCGCAGCCCTCGAGCCAGTCTCTAAAATCCAGTTCTTAATTCGATTGTTCTCAGGGCCGATTACCAGATAATCGGATTTGAAAACTCATTCGCAGTCTTGATAGCTTTGTGCGTCGTGATGATGCTTTATCAGCGTTTCGTAAAGCGCCGGTCGTGGGACTCCATCCTTTGGGGCTTAGAGTCGCCTAAAGACCAATAGCGTTGTTTTGCAGTTCTAACCGGCAGCGTGGATGGCGGTGCTCATTGCCTCTGTCCGAAGTTACACTCCGCACAGATTATCTGACTACGAACGACCTCTCAATGCGGTTGATTTTTTGGCTCAGACTTATCAGCCATCACAGTCGCTTCGCGGCGATCTCCGGCCAGACGCCGGTGCTTGGCGATGGTTGTGACGATGCATTCTAACGAGGGGCAAGTCGCCTCCGGGGCACGGCAACGCCTCTACCTGTTGCGGAAATGTTCTGGGCGGCCTATTGGGAGCGATCATGCCGAGAGAGCAGGCTGGTTAAACTGAGAAGCATGCCGCAAATAAATCACTTCGACGGAGGGAAGCGATGATGGAGCAATACATAACCGGTGATCCCAACTTCCACGTATTGGTGGAACTCGCTACCATGATGATCATTCAGTTGATGTACGCCGTTGTCACTTTTCTGGTTTGCCGGAAGCAAAACTGGAATGCCTGGCTCCTGGCGTTGGTCGTGTTGATACCTTTCCTTGGGATGCTCGCGTTCCTCGTCATCTTCCTAACTACTCTTTTGAAGACGCTGGATCGGCTGAACGCTTTGGAAGGAAAAGAAGCTACGGGCAGATGATCCCCGGGTTTAACTTTTGGCGCCGGTGGCAATGGCCACTTTCGGCGAACTGCCGCCGAATCCGCGGGCTGCCGGGCAACGGCTGGAATGAAGCTGACAAGCCTCATGGAACACGGACAACGGACGACTTACGCGGCGGTTACAGAGAGACGAAGGCCCATGGCACGCAGGACGCCGATGAGTGTCGCAAGCCTCGGATTACCAGCGTCGCTGAGGGTTCGATAAAGCGTTTCTCTTGAGAGGCCGCTTTCTTCTGCTATTGTCGCCATGCCTTGAGAGCGAGCCACTACGCCGAGCGCTTCGGCTATTTCGTTGGCGTCGCCATCCAACAGCACGGCGTCGAGATAATGAACTGCATCCTCCGCAGTTTTAATGTGATCCGCCACATCGAAGGGGGAGAACTTAGCTTTCGTCATCGGTCTTGTTCCTTCCATTCGTCCCACAGCTTCTTCGCTGCCCTAATGTCCCTGTCCTGGCTGGACTTGTCGCCACCGCCGAGAATGATCACCAACTCCTCGCCCCGTTGCCCGAAATACACGCGGTAACCTGGTCCGAAATCGATCTTCAGTTCACTCACACCTTCGCCAACGGGCGCGACCCTGCCGGAATTACCACGTTCCAAACGGGCGAGCCGGCGCAACACTTGTGCGGCTCCGGCACGGTCGCGCAGATTGTCGATCCACTCCTCGAACACGTCGGACTTAAGTATTGTCGGCATAAAGAATTGTAGCCTATTAGCTACAATTGTCAAGAGCTTTTGGGCAAGCGTCGCCTTCGAAGCGAGAATGGAACGGCAGGCAAGTTCGCTTCCTGCCGCTCCGAGTTTTCAGAGATCGATGCCTGTCGAGATTTCCAGCGCATCGTCGACGTCAACACCCAGATACCTGACAGTGCTCTCAAGCTTTGTATGGCCGAGCAGGAGCTGGACAGCCCTAAGATTGCCAGTCTTGCGGTAGATGAGTGCCGCCTTTGTCCGCCTCAGGGAGTGCGTGCCATAGGTTGCCGGGTTCAGCCCGATCGAGGCCGCCCATCCCTGAACGATGCGGGCGTACTGCCGGGTCGAGAGATGAGGCGACGCTTCCAGCCGGCTCTGGAAGAGATAATCGTCAGCATCCGGCATCCCGCTTTCGAAAAGCGCAGTTATCGATCGGCGGGTGTTCTCCGTGATCTCGAACTGTACCGGCTTGCCGGTCTTCTTCTGGATGATCACGCCGCGCGACTTTACGTGTCCGCCGGCCGCCACATCCCCAACCTTCAGCCGGACGAGGTCGCAGCCCCTGAGCTTGCTGTCGATTGCGAGGTTGAAGAGGACGAGGTTTCGCACATCGCCTTCAAGCTCAAGCCGGGTCCTGATCGACCAGACCTCCTTCATCTTCAGGGCTGGCTTCTGACCGGTCAGTTTGGGTCGCGTCCCAGCCCGTGGTGTAACTGACCGGCCATGGTCAGACGTTTCCGGCTGGGCCGGATTGGTCAGCGCGCCGCGATTGGCAGGCTGACGAGGGGATCATCGCTTATCTGGCTGATGGTTTCCAGTGTCATGTATCGGCGAAGTCCGGCCGGGTGCTGGTGAGAAGGCAGAATGACAGGAATGAGGTGACCTTGCCGTTCGCTGAACCGAACGACCGGAGCTGACCTGGCCCACTGCGGGCGCCCCAAGCACGAAGATAGCCCCCTATGGTAAAAGGGTTTAAGGATACTGCTTGCACTGCATTTCGGCACTTCCTCTTTGTTTTAGGCAAACAGTCTCGAACGATCGGGCTACATCGGTGCCACGATCTAAATCGTCAGCCTGCAAATACAGGCCTGAATTTTGGCCTGATATTTCGAGAACAGCACCCGACTCCAACGTGTCAACCCGGCCCGTTCCGATAACTTCGACCCCCAAAACGCTTTCCAACGTCGCCCGATCTATCAGCAAGAAGTTCGGCCCCTTGTAGTAAATCTCTGTCTCATCGTTCTCGGAGAACGGCTCAACCAGGACAAGGCCGCGGACTTTCAGATTTCTCAACGGCAGAACCAGCAAATCCGCTTTGATACCGAGCAGGTCGTAGTACTCAACTTCAACCTTGCCGGCGGCGCTTGCGATTGGATGGCAGGACCCCTCCAGCTGAATCAATGCCTGATGCAGCGAATAGGCTGTATGATGTAAGCCAACCAGCGCGTCTGGCCTCAAAGCAATTTCGGTGGCGGCAGGCAGAATGTACTGTGCACAAGCTGACAGGCACCATGTCTCGACAGTGACGCCGATGCCGTGCGCCCGGATCAGCTTGCCGATCTCAATCGCGGCGCTTGAGTTGCCCCCACCCGAATTGATGTTCAGGTGTGAGATGTCAGACAGGTCCTGCGAGTTGAACTGGCTCACCGTCTCAGGGGTGATCAGACCACGGAGACGCAGTACGTCGCCAAAGCGCGCCAGACCGGATTCTGTGCAGGCGGGCGTCTTTGGCGGAGACGTTTCGCCTCCCGCCAATGAGGCATCGATACAAGCTGATCCGGCGAGGAGAAGCAGCGCGGAAGCACGCCTGAAGTATCTGATGATCACAGTCTAGCCTTTAGGCAGGGGGGTGGTGGCTCAGCTCGTTCGAGCAGGCACCGGTCGCGGGACATGTCAACCTTTGCTGATTACGAGAACTCGTGCGGCGATGCCGCTTCAATGTCCGAAATCGGCGAAGACCTGCCGGGTCCATTGCGGCACGATGACTGGCGGAGCTTGGTCGGCTCAGCCTCATCGCCGCAATGCGCGCATCGGCAGCCTGGGGCAGGCTTCTGCGCAGAACGGACGAAAGACGGCCGCGTCGATCCATTGGCGATCGGCAAGCGTACATCTTGACATGGATATTCGTATCATCGCTCTACTCACTGCGTTGATCTATGCCGGTTCATCAATGGCCAGCTACGCCGCGCCACAGGAAACATTCATCGCACCGCTGATTTCTTTTGAATCGCCTGCGGAGGTGCGGGCCTGGCGAACCGTCAATGACGACGTCATGGGTGGGCGCTCTCTGGGCGGAAGCGTTGTCGAGGAAGGCCAACTGGTCTTCACGGGGTCGATCAATACGAAGGGCGGAGGGTTCTCGTCGGTTCGCCGCGAAATGGAGCCCGGTGCGCTGGAAGGTGCGCGGGCCTTTGTTCTTCTGATAAAATCTGATGGCCGCGCCTATCAGCTGATCGCGCGCACAAACGCCCGTTTTGGCGGCAGGTACGTGTCGTATCAGGCAGCTATCCCGATGAGCCCAGAGGGGGAGTGGTCGAGTGTTCGCGTAGCCCTCAGCGATTTCGTCCCAAGCGTTTTCGGCCGCATCGTCCCCGCCAGCGAGATCTCGCCATTAGAGGTCAATGAGCTCGGCTTCATCATTGCTGATAGCGTCGATGGCGATTTTGCTTTGAGCGTCAGATCGATCAGCCTTGAGAGGTCCCCGCCTGATGGCGGCTAGCCTGAGAACAGCTCGAACGGGGAGCTCGCGGCCGCGCGCCTGCAGGCGCGGGTCGAGGCGCTGCACCTTGCTTGACCTGCGGAAAGGCCCGTGCTTTACGCGCCGGACATCTCGCGCACCCTGATCAGCGCGCCCTGACCGGCACACGTCCTTATGAGAGGACCGGAGGCCAGCGGGGCCCCCCGCCCGGCGAATTTTCGCTCAGCGGGGCTTTTTGGTATTGCGCGATGTGAGGAGACGAAAGCGATGTTCGACGCCTTAAGCGAACGCCTTGGCAGTATTTTTGACGGCCTGACCGGGCGCGGCGCGCTGTCCGAAAAGGACGTCGGCGAGGCCTTGCGCGAAATCCGGGTCGCGCTGCTCGAGGCGGACGTGGCGCTCCCCGTCGTCAAGGATTTCGTCGACAAAGTGCGCGAACGCGCTGTCGGCGAAGAAGTGATCCGCTCGGTTCGCCCTGGCCAGCAGGTCATCAAGATCGTCTATGACGCCCTTGTCGAGATGCTGGGCGCCAACGAAGAAGAATCGCACCTTCGCGTGGACGTGCCCCCGGCCGTCGTGATGATGGCCGGTCTTCAGGGCTCGGGCAAAACCACCACCACCGGCAAGATCGCCAAACGCCTCGCCGACCGCGGCAAGAAGCGCATCCTGCTCGCCTCGCTCGACGTGCGCCGCCCGGCCGCGATGGAGCAGCTGGCGATCCTCGCCCAGCAGGCGGGCCCGCTCGTCACCTCGCTGCCGATCATTCCGGGGCAATTGCCCGCCGACATCGCCCGCCGCGCGATCCAGGCCGCCAAGATCGGTGGCTATGACGTTCTCTTCCTCGATACCGCTGGCCGCACCTCGATCGACGAGCAGATGATGAGCGAGGCGGCCGAGATCGCCGCGATCGCGAATCCTCAGGAAGTGCTGCTCGTTGCCGACGCGCTGACGGGCCAGGACGCGGTGGAAACCGCGCGGCGCTTCCACCAGCGCCTGCCGCTGACCGGACTCGTCCTGACACGGATGGACGGCGATGGCCGCGGCGGCGCGGCGCTCTCCATGCGCGCCGTCACGGGTCTGCCGCTCAAGTTCCTCGGCGTCGGCGAAAAGCTTGACGGCCTCGACACCTTCGATGCCAAGCGTGTCGCGGGCCGCATCCTGGGGCAGGGCGATATCGTCAGCCTCGTGGAGAAGGCGTCCGAGCAGATGGACGCCGAAAAAGCTGAGCGGATGGCCGCGAAGCTCAAGAAAGGCGAATTCGATCTCGAGGATCTCGCCGAGCAGCTTCGCCAGATGCAGCGCATGGGCGGGATGACCGGGATCATGGGCATGATGCCCGGCGTGCGCAAAGCCAAGGAAGCGATGGCGAACATCGACGACCGGGTACTGAAACGCCAGGAAGCGATCATTCTCTCGATGACGAAAGCTGAACGCCGCAAGCCCGCCCTGCTCAACGCCTCGCGCCGCAAGCGCATTGCGGCGGGCGCAGGCGTCGACGTTTCCGACGTCAACAAGCTGATGAAGATGCATCTGCAGATGGCCACCATGATGAAGCAGATGCGCACCAAGGGCGGCATGCGCAACATGCTCGGCATGGCGCAGCAGGCGGGCCTCAATCCGGCCGACCTTGCCAGGATGGGCGGCATGGGCGGCGGTGGTATGCCGGGCGGAATGCCCGGCCAATTGCCCGGCCAATTGCCCGGATTGGGCGGACCCTCCGCAGGCGGACTGCCTGGCCTTCCCGGGAGCAAGAAGAAATGAACAACCCCGAACAGACCCTCGCCCTGTTCCAGCTAAACCAGCTGCGCGCGTCCATCGATAACATGGACTCTATCCTCGTCCACACGCTGGCCGAGCGCTTCAAGCTGACCCAGCAGGTCGGCAAGCTGAAGGCGCTGCACGATATGCCGCCTGCGGACAAATCACGCGAGGCCCAGCAGATCGACCGGCTGCGCCTCCTCGCGCACGAGTCCGGGCTCGATCCGGCCTTCGCCGAAAAATTCCTCACTTTCATCGTTGCGGAAGTCATCCGCCATCATGAGCAGTTACGCGGCCACGAGGCCGAATAAGAAACCCCGAGAGACAAGACACACAGGAGATCCCCATGTCACTCAAGATCAGGCTCGCCCGCGGCGGGTCCAAGAAACGCCCCTTCTATTCGATCGTCGTTGCCGACGCCCGCGCCCCGCGGGATGGCCGCTTCATCGAGAAGATCGGCACCTATGATCCTCGCCTCGCCAAAGACGCGGCCGAGCGCGTGAAAGTCGACGCGGTCAAGGCCGCCGACTGGATCAAGAAAGGCGCCCAGCCGACCGACCGCGTGCTGCGCTTCCTCTCCAAAGTGGAAGTCGACGGCAAGCCGGTGGCCGTGTTCACCAACGGCAATAACCCGAAGAAAGCCGAGCCCGGCAAGAAGGCGCAGGAGCGCGCGAAAGAGCGCGCCGCCAAGGCCGCTGCCAAACTGGCCGCTGCGCAAGAGCCTGCCGAAGCCTGAGGCTTCGCCGCCTGACAGATACAGCCAGCGTTCCCGGCCGGGGGCTCTGGCTGTTTTGCGTTTGGCCCCTGCCTGAACAAAAGCCAACGAAGCGGGAATGGACCGTTCAGGCGGAGCGCGGCAACACTCGCCTCATTGACTGGCCCCTTGCAGTAAGAGACTTCACATGTCCCGCGATTTTCTAGCCCAAACCTTCCTGGTTGCCGCGTTCGTGCTGATGGCGGCCGCGTCCGGCGCGCAGGCCCAGAGGGGCGAAGAGGAAGGCAGCCGTCGCCCGGCCCTGCCGTCCGGCCCGCCCGCGATCGTCCTCTATTCCGAAACCGGCCTGCGCGGCACGTCTGTCGAACTCACCAGCGACCAGGTGAAGCTCGCGTCGGTCGCCTTCAACGACAAGGCCCGGAGTGTCGAGGTCAAGGGCGGCGTCTGGTTGCTCTGCGACGATGTAAACCTGCGCGGGCGCTGTGAGTATGTGGACCGCACGCTGAGCAATCTCGGCGAAATCGGCCTGTCGGGCAGCGTCTCCTCGGCGCAGGTCACCGCCTATGACAAGGGGCCGCGCAGCTATGACATTGCCCTCTTCGCGAACTCTGATTTCCGGGGCCCCTTCCTCGGTTTCGATGAAGGCGAGGCGAGCCTCAGCCAATTGCGGTTCAATGATACGGCCGGCTCGGTGCTGGTGAACCGGGGCGACTGGCTGCTGTGCGAGAACAATGACTATCGCGGCGCCTGCGAGTTCATCGACGGCTCGGTCAGTGATCTCGGTGTGTTTGGCCTGAACGATGCCGTCTCGTCTTTCCGCCGCTATGATGAGCGCCGCGAAGGCCCATGGCGCCGGCCGGTCGTTGATCCGGTCTATCCGCCCCCGCCCGTCAGCGGCGGGGCAGGGGGCATCGAGGGCGAACAGACCGTCTTCTTCCCGGTGCCGACCTACCGGGGGGCACGGATCTCGAACCGCGACGGGGCCGCCACCCGCTTCTGCCAGGACCAGGGCTTGTCCGAAGCTGTCTATAAAGGCTCAGGCCCTGTTCTCTCGGACGTTCTCTGCCGCTAAGAAGCGGCGGATGGCAGGCAAGACCCAAGACAAACTGATTGCTGTGGGCGTCCTTCGGGGCGCCCACGGTGTTCGCGGCGAAGTCCGCGTGAAGAGCTATACGGCCGATCCCGAAGCGCTGTTCGGATACGGACCGCTGCTGGACGAGACCGGCGCGGTCGTCGTTACGCCGAAATCGGCCCGCCCGGGCAAGGATCATTTCATCGTCCGGCCGAAGGAAGTCCTCGAAAAGGAAGCCTGGGACGCGCAGCGCGGCCGGCTGCTCTATGTGCCCCGCGCGCGCCTTCCGGACGCTGAGGAAGACGAGTTCTATGTTGAGGACCTCGCCGGAATGGAGGTGTTCGCGGGCGGCGACTCGCCTGCCGGGCGAGTGCGTTCGGTGCAGAATTTTGGCTCGGGCGATCTTCTGGAGATAGACGTGAACGGCCAGGGGTCTAGCGTCTTCGTGCCCTTCACGCGGGCGGATGTGCCGGTGGTAGATGTCGCGGCCCGGCGTGTTGTGGTGCCGGACCTGGCCGTCTGGGCTGAGCCTGCCGGAACGCCCGGCAGCCAATAGCAGCGGCGCGGGTGCCTGTTGCATCCGGTTCAGATGCGCCGTGGCAAGGTTGCAGTATCTTGGACGAAAGGGTCCCCCATGCGCCGCTTATCCTTGCGCACCGTTGTCGCGCTCACCGTTCCGGCTGTCTTTGCGACGCCCTCTGCGCGCGCTGAGTATTCTTCGGGCCCCGACGAAGCGCCCGCCGCGATCGCGCTGTTCAGCGACGAAAATTTCGACGGCGACATACGCGACGTGTACGATCCGTTCGGCAGTCTCTCGGACCTCGCCTTCAATGACGACACCCGCTCAGTCGCGGTCTTCGCCGGGCAGTGGGAACTCTGCGAGCACAAGAGTTTCACTGGGCGCTGCGTGTTCATCACCGAAGATGTCAGCGATCTCGGCTGGTTCGGCCTCGCCGGCCGGGTCACGTCGGTCCGTCCCGTCTACGAATATACCCAGGCCGCGCATGGCCTGATGTTCACCCGCGACCGGTATGGCTACATCCGCTACGCCCACGAAGAGACCTATGGCTATGACCGGTGGACCTATGGCTATGCCAGTTCCTGGGGGATCAGCGTTTCGCACTTCGGCTATTCACCGGACTATTACCGCTACGGCTATTATAGCCCCACCTGGGGCTATGACCCCTATGGCTTTGCCTGGGGCCCGCGCGGCACCGTCCGCTACGCCTCCGTTTACCGGCGCCACCCGCGCCCTTTGGTGCTGAACGCCTACTGGACTGGCTGGGACTGGCGTCCCTCTGACTGGCGTCATGGCCACTGGAGCTGGCGTGACGGGCGCCACGGAGACGATTGGCGCGACTGGCGGCGGGGCGACCGCGATCACCGCGATGGTCGCGGCGGCGGCGGACGTGATTGGCGCCCGGATGACGATGATGACGGCTATGGTGGACGCGGCGGCCGGGACGATCGGCCCACCCGGGACGTTCCTGGCGACCGCTGGGGTCCGGGGGAAGGCGGCACCCGTCCGCTGACGCCGATCCCGGATGAGCCGCGCACAGGCCGCGGCGGCCGTGATGGCCGTGACGGGCTCGGCGGCGCTGGCAGCGGAAGCTGGACCCCCGGTGGCGTCTCGCCGCCCGTGGCCGTCACGCCGCCGGCCGATCCCCCACAGGATCCGCGCCTGGGCCGGGGCGGACGCGGCAGCGACCCTGCTGTCGATACCAGCGGCTTGTTTGGCGGACCTGAAATTGATCGCCCGCGCGGCGGTGATGACTGGCGCGGCCGTGGCCGCAGCGGAGATGATGACAGCCCGCGCGGCGGCGGGTTCCGGGGCAGAAGTTCCGAGGGCGGATCACTCGATGCGGTTGGGACGCGCGACTTTTCGCCCCCGTCGATCTCGCCTCCGCCTCCGCCACCCCCGCCCGCATTCGAGGAGCGCCGGGAGTCCGGTTCCGGCGATGGCGAAGCCCGCCGGGGCGCAGGCCGCGGCCGCCGGGACGGCGACGAATAGGGTGCAGGTTCAGCCGCCGCGTGGATCGTTCCATTCGGCGGCGACACCGTAGCCACCCCGCCGCACCAGCCAGAACATCCCGATCAGGTCGAAGATGCCCGCGCCGAGGCGTCCGAGGAACCCATACTTCGACTGGCCGGCAAGGCGCATCCGGTCATTGACCTTCTCCTCGCGCACGTCCCAACCCGCGCGCTTGATCAGCGCCGGCAGGAAACGGTGCATCGACGCAAAATAGGGAAGGTCCCGGAAAGCGGCGGTGCGGATCAGTTTCCAGCCGCAGCCGGTATCGGTCGCATCATCCTGCAGCACGAACCGGCGCACGCCATTGGCAATGCGTGACTGGACCCATTTGAACACGGAATCATTGCGGCTGTTGCGCTTGCCCGCGATGATGCCCAGCCCCGCCGGCACGGGCGAGTTTGCGCCGGGGGCGATCAGCGCCTTCCAGAGACGGGCCGTGTCGGCCGGGTCATTCTGACCGTCCCCGTCCAGCAGCTGCACCCAATCCCCGCGCACGGATTTGAGGCCGGTGAACAGGGCGGCGGATTTCCCCCGCCGCGTGAGATGCGTCAGGACGGTCACGGTGCCGGGATGGCGGGCCTTCGCCTCGGCGAGTTCGGCGCCGGTCGCATCCCCCGACGCGTCATTCACACAGATCACTTCAAAGTCGATCCCGGCGAGCGCCGCGTGCACCTCGTCGATCACGGGATGCACGTTGCCCGCTTCATTGAAGAAGGGAATCAGCACGGAAAGGGAAGGGGTCTGGATCATGCATCTTCTGCCTAGTCCAGCCCGGCGGCGAATCCAACTGGCTCCCCCACCTTGCAGGGCCGGCCAGCCTCTTTATGGCTCAGCTTGACCGAGGGAATGCAGCGTGGCCGGGGAATCCATAGCCGTCGATGACGCCATGGTCGAAGTCCGCCGGCGGCACGAGGAACGCTTCGCGCTGAAGCTTACTGGCGGCCAGTTTGCGGCGCGCGAGCTGATGCGCGGCAATACCGGCGAGACGCAGCCGAAGGATGTGCCGGTGCCCGCCCCTGGCCCGGACGAGAGCGCGGTTGGCGGCTGAGCGCCCGCGCGCTACACCCCGCCCATGTTCACCGCCACCTGCATCACCCTCGTGCCCGAGGCCTGGCCCGGCCCGCTCGGCGTCTCGATCCTCGGCCGCGCGCGCGCCGAAGGGCTCTGGGCGCTTGAGACGGTTGATCTTCGCACCTTCGGCAAGGGCAGGCACCGGAAGGTCGATGACACCCCGGCCGGGGGCGGGGCGGGGCTGGTGCTGCGTGCGGATGTCGCTGCCGCCGCCCTCGACAGTGTACCTGCGAATGGCCGCCCCCGTGTTTACCTTTCCCCGCGCGGCCCCCGCTTTAACCAGCAAATGGCCCGCGATTGGGCGGCGGGCCCCGGCGTCGTCCTCTTCTGCGGCCGCTTCGAGGGGCTTGACGAACGGGTGATCAAGGCGCGCGGGCTGCAGGAAGTTTCGGTTGGCGACTTTGTGCTTGCGGGCGGCGATGTTGCGGCGATGGCGATGGTTGAGGCGGCGGTGCGCCTTTTGCCTGGCGTTGCGGGCAATGCGGCCTCTCTGGCGGGTGAATCCTTCGAGACCGGACTGCTCGAACACCCCCAGTACACCCAGCCCCGGGAGTGGGAGGGGCTTGCGATTCCGGACATTCTCCTCTCCGGCGACCACAAGCGTATAGAAGAGTGGCGCCTTGACCGCTCAAAGGCGTTGACTTTTGACCGCCGCCCCGATTTATACGCCGCTTACTCCCGACCCCCCCCATCTGTTGCGCCGGAGACTGGCGATGAACCTGATTAAAGAGCTTGAGACGGCCGAAATGGCCCGCGTTCTCGGCGACAAGAAGATTCCGGCTTTCTCGCCCGGCGACACGCTGGCCGTGAACGTCAAGATTAAGGAAGGCGACCGTGAGCGCGTACAGCGCTACGAGGGCGTCTGCATCGCCCGCGCCGGTCAGGGGCTCAACGAGAGCTTCACGGTCCGCAAGATATCCTTCGGTGAAGGCGTCGAGCGCGTCTTCCCGGTGGTCTCGCCGCTGATCGACTCCATTGAAGTTGTCCGCAAGGGCCGCGTGCGCCGTGCGAAACTCTATTATCTGCGCGACCTGCGCGGCAAAGGCGCCCGTATCGCCGAACGCACCACGGGCCACGGCATCGAGACGCAGGAAGTGGCTGTCTCGAAAACCGAGCGCCGCCGCCAGAAGGACGCCGAGAAGGTCGCCCGCAAGGACACTGCTGCGAAAGCCCGCGCTGAAGCCGCTGAAGCGGCTGCTGCCGCAGAGGCCGTCGCTGCCGCTGAAGCCGCCGAGGCTGCCGCCGCCGCTGCTGCTGAAAAGCCCGCCGAAGAATAGTCTTCCGGCCCAAGGCCCAACGTCCAGAGCGCCCTTGCCTTGCGGCAGGGGCGTTTTCGCATCTGGCAGGCTTCCTTCCTGCAGCGCCGCCGCTATTGTGCGGCGCGCAAGCGTGAGACCGAAATGCCCGGCAAGACCCTCTACGACAAGATCTGGGACGCGCATGTCGTCCATACCGACGCCGCTTCCGGCGAAAGCCTTCTCTATATCGATCTCCACCTCATCCATGAGGTAACGACCCCGCAGGCATTTGACGGGCTGAAACTGGCCGGCCGCCGCGTGCGCCGCCCCGGACTCACCCTTGCCGTCGCCGACCACAACACGCCCACCGAGAACCAGTCCCTCGGCCTCGCGGGGGTGAAAGACTCCGAAGCGCGCAACCAACTCGAAACGCTGACGCGCAATGTCGCCGAACACGGCATCAAGTTCTTCCCGATGGGCGACATCAATAATGGCATTGTCCATGTCGTCGGCCCGGAGCAGGGGCGCACCCAGCCCGGCATGACGATTGTCTGCGGCGACAGCCACACCTCCACCCACGGCGCCTTCGGCGCGCTCGCCCACGGCATCGGCACCTCCGAAGTCGAGCATGTGCTCGCAACGCAAACCCTCCGTGCCCGGAAGATGCAGAACATGGCGGTCGAGGTTTCTGGCCGCCTCCCCGAAGGCGTCAGCGCCAAGGACCTCGCCCTCCACATCATCGCCATCACCGGTACCGCAGGCGGCACCGGCTATGTCATCGAGTACCGCGGCGAGGCCGTCCGCGCCCTCTCGATGGAAGGCCGGATGACGCTCTGCAACCTCTCCATTGAAGGCGGGGCCCGCGCGGGCCTCGTCGCGCCCGATGAGAAGACCTTAGCCTATGTGAAAGGCCGCCCGGCCGCTCCGAAAGGCGGCGCCTGGGAAATGGCGGAGCGCTACTGGCAGACGTTGCGCTCGGACGATGACGCGGTGTTCGACCATATCCTCGACATCAAGGGTGAAGACGTCGCGCCCACCGTTACCTGGGGTACCAGCCCGGAGCAAGGCATCCCGGTTTCTGGCATCATTCCGCGTCCGGAGGATTTCGCCGACCCGGTCAAGGCCGCCGCCTGCGAGCGCGCGCTCGCCTATATGGGTCTTGAAGGCGGCAAACCGATTGCCGGCACGCCGGTGCAGCGCGTCTTCATCGGTTCGTGCACCAACAGCCGTATCGAAGACCTGCGCGCCGCCGCCGCCATCGCTAAAGGCGGCAAGGTTGCGCCCGGCGTGCGCGCGATGGTCGTACCGGGTTCCGGCCTTGTCCGCGCCCAGGCTGAAGAAGAAGGCCTCGACGACGTCTTCCTCGAAGCCGGTTTCGAATGGCGCGAGCCGGGTTGCTCCATGTGCCTCGGCATGAACCCGGACATCCTCGCTCCCGGCGAGCGCTGCGCCTCGACCTCCAATCGAAACTTTGAAGGCCGTCAGGGCCGGGGTGGCCGCACCCACCTGATGAGCCCAGAGCTCGCTGCCCGCGCCGCCCTTACCGGCGTCATCAGTTAATCCGCTTACAAACAAAGGAACGTGTCATGGCCTTCGATCTTGCCCCCCGTCAGGACTGGACCCGCGAAGAGATCGCCGCCGTCTATGAACTCCCCCTCGACCAGCTGATGGCCCGCGCGCTCGCCGTGAAGGCGGCGAACTGGAAAGACGGCGCCGTCCAGAAATCGCAGCTCCTGTCGATCAAGACAGGCGGCTGTCCCGAAGATTGCGGCTATTGCAGCCAGTCCGCAAAGTTCGACACGGGCCTCAAAGCGGAGAAACTTCTTCCGCTCGAAGAAGTTGTCGAAACCGCCCGCCGCGCCAAGGCGAACGGCGCGGACCGCTTCTGCATGGGCGCCGCCTGGCGTTCGCTCAAGGACCGCGACCTGCCGAAAGTCGCCGAGATGATTTCCGCCGTTAAGGCTGAGGGGCTCGAAACCTGCGTCACGCTCGGCATGCTGGAAGAGGGCCAGGCTGAAGCACTGAAGGCTGCCGGCCTCGACTATTACAACCACAACCTCGACACCTCGCGAGAGTATTACGGCGATGTCGTCAGCACACGCACCTATGACGACCGGCTCGAAACCCTCGGCCGCGCCCGGATGGCCGGAATCAAGCTCTGCTGCGGTGGCATCCTCGGCATGGGCGAATCCCGCGCCGACCGCGTCGGCCTGGTTCACGAGCTTTCCAAGCTCACGCCGCATCCGGAAAGCGTGCCCGTCAACAAGCTCGTCCCCATCAGGGGCACGCCGCTCGGAAACAGCGAAGAGCTGGACACGCTCGAACTCGTCCGCGCCATCGCCACTTGCCGCATCGTGTTCCCGCAAAGCTGGGTTCGCCTGTCGGCGGGCCGCGAGTCCATGAGCCCCGAGGGCCAGGCGCTCTGCCTGCTCGCAGGCGCCAATTCCATCTTCGTCGGGGACCGCCTGCTGACCACGCCTAACCCCGGCATGGACAAGGACGCAAAGTTGCTGGACTCGGTGGGCGGTGGTTGTTCGAAGTGCTGACCTTTCAGCCCTTCTAAACAAGCCCATCGGTTGCCTATCGCGTCGCGGGCGCCGATACTTCTCCTTCAAGTTCATCTCTGAAGGGAGACATCCATGTCCGGAACCGTGAAACTCGACGGCGGCGTTACGCTCGATGGCCCGCGGGGCCGCGTCTATGGCTCGATCCTCGAAACCATTGGCTCAACGCCGCTGGTGCGCGCCGACAAGTTCGCGAAGGCCGAGGGCATAAAGGCGGACCTCCTGTTCAAGCTCGAATTCTTCAATCCCCTCGCCAGCGTCAAGGACCGGATCGGCCTCGCCATGATCCTCGGCCTCGAAGCTGACGGGAAACTCAAGCCCGGCGGCACGCTGATCGAGCCGACCTCCGGCAACACAGGTATCGGCCTTGCCTTCGTCGCCGCCCAGCTCGGCTACCGCCTGATCCTTACCATGCCGGAATCCATGTCGATCGAGCGCCGCAAGATGCTCGCCTATCTCGGCGCTGAGCTGGAACTGACCCCGAAAGAGAAGGGGATGGGCGGCGCCATCGCCAAGGCGAAGGAGTTGCTGGACGCGATCCCCGGCTCGGTCAGCCCCAGCCAGTTCGACAATCCGGCGAACCCCGCCATCCACGAGAAAACCACCGCCGAGGAAATCTGGGCGGACACGGCCGGCAAGGTCGATGCCGTCATCGCCGGCATCGGCACGGGTGGCACCTTCACGGGCATCGGCCGCGTGCTCAAACCCCGCAAGCCGGGCCTCGCCATGTACGCGGTCGAGCCGGAAGCCTCGCCGGTTCTCTCCGGCGGCGCGCCCGGTCCGCACATGATCCAGGGCATCGGCGCGGGGTTCATTCCCGGCAACGCCGATACGAGCCTGATCGATGACGTGCTGAAAGTCTCCAACACCGAGGCGATCGCGGCGGCGCGCAAACTGGCGAAGGTCGAAGGCATCCCTGGCGGCATCTCCTCGGGCGCGGCTGCCCACGCCGCCGTCACCCTCGGCAAGCGCCCCGAGATGGCTGGCAAGACGATTGTCGTGGTCCTCGCGAGCTTTGCGGAGCGGTATGTTTCGACGGCGTTGTTTGAGGGGCTGTAGCGCGGGCGGCCTGGATCGGCCCAAAACAGCCGATCGCCCGCGCCTGATCCTCGCGGTTGTAGGAGAGGAAGATGTCGGTCATCGAGCCTGGATGACATCAAGGCCAGGAATTGCCAGCGCGCTCCATTGCCGGTCAGTCGTGATCGCCGGCAAGCCCGCCGCGATCGCCAGCGCCATGCAGGTGCGGTCGCCCAAGCCGCGGCCTTGGGCCTTCGTCGCCTGATAAAGCGCCGCCGCCGCATAGGCGTCTTCGACGGTGTGGGCGCGCGGTTCCAGATGCAGCGCCTCGATCATGGCCCGGGCCAGCTCCAGCGTGAAGCCGCGCACCAGAAGCGCTTTGACCACTTCCTGCAAAGTCACGGTCGATATCAGCGCATCGCCAACATAAGACGCGATCAATTCGGCGCCCGGCTCATTGCGCAGGAGCGCAATCACCGCCGAAGCATCCAGAACAGCGCGCGCCACGCTTAGACCGGCGCGCGCGCAGCTTCGGCCTTGCGGGCCTCAAGGAAGTCTTCGCTCGATTGGTCGTCTTTGACATGCGCCTGATAAAGCGCCTGCGCCTTCTTGATGCTCGCGGCCATAGAGGTGAGCTTCACCTCATCGCCCTCAACGGAAACCGCGATCACGCCGGCGCCCGAAAGGCCCAACGCCGCCCGCGCGGCCTTGGGCAGAACCATGCGGCCGTTCGGCATGATGCGAACTTCGATCTGCTCCGCCATAGCGCGCGCCCTCTCAATGACACGGTGTGTGTTTATGCCACAAAAGCAAAAATGTCAATTTTTGCCGGCGCCACACTCCCGGCGACCTGATCCTCGCGGTTGAAGGAAAGGAAGATCTCGGTCACGCGCGCCCCAGGATTGATCAAGTGACTGTTCGCGTGCGGAAACGGGGGGGCGAGGTCGCGGGCGTTCGCCAATGGGCACCTAAGGCTGGAACCGGCGATCTCCGGCCTGATATCGGCGTAGCATCCCGATGACCGGTCTGCCCTGATCATAGGTTAGTCGTTCGGAAGACTGGTTTGCGGATTTTCGCGCCCGAGGACGCGCACGATCAAGACGCCACTGGCCTCGACCTAGAAATAGATAGAATGCGCGACATACACCGAGCGGCGATAGCCAGCGCGGATATGATCGACCTCTTGCCATAGCTGCGGAGTGACCGCGATCTGCACGAGGCGAGCGATCAGCCCCTCATAATTATCATCCGCCGCATTCGCGCCGAAGCGATCAATGCCCCACTCGTACAAGCGTTCGAGGTCCGCATCGGCCGCCTGGGTGAGATGATAGCGGCCATCAACCATTCAGGGGCTTCCGCTTCTTCACCGCT
>Ga0247844_1003851_pt1 | contig 21280 bp, 24 predicted proteins | sample LaCtaG_FD_192421 | JGI IMG/M metagenome (GOLD analysis project Ga0247844, IMG submission 192421) | Freshwater microbial communities from meromictic Lake La Cruz, Castile-La Mancha, Spain - LaCruzMarch201714.5m_1 | ecosystem: Environmental > Aquatic > Freshwater > Lake | place: Spain: Castile-La... | reverse complement strand
TGTTCAGGTCGTAAGAGTTTTTCTTGATAACTTTTATCATTCATAAAGATAGTTTTTTATTAAAGTATCTGTTTCTTTAAATAGATTTTAGATTTTTATAAATTTAAAATCAACTGTTATCATCCCATTTATTATTATTTTTATTTTTAAAACTTATTTAGTTTTAAAATTATCCAAGTAAATTTATCTGATTTTCCAAATCATTTTTTAATATTTCCGTAATGACCATAATTTTTTTTACATTATGTTCAAAATATCGAACAGTATTACAATGATTCCACCAATTAACTAAATCATCACCAACATACCATATAGAACCTTTTAGATATGATTTTGAATATCGCGAATTTAAATTATTGTAAAGAGGTTGTAATTTAATTAACGTTGATATAATTTCTTCGTTATTCATAAAACTTATGTTATAAACTTATATTCTTATTTTTTTAAATTAAAATAAGTTAAGCAGCAGGAGCAGCAGGAGCAGAAGGAACAACAGGAGAAATAACAGGGACACCAGGAATAATATTAAATTTGCTAAAATCTATTAATTTTTGTTTTTTCGAAAAAAATAAATATATCGCAACAATTAAAATTACAGATGCTATAATACCGAAAATACTCATATACATACCTTGAATAGATAATTTATCATTTGCAGTTCCGTCACTGTTTGTTGCTATATTTTTAATATTATTACATATTGCATTCATAATCAAAACAACTACAATTACAATTACAAGTAATACAAAAATACTTGACATATTTCTTAAATTGTTCAACATTGTCTGGCTTTTATTTTTATTTTCTTTATTGAACAAAACAGGTATAATATTGAATAAAAATAATACTACTAAAAATCCACCAGTTACATATAAAATATAGTTATTGATTGTTTCAATTCGTTTCATAATAATATTAACGTTATTAAGCTCTTCACTTTCATTATATGTAATATCAGTGACCATAACTAATGTAGAAATACCAATCACCGAAATATAAATGGTAATTGCAAGTAAAGTAAATAAAATTATAATATATAAATTTTCCGCATTATTTAAAAAATTTTCAATAGCTGTAAGATTCATTTTTTAATTATAAAAAAGATTTTTTTTATAAAATATATTTAAACAATAAATAAATATTAATATAAATATAAATATAAATATGCCAAAAAGAAGGTATGAATCTGATTCTGAATCCGATGAAAAACCTCCTACTCCCATTGTTAAAAAGAAAAAAGTTACAAGACCTGTTATCAAATTCGAAGAATTACCTTCTATTAAATCATTATCAGAATTAATAGCAGTTGCTGAAACGAATAAATGGTATAAAAATATAAATAATGTAATGTTATGGGAAATATTGCCTTATTTGAAAGAATTGAATGATATGATTGGTATGAAAACTGTAAAAGAATCAATTTTCTTTCAAATTATTTATTATTTACAAGAATTACATTTAAGAAATATAGAAGGTGATTATCTTCATACAATTATTACAGGCAAGCCAGGTTCAGGTAAAACAACTGTTTCTAAAATTCTTGGAAATATATATCAACGCATGGGAATATTTTCATCAACACAAGCACCTAAATTTAAAGTTGCATCACGTGATGATTTTGTCGGAGAATTTTTAGGAAGCACTGCTGTAAAAACTAAAAAATTACTGACATCTTGTCTTGGTGGATGTTTATTTGTTGATGAATTATATTCACTGGGACCAGGACAAAAAGATCGTGATTCATATTCTAAAGAGGCAATTGATGTTATTAATTTATTTCTTTCGGAACATAAAAATGATTTTTGTTTTATCGGAGCGGGGTATAAAGAAGATATAGAAAAATGTTTTTTTTCAGTTAATCAAGGATTAAAAAGACGTTTTCAATGGTATCATGAAATCGATGATTACAATGATGATGATTTAGTTGAAATTTTTCTGAAAATGGTGAAAGAAATAAATTGGATAAATAATGTTCCAAAACCGGATTTGATTTTAATGTTCAAAGAACATAAAGAATTATTAAAAGATGGCGGTGGATCTTGTGAAAATTTATTATCTAAAATAAAGATTTGTCATTCAATGCGTGTATTTGGTAAAGATAAAAATTATAAATTTGTTATCGTAAAAGAAGATATTACAGATGCTTTTAATTTAATTAAAAAATATAATACGACGAAGCAACCACCGGAAAAAACATATAGTTATTATACGTAAAATGGAACTGGATTTATTTTTTCTTAACTTTTTTATTTAGTTAAGAAAAAAATCAAAAATATAATATGTTCTTTAAATAGTTGTTTGTGCAATCAATTCGTTTTTAAAAATCGTATTATCTTCTTTTAATGAATTTATTTCAAGTGTTTTACTGAATAATTTAGAAAATTTATCATCATCGATAGAACCATCATCTTTTGTCCAATGATCTTTTGTTATTTGTGTTGTTGTATTAAATATGCCATTGTCGGTTAAAATATCTGTTAATCGCTGTGCATTCATATCTTTTTCTAATTCACCATCATTATTTTTATATTTAAATATTTTCCTACTTGCGTCCGTACAAACATAATTTAAATTTCCATCAGAATCTTTTAATATAAAATTAGTAGCAAATTTAGCAACACCTTTTTGTCCTTCAGATATAACATCCAAATTATATTTATCGTTTATTATACTTTTAACATTATCATTATCTAAATTTAGAACACTCATATTCAATATTTTATTATTTATGTTATTATTGTTAGTTGTAGTTGGTTTTGAAACGGCTGTTTTAGTTATTGATACAATTTGGTCTTGTAAATGTTTTATCTGATTATCTTTTTCAACAAATTGTTTTTCATAATAATTTTCTTTATCAGCAAATTGTTTTTCACGAAACTCAATTTTATTTTGGTAATACACTATATCTTTATTTTCATCTTGTAAGTCTTTAATTTTTTCTTCTAATTCTTGATTTTTAAATTTTAGAAATATAATACAATTATTTTGATGATTTTGAAAATCATTTTTCGAAAACGATAATGTTCCACAGCATTCACAAATTATTTGTTTTTTTTGTTTAACTAAACAAAATTTTGCTGTTTTTTGATGATAATTTATTGTTCTTATCGATTTAAAAACGTTATTACAATATTCGCATTTATATGTGTTCATTAATATATATAAAATTTATTCTTTTAAATAGACATAGAAAACACTTATGTATTACATATCGCTTACGTATATAATAGACAAGTAATACATAAGTGTTTTCTATGTAAAAAAACGTAAAATATCAACTTTTTAAACTGCTTTCAGTCTAAATTGATTTTCGACCCTGCTTTACATCTCCTTTTTTTCAAAACAGACTGGTTTCAGTTTAAAATTGTTAAAAAACGTCGATTTTTCGTCCACACACACACAACTTTTGATGTGTGTGTGTGGACGATTGTAATGAAAAACGGGATTTTTTGGAAAGATAATTTTGTGACAAAAACTTTTTATCAAAAAATGTTTTTGGCGGAAAAAATGTCACAGATTTTTTTTCAAATTTTAGAATATAAAAATTTTTTGATATTAAAAATGAATATTTTTTTGGATTTTTCATTTTTTAAAAAACAATGATTTTACTTTTTAAAAATCGATCGATCGGATCGATCGTCGATAAAAAATTGAATTAAAAAAATATAGATTTTTAAAAATTATACATTAATGAATAATCAATATTACTTACCAGACTATCCTTGGTCAATAATTAAATCCTATATGCTTACTTTAGACAAAACAAGAAAGACGAAAACGGCGAAACTTATGAGACCTTTATGTGATGAATACAATGATGCGTTAAAAATGCCCGTTATGATCGGTATGCCCAAATATAATACAACGTTTATTTCTATTTATTTTGCATTACTACATCAACGAAAACCTAATTTTAATTATTCGAGACCTGCAATTTTTAGCCAAGAGTCCTTAGATTTTTTGAACAATATATGAATAAATTATACTTCAAAATAATTTAATACTTTTCCAGTATTAAATTTTTATACTTGTTGCGAGGATCGAACTCGCTCGCTTAATAAATATTAAGAATCCATAAGACTGGGGCTCTAACCACAGAGCTAAACAAGCCATAATAAATGGCTTGTAATTCTATCTACGATATATAAAATGATTGTCTTTAAATTAAATTTTCAAAATGTCAATCTAAAATAATAATTTTAAACGAATAAAATGGAAATAGAAGACGATATTACAGATGATTCTAAACATTATTTTATTCCTAACTCATTTATAAATGAAATAAAAGGGTACAAAAGTAATGTAGATTATAAAATATTATATGAAAATTTACCTGAAGATATTAAATCAGATATTGATTTAGAAACGAAAAGAATATACAGTATTTTTTTAACAAGTGATATTTATCCTGTAAATGCATCTTTTTATTTCGATAATGCACGTAATGTTAGCGATATTCAAATTGATATTGAAATGTATTATATGAAATATGTGCATAATAATTGCGATTATGTTAAAGTCGGGTTTAACATATATCTAAAAAATTCTATAAATTATATCATGCAATGTATGAGTTTTTTCAAGTCTCGAGTTATTAGTGAAAAAAATATCATGAATTATATTTACAATTTATTATTTTATATTCATATTTTTGTTAATGAATTTAAATTTGATAGTTTATTTGATCATTTTTATCATAAAGATGATATTGAACCAATGAAAAATATTCGTTCAAGAAGTATACGATTATTTGGAAATCAAGAATCAGAATGTTGTGTTTGTACTGAAAAATGTATAACAATAACTAGTTGCAATCATATATTATGTAATAAATGTTTTTCTAAATTATCTACAAAAGTTTGTCCAATGTGTCGTTCCGATTTAGATAACGATGAACAAAATTTCAATAATTTAAGTTTTTTTGTTGAACATATCCCATCATTGTTAGCAAATACAACAAGTTCGACTACATAAAAAATGAAATAAATTTCTAGTATCCCCTATCTAATGATGTATCGAACATATCTGTTTTTGATCCTTCATATGTAATCCATGGCTGTGTCCAATATATATTTATACGTTGATCAATATTAACAAACCATAAATTATGATCTGAAGGAGCTAATAATTTTTCTATATATGGACTTTGTAATATTTTTTCTGCACTTTTTTTATTATGTAACATAGCACTTACTGTACAAGGAGCGGGTGTTTCTGGTCTATAAAAAACAATTTCATTACTTTCAAATTCCATTCTTATTGAACCTTCTAGTGTTTTCGCTGGGATTTTATTTTCTACAGTCGGACCACCTAAACATATTTGTTCCCAACCACAAGGTAAATAATTTAAAACAAGATACAAATGATCAATAAAATTTGGTTTAAATAATGTATCATCTTCTAAAACAAGTGCAATATCATCATTACATAGAATTTGTTGGTATATATATTTATGAGCCATAGCATTTGCAATTTCACCTAAAGTCATACGTCTATTTAATATATTTGGATTTAATGCGCAAGAATTTTGAATAACATCTATGGGTATTTTTTCTCGATCAAAATTTTCAACCCATTTTACATTAAAAAATTTATCAAGTAAATTTCTTTTTAATTCTTTTTTCATATTTTTCTTTCGTGATACTAATTTTGTATAATGCAAAACATAAATACTCGAAATCGTATTTTTTATATAATACAATTTCTCTTCTATAGTTACAGGTGATGATGAAATTCTATGTGGTAACTTATCATATAACCAGTTTTTTAATACAGTTGATGTTTGTGGATCAGTTGAACCATCTTCGTAAATATAACATCCTACAAAATTCCAATTTTGTTCAAATTTCAACGGAAAATTTTTACATTCATCACCTTCATAGCGTTTAATTTCATCATGTATTATTCTATCTTCTGATTTAATTTTATCATAGACATGAGTGAACAGAAAAAACTGATCATCTGTATGTTCTCCATTTTCTTTATAAAATTGTTCAATAGTTTCAACCCAATCATTTTGTAAATTATAAACACCACTACATTTAATTCCATACATACCACCAAGTATTTTTGGATAATGTTGTGGATGGTCACGCATAATATGTAAACTCTTTCCAGAATCTATCCATTCATCGACTGCTAATACTTCTCGTGGTTGAATTCGTGTATCTATATCTCGAGACATAAAATATCCTACTGCTGGATATAAAACAATTGGTTCAAAACGCCATAACATAAAACGTTTATTTCTTATATTTTCATCTGATTTTATAATGACAGAAACATTATCAAACATTTCGAGTTGGTCAATCATATATTGATTAATTGAAGAAGTATGAATATATACAAAACAACGCCAATCGGGATAATACAGTTTTGCAAGTTCTATATTTTTTATCAATCCAATCGTATATCGTTTTTCATTACCCCATAAACAAAATGATATAACTTTCAAAGGTTGTTTTTGACAAAATTTTAAAATTTTATGCCATCCATATAAATGTTTTACAAAAGAAAACAATTCAGGTTTTTTATGATAACATTGTAAAACTAAATGTTGGTCATCATCTGCAATACAATCATCTTGGAATTTAAGGAACACTTCCATATATAATTTTTGATAAGAAATCATTGCATCTTTTGGTCCGAAAAACCAAAATCCACCAACAACTTCATGAGCATTCAATAATGTGTAATTAATATCAAAATCTTGTTTTTCAATCGGATTTATTAATGAATAATTTATTTTATCTTTTTCTAATTTATTAATATCTAAGAGACGGTTAGGAATATTTTGTATTTTAGAAAAATAACCAAAATCAATCCAAGAGAAATATTGATTTTTGTTTTCATATTTTTCGATTGCTAAACATATTAAGTCGATTTTAGAATGATTAATTAAAGTATATTCGGGGTAATTATGTTCAGGAAAATGTGTGCGATTTCCAAGTTTAGACATAAAATTAATATCATTCATTATCTCAAATTCTCTTTCAATATATTTCCATTTTGGTAAATCATCGGTTGTAATGGGAATGAGCGTGATATTTGTGATATACGGGAGAACAATCATTTTCTTATGAAGAAACGAATAATGTTTTTGGTCGATGAAAACAATCATATTGTCAGATTCACAAGTACGGGAATCAAACAATTTAAAAAATGGTTCAAATGAATTGAAGTAATCTTCAAATGAACGAGTAAATTGTGACCAATTTGTTCTATCAATATCGATAAATGCCGTAATATATGTTATCATATTTATAAAAAATAATGATATGTATAAATCAAAAAGTTTCAAAACATTTTTTTAAAACATTTTAAAAAAACATTTTTTTTTATATTTCTTTAAATTAAAAAATGAGAAAAAGTGTATTCGGAAATAAGAGAAAAAGTGCACGAAAGTCTGTAATCAGAAATAAGAGAAATTATGATGGGAATTTTCTATCAAGTGCTGCTAAATCATTAGGTTCAAGTGCTAAATCATTAGGTTCAAGTGCTAAATCATTCGGTTCAAAAGTTGCATCAAGTGCTAAATCATTCGGTTCAAAAGTTGCATCAAGTGCTAAATTAAGTATTGCAAATCTTAATTTAAAGTCAGCTGAAAATAAATTAAAAAAACTTGAAGAAGAACTCGAAAATGCAAAAACCGGTAAAGAAAATATACCTATATTAGATAAAAAACTTGGAGAAGATAAAAATAATTTAGATAAAAAACTTGGAGAAGATAAAATTAAATTAGATAAAAAACTTGGAGAAGATAAAAATAATTTAGATAAAAAACTTGGAGAAGATAAAATTAAATTAGATAAAAAACTTGGAGAAGAAAAAGATAAATTAGATAAAAATCTTGGAGAAGATAAAATTAAATTAGATAAAAAACTTGGAGAAGAAAAAGATAAATTAGATAAAAATCTTGGAGAAGATAAAAATAAAATTAATTCCGCGTTAGAAAAATTACCTATTGAGATTAAAAATGCTAGATTAGCCAAAGACGAAGCACAAATTGCAGTAAATAATATGGATGTAAATAATATGGTTGATGGTAGACGTCGCAAGCGTTCAAGAAGTAAACGAAGACGTTCAAAATCAAAGAAGCATTCAGATGGTAAAAAGCGTAAGAGTAAAAAGTAAGAATAATTTATAAATTTTATAACTAAAAAAATAAATATTTTATAAAAATATTAGAGAAAATAGTCTTAATTTAAATTGTATTTACTAATTAATTCGGGATATAATTCTTCTCTAATTAAATGGTCATAGACCGTAGATCTATTTTCAAGGTGCGCCCAAGGATGTAATGGAAAATGTTTATGTTTAATTTTAATAATTCTTTTATTATCGAAATCACTGCTTTCTAACGCAAATCCAAATAAACTTTCAAATTCAAAACTTTTCTGTATTTGAAGCGGTCGAATATAAATATATTTTTTAGTAATAAATACCAAAACATCAATAAATTCACGTTTAAACCACATTATAGCGAAACTCCAACTTTTACTTTCTTTATTTTCTCTGACATTAGGATCATATGATATATCAATTTCTAATAATTTTTTATCATTCAAGTTATCGTCATTCATTTTATATTTTTTTAATTCAGAAATATAAAATGAATTCAATTTTAAAATTGAATTTAAAAAACTGAAAACGAATTATAAAACGAATTATAAAACGAATTATAAAACGAATTATAAAACGAATTATAAAATGTTTTCATGGTTTTCAAATAAAGAAGATGTTGTAATTGAAGATGTAGAAGAAAGTGATAATGAAAGTGTAGAAGAAGATTTTTTGAATTGTATGTTGTATGAAGATAATAATGTTAAATTTTATGCATCTGATGCACGTGATTTTATTCCTAATATAAAACTATGGTCATCACAACGTTCTGTAAATCAAAATCATATTGATGAATTAGTTGAATGTTTGAAGAAAAGAAATCATTTTATCGGTACATTTAAAATTGTTCGTGATAAACAAAAAAATTTACGTTTGATTGACGGACAACATAGATTTCTTGCTATTAAAAAAATAATGGAAAACGACAGCGCTTTTAATATGAATATTGTTATCGAATTGTATGAAACTGATAATCTTGATTCTGATTATACTATCAATTTATTCAAAGAAGCGAATTCATGTCTTAATGTATCTGATGCTGATTTACCTAATATTATTGCTAACAAAATTATAAAGAAATTATGTGACCGTTTTCCAAATATGATCATTGATATTAAAGATGGAAAACGTTGTAATAGACCACGTATCAATAAACGTGAATTATATTTGAAATTAAAAGAATACATCCAAGAAACGCATAAAACGGAAGATGAAGTTTTAGAGCAAATTTTAGCGAAAAATAATGATTATGGATTGCGTGGCAGACAAACATTTAAACAGGCTTCAGTATCGATGTTTGAAAAATGCAAAGAAACCGGATTTTATCTTGGATTAGACCATAATTTTGAATGGATGAATTATATAGATTGGTCATAATTTAATTAGCAGACTAGAGATTATTTGTATGCTATTCCGCAACTACCCACCAAAGGATTAAAAATACCTTTATCTCTACCAATAGTATCCCAAGTAATTGTTGTTCCTGATTGTGTTCCTGTCATTATATTGTATTGAGATTGAGAAGGTGTTTCACCACCTTTTCCTACAAAAATCCATAAATTGTTCGTAAATGTTATTTTTTTACCCAACATAATATTATTAATACCAGTTGTTATTCCAGTCCATAATGTTCCATTTGTAGATGTTGCTATTTTTACGGTTCCTTCACCTACTGCAACCCATAAATTAGAACCATTATATGATATTCCATTAACAGCAATATTTATAATTTTCGACCTATTTGTCCATATAATTCCATCAGGTGATGTCGCAATTGTATCAGAACCATTTCTTCCTATACCACCAACAACGCATAAATTTGCGTTTGAATTATCTTTTCCAAATGCTACACATTTAATATCATAACTGAAATAATTGATATTAACTGATAACCAGTTAACGCAATCTGAAGATGTAACCATTCCTCCGTAACCTACGACAACCCATAAATGTTTATTCGTTCCTTTAAAATCCTTTCCAAATGCAATATCATTAAGTGGTTCAAGTGTTATAGTAGATATAGTATTCCAAGTATTTCCATTATCTATTGATATTAATGTTTAGTCTCCAAAAATATTTTTGATTTTTTTCTTAACCACAATAACAGGTTAAGAAAAAATACAATGACGTAAATTTACATCAAAATGGAGACTAAAGATTAATGTATTAGGTGACCTTAATCCTGAACCAACCACTACCCATTTACCATCTCCATATGCTACTCTATAACACCACATTCTGAATTTTTTTACACTCCAATTATATCCATCAGTAGATATTACTATTGCATTAGTTGCGTTTACTCCATCTCCAACTGCTACCCATAAACCATTTCCATATGTTATTCCATTATAACTTACAATATTATTATTAATTCTATCAACTCCAGTCCATGTAATTCCATCAGGTGATGTCGCAATATTATAAAATTTAAAATTATAATTAGAATAATTCATATCGCTGATTGCAACATATTTTACAGGAAGACACGTATTACTTAAAAAGTTATAAAAACTGAAATGTTTATTTATACATTATTTTTTCTTCTTCTGATAAAGTATTCCATTTTTTTAATAATAAATAATTAACTTCTTTTTCTGAAAGTTCAGGTTGTTCTTCTTTCGTACTTTCTCTATGTTTTCTGACGTAATTCATTACATTACCTTTTTTAATTTTATACTGGTTTTCAACTTCTTTTGTTATTTCAACTTCTTCTTCACTTTCAATTACAATTTCAATTTCTTCTCCGCCTTTCTTTTTAAAATATATTACCGCTCTTTTTTCGATATTATTTATTTTATTTACTAAATCATATTCGTCTTTAAGTAAATGCTTGATTATTTTAATGTAATTATTAAATCGTGTTTTATCTTTTCTTTCAATCATTTCTGCAAATTCAGAAATTGAAATATTTTCAGGAATTTTATTTATCAAATCCATCGTATAATTAAGCGTTTCATTATAATCTTTTAAAACATTTTCAACATATTCATTTGGTTTTTTTTCAGAAAAAGACATTCTGTCAGAAGAAATACAATATTTTTTCAAATTATTAATTACTTTTTTATTAATTTCACGTTTTTTTCTCATTATTTCATATAATTTTTGGTCTCCTGTTTCACCTTCAATTCCTTCTGGGGGTGTAGAAACAAGTAAATGGATATCGACATTTTCCATTTGCGACATACTAGCATGATTCCAAGTTGGGTCAAGAACAATAACATTTTTTACATTATTTAAATTGATTCTTTCATCGCCAGCGTGGGTAATGATTAAAGTATCAAATTTGTCATTTTTAAAACGACTAATTATTTCAACTTTTTCAGTAGAAGTTGTTTTATCGTTAATTAATTCATATGAAATATTTTCTTTATCTAAAACATTTTTAACAACTGATATTCCAAATTTTAACCAATTTGTAATTATAAAACTTTTTCCTGATTTTATTATAGGAATCGATGCTTTTAATTTATCAGTTATATATTCTAATGATCCAGCGTTATTAACAGCTTTTCTATGTGAGTTAAGAAATTTATCAGGAAAGTCATCGTCAAAATCACCTATCTTAATCTTATATCGGTTATAATATGCATTACTCATAGGTACTTTTACAAATTTTTCGTTTGAACAAGAAGAATCTCTAATATCAATTTTACCATCTAGATAATAATACAGTTTTGTTAAATTTTGTTCTGTTGGTTTTTTTTCAATATAATCAATATATTCTTTATCCAAATCAGTGATTATTTTACCATACAATAAATTAATTAAAGCAATAAAATCAGTTAAAAAATTAACAAATGGTGTAGCAGTTAGCAATAATCTTTTTTTAGCTTTTAATGCGCATTCTAAAACAGCATTATATTGTTCAGAATCAGTATTACGTAAATTATGAACTTCGTCGATAATTAAAAATGTATTATCGTCACAAGGAATAGGTATATTAGTCTTTTTCATATCTACAAATTTTTCATATGAATAAAAAGTATAACGAATAGCGTGATCGCGTTTTACCCCATATTTAATCATATCTGTTTTATATTTCGCAATTAATCCATCAGGGCATATGATAACTGTATGATTATCTGGGTCTTTGTCAAGAAAACATTCAGATACAGCAATAGATGTTAAAGTTTTTCCCAGACCAACTCCATGAATAACTAACATACTATCATTATTATCCATGTATTTTATGACACGTTGTTGATCAGAACGTAAAATGGTTTTACTTCGTTCAATGCAATTTCCAGTAGATGGTTCATCATCAGCGTTTACTATATATTCTTCATCTATATACCGATATGAAATACGATGTTTATATTGATAAGATTTTAAGTCTTCTGTATTCGTCGTGTGCATATCGGGTTTATTTTTACATTCATTTGTCTTAAAATCTCTATATTTTTCATCGATTAAATTATTTCTTTTAATTATGTTATTAATTATATTCTTCATATTTTTGACATCTATTTGTCTATCATAATGTTTATTTCTATAAAAAATTATATCATTTTCATATATTTTTGAATTTATTTTTGTATCAAAATTAATAAATTCAGAAATATCTTTATTAAAAAATACACCAAATGCAACGTCATCTACTATACCGTAATTTAATATTTTATGTTTGTTTTCTAATATTAAATTTACAGCATTTTTGTTTAAAATTATCGCATTCTTTTGCACTACAACATTTCCCCCATATTTTTTATCAAAAATTCCTGAATTATATTTCACACCGCCATCGTAAAAAATTATATTCTCATGTAAACTTAATTTTTTTTTTAATAATTTGTAATTTATTATAGTTGATATATTACTTCTAACAATATAATCGTAATTTTTATTTTTTAAAAGTTCAAATGCTAAAATTGTTTTTTCTAATATTCCAGGGACTAAACTTTCTTTTCCTTTAAAACATATAATGTCATTATTTAAAATTATAGTTTCTTTTATATCTTCTCGAAAAATTATAAAATAATATTCAATATTTATTTTTTTAAGATAATTAGAAAGTAAATTATACATTTCTGTATACTCTGGAACATTCCATGAATATATTATTAAATTTAAAATTTTCATTTTATTTTATAATTTTTTTCTATAAATTAAATTTCAGTAAGATTTTTAAAAGATATGTCATTGTATTTTTTCTTAACCTAATATTGTGGTTAAGAAAAAAGTTGTAAATATATTTATAAGTTATCTATATAATCACTTAAAAAATCCTGTGAATCATTAATTTTTTTAATCTTATCTTCTATTTCTTTTATTGTATCAATATCATTACTATATTTAGGTAAATCAAATTTACTAAAAATCATTTCCGTAAAAACAATAGGAATGATGAAAAATATAGAAAATAATAAAAATTCCATATCGTTAAATACATTGTTATGATAAATAAGTGCCGAAAAACAAATTAAAATACATTCCAATACACGGAAGTAATATATATGCTTCTTGAAATACTTATTAATGTATTCTTTCGTATCCAAAAACATTAATTTATGTTTAGCTGAAATTTGTGAATGCATTTTTTCAAGTTCAACTAAATTTTTTAGTAATCCGCGTGTATAACGTTTAGAATTATCAAATGTATCATTTTCTTCTTCAAGAATATCAACTTTTTTCTCTATATCACTAATTTTGGATGATAAAGTTCGATTTTCTGTCTGTAAAGTTTCATTCATAAGAATAATATATCTTTCGTATGAGGTTGAATCTTTTAACGTATTATCACGAGTTTTATCATTGGTAAAATAAATATTAACGTCTTTATTAAGTTGCTTATCCATCATGTATGATATTTTGATACAAAATAAATTTAAAATTCAATTTTTTTTATTAGACGATTTTCTCACTTTTCTAGAAGATAATTCTATATAAGAATTTGTATCTAAAATAAAATGTATTACAAATTATTTAAAAAATTTTATGTGAATAAGAAAAAATATGAAGAGTTTAGTAAAATTTTATTTGTAAGAGATGAAGAAATAAATTCAGTATTTTGTGTTTCTTGTGGGAATGCTTGTGGTTTTAAAAATTTGTGTTACAATAAAATTTGTTATCGATTTATTTGCGAATTTTCTTATAATGAATTAGGTAAAAGAATATATACTAAAGAAGATTTGGAATTAACGGAAGAAATCGGTGATGAAAGTAAAATTGAGATTGAATTATGTGTTAAATGTAAAAAAAATACTAATTTAGATATATTGAATAGTGAGAACGATTTAGCCAATTTTAAATATAATGAACATATCATGATGTGTTATTTAAAGAGCAACGCTTACAAGTCTTTAGATATCGATTTTGATGAAATTTTGAAATTTTTACCAGTAATTTATAAAAAATATTCGTCAATAAAAAAGTTTTAAAAAAGTATTAAAAAAGTATTATTATTATATAAATGAATTGTCAATACTGTAATCATAAATTATCAGATTTAAAATCATTAGCGAAACATCAAAAACAAACAAAATATTGTTTAGAAAAACAAAAAGATAATGAAATAAATTTATTGAAAGATGAAATGGAATTACTACAGAATCAAATGGAATTAAAAGATAATGAAATAAATTTATTGAAAAATCAAATGGAATTGTTAAAGAATGAAATGGAATTGTTAAAGAAATTCGATTTTAATGATATTCAGAATATAATAAAAGACTATTGTAAAAATTAAATAATTAAAAATTCTTGGTACACACTTTTCGTTATGTTTAAATATATTTACAAAAATATATTTAAAATTTGAGGGGGTAAAATATTGATATCTTTTTCTGTATATTATTTCATTTTTTTCTTATAATTGTTGTTCGTAATTGTAATTCGTCGACTATATTCCAATTAACTTTTGGTGATTTTACATGAATTGCGGGTACTTTATGTTTTCTTCTCATTTTTGCATATCTTGAATGATGTTCAAATTTCGTAATACACTCATAAGGACATGATTCATAAACGCACATTTGTTTATTTATATAAAATTATAAAATTATTTATTCAATTTATTTCTACTATAAAAATTCGATTTACTTTCAGATGGATGGATATGACAACACAATTTTCTATTATTAATATTCATATATTTTCCAGATACGATTTTTATTAATTTGCAATCGATACCAAATCCGCAACTTTTTATATTAAGTTCGCTTTTGGTATGCGCATATCTACAAGTTTCACCATATGGACATTTAATATTTTCCGACAATGAACGACATATTTGAGTACGTGTATTTTCTTTTGGTGGTTTACGTTTGACATTTACTTGTGTCCATCCTTCATTACTTTCAACTGATTTACGTTTGACATTTACTTGAGTCCATCCTTCATTACTTTCAACTGGTTTACGTTTGACATTTACTTGTGTCCATCCTTCATTACTTTCAACTGGTTTACGTTTGACATTTACTTGAGTCCATCCTTCATTACTTTCAACTTGTTTTTCTATAGATGATTTACGTTCAACTTTAGATTCCACGACACGTTCAACTTTCTCGTCGTGTTTAGGTTTTTCAATTTCGATAAATTTTTTATTTGATATAATTTCAAGTACTTCTATTTTTTTAGGTGTATGAACACGTACAATTTTTTCTACTTTTTCTTCAATAATCTTTTCATCGATTACCGGTAGACGTTTTTCAATCTTAATTTCATTCAATTCTTTTTCTAATATCACCAAGTACTGCATTTTTTCTTTATATTCTTTTTCATATTTTTTTACGAATTCTGAATTATTTTTTTTCATACGGTCAATAGTTTCTTGAGTTCTATTGATGCTTATTTTCAATAATCTAATTTCGTTATTTTTATTATTTTTATTTCTGATATATTCTTTTTCAGGATCTTCTAATATAGTTTTTTGTGGTACTGTCTGTTGTGGTTGAGATTTTACTATATTTACAAAATTAGTCCATATTTTTTTTACAAAAGGACGCTGATATTGTTGTCTTATGCGTTGTTTGTATGAAGGTATTCCGTTTCCGTTAAAAGAAAATCCATTAAAAATAACTACTTTATCACAAGGAAGTTTATCGATAGTATTTATCATTTCTTGTGTCAATAAACTATAATGATATAAAAAACTATCATAAGCCTCCTGCATTTCTTTTTCAGTTACAGGGTCATTTATTCCTGTTCTAGAAAAGAAATTTGCAATGCTTTCATTTTTATGTCTTCGTTCACATCTGTAATATTTATGCGTATTGTGATAATTATTATTATAGAATTTTACGAATTTACAATTATCATAAGAACAATCATTTATAAATAATTCATTTTTTAAGTGTGCATATGTGCACTTATCACCACGAGGACATTCTTTTTTCTCCATAATAAAACTACAAAACTTAGTTTTAGAATATGATGGTTTTGATTCTTGGACTGGTTGTTTAATTTTAGTCGGAACTTTTACTGAAATCCAAGAAGTGTCATTTTTTTTTACAATATTTAAAGAAGGAAAATCGGTATTTTCTGTTTCAAATGTCTTTGAAACATGATTAGTATTTACCCAGTTTAACAATGGGGCTACGGTTGATTTGTATTTTAAATTTTCAATCTTTTCTTTTTCTGTAATTTCTTTTTGTTTTTTTTCGTCTGACAATTGTTTTTCATAATTCTGTCTAATTAAAATTGCTCTTTTTATCATATTAGATTTATTCAATGTCTTGAAATCTACTATTCTTGTATCGTTATCTTCGTAAATATTTTCATCATAAACTTCATCAAAATTATCTGCAACGTTTTTAAACATCATATCTGGTTGAATAGCTGGTAGGTGAATTTATGTTATACACGTATTTTTTTTATTCAATTTTTTTTTGACTCGAGATTTTTATAAAATTTTTATAAAAATGAAATTACCTAAACTTATATTTTTAAACTATACACTTTTTAAGCATCTACTGGTGTTCCTTCCTTGTACTTTTGTTTATCTTCGTCGCTTAACGCTTTCCATCTCTTACTTAATTCAAGAGTTGCTGCCTTGAAGTCGAGACCAGTTTCTGCAACTACAGATGCTCTCATAATCTTATTATAATTGATGTATCCATTATTATTCTTCTTTACTGGTGCTGGTGCAGATTCAGATTCAGGTACTGGAACAGATTGCTCTTCAACCTTCTTTTTTTTACCTCCAACTTTCTTCTTCTCTACTGGTTCAGAGTCTGGGACGAGTGAAGGTTCGGAATCTGGTACAGGGATAGATTGTTCCTCTTCTTTCTTCTTCTTACCACCAGATTTTTTCTTTGATTCTGGAACTGGAACTGCTTCAGGTTCTTTGGATTCTTTGGATTCTTTGGATTCTTGCGCGCCATCAGCATGAACACTCTTTTCTCTTAAGTATCTTTCCTTGTCTTCTGAAGCCAATTGTCCATACTTTTCTTTAGTACCAGCGTCTGCATTCTTCCATCTACTTCCCATTTCAGTCATGATTTGCTTGTTGTTTAATTCAGGATGTTCTGTCTTTACAGCATCTCTTACATCTTTGCAAAAAATGATATATCCGGATAGGTTCTTTTGAACTCCATCAGTGCTTTTGACCTTCTTGGTCTTCTTATCGGTTGGTTGTTGTTGTGACATTTCGTTTTGGAATCTCTCTTTATCTATATTTACCATTTCTTTAAATATCTGTAATTCAGATGGATTATTCTTAACCAATTGCCATATTTTACCTAACTCGGTAGTAATTTCTTTATTTGATAATTCTGGATGTTTTTCTTTCAAATCAGGTCTTTTAGCAACGCAAAAACAAATATAATCGCTTTTTACTTTTTTAGGGCGAGAAGCAGATTCATTTTCTTTTTCTTTTTCTATTGTCTTTTTGAAAGCCTTTTTCATTTTTTTGTTCATTTTTTTGTTATTGACAAGATTTAAGACAAGTTTGTAAAAACTTTCTTGATTTTCTTCAGAATCCCATCTTCCTTGTTCTCTTTCGCTTGATGCTTGTAAAAACAACTTAATATAGTCGTTAATAGGAGCATAAATTTGAGTGTTAATAAAGTCAGTCATCGTATTTATTATCTGTTGTATGTGTGGTGATTTTTTTTAGTGAACCTAAAAAAAAAATTCAATTTTTTTTCTGAATCAATTTTTTTTCGTTTTTTTTCGAAAAAAAATTGAAAATATTCATACAATCTGTTTAACCTTATTTTTGTCTGTGATTTTTTTACGATGTTTTATATCATTTTCACATGAGTTACAAATAGAAATAAAATTACTACATTTTCCTTGACAAAACCAGCATATTCGGTTGAATGTCGCAGGGGTAATTATAGAGTTCATGATGAATAAATTCTTTTTATTTATAATTTTATTTTTTTAAATTTTTATTTCAATTAAATTAGAAAAAATAAATATTACAATTTGTGTATATTATATTATTATCGCTATTTTTATTACGGATTATATTACTATGCGATATATTTTCTTCATTTTCTTTTATAAATTCTCCAAATATTTCAAAAACATCATTTAATTTTTTATTAGAAAACATCCAGCCTTGAATTTTCCGATTCCATTGACCACCTAATTCTTTTAACGTATCTTTATAAATTATAGTATCTTTACCATGTAAAACAAACGAATGTTTAAACAAATTTTTTAATATATGCATGTTCAAAAATTTTTCCAAAACATAATTTTATAAATTAATTTTTTTATAAAATCAAAAACTTAACAATTTATTATTTATTTTAACCAATTACATAACACAACGCAAACACAAAACACATAAATAACGTATTTGAAAATACATAAGATTGCTTGACTGGATAATTTTCTTCTTCTGGTTCTTCTTCGATTACGTCTAAAGGGATAACTTCAACTTGGGATACTGGTGCATAAACAACTTCAACTTGGGATACTGGTGCAAAAGGTGCAGATGGTGCAATCATAGATGTTGTCATATATTCTCTTAACGCGTTTGAAACAGCATTTAAATTTCTATTTGAGAAAACCCATCCTCCAAATCTTTCATTTGTGATTGGATGGGTTAAATTACGATTCCAACGTCCTCCAAGAGTTTTAATTAATTCTTTGTGGATTGATGTGTCATCACCAAAAATAACAAATGATCTTTCACTGTAGTTGATTAATTGCATAATGGTTTCAGATGTATCAGGTGAATTTTTATACCTGACCTAAAAAAAAAATTCAATTTTTTTACAGGATAAATTTAAGAAAAATTTGTAAAACTAATTATATTTTAAGAATTGGTACAGATTGTAGCGGTATTGAAGCCCCTATACAAGCCCTTATCCAAATGAATATTCATTTCAAACATGTTTTTTATTCTGATATTGATAAATATTGTATTCAGAGTATTAAAGCAAATTATAATCCTGAAATTATATTTGGCGATAAAGATAGTTCTTTTCCAGAAGGTGATATAACAAAACGTAATATAAATGATGTACCAAATATAGATTTATATGTATGTGGTTTTCCATGTCAACCATTTTCAATTGCTGGAGAAAGAAAAGGGTTTAGTGATAAAAGAGGAAATGTATTTTTTAAGTAATATAAAAGAAACAACCAAAATATTTTATTCTTGAAAATGTGAAAGGATTATTATCTCATGATAAAGGAAATACATGGAATGTAATTTGGAATGAACTTATAAAATTGAAAAATTATGGATATAATATAGATTGGAAAATATTAAATACAAAAGATTATGGTATACCTCAAAATAGAGGAGAACGAATATTTATATTAGGAAATAAAGAAAAAGAAATTATTTGGTCAGAAAAAAAAGAAATGGATAAACAAATTGGAAATAGTATAAGTGTAAATGTAGTAAAATGTTTATTAGAAAAAATATATACTTAATTTTCTAAATTTCTTTGTATATAATAAATGACAACATATCAAGGAGGTAAAAAAAGAATAGGAAAAAAAATTTATCAAGTTATTAGTCTAATAGAAAAAGAAATATATCCAAATGAAAAATTACCTTATTTTGAACCGTTTATAGGTATGGGTGGAGTAATGAGACATTTTGGTCATGATAATGATAGGGATTTATACGCTTGTGATTATAACAAAGATTTAATTTTGATGTGGAAAAGTTTACAAAATGGGTGGAAACCGCCTAAAGAATGCAGTAAAGAAAAATATGAAAAATTAAAGAAAAGTAAAAAACATAGTGCAGAAAGAGCATTTATAGGTATTGTTGCATCTTGGGGTGGAATTTTTTTTCAAAACTATCGTCTAGATTATAATAAAGATAAAGATTTTATGGGCGAAGGATATAGAGGATTAATGGACATAAAACCAGATATAAAAAATGTTAAATTTTTATCAGCGAAATCATATGACGAATTTGAACCTAAAAATTTATTAATATATTGCGATCCTCCTTATAAAGGTAATAATTTAAATTCAAAGTATTTTACAGAATTTTCACACGATAAATTTTGGGAAGTAATGAGAGAATGGTCAAAAAATAATTTAGTTGTAATATCAGAATCAACTGCGCCAAATGATTTTAAAAAAATATGGTGTACAACTTCACGTTCGACAAATACATCAAAAACAATTAAATATCCAGATTGTTTATATATCCATGAAAAATATTTTAAACTTTTATCAAAAAAACTTTTAAAAACAATTAAAAATGTTTAAACCTTATATTTATAATTAATTATATCTTACATACCAAATATTATCTTCCATTTTAAATAATAAACCATCTTTTGTTTCACTTACCAACTTGTAAATATTTTCATCCGAATGCCATTTCCAAGATGTATTATTAATAATTCTTGCTTCTTTTTTGTTTTCTGTAATATTTGTAATACATTGTGTTTTACTTACCCATTCATTTCTATGATTATCTTTCAAATAATTTATAATTCTATCACTATAACCTTTGCTAATAATCGCCAAATTTTCTGTCAATATTAATTTTGAATTTTTACTTTCACCCTCTTTTTTCTTTTCTGGTTCCGGTTCCACAATTTCTTTTCCTTCTAACACTTTTCCATCAGACATAACAACCGATAAACTTTTCTCATTATCAGCCGTCGTAATTTTCTTTAGAATATAAAGACCTTTATCATCCGTAACCCATCCGCCATTTCTCGTATCTTCTTCCAATGTGTTTACTGTCTTAACTTTAAATTTAACTTCTTTAGTCAAATCACGTTTT